>BNJT01001816.1_pt1 | contig 78959 bp, 73 predicted proteins | sample 8540491 | NCBI WGS metagenome assembly BNJT01 (sample SAMD00202455, study PRJDB9452) | human saliva metagenome | host: Homo sapiens | reverse complement strand
CTTATGTTTTTAAAAATCAAGATGAAACTGCTGTAATTGCAGCTTTTGAACGTTGGTGTTTATTCCAGATTTGCCAAGTCCGCGATTTTTGTGGGGAACCCTCCCGACCAAATTTTTATTGGAGAAAGCTTGCCGATATTTAAATTCAATTTAAAGGTGTTGAAAAACTTCACCATTTTCGGAGATGATAAAATTTTCGTTATTTAAAGTTAAAATTCTACGAGGGTAAGATAATGTAAACTTATGAAAACCTCAGCAATATTCGAAAGATTCATTGAAAAGTTAAAAACTTTTGGTGAAAAATTTTCGATTTTTGAAGTTGCGCAAAAACTAAGCTAGGATGCTAACATTTTTCTTACGTAGAATTTCACTAAAAGAATCTAAAGAATATCAACTGCGTCGCAGTAGTGATGAAAATTGGTTTTTCACTTTCAGAATGAATTTTTCAAAGAGAATAGCTGTTTCAGAGTTTTTATTAGTGTCGCCAATAAATAGAATCAGAATCAGCCATTTTCGCCCACTGCTTTGAAGTCTTCCCATGCTTGGTTTGAAAAACCGCCAGATTGATTGCTTTTGCAAAAATAAGTTCGTAGGAATCAATTTTTATATCTTTTTAAACTGTCAGGTAGAAGCACTCGAACTTCCCCCTACAGTTTGAAGGGCTGTTTTGTGTGCATTCACTAATCCATGAAAACTCCCCGCCCCGATAATCAAAAAGTTTGCCGGCGTGTGCTCGTTGCTCAGGCTTGCTCCATTCAATTTCTGGAAAAAGTAGTTTTTGAAGATTGAGTGCGCCAAAAATCAAGCATTATTTAGCTCCAAAAGAAATTGGGCAGTGGTCGCTGCCAAGAATTTCATTATGAATTTCAGCACGATTGTTTTGTGAGTTTAGCTCTTTCTGAGAACTACAAAATAATCGATCCGCCAGCCAACGTTCCGTTCGCAGAGATTTTGCAGAAATGAGCTCCACCAAGTATAAATTTCGGCTTTTTCTGGATTTTGAATTCGAAAAATATCAACAAGATCTGCTGAAATAAAATTCGAAAATCCTTGCCGCTCTTCATCTGTAAAGCCGTGTTTTGCCACGATTAGACTTTGGATTCTGAAAGATCTATTTCTTCGTGAGCAACGTTTAAATCGCCACAAAAAGATTACTGGTTTTGGCGAGAAGATTTCGTTTGGATCGTTTTTGAAAATATCAATATTATTCGAAAAATCTTCGCAGGAAAAATTCACAATCTCTAAACCTTTACAAAGGCTAAAATGCACGCATCCCAATTTTTCACGCAATTTCAATCGACCCAAATCGTTTTTAGTATTTGGAGTATAAAGCTATAATAGCTAAAAATCCGTAAATTTTAGCGGCGCAAATTCGTCCCTTCAGTTGAAGAATCACCAAAAAGAGTCGGCAAGATTAAATTTATCTAGAATTTGTTTGCGGAAAATTTCATAAAAGTGCTTGCGGTTTTTGCTTTTGACCAGATTGCCGTTCCCGCATAACCTTTTCGTTCGGCGTGAGAATAAAATTTAAAATATTCAGGATATTTTTCGTCAAAATTCTCTTTCGAAATTTGCGTTTCGTCAATTTTTATCTCTTGAAAACACGTGATATCGGGATTTTTATGCTTAAAATTCCGCTAAATTCTCTTTTTCAACCGCCCGAATTCCATTAACATTCCAAGAAAAATTTTCATTTAATACCTCTTTAACATTCTCTGCATTTTCGCGTTCAGATTGGCGACGTTTTAGAGTTTCGCGCTTGTCGTATTGTTTTTACCTTTTCCGAGCGCAATTATAATTTTTAATAAAGCGTGCTTCGGCTAAAATTTTAACTGGCACAATCGTGAAGCCTGCCTTCTTTTTGGCTCGAAAAATCCTTAATCTGTTTGCGAGTTGCGAGGGAGTTTTGGCGAAGTATCAATAGCATCGGCTTTCTCAAAATTCCCTCGCCCTGATTTTTGGGCGAAAAACTTGCGTTTATTGAGCCAAAGTTCTTCACCTTTTGCCCATTTTCGAAGAGTTACGAAAGCGCCTTTAAACTAACACGCCATCCCGCACCGCACGAACTTCAACTCCACACAAGCTTATTCCAGCAACAAGCTCATCACCAAGTTCATAATCGAACCGCGCTCGACGATTAATAATATTTTTAGCAGAAGTTTTTGGCTTTTCATCTTAAAAATTATACCATTTTTGGCTATCAACTAAGCATGTTAAATAAACTTAAGTATTAAAAATTTTGAGGAGAATAGTGTAAGCTATTTTTTGATAAATCAATTAAAAATTTTACACCAATCTTGCTCTTTTCTATTTTATATTTAATTTTGTAATTTGTTAGAATATTTTTAATGATATAAAGTCCAAATCCGCTACCCTTTTCTTTATTTAGGTCAAAATTTGTTTCCGAAAAATTTTAGTATTTTCTATTATCTTTTAATTTTTCTGATTTGGATTTTCAATATAGAAACCAGTTATTCTTGGACGCTTATATTTATTTCGACCAGTTTTGGTCGGAATGCTTTTACGGCATTACTCACTAGATTTGAGAGAATGATTTCTAGTGCTGTTTCTGCCAATATAAATTTCTTCTTGCCTCAGCTGATTATCTATTGAGATATTTCTTTTGTTCGGCTAATAATTTATAGATATCTAAAAACCTTTTGCAATACTTTATTGATATTAATAAACTTCTCGTCATTTTTAGACTTTCGAATGAAGGGGTTGATAATATTTGAGCAATATTTTGAGGTTAGCTGGTCAACAATATCAAGACAATCTTCGATAGACTTTCCTCTTTATTTTTATATTTGCCAATGCCATATTTCATATTTTCGAGAATTATTTTTAAGGCTAGCTAACGGGGTTTTTTAGCTCATGGGAAGCTCCTCTAAAAACTCGCTTTTTAGTTTTTCGAGTTTAGTGATTTCTTGATTTTTAATTTCTAGGTCATCAATCGATTTTTAGGAGTGTTAAATATAAATCATTATTTGGCTTTTTAGGGCGCCAACTTCATTCGTGGAATTAACTTTTAGCTTGGTATTTCAGTTAAGTTTCATCATTTGAGCAGTTGCGGTTTTGATTTCGTTGATATTCTTGGTGATAATTTTGGCGTATACTAACGAGCGATAATTGATGAAAACAAAATTGGAAATTGGCAAGAACTGAAAAGTTAGCTCTTTTTGCGTCTTTATTCATATCTGTTGTTGAGATAAATTTGACTCAGTATTTTTCGTTAGAAGCGGTCTGTACTTCTCTATCTTCGATAACTAAAGAGTTATTATTGCTGGTTAAATCTGCCTCAATCTGATTATCGATTTTAATTTCATTTAAATGGTCGTTGATCTTTCAGGAAAGCTTTAACTTTGCTACTTTTTAGAATATAGCTCAAGTGTCTGCTTGATACTTTTCGATATTTTTCCTTGGATATTCTGGGTGATTTGGTCTGCTTTTTGGGTGATTTCTTGCTTGCAGGTTTCAAGATAGACTTTTGGAAAAATAAAATAAATTAATGCATGAATTAAAAATAGCTAAAATACTCAATGTAGAAAATGTATATAAAAACATCTTTGGAAAAATTTTCAAATTTCTCATTGTTTCTCAGTTTGTAACAATGTTGCGGATAGTTTTAATGCAATCAAGCCCAAATTTTTGCGCAGGTCTTTTTATATAAACGTCAATTACTCGGTCAAATGGTATGTTCTCACTTTCCTTCCAAACATTTTCTAAAATCTGTTTTTCTAGTTAAAAGCTCTACCTTCGTTGAGTAATAAGTATTTTAAAACCTCAATTTCTTTTTGCACTGATTTCCGCTCGGTGTTGTTTATTTTTGCAGAAAAATTACTAAAATTAACTTCTAGATTTTATAACTGAAAACTTCGAATTTTTCATAATTTTTGTAATTAGTGCGTCAATTCGAGCTTTTCAAAACTGGGAGCGAAAACGGCTTTTTCAATATAGCCATCCGCCAGATTTGAAAAAGGCAGTGATTTTAAATTCTTCATCGCTAAATGCAGTTAAAATAAGAACTGGTAGATTGCTTTTTTTCTCTGATTCTTCGAAGGACATCTAGGCCGTTTATAAATGGAATTTGAATATCTAAAAATCACCAAGTTAATTTTTATTTGATTCGAATTTAGATAAAACCTCTCTCCCATCGCACTGCCTCAATTATTTCATATCCAAATTCAGATGAGATATGCGCAAACCCTTCTCGTATTGTTGCGTCATCTTCGGTAATAAGTATTTTCATTGCCATCTTTTAATATTATATCACTTTTATAGCATCTATTTCAAAGAGAATATCAACATCATTGCGGCTACTGATATTGTTTTTATTCTGTATCTGATAATAAATCTTTAGGGTTTTTCTTTTAGAATACTAGATGAAAGCGATAGTACATAGCGAAATTGCGAGCACTGATAGTCATGAATATAATTACCCAGACTAGCATATTTTGGATTGATCGTCATATCAAGACTGCTGAGAGTTTTTATTAAATCCATCCACCTCGCGCGCCACCACCTAGGCCTGTTGAAGCTGACTGTTTAGCAATTTGTTTAGCGATACTTTCCGGCAACACTTTTGCAAAATATTGTTTCAATGTGTTTTCCGGCATAACTAGCTAAGAAATATGAACCAATAAAAGCTGGAATTGTTACGAAAGCTAACTCTACCGTAAACTGAGCTAAAATTTGGCCTTTCGAAATTCCTAATGAAAGTAGCACTGCGATTTCTTTTGCGAGCATTGATCCATAAGAATAGTAGTAGTGAAACTATAATTCCGGCGAATACAATGACCCGATAAATAACTGGTTAGCTATAGAATAAACTCCTGAAATCGATTGCTGAAGCGCAGGATAGTTTGAAGAGCTTTTAATTAGACTGTATTCTTGCCAATTTATATCTAATTTTCCAAGATCTTTTATAACTTGGTCAAGATTTTTATTTCCTTTAACGGAAAAAGTTGCATCTTGGTAAGTTGCCGTATCTTCGGTGTTTCCACAAACCTTTGCTGCAGTGTGAATATCTGTAACTAAGGTATTTTCGTAAAGTTCTTACGTGCGCAGTGCAACGCCACCTTTATTATGCCCGTCAAAGAGCGCCTTTTATTTCAACTTCTACCGTTTCGTTAGCACCTTTTTCGTTATCTGCGTCAAATAAATTTGATTTTATCTTAATCTATCGCCAACTTTTGAGATTGTTCTTTTTGGCTAAATCTTTTGTGAATTAAAAACCTTATTTTTGTCTTGCTGGTTAAATGCTTGCCTTCCAACTAATTTATATGTGCCGAAACAAAATTTTAGTTTCCTTTAGAAGAATCATTAACGCCAGTAGCATAACGGCTCTTTTGAAATTCTTAGCTCGTTCAGGGCGATTGATTTGATGAAGTTTCTGATGTTTTCGATGATGTCATATCTGTCTAAATCGGCAACGCTATTAATTCTTTTGACGTAGCTTTCTATATTTTTCAGAATTGGCAATAATATCTCTTGACCTGAACGTTTCCCCCGCCTCTTGGTGTACCAGGGTTAACTCGGCGGTTTATTTCTATTGAAAAGCTATTTGTGATATTGCTAAAAGTTTTAGTTGAAGCTTTATCGGTAGCTTCTTTGATAGATAAACCATTAAGCTTCAAGGCCGACATTGTCAAGATGACTAGCAAAATCACTAGTGATTTTAAGCCTTTTCTCGTTACGTATGCAAAAGCATTTTTAACATTATTTTATCTCCTTTCTACCCGCGTTTGTTGATTAATATTTTAAGTCTCGAACACGATATCAAGCAGCGCGCGCCACTTCTTTTGCTGTGAGTTACGACAATCACGCATTTATTTCTTTCTTTGGCTAGTTTTTTGAGAATTTCTGATAATTTCACAGCTGTATCTCGTCCAAATTTCCAGTTGGCTCATCTGCTAAGATAACTGGCGCGCTTGAAATCAATGCGCGGCTATCGCCACCCTTTGCTGCCGACCGCCTGAAAGTTTTCATCACGTTTCGTTTTAACTTGTGCTCGCTGAGGCCAAGTTCTAATCAAAATATCTTGCTGAGCTTGGTTATTCACTAGTGATATTTTCGAGAGGTGAAAAGATAATCAATTAGATTGTAATTTTGAAAGACTAGCGAGATGTTATTCTTGCGGTGATTTGTGTAGCCAGTTTCTTGGATATTTTCTCCGTTAAAAAGTATCTTTCCACTATCTGCACCATCTAGGGCCAGCCAGCAATGAGAGTAGTGTGGATTTTCCGGAGCCAGATTTACCAATAATTGCATAAAACTTTCCCCCTTCGAAACTTTCATTAACGTTTGCTAGAACTTTCTTTCGGAATCTTTATAGCTATAAGTTAAATTTTTGATCCTAATATTTTCATAATATTCTCCTAACTAATTTTGATAAAATTTCCTTTGGTTTTAACTAAAATCATCGTTGATGCACACTACAGACAGAATAATTGATTAGTGATTAATATGCTATAGCTTTTGCATTACGCTAAGCTGTTCAGCTTTTATATTGTTTGGTGAAACTCGATACTATAGATGAGGGTTTCTTTCAGCTTCACTCGGCCCTCGGTGATTGGGAAAGCTGAAAACCAAATTTCCAAGAACAAAAGAGCTGATTATTGTCGGGATTGATATTAGAATCCAGCTCTATGATAAATTGCGATATCATGCAGCTTGCTTGCACCGATTGATAGTAGAATTCCTATCCCATAAATCCTTTCACGCAACCAAAGTATTAGAATTAAGCTAAGAACCACGCCCGCCAATTATTATTATTAAATAAGTCATTAAATTGATAATATTTTTAATTCCTGCTATCGATTCCTAGATTATCCTTGAAAGCTAGAAATTATTCTTTTCCTCGATCTTATATTTTAGACCAGTTAATAATAATACTTTTCAGTTTCTATAATGGCTTCTGTCTAGCTGATCCGGTTGCTCCTTTGCGATTATGAGAGTTATTTTGCTTAAAAAGACCTTTCACCTCCTGGCAAATTAAGGGATTGCATAGTTGTTTTAAAATCCGAAAATATTGTATTCTCGCTAAAATCAGAAGATAAACCGGTGTACTTTTTCTTTGCTTTTACCATCAAAAATCCCTATGATTTTCGAATTTAGTTTTTGAGTTTCAAGTGCCGCCTCGTATTTACAATGGGAGTGGAGTTCAACCTCACTACCAATTTTTAAATTATGAGCAAAAGCTTCGTGTGATTATAATCTCTGTCATTTTCCCTAGATGGCGACCTTGCTTTGAGTTTAAAACACACCGCGACTAAAGAGTGTGTATTTTTGCAGCATTGTTGGTGCCGTGAGTGCGACGACTGCATAAATCTTCACCAAGATCATCGCGCCGGACTTGCTGGTCGGCGGATATAGCTTTCCAGCATTTTTAGGTTTGGCTAATCCTCTCATGCATTCAAGTAATGATTCTTTTGATTTCTTTTAATGTTACCGAATATTCTCCACACATCTGTGTAGTTAAGTAGCCCTGAGGAATCTTTCTCTGACTATTGAGAAAGATGAATTCGACGCTTTATATAGCGGGAATTTTCTAGATTTATCTATAGAATTAACTACGCTCAAACATGCATATAGGCTTGAAAAGTACCACCGCAGTAGAATTACATAATTATAGTTCTCTCTCTTCATGCGTAACATAAGCCAGTGACTTTTGTGATGCATCAATCCTCCCTCTCGCTTTTAGTTTCATGCTGACTCATGTATGATGGTTTTATGAGGTGATTAGGGAAATTTGGTAGAATTTTTGCAGAAATTTCAATGGCATCTTCTAAATTTTGAAGGGCGTGTTTAATCGAGGGTTAAGAAGCTAAGAGGCATCGGAACTCCTGGGGCTTTGTGTTATTATACATAGGTACAAATAATAATATTTTAGCTGAACGTTTATTATTCTCATAGAGGTCTTTTAGCAAAATCTTCAACAAAATCTTCGCCAAATTTCTATCTGTAATTTTTCGACCGTGTTTGAGAATTTCCCGCCAGAACGAAATTCGTGCGCCGATTTCTTGCAAAATCATTTTTGATGCCAATTTCATTCAGTGCAAAATCTCTTCACCAAAAGCTGAAATTAAAGATTTCTTAAACCGTTGTTTCCACCAGAACTGGCCTACTGTTTTCGAACGCGAACCACTGCCAAAAATCCAAATCGAGACTCATCGTGAACGGCTAAAAATCTTTTTCTGGAAAATCACTTTTATAAAAATCGCAAATCGCCCGCGCTGAAAAACCCGTTTCGTTATAAAAGTTGTCGGTTTAACGAAAGCAAAACTTTTCATTAAAAAGCGAAATTTCAGCAATAAAAGCTTTTAAATTTTGGCTTTTTCTTGAAATTTTGCGTGCTAAACTTTTTGCTAAATAATCTGCAAATCAGAAACCAGCATTGTGGCGAGTTCCACTGCATTTTTCTTGCGGAAAATTACCTCGAAAAAGTGCCGATTTTCATTTTGTCCTTTCAGTAATCGCCTCAAAGCGCGGGGCGAAAATTTATTGATGAATTCGAGCAAGTTTTTCGTCGCGTTTACGTTCTGCGTTGTGTTTTGTGTGTCCGGTAGCTTTTTGAGAGCGCCCGAAGCTTTATTTGATAACTTTTTACCAGCTGAGTCTTGCGCGGTCTCTTTGATTTGCTCATCTCTGAAAGAAAACTCTAGCGGTGTTCCGGAATAATCGAAATTTCACGAATTAAGCGCTCTAAATATCGTTTTATAGCTCCAGTGGGCAAATTTTTAGGTTTGAGCCGCGAATAATGAACCAGCGCGGGTTGCACCGCCACTTCTTTGTGAAATGTAACGCAATCTTTTGGATGCGTGTTTTCAGACCTGCTGGCGGATGAGTCTTGAGTTGCTTTTTGTAGAAGCTGATTCAAGATTGAAGTTTTCGCTTGTCTTGCACGGTTGCGGTGAAACTTTTTAGAATTAAATCATAAACTGTGACATTTTCGCCAGTTTTTCGAACTTCAGAAAAATTAGTGGTGCCCAGGTGTAAATCTAGTGTCATAGCACTGCGTGGCGCCAAAAGCATCGCGAGTACAAGCATCTTTTCCTTCAATACTATCCCACTTTCGAAACCACAGACGTCATTCCTTTTCGGCGCTCGGGCTAATTTTGAGTCCCGTAATTCGTTGAGTCCGAGCTGCGTGTTGAGTTCATTCGCATCCACTCGAGCAAACAAACGTCAGCTTTCCATCAATTGCATTTTAAAGTTCGAAGCACTGATGGGAATTTTTCCAATTCCAACTTCTTGCTTTCCAGGTTTGCGCATTCCAGCTGTATCACGATGATCTCAATTGGTTCTTTTCGTTAGAGCTAATTTCGGTTCGGTTGGCGTCACGCGTTGTTCCAGCAGCATTCGCCAGCAATTGCTTGTTGCTCTGCTGGCCATAGTATTGAAGAGATACGACTTTTCCAGCGCTGCTGCGCGGCCAACCAAAGCTGGCACGAATTATATCTCCTTTCGTCGCAGTTTTTCTTCTTTAACTTTTGGAATATTTTCAGCGATTTCGTGGTTAGAAGTTCATCAACGCCGCGCGTTATGTTCAGCAGAAGTTCAGCGACGGTCGAATTTCCGAGTCGCAAAATTCTTCGTTTGGCAAGTTCCCTTTCAAATCGGTTTATATTTTAAAACCATCACCGGCTGTCAGATTTTGAAAGCCTGCAATCAAGCGATCTTCGCCCGGAAAAAGGTTTAGTGCCATCAAGAACCACCAAAATTAATTCATCAATGGCGTCAACTGCATCTTTGAATCTGCTCTTGAATTGTCGACTTCAAATTCGTCGTTTGGATCTTTCAATCCGGCTGTACCAATTAGCCAAAAGCTTGTGTCTTTACCCTTTGCCAAGAACGCTGTCGCGTGTGGTTCCGGCTTCTCGCGCAACAACGGCTTGCTGGGCGCGAATCATTCGGTTAAAAAGAGCTGAAGATTTTCCACATATCTGCTTTAGTCCGATAATTTGCAACTTTTTGGGAGATTTTAGACATAGTTTCTTAATTCATAACATATTTTTGTTTTGAACTCAAACTTTCGAAAATTAAAAATCAACTTTAATGTTTTTCGAAGATAAATTTCAGAAAGACAAATTGGCATCCAACGATCATACGGTTGTAACAAAAACGCCAGTTAAGCTTTAAGATTGAGGGTTTTGAGGAGATGAAAATTCCGATGAGGCGTCAAGATACCTGCTCGATAAAGCGGTAAATTACCCGCACTACTCCGTAATAAATTTCTTCCAAATATGAACGCGTAATTGAGTTAAAACATAATAGCGAATTTTGAGCCAACTTCGTGACAAATGCATAGAATCAAAATCATTGGACTAAGAACTGCAATTTTTCACCGCTGAATCGTTCGAAATAATATTCACCCAGATTGGCGCTGAAAACCCAATCGAAACTCGTGAGAACAATGAAAAGTTTTAAAGCTAACCGCCAAATAAATTTATTATTTGATCTAAACTTCTGGGTTTTCTAATCCTAATTTTGAATCATAAGAACGTCAACATCTGAGCTTGCACTTGCATCAACTACGCTCTTCAAGAAAAGCACCGATCGTGTAGTCCAATATCGGGCTGAAAACAAAATGATGGCGAAAGTATACACAATAGAAGATGTTGTAAAAATCGCAGCAATTCTTGGTGCTAATCTGCGGATACAATTTCCCATTTTGTGTTAAGCCAAAGTTTTAATCCACTTTAGATCAATTTCAAAACCATTTTAAAGAAATTTCGGGCAAAGGTTTTGCACCAAGAAACATAAATCAGTGGTATAGCATTCGCCACAAAGACTACCATCATCTCCATTTGCGCCCCAGCCACCCATAGGTGCCAAAAATGAGCCGATCGCCATCGTCCATGTTGTTGTTGCAGTGGTCCAAGAAGCATTGCCTGTCTTGTTCGAAAAGTGGTAGCTTTAAGATAAGCAGTGATCAGCATCTGCCTCGGCAAAGCCAAGAAGACTCGTCGCTACGCAAATTCGCACAATATGGAACATGTAAAATGTAAGAAGTTCTTGTGAAACACCAAGTGAATTTAGGTACTCTCCCGCAAAAATAAACCTTGAAAATTAATGCGCTGGTGGTGTTAAGTCAAATAAATTAGTAAAGCGCATTTTTGAGGGTTTCGAAGCTTTATCTGCGCTACTTTATTCCACCTTATATAAAGCTGGCAGATTTCGAGACTGGAGCTGTTCGAACGGCATAGCACGCGCACAGGAAAGTACCCACCAAAGCGTAGCATGTCACAGCAAAACATTGTGAGCGACTTTTTCCGCACAGGCGACATTTGGATACCAGGCCTACTAGCGCCCGGTTTGCTTTTCCGGGCAAGTTGTTGGCTGGGCAACCTCGTACCGAGAAAATTATCGAAAAACATCGAAAGTTCTTTTTAGTTTTTAGCATATTTAATTATTTTATAATTCTTTCAAAACAAAAATCAACATCAATGTTGAAAAACAAACTTGCTTTAGCTTTCATGATATAATAAAAATCCAAGAAAAATTTTAGGTGCAGAAATGCAGGAAACATTTTAGAAACTGAAACAGCAGCTATACCGTATTAGCATCGATGAAAACCTCGTCAAATGGTTGCAGAAGATACTCGAAAGATTATTAGACAGCGAGCTTTTGCAAGCGGTGAGCCTCTATGCTAATTTTGAGGATTTTCTCGAAAATCGCCGGAATTTAAATCCTTTCGGTAGAAATATATGAGCCAAAAACTATCTCTGTGTAGCTCTTGGAACTTCACAACCCACAGCTGAGAAGGTTCGGCGAATTTGGCAGGTTGCGCCCTTCACTCATAACTACTTTCCATCTCCGAATCATCCAGCCGTTCACGCCTGAGTTTGCATTTTCCGTCGGGCAGATTGTATGCCAAAATCGGCACATTTATGCTGGCGGAATTGGTTGAAGCGATTTATCAAGCGAAACTAAGTATCTCATAATTTTTCGAAATTTCGTGTCATCTGAAATGCAAAATCACCATCGTTAGTTAAAAGCAGAAGCCGCTTTTGAATCTTTTATCGAGCTCGCCCAACAGGTTTTAGAGCGTGAAATTTTTCGGTAAGATCGAATAAATCGTTTCCATTTTCGCCTTGCTTTTTCGCGAACAAACAAAGCCAGGTTTATTAAAAAGTAAATAAATCTTCTGGATTTTTCGAAATAATTTTATCACCAAGTTTAATTGTGTCGTCAATCTCGAAACGCGCGCCGAGTTTAGGATTTTTATCGTTGATTGAAATTCGTCCTCTTTCAATCAATTTATCTGCCTGCTCACGCGAAACTCCCAGCTGAAGAGCCAGGAATTTATTTAGGCGTTCTGTTTTTGCTCCACGGTTTGCTAAGCTCCAAAAAGGAGGTTGTTGCGGATTATTATTTAGAGATCTTCACCATTCCGTCTTTAGGATGTCATTAATTTTGGGAGGATAATATTCTTCATCACTTGATTACTCTCAACCGGTTGAACTATCTCTCCCTATGAGCGGTTGTTGCAACTGCGTTGAGCTTGACCGTGGTTTGGGGGTTGGTTTACGAAATCACTAATCGGTCGAGCTGGGGCTTCAAATTGCTGATTGCTTTGGTGCTTCAAAAATTACGAACTGGTACTGTTGCAACTTTTTGTTGGTTGAGTTGCGCTGGTCGGAAACTGTTGGGCTGAGTTATTTGCTGCAAAATTTGATGCTGATCGTTCTCTTTCAAATTGTGCTAAGCTTTGGCATCGTAGTGCGCACTGGAGACTGCATAGATTGCTGTTCTAGCTGGAGTAGGGGCTGTCTTTTTCGAATTTTTGAACTGACGCCTGAGCTTCAGGTTGCGGTGCGGTAAAATGCGGTTGTGTTTCAACTGGAGTTTGAACTTTGATATTGTGACGCGACTACTTCTTTTTGCAGGAATGTAAGCGGGTGCATGTTTTTGTGCCGTTCTGTTGCTCTACTGTTAGATCGCCATCTTCAAGAACTTCATGAACTGTTCGTATGACGTCTTCAATGCCTACTTGAGATTTTACTAGTAGCGGTCGGCGCCAAGTACTTCACCGCGGCGGCGCTGTTCTTCACCTAGAAAGAGCTGTCATCATAATAACCTCATACCACGCGTTTCAGTTGTTGAACGTAAAATATCAAGCATATCAAAGCCAGAAATCTTCGGCATCATCACATCACTTACAATTAAATTTGGGCGTTCTTGATTGCCATTGCGAGCGCTTCTTCGCCATCTCCAGCTGAAACGATGTCGTAGTCTTTCTGCTAATAATCGAACGCCATAACTCGCGCAAACTTTTTATCATTCTTCTACTAGTAAAAATCTTTGTCATATTGCTCCTCATTATACTATTATTTTTCGAAAAATCTATACTCTTTATGTTTAATTTTGCCGCTGATTCATTATTCTTTGCGCGCATTCAACTTTCATTCTTTCAATATCACTTAGAGTTGGCTGATTTGATTCGACTTGATTGATTTGAGATGTTTTGAATTGGCTGTTGCTGCGCTATTCGATTTGGTTGGATTTATGGATTGTGTTGAGCTTTGATTCTGTTGAGCCTGTGGATTTACCGGAAAGATCTGCGTTGGTTGATTGGCGCTCATGCTCTGTTGGTTTATTGCTGTTTTTGCGGCATTTTGAGGTGAGTAATTATTTTGAACAGCTGCCTGCCCGTTTTGCCACATATTTTGAACTTGCTGCTGTTGCTGTGTATAATTTTGTTGAACTGGTTGTTGTGATGCTGTTTGCGAAATGTTGTAGTTTTGAGGTTCGTATATTTTGCATTGATTGACTGCTTTTGAGCACCTACAGTATTTGAATAGTTGTTGGGGCGCGGAAATTGCACTATGCACGAAATTAGTAGACTTGCTGTTTCTGCTGTTGAACCATATTTTGATATGGGGTTGGTCTTGCCTTATTATTTGGGTAACTTGAGTCTGTTGAATTTGCGGCTGTACTGGCTGGATATGTGGTATATTTTCGTTCAGTATTTTGAGATTCTTCTTGGGTTTGTAGATGTAATTTCTAGTTTTGTTTTGAACTATTTCAGAAAATTCCTGATTTTGTATTTTCAATTTTAGTGTCTTGAAGAATTGCCGTAATATCTCGATCGGCTTTCGTCAATTTCTCTCTGGTTTCGCTGTTCTATTTTTGGTGCTCCTCGGCTGCATCTTCATAGCTTTTAATCGGCATCTCACGCGTAATTCTTGGCAATTTTACAGTAAAGGTGCTACCTTTTTATATTCGCTTTCGACATCTAAAAACCACCAATCGACCTCGGTGAGTTTACGTGACAAAAATAGCCCGAGTCCTGTGCCATTAATCTCGCGTGTTCAGAGTTGTTCACCAGATAGAATTTTTGGAATATGCGAATATCCTCGGTCGGAATCCCAATTCCACTATCTTTAACAGAAATTTGAATACTATCATTATTTCCGGTAAATATCTCACGAAACCATTCCGCTCGGTGTGTATTTTTATAGCATTTTCGAAAAGGTTATTTAATACTTCATGTAAAATGGTCGCGATCGGCATGAATGAAAAACTGGTGTTAAGGTTTTTTCGCCCGTTTTGTGGTTATCTGGCTCGAAAATATAGCTTAAGCCCTTCTGCTTCAGCCTTTGGTTTTAGTCCTCCCAAATATTTCATAAAATTCAATTGCGTCTCAAAACGAGCAGGTTCATTTTTAGTCGTCCATCTTCTGCTTTTGTAATATCAAGTAAATCTTGAGTTGACCTAAATGTTTGGTGTTTTCTCATGAGCTTTTTCAAGATAAGATTTTGCACGTGCATCAATTGTTGCGGTAGCTGACTTTAGTGCTAACCAAGATAACCTTCAATACTCGCAACTGGCGTTCGCATTTCGTGGCTTGCGGTTGAAATAAACTCTGCCTGCCTCACGGTTGTCTTTTTAGCTCTTCGAAATATCTCTAAAAACCACAACTACGCCAGAATTTCTCTCATCATGATTGAATTTATCGCCAAGAAAACTGGAATGATTTTCCCACTTTGAGTTTTAATAAATAAATCTCATGTTGTGAAATTTGTCACCAGTTTATAAAACACGGTTTACAGGGGTTAGAGATATCATCTCATCTACCCTCATTATTTTGCAATCCTTAAAACTGAATTAAAACCAACCCAGCCGCATCACTCCCACTCCAGCCAGTAATTTGTTCCGCAGCTGGATTAATAGCTAAAATATTGCCCTTTTGATCAACGGACTAAAACTCACATCAACAGCATCTAAAATTGCTTTTCCGTCGCCCACTACTCGAAGCATTTTTCGAATTTTTATTTTTCTGAGTTTTCTCTAAAAATATTTTTCAAGTTAAACATTGCCCACTTCCTTGATGTAAATATTTTCAGTATAATCACTCAAAAATCAATAAAAAGCGAGCATTTAGCTCACTCTGATTAATACAATTTTGCAACCACCACATCGCAGCAGTGTAAATTGTTTTTGAAGTTATCGCGATAAAAACTCAATGATTTCGCAATGAGTTTCCAATATCTTGCTCGATTTCCTTTTCAGTAAGATCTTTTCGAACTGTAATAGTGTTAATTTTGAGCCTGTTTTCGTTGATCAGTTTTTCGAAACGATTCCGTCGTTCAGATCTTTGCATAATTGGCTCGTCGCGAATCTGGAATAATCTTCCAATCCATCCATTTTCCACCGTCAAGAACTCGAAGCTCTAAAATCCATTAAAATGAATCGCCTTCGTATCGCGACAAAATCGTGCGGCAAAGATTGAATGCGTAAGCTGCAAACGATTTCGCCGCGTTCAAAACTTCACCATCTTTCAAAACACACCTTCATAACCATTCACCGCAAAACTGAACGCGGAGATTTTGGAATTCAGCATAGGCTCCATCGATTCCAGGCTGTTTTTAGCCCATTCGTCAATTTCCCTGTGAACCAAATAGCTAGCACAACCTTGGTTCTGATATTTCAATGGTAAACATTGAGCCAATTTCTGCCCAATCTTTGACCGAAAGAATTCAGTTGTGGCTGCATCATTGAAGCAGAAGCAATTACTTTGCCCGTCTCTTCATCGAAAAAGTAAAGCCACGCAAGCCTTGTTTTAAAATATCGTCCATGTCATGTCTAAAACCGAATCATCTTGATAGGTCAGATTCGAAAAGCCAAATCGAAATCTCACCCTGTTGATCCATTCCGAGCTCAGGTGAAAACAAAATGACCATTCGTCATTTTTGATTTTAGCATGGCATTTAAGATACCTCTATCCTTAATTTCTCATTTTTCCACCTCTGGAAAGTGATTTTTCTTTTTCGAAAATCGAATAGGATTTTGTAATTATATCATATTTATCACTAAAAAGCAAGTGAAGAATCTAAAATACCGCCTTTTTGATAAAAGCGACTTTTTATTATTTTTGCGGCCAAAAGCTGCCGCTACTCCGTTCGCGGCGTTTTTGCTTCACGGCGTTTTTCGATTTTTAGTTTTTCCACCCAAAGCTCTTTTGCGTGGTCTGCTCGCAGCTAACTTTTTTATGTTTAGCCATTTCTTTCCTTTCGTTAAAAATAAAACAATTCTGAACAATTATATCACACCTTTTCTAAAAATTCAAACTATCTACCGTAAACTAATCACGAAACATTATGGTAATAAAACCTGTACCGCGTGGTGGGTAATTTTGGAGTTCGGCTCCCTTTTAGGTCGAAATAGTGGACCAGCTTCACCTTTTAATAACTTTGGTCTTTTCAGTTCGTATCTGGTTGTATTTTGATGGACTTTTTCGCTTTCCGTCAATCCATTCTTCATGATAAATCCAAGAATTATGCAGTCTAGCACGAAAAGACTCTCGCCGAATACCGTTCATTGTTGGCCCAAAAATTTGTGCACCAACTTTGCTTTCAAGGTTAATTAACGCTCGAGAGATATCTGTGATTCTTCTTAAATTCTTGCAAAAGATATTTATAATAAAGCTGCTGCTCTCTGTTTTTGAATTTTTCAGAAAAGATTTTCTAGTATATTTAAAGTGTTTCTAATTTTCTTCTTCCGCAATATTTCGAAGATATAAAATTTGTGCACTTTTGCGAACATCTCATCGAAGATATTAACATTGCGCTCTCTTGCTTTGCGGTAAAAGCGGCCTTTGAATCTGTTTAATGGGTTTTTAAAGCGCATTTGCTTTGGTGGTCATAGGCAATCTTTATTCTTGGTTTTCTAAAGCTGGCTCTTTGGGAGCTTCTGAGGAATATGGAATTTAGTATAAACTTTTATCAGAATTGTTCATTTTTACCTCTAAATATATATTTAGATTGTAGCATATTTTTATACATTTGTCAATAAGGTGACAATGTTGAGATATTGAATAACTCTTCAGTGTTTTTAGACGTAATTTTGGCAATTTCTTCGACTGAAATTTGTCGTTTTTCTGCTAAATCTTCAACCACTAATTTTGAAAATGCAGGTTGATTCGTCTTTCCACGTTTGCCTTTTTGGCGCTAAGAACGGCGAATCTGTTTCAATCAAAGTGCTCTGAAAGTGGAATAATGGCAAACATTTCTAGCTCTTCCGGGTTTTTACGAAAGTAGAAATACCATTACGCCAACGAATAAATCTCGTTTTGAGAGCTTCATTCAAATTCTCTTTTGAATCTGTAAAAGAATGTAAAACGCTACGAATTTTACCGTTTTTCGAAACTTCTGTCGAAAATTATCCAAAAATCTTCAAAAGCTTCACGAACATGAAAACTCACTGGTAAATTTAATTTTTGCGCAAGTTCAAGCTGTGCTTTTAGAAGTGTTTTTGTGCTTCACGATTTGAATTTTCATAAAAATAATCGAAGTCCAATTTCACCAATTGCTACAACTTTTGGTTTTTCGAAAGCATGTTCAAGCTCTGCACTAACTCTTTTAGGTCGTATTTTTCTGCCCTCATGTGGATGAACGCCAATTGCCGAGAAAAGCTCACATATCGCTAGAGTTATCAACTGCAAAATCGACTGCAAGTTTTGAATTTTCAAGATTTTCGCCGATACAGATTGCTTTGAAATTTTAGCGTTGCATATTTTTAAAACTTCATTTTGCGGAATTGGAAATCCTTATCATGAATATGACAATGTGAATCAATAATTTTCATTTTTATCCTTTCGAAAAGTTGAAACCTCAGCATTGAGCTCGAGAGGTTCTTGGTTATTAGGTTGCTGCTTATTTTGTGCTGCTGTAATTTTGCGGCACGCGGATCTTCAGTTTTAAGATAAATTTTTGGAAAAAGTAACCCAATCTCTTCATCGACGAATTACACCACTACCGAAAATTGTTTGGAGTTTTCGGCTGTGTTCGGGCATGAAAGGCTTAAGCATTTCACCAATCTGAAGAAGTCCTGAAACTGAGGTGCAAGAACTGCCATAGCGATTTTCTTCATCCTTGTCTTCTTTTTGCTTTTAGCAACTTCCCAAGGTTTTACGCCTTCAATATAATTGATTATGCGCGCGAACCAATCCCTCAAGTTTCATCGATAGCTTTGTTGAATTCCAAATCTTTCATATAGTTGTTATAGGTATCGTCGGTCGTGTTCATCGCGAGGAATTTCACCAATCACGCCGGATTGATACCTTTTAACCATGTTTGCTACGCGTGAAGCTAAGTTTCCCAAATCGTTGCCCAGTTCGTTATTGTGAGGCATTTTCGAATTTCTCCCAAGTGAAAATCACCGTCATCTTGAGTTGCAACGTGGCGCGAGAAATAATATCGAAAAGCATCTAGTCCATAGTTATCGATAATTTCATTCGGATCAACTACGTTTCCAATAGATTTACTCATTTTTACACCATTGCTTGAAATATGACCATGAACCAATAGAGTTTTTAGGTAGGGGTAATCCAAGACCGAGTAGCATTGCTGGCTAAATTCCAGCATGAGAAACGCAAAAATATCTTTTCTCGATAACTTGAACATTTGCTGGCCAAAATTCTTCCCAGCCAGAAATATCAGGATAACCAATCACACTTAGGTAATTTGCTAAGGCGTCAATCCAGACATACATTACTTGTTCTGGATCACCAGGAACGGGTACGCCCCAAGTTAAATTCTGGCCGTGAAATCGAAACATCCTCAAGCCCGCCTTTCAAGAAGTTTAAAAATTCTTTCTTGCGATATTCTGGCACGATTTTCATTCGGTCAGTCTCAATGGCTTCGATAATTTTTGGCGTAAATTCTGAAATTCGCAAGTAATCATCTCTTCTGAAAGCCTTTCAAAAAGGTTTTTGATGGTTTGGGCAAACGCCATGAAATTCAGTTACTTCTTTTTCAGTGTAAAAACTCTCACAACCTGTACAATACCAGCCTTCGTAAGTATTTTTATAGATATAAGGCTGAAGTTTCATCCAAATATATTGTGATGCTCCGACATGGTGTGAATCTGTTGTTCGAACAAAATCGGTGTAAGTTGTTTTCATTTTATCCATCAAATTTTTGAAATTCTGAACAGTTCCGTCAACATATTCTTGCGGAGTTAAACCGTTTTTCGGTGGCTTTTTCAGCGATTTTATTACCGTGTTCGTCTGTTCCAACCTGAAAACGAACTTCATTTCCTTTTGCTGGCGCTAGTATCTTGCCCAAATATCGGCAATTAAGTAATCAAGAGCGTTTTCCAATATGTGGCGCTCCATTTGCATAAGGGAATTGCAGTTGTTACATAAAGTTTTTCTTCGTCATACTGCTTATAATTATATCATAAAACTCAAATAAAAACAAAAGCCCAAGATTTTGGGCTTTCGAAAAGTTAGGCTTCCTGGCAATAAGCTCCACCAGACTCCAAAGAATGTATAACTGCAGCCGCTCCAGGCTTGCCGTCTTTAAGACCACATCGCCATTCTTGAGGGTTTCTATATTGCTACAACCCTGATTAATTACGACTGCAATTGATCTTTTTCTTCAAAAGAATGCATTAGGGAAAACGCACAATAGTACCATTAGAGGTGTATGTTTTTATAAAGGATGTATTTAGACTTAATGATGAAGAGCTATCGTTTTTATTTGAATTATCATCTGTCTTAAAACCTACATAATTGTTGAGAGGGTTATTTTCAACGGAAGAGATACGTCTGTCCAGTTTATTTTTCTTTACCATAGTCATTATCTGGAGTGAATTTTTCAATTTTTACTATTACCCAAAGCCGCATAACCTCGCCCTTTATTATTAGCTTTCCAATTGTGCAGGGCTGTCACAACCATTGCAACATCTTGTTTTCGTTGTGTATCTCTTTGTGATCGTTGAAGTGCTGGTAAAGCCAAAAACCATTAAAAAATATTAGACCAGCTATAGCTAATACTAAAACAACTTCAATGATCGCAAAGCCCTTTTTAGTTACATTTTGATTTTTGTTGATTTTGATTGCTTTCATATCTAAATTATATTCCCAATGCTATGGAAAAAGTAATAGCGTTTTATTTGCTATAAAATATTTTCGCAATCTTGAACCATTCTCTATTTTTAAGGTCTTAGGTGCGTAGATCTGCTGAAATTTTTACAAGCTTCTAAAATTTCAGCAGATTTTTCTTTCGAAATTACAAGATTAGCACTCAAACTTTTCTGAAATACGTTTTGCTGCAAAACCAGCTTTAACGATTCGAAAGAGTTCTTTTTTTCAGAAACTTGACAGTTGTTTTCGAGGTTAAATTTTTCAATTAGATTTTGTTCTCTGGCCTTTTAAAAATAACCACTTGAGGAGTCAACTTTTGGTGGTGGCGTAAAAACTCCTCGTTCAACAATTTAGCTAAGCTCAGCATTTGCATAAATCTGGGAGGCAATCGCTAGAATACTTAAATCTCCAGGCTTTGCGCAAATTCGCTCAGCTACTTCTTTTTGAACTAAAAAGCGCAGCAACACTTGGTTTATTATCGCTTGTAAGTAGTTTTTCGATAATTTTTGAAGTAATGTAATACGGGCACATTTGCGGCAACTTTATATTTTTTTCGGTAGTTTTGAAAGATCAAAATCTAAAAATCCGCATTTTGAACGGTGAGATTCTTACCTGGAAATTGTGCTGGTAGTTTTTCGCTAAGTTCTCATCAAACTCAATTGAAAGAACTTCGCCCGCATCGTCAGCATATCTCAAGAGTGAAGATGTTAGCGTTCCAAGGCCAGGGCCAATTTCAAGCACGAAATCGCCGTTTTTAATTTCGGCTTCTTCAGCAATTCCGTCTGAAATAAATCTATCGCGCAACCACTGTTGCCTGAGGGATTTATTATTTTTAAATTTGAATTTTCTCTTTTGGATGACTAGATTTCTGATTAAAGCTAAGCTTTTACCACGAATGACTCTGCTTTCCAGTGTGCATAAGCTGCTGCCCATGAGCGCTGTAACGGCTTGTTGCGTAAATTGATGCTGAACGGAGCTGACAAATGGGGTCGCTTAAAGTTGAGCCTGAGCAACCATGTCTGTTTAGAGTTAGAAATAGAGGTTTTGGTATAGACCGTAATATTGTCCATTTCGAGCAGTTGGTCGCCAAGTTGATTCTTTTAGTGATAATATAGTCAACATATCCGTAATCGCTAGCAGAAATTCCAGCCGCACTCATCCAATCGGTGTGTGATCCGGCAGGAAGGCTAGTTTTTGTTCCAACAATCACCACTTGCTTTTTAGCGGCCTCTAATTTCAGTTTCATTAATTTTTGCGTGAGATTTCTTTACTGTTTTTGCATTTCAACTTCATAAGTTACGCTCTTGGTACCTTTTTCACCAACTTCTTTGATCTCTTTATAACCAGAATCTTTATTAGCATCTTGAATTGTTTCAGTTTGGAAATCTGTTGGTTCTTCAACGGTCAAAAGTTTGCCTACGTTTCGCCAAATTCGAAAATTCAATCCATTCGAAATTTGAGTTTTTAGGTCAATCGAAATGCCATCATCTTTTCCAAGAACGATTTTTCTTTTCTTTCAAGAAATCATCAACAGTTTTGGCTTTGTGTTCGAAAAACTTTCCCGGTTTTTCAAATAGATCGACAGAAATTTCTTTTAGCACGAGTGATTTTAATGTATTTATTGAGCCGTCTTCGAGAATGTTTCCCGACTCCTCAAAAAGCAAGCTTTATCTTCATTATTAACGTTTAATCCAGCTTTTTCAGCGATTTGGCGAGGGTTTGCGCGGCGGTTAGAATTTTTGTTTTTAGTTCGCCATCTTCGATAACCACTGGTTTTATGCGGTAAATATTAATGCTGTATTCAGCGCCAGTTAATTCTTCATCAAGTCCGGGTTCACACACCATCTTCTTTTGAGAAATTAATTTTTGTGCTTTTAAGCGCTTCTCGAACAGTTTTTGCATTAGTTTTGAAATGAAGTTTTTGGCCACTTTCAAAAACAGTTAAAATTTTGTTTCCCTGCTCTGTAGCTTTTGCGTGGAATTCTTGCCCACAACTGCATATTCAATAGAAGCAAAAATCCAAGCGAAGCAAATCCCGCAATTAAAAAGTTGTTTTTATAAAAATAAATAGGTTGTAAAACTCGCATTATTAATAGCAATTATAGCAAATAAAATCCGAAAGGTCAAATTTTAGAGCTTTTCGAGGCGGGCAAATTCAGCGTTTTAGTTTTCGAATCTTTGCCGTTGCCAAACTCAATTTCAACCGCCAATCCATCGATATCTTTAACAATACCGGCACCAAAGCGGGGCTTTTCACGATCGCACAATTTGTAAGCCGCATTCATCAGAATAAAAATCATCAAATCCTTTCAAAACTAACCCTCTGACTATAATCGTCTTCTTTCGAAAAATCATTCCAACCGCCAAATTCTTTTTGCAGCTCTAGCTCGGCATCAGTAATCAAAACGGCTCGGACTAGAATACTCGTTGGCCAAAAACAGCTCGCGATTCAGCGTAACTCAAAAATCTAACTCTTCTCGTGCGCGCGTCATTTCCCACATAACAAAGTCGGCGTTCTTCTCTAAATCATCTCTCGCCAGCATCAAAGACTCGGCTGTGCGGAAAAATCCCTTCTTCCATTCCCGCCAAAAAATACCACCGGGAACTCAAACCCTTTTTGCGGCGTGCAAAGTCATTAGATTTTACTTCGTCGCCACTTTTTCGCATCAGTTGAACTCATCAGTGCGGCGTCTTCCAAAAAGCTTGCCAAATCTGCGTAATTTTTGTCCTTCACTTTACTAAGGTTGAAAGATATTCACTCCGTTCAGTTGCTTCGGTTTCAGTTAATTTTTCATTTTTACCGTAATTTGTTCGTTCTAAAAATTCTCTCAATAATTTCGCTCGGTTTGATGAATTTTCGCTTAAAATTTGCGCATTCGCGAAAAATCTCGCAATTTACTAATGAATTTCGTGCGCGTGAAGTTAAGGTTGAAAGTTCTCCAGCTTGAAGTAAGCTTGAAATCAAATCTAAAACCATTCGAACTTTGCCAATCCAAGAATTTCAGAAAGGCTCACTGCGCCCAAACCGCGCGCCGGCACATTCTGCAATTCGCTCAAAAGCCACGCGGTCGAGCGGTTATAAATCACTCGCAAACAAGCTAAAATCATCTTTTAATTTCTTTGCGGTCATAAAAGCGTGTTCCGGCCAAAAATTTTATACGGATTTGATACCGAATCATCGCTTTTTCAAAGTTATAGCTTTGCGCGTTTGTGCGATAAAGAATTGCAAAAATCGCTAAATTTTCGTGCGCCAACAGTTTTTAAAACTGAAAATCTGACCTGCAATTTTCGCCGCTTCTTCGCGCTTTCATCGCGCGCATTTTGCACTAAACGGGCTCGCCTTTGCCGAGTTCGGTAAAGAGTTTTTATTGGTTCGGTTGTGGTTTTTGAAATCACACGTTGTGTGCGGCGTTCAAAAATATTTTCAGTTGAACGATAATTTTTGCTCAGTTTTATCACTTTTGCACCCTTGTAATCTCTTTCGAAATTCAAAATATTAGTAAAATCTGCACCACGCCAAGAATAAAATGCTCTGCCAGTCATCACCAACCACGCAAATATTTTCGCTCGGCGTTTACAATCATTTTAATAATCGCATATTGCGCCGCGTTCGTATCCTGATACTCATCAATTAAAATATATGCTTAAATTTATTTTGCCAAAATTCACGAACTTCTTTGTTTTGTTGAAGTAATTTTACCGTTTCGAAAAAGCAAATCATCAAAATCTAAAGCGTTAGCTTTTGTTTCGTTCTTCTTCAACGCAAGAAAATTTCAGCCACTTTTTGTTCAAAACCAATTTGCACCGTTCGAGAATTCCTCGGCCGTTGAGCTGGTTTTTAGCGTTCGAAATTGCGCGCTGAAACACTTTGTGGCTTTTAAGCTTTTTCATCGATTTTTAGATCTTTCATTATGAAAATTAAATTTCGACGGTCGTCTTCATCATAAATCGCAAAATTGTGCGCAATGCCGATTGCCTCACCTTTGAGTCGCAGAATTCTCACGCAAATTCCGTGAAAAGTTCCCATCCAAGGCATAAAAATCGGTCGTTCGCGTCGCGATTAAGCAAATCCGCCAAACGTTCACGCATTTCTCGAGCGGCTTTTATTGGTGAAAGTCACCGCCAAAATCGTTTCGCTCGCCACGCCGTGCGCAATCAAATTTGCAATTCGGTGCGTTAAAAGTTTTGGTTTTACCACTTCCCGCGCCCGCCAAAATTAGCATTGGCCCGCTTAAAGTTTCCACCAGCCTCTTTTTGATTTTTATTTAAGCCTTTCGTAATATCCATACTTTCGATTATAGCACACTTATTTAGATATTTCCATCGAAAGTGTGCTAAAATATTTTTATGGAAAAATCACGCTTATTCTGATAAAAATCTTGAAGGGATTTCTTTACAAAAACATTTTGGTGTTAGTTTTACGGGTTGAAGAAGTTATTTCGCTGCAATCTTCCGGTTGGTTATTCGGCCGAGGCTACCATTTTTAAAAGCAAAAAGGTCGCGTTTATGCGTTTATTTCAGTTGAAGCGCGTGCAACTCTTTGGGTGATATTCAATATATTCTTTCGAAAATGAACCTAAAACCGGCTTGTTTCTTTCCACCAAGTGGTTTCGAAAAACTACTTTTTGAGCGTGCGAAAAGTTCAATTTTTAGAGGTTTTTCCGGGACGACATGATGTTAAAGATCACGAACTTCGCTACTATAAAACGCGTTTCTTATAACCCTGCTCTTTGTTGAGATTGCCGAAATCCGCGATGGCGAGATTCGTTGTTTTAATTCCGATTCAATCGGTTCTTGGCACACAACACAACGTTATTCTTATAAAAATTTTTAATGCAATAATTTTTAGATATAAACCACCAAATTCTTAAAAATTCTTTAGCCTTGCAAAATGATTGTGCTTGTGCTTTAATGGTTGCATACGGACAGACCGTAAATAAAAATATAAATAATAATGTTCATAGAAAGGTGGATTTTCAATATGAACTCAATCAGCAAAATAATAAAAAGGTTTCACAATCATCGAAGTTGTGCTTGAGCTTGCTATCGCAGGTCTTATCTTCTTGATGGTGTTCTTGGCATTGCCAGCATTGCAACGATCACAACGTGACACACAACGAAAGAACGATGCTTCACGCTTGCGCGCAGCAGTTACAGACTTTAGCTCGAACAATAAAGGTCGACTACCATTTAACGTTCAAAATGGCGGTTCTGGTGAGTTAGAATCAAACTTATCTCTAACTACATCTTGGCTGAACAGAACGGACAAGCTGGAACGGGATCTTCAACATTTAATGATCCTTCAACTATATACGCAATATAGGATGTATTACTGGCCGCGGTGGAATGAATGATGAACAACTTGGAACTATGCGTGTTGCTTCAGCTTCTAAATGTAGTAATAATGGCGAAGTTGTTGACGGAAACTCAATCGTTGTATCAGTTAAAACTGAAAACGGTGTTGCTAACTGCGTAGAAGGATAATCAAATCTTTTTAAACCAATCAATAAAATAACTCGTGATGAGAGTTATAGTTTACTAATACAATTAAGTTTTCAATGTGCGGTGTTCGTGGGAAAAAGTTAGTAACCACGCGCATAAGTTATCTCGTGTATTTTTACTCAAAATTGCCGCGTCGCTCTTGGGTTGCTGGATTGCAGCTTTAGGGTAAATTACTTTTTTCTGGCTCAATTTCGAGAATTTTTCTCACAAACTTCGCGATTCATTCCGGCTCTTGGCGGGTCAACAGATTAGGTTTGAACCCTTTTTAATAAATTCCAACGCTTTTCGCTTGGTGCAAGATAGCTTTTGCGGTTTCTTCTCTATCTAGCTTTTGGATATGCATTTCATCCACGCAAATTCATTAATTTCTACCAGGTTAAATCGCCCGCGCCAATTGTAAGCCCAATTGAGCCAACGCCAGAATATAAGTCAACCGTTGGTTTTGATGTATCGATGAACTTTTGCATATCGCGCAAAGCTTGCTCGTAAACTGGCAAATTGATTTGAAAAGCTTTCCGTTACATAATTAAAGTCAGTTCCTAGTACAGAATCTTGTAGTTTCTCGATCCGTTGAGTTTGAAGTCTTTTGGTAATCACGCTGGCTGGCGACTTTGGGTTCGAAAAGATAATTTCGAAGCTAAAGTTGAGTTTCAGCTCTTGTTCGCTAAAAATCGTAGAAGTTTTCATCTTTCACATAAAGCTGGGCTGAAATTTTCACCTGACTGGCGCGAATCAACAAAGTTTTTAAATCTCGGCTTGGTGTTTTCTAGGCGCAAAATTTCAAGCACTTTTTGGCCAACTTGATTGATTTCTGGCGTCGCTAAACTCGTGCCTTTTACTGGGATTTTTCCCTTTCCACCGCGTCTACGCCAAATTTAATTCGCTGTCATTTTCATCTTGTTCAAATTTTTCCCACAAAACGAAAACTCCACTTATTGCGGTATTTAAAATTTTTCCGTCAGAATAAAAATTCTTCTTGATTTTTAACTCAATTTTTCTTGGCGGAAACTTTCAAGGATTAACTCTTGCTTGGTTTTTGTTTCGAAATCAAAATTAGAACTGCACGGACTGGTTGAAAGAAAACTTTCGCTATTTTTGGTTCAATTCTTTTCGGCCCGATTTTCGAAAATTTCAACCGCAAAACCTTCGGCAAAACTCGATTTGTTTTTGGTGATTTGAATTTTGGCGGTCTCACCCGGCAAAAACACCCACAAAAAATTTTTGCCCGGATTCGAGCGTTCCCAGGCTTGTCCACCAGGGGTGATTTTATCAAACTTAACTGTCTCAAACTTTAATTTTTCGTGCCATAATTACTCCATTCTATCAAAATATTAAATTGCCAGATTTCAATCCACTCTTCACCCTTTAATTCGCTTGGTTTTTGGTTTTTAAATTTCAAGCTGCAATGCTGTAAAATTCTGGAGTGGCGAACATTTTATCGATAAAATCGTTAAAAATCGGCTGTTCTTCTTTCAGGAAATTGGTGGAGTTTCTCGCCGTTTCATCTCGAAAAATACGGTCTCAACGGCTGGTGGTGTGGCGTGAAAGTCAGACTCTTACAGAGCGGTTTTCTTTATTTTATTTTCGAGAAGAAGTTTTTGCACCCAAAGCCGAAGTGAAATTTTGTTCACCGGCGAGTTAGCTTCTACGCGCGGGTGTTTTTGTAGAATTAAATAAATACTTTTGGTGGTGGATTTTGGGCATTTGCGAGTTTTTGAATGATAGGCGAGCTCAAATGAAATCGGAATATTCGCGCAAACTTTATAGTTTTGAGGCTAATTTTGAGAGAGTTGAAGTGTGAAATCTGCACACAAAACCTCCAACATTTTCAGGTTTTAGTGTTATAATGAGTTTCACTATCAAACTCAATTGCCTAAAAACTTGCGCAGATTTCTTACTGAGAGCAAAGTAAAACACCGCTGCAGCGATATCTGTAGCGGCAAAATCGCGTTTTCGAATATTACTATGCCCAACGAGCAGTGGTGCGATTCGTGGCGATCCGCAAGAAATTTTGTGAAAGCGCGGTGTTTCAGTCCGAGCCATGTATTCGTATCTCAAAGCACTCCGATTGGGTCTACTTGCGCTTCGTGATGGTGAAAGCACTCAGCGGCAAAAGGCCACAATGGCGATAGTTATAGAGTTATGATTGTATTATTTTGTGAGTGTGAATTTTGTGAGTTCAAAACCTTCAAGTCCTTTGAGGGAAGTTTGCTGTTGCAGGAAGTGTTTAAAGCTGTCCCAGCCAATGGGGCTGGTAAAATTCCAAACAAAATTGAGCCAGTACGCACAATTAAAGATTGCTTCAATGCTGAAAAGTTGGAAGATTTTCCATTTGAAAGTCCATAGCTTTCATCAGAAGCCAATTTCTCGAGTTCGTTCACGTACACTTCATGTAGAAAGTGTATTGACAGTAATACCAAAAGCTAGCTGCAAGAAGAGCACGTTCAGACCCAAAACTGTCAATCCGCCGGTAATCGCATTCACGACATTTGTAAGATATTTGTTGATCAGCATAAGTTGTAGTGGTATATGCTTTATCACCGGCATTTTACCATTTGAAGTTTTTCTTCATTTCGAAATTCTGGCTTTAGAGTTGCAGTTGCTGCAATACTTTTCTTTTTGGGCTTCTGGCATATGTTGGAATGCTAAAATTTCTTCTAAAGTTCGTTTGGAAATGACGAGGTTAAATTGGTTTTTGTACCAGGCTTTTATTCATCACACCAGGAAACTTTAAACTCATAAACTTTTCTCGCCATTAAATTGATTTGAAAATTGCATTTTAATGGTTTACCAAGTGCATTTTCAGCATTTTAAAACACAAGTCCCTCAATATAATCTTGCGAAATTACAGCTTCACATGTTGAGAATATCTTTTCCAGCTTTAATATCAAGCTTAACGTCAGTATTCTCGTTAATTGAAGTTATAGTTTCCAGCGACAAATTTTTACCGTTGCACCTTCTATATAATCACCTAAAATATTTTCGGCTGGTTTACATTTTTCAATACCTTCAATTTTTAAGCTTTTCGATATCGCTTTTTGCAAGTGAAGGTGATGATATATTGATTGGTCTTGATTGCCTCCAATTTCACCTTCTTTATATTCTTTCAAGCCGCCCGATATACCACCATTCATTTCAACTTTTTAACGATTTTGTACACCTTTATTCTCTTTTTCCGAAAATCGAGTTGGCGATTGATATAATCATTAACGCCAGCATTTACTGCTGAAGTTGGCGTAATTGTAAATGCACCAATAAAAATTGCAATCACAGTCAAGAATGTACGACCTTTATTTCGCCATAAATTTGAGGCTGAAGTTCCAATCATATCTAAAAATTTCATTAGTTTTCTCCTTTCGAAATAATTTGGCCGTCTTGAATTCGAATTTGGCAGTCACATTTCTGTGCTAAAGCTTCATCATAGGTTACAATAATTAACGTAATTCCGTTATCTTCATTTTTAAACCAAAAAAGCAAATCTTCAATACTTGTTTTTGGTCAAGATTTCCTGTTGGCTCATCAGCGAAAATGATTTCTCGGGTGAATTTGCGATTGCTCGTGCTACACAAACCCGTTGCTTTTTGTCCGCCAGAAAGATTCGAAGCTTTATTTTTAGCTTTTATCAGTTAGCTCTACGGCCTCAGAGCGCCTTTAAAGCGATCTCTTTGCGCTTTCTTGAGTTGACGTCAGCTCTTTTAAGTGGTAAAACTACATTTTGCAAAAACCGTATCTTTTGGGTTCATGAAGAATTGCTGAAAAACAAACCCAAGGTTCGGTTTTCGAGTTGTTCAAATCGCGTTTTTCATTTTTAGCGATGTTTTACCATTGATTAAATTTCACCCTCATTTGGTTTTGTCGAGCGCCGCCAAAAGGTGCATGAGCGTTGATTTGCCGCTACCAGATTTCCCGATAATTTCAACACTTTTCGCCTTTTTGAATGCTAAATAGAAACACCATTTGAGTGCCTTAAAATATGTGTTGCATCGCGATAAACTTTCACGAGATTTTAACTTCTATCGAGTTGTTTTTATTCATTGAATTCCTTTCCTGATGTGTATAATTTTACCACTTATACTCTTTTACTTTCAAATTTTAATGCTCAATCTTTAGATTATTTTTCACTTTTTGATTATCTTGTGGTTGTGGTTTTATATTTTTCGTTCGTGGTTTTTCTTCGTTTTTGGCGCTTGTGGGATTTCAATTCCTTTTTCTGCAAATGCTTTCGATAAATCTTTCAAACCTAGGCTGGGTTCTTTTTGTTCAGCAGAATTTGGACTGATTTTTCGCGTCAATTGGTGCTTGCGAGAAATCAACCTTTGTTGCACCGAACATTGGTTGAGCTGGTGCGAAGGGTACAGTGGATTCGCTGCCGGTTTTCGATTCTGAGGATTTTCTTTTCGAATTCCTGATTTTTACTGGCGCAAACACGTTTTCTTCAACTTTTTCGAAAAGTTCACACCATTGCGTTCAATGAGCTTTTGTCATTAGTTCTTTTGGCGGAACTAAAATATCACGAATTCGTTGTTCGATAACGGCGCGGCGTACTGTAATTTCGGCGAGTGTTTTCGATAATTTTGCCCTCAAATCATTAAAGGTTTTGGCAAAGTTAAAGTTGTCACTAAATGGTGTTGATTTTTCACCATTGATAATCATCGTCATCACAAAGTGGCGGTTGTTTTAAACTCATTAAATCTGAAGCATCGAACTGTGGTTTAAATTGTTCAGCTAAGGTGGTGCATCTTCAACCGAAACGCGGAATGAGATAATCGAGCCAACGTTTCCAAAGAGACCGCATTTTTAACGCTGTCGGTCATTGTGAAACATATTGATTAGCAACGGTTGAAAGTTAAGCCATATTTTTCAATTTCTGAAAGAATCACCGCGAAAGAATCGGTGGCAAAGTTTTTGGAACTCGTCAACGTAAAAGGTGGAATGGTCGGCGATCTTCAAGGCGTTCAATGTCGGCACGTGATTGAGCTGCGAGCTGAATTTTTGTCACCAAGAAAGAACCAGAACCGAGGCATTGTCTTCACCAATCAAACCCTTCGAAAGATTTACAACCAGATTTTACCTTCCATCCATAATTTGGCGAATATTAAAGGTTGATTTTGGTTGACCGATAATATTTCGAATAATAGGGTTGGCCGTGAAGGCTCCAACCCTGTTTAAGATCAGTTGCAATAGCTTCATTCACCTGCTTTTTCACCCATTGGCCGATTCCTTTTTCCAGAATTGTAGCACGGAATCATCTTTACAATAGGTTAGCGTTTCTTTTCGAAAATCGCCATCGGTTAGCATACGCGCAATGTCGAGCATTGTTGTTTCTGGCCGATCAAGGGTGCAAGAAGTGTGAAACGCAAAATATATTCAAGTCGTGGACCCCAAGAGTCGCAAACATACGTTTCAAAACACCGATGACTTCGGAAGAAATGTTTGATTTTCGACTTGGATCCAGTAACTTCGGCAGGTTGAATCAAGTGGAAATTCAGTGTCGGAGGGGTTAGGTAGAAATTACATCATTAAGACGATGTTCGGGAATAAATCGCATATTATTTTGCTAAAATCACCATGTGGATCAATGATTGCATAGCCTTCTCCGTGAAAAATATCAGAGTGCAGAAGCTCAAGCGATCCAGATTTTCCAGTTCCCGTTTGACCAATAATATAAAGGTGGCGCGAACGGTCGCGGCGAAAAGCATTCAAACTGGTGATTAATTCCGCGGAAGTTAGTTAAACCAGCTGAAATATTTTCATCATGTGCACGGTCGCCATTCAATATTGGTAGTTTTTGAAGGCGGTTCAGCAGTTTTACTCGATGCCCAAACAATATTTGGTGTTTCCATTAGTGTGTGGTAAGTGCCAAATACTTGCAGCTCCTGAATGTTTAAAATATAACCATCGTCAAAAAGATTCGCGACTGAAAATCTGAATTTTATCTTTATCGAGCGAAGAATTTGAAGATTTAAAACCGTTTAGGTTTGTACTATTAAACTGTTTGAATGTTTCCAGTTAGAGCTTGAATCTGAAGTTTTGCAGTGTCTTCATCTTCACCCAAAATAAGCTAAGCGAATTTTAACCTGATAACCAAGTTTTGTGGCTTTTTCTTCGGCTTTAGAGATACGAGTTTTATCGCGGTCGGACGGCTCTTTTTAGTATTTTCCGATCCTTCTGGTGGTGTCCATAGAGCTTCTAGAATTTGTAAAAATATGTTTCCAATCAATCTTGAAAAGCTTTTTACCAGACTTAACTTTTTAATCCATTCATCTGATATGCCAATCGTCTGCAACTGGTCGCGCCAAAACTTGAATCAAAGCTGGTCGTTTTGTTCCGTCGAGTTTGGCAGTGTTCGGTAATTCCAGCTGGTGGGTCAACTTCAAAACCATCAAAAGTTTTGATTGGTGAGGCTTCGTTTTCAATCAGATCGATTTCAGTAGAATAAATAACGTGTTTTGTTTTCCAGAATTTGCCGTATAATCCTCTTTTGCTTCATAAATTTGAACTGTTGGATATTGTGAATAAAATCTGCCCTTCAACAAAACTTTTGCAAAGTTCGTGGCATCCAAACATAAAAACCGAAATTACCATTATGGATAGATTTCGAAACTTAAATGTTCTTGAACGCCATTGTTATTCTTTTAGTTCGGTTGAATCGCAAAAAATTCCGTGCAAACTGGCAAGGGTTGCTCAGCGGCAAGGATTCAGATTTATCATTCGTTTTTGGAATTTCAAGCGCTAAAGAACACTGTCGGTGTTCATGACGTTGAGACTTATCGATTTTTGTAATTTTGCCAAGTTAAGCTCATCGCTACGATAGATAGCAGACGAAAGGGTTAAATAAGATTGATGCCATCATAGTGTTTAAATAATAGCATAAAACTGTATCAAGATGGCGGTTATGCTTTTTCTGGTTTTTCGAGTAAATCGCTCAAAAACAAAACGATTTACTTGTTTAAGCTTCTTCCGCTAAAGCGTGGGTTGCTTTTACCTCGCTTGAATTCTTTTGCTTTGAAGGTTTAACAAAACAGTTGTTTCTTTAACTTTGCGTTCTCAGTACGCGTTTAACAATTTCGTCACGATAAAGTGGTTCACCAGCTTCGCGCAAAACAGCTGTAATAATATCAGCAACAGTTCACGCTTAAAGCCCCAAGTATCGAGCATAAATTCCGCGACAATCAAAACAAAGCGTTTATCTTTTGATTAGCTCGTTGTGGATTGCTTGATTTGTAACAGATTTTCGTGAAATCACTCTTTCCAATTTCTTCTGCGATTTTCCGATGCATTGGCTCTTTGTGTGATTCTAAAAATCACAAAAATTTTTATCACGAATATTTTGGATTTACTGCTAGCCATTTTTCTAGACCCCAAAAAGACCATTTAGCGTTGCAAGTTTCGAAATTCCGGCAATTGCGTTAATTTGGCTTGGGTGCTCATAACTCAACTGTTCGTCAGTTGATCTAATGTCATTGGACTTTTGTTCTTTTTGATGATATTGACAATTTCATCGATTGATTTTTAAATTTTTCGCTCGTCACCGTATTCTGCATTACAATCGCGCTACGATATTTATCGTTTTTCTTGCACTAACACTAATTTTGAGCTAATTTCGGCAATGAATAAAAAGTTAAAAATTTGATTATCGTCGGCTCAGATTCAATAGTTTTTCAACGAAGTTCTTTTGTTTTTGAAATCCGTCCAACTTCGGCAGATTTCGAATAATGCTTTTTCTCATGATTTCGGCTAAATGTTCAATATTACCCTTTTCAGCGGCAATTTTTAGTCGAATAAGTGCAGCTTTCTCGAGTTGTCGAACACGCTCGCGAGATGTCGAGCTTTTCACCGATTTGTTCAGAGTTTGCTTTTTCGCCAAGCCCAAAGCGGCGGTTAATTATTTCGCGTTCTCGTGGCTGGTCCGATAATTCGCAGGCATTCGAAATAACCGTTTGAATTAATTGGACTTTTCGTTCTGAATCTGATTTTCTTGTTCCATAATTCCCTTGTTAAAAATTAACATACTATAAAAACAAGTATTGTTTATAAATAATACTTACAATATCAATACCATTTATCTCTTCTTTATTTATATTATACCACAAAATTGTACAACAAAAATGACATAAAAATTTATCTAAACTTTTTATGTCATTATGTACGCTTATAATAAAATATTAACTACTATTTTTCGGATTTTTCGTTTTTCGACACGGAATTTTTAGTACTTTTAGAAGGTGTTTTTCGTTTAGTTGATTTTCTAGTTGTAGTTTTTGCTAGATTTTCGTGATTTTGCAACTTCAAATTAACTCACTTGCTTGTTTTTCAGTAATTTTTCAATATCTAAATCTTTTTGGTAGTAGCGCTTTAACCTCGTCGTCGGCGATGTATTTCGGCCAAATCCACCGCGAGAAATTTTTAATTCCATTTTTAAACTTTTAAGTACTTTTTCTCGTCAGATTTTAGTTTTTCTTCGTAAAAGCATTTTGTGCCTCAGTTTCAGTAATTTCAAACGGCGACATTGGTTTGATGCTTACAAAAGTGTTTTCAACTTTAATGTAAGGGCCATATTGACCAATGTTCGAAGTAATCTCTTTGCCGTCGGAGTTTTTCCCACGCGGCGCGGAAGGAACATTTTTAGCGCGTTTTCAAGTGAGACAGTTTCGATTTTCGCAGCAGGCATTGGTGCAAGTTTAACCTCTTCACCTCAACTGTTATCACCTAACTGAATCATTGGGCCAAACCATCCAAAACGTGCAAAAACTTTTTCAGCCAGTTTTTCGGATCAATTCCGAGCTCGCGAGCAGGCGCCACAGCGTTGCGGTCAATCTCGCCAGTTCATGATTAATTTATGGAAGGCTTATAAAAATTATCAAGAACTTCAAAACCGACTTTTTCATCACCGACGGCAATTTTATCGAAATCATTTTTCAAGATTCGCTGTCAACCGTAGTCTACGACTTGATTGAAATAGTCGTTTAAGAAGTCGCTTAAAACTTCTCCACTTGCTGTTGGGAGGAGTTTACCTTTAGTAGAACCAGTTTTCTTGAACAATTTCTCGGTTGATTTTATTTTTCGAAAGTGAAATTTGAATTGTGTTGCAGTTTGCCTTCGTCTTCACCTTTTGCAGCGTAGCCACGATGCTTGAATCGTGTCCAAAATTGTGGCATAAGTTGAAGGGCGGCCAGTTCCTAAGTCTTCGAGTTTTTCACAAGTGAACCTTCGCTATAGCGTGCAGGGTGGGCGCAGAAAACTTCTTTTTGCAATAATTTCGTTAAAATTCAAACTATCTCCATTAGCAAGTTCTGGCAAAAATTCATCTTTTTGTTGTGAATAAACTCTCAGAATCCATCAAAACAACAAATTCGCCTTTTGCCTCAAAATAATATTCTTGGTTCGAAATTTCAATTTTAATAGTGGTTTTTCGATTTGTGCCGGCGCCATTTGGCTGGCAGTGTTCGGTTGCGGATCAATGTATAGATTTTCTGTAAATCTTGGCTGGTAGAAACTTTTCGTTTTCAATCCCGGTTGGTCGGATAGCCTCGTGGGCTTCTTGTGCTCCAACTGATTTTGTGGCAAATTTTCGAGCTTTATGATATTTTTCGCCAAATCTTAATAAAATCTGCGCTTGAAGTGATCGCAAAACTACTCAAATTCACGCTGTCGGTTCGCATAGGTGATTTTTACCAGATTGATAAAAAGTTTTTGCGCCGCCGCCATATTGTGCTGGCTGAAAAACCGAGCCTGCGTTAGCCTCTTGCTGAAGTGTTGAAGTTGTAAAAGGCGCTCGGGTTGCAGTACCGGGGAGTTTTCAGAGCAACTTGCAACTTTAAAACTCGCCGTTTTTAGGTTTTCGAGAAAAATCGGTTGCAGCTTTTTCGGTTTCAAATTTTGTTAAGTTCAGCTTTTGAGATTTCGCCAGAATTTGGCACGATGAATTCGCCCGTAATTTTAAACGAACTTTTGCGCCAAATTTTTCAATTTCACGCTCGCGTTCTACAGCAGTTTTACTGCTGGACTTTACGCGACCGGCACTTTTCCGCCTGGAACTTTTCGCCACACAACTGGGCTTAAGTCAAAACCAACTAACCAGTCAAAGTTTGGCGAGTTTGTTGAGCTTCGACCATTCTCATGTCGATTTTTCGCGGATTTTCTAATCGCATTCTCGATTGCATTTTGTAATTTCGTGAAAAACGATCCGCTTTGAGTTGTTTCGGGGTTTAATTTTTAAAGACGTCGCAAAGGTGCCAGCAATTGCTTCCCCTTCGCGGTCTTCATCGGTTTGCAAAGCCAAACTTCATCTGCCGCCTTCACGGCTTTTCGCGAAGTTCGCTCACGACTTTCTTTTTCCTGGATCAACTTCAAAAGTAATTTTATATTTATTATTTGTTTCAATTGGCCGCGCCATAAAGCTTTATTTTAGCAATTTGGCGAATAGTGTCAACGCTGGACATTACTGTAAATCTTTACGAGATATTTTTCGATAGTTTTCATGGCTGGGCTCTCTACGATTACTAAAATTCTTCATAAACAATATATTTTACCACTTTAAATAATTTTGTGCAAATAAAAAGCCCGAAATTATACAAGCTTTTATACAGAAAATTGGTTTTCACTATTACGCCATAGTTTACTTAGTAATATTTAACTTCGCTCTATTGTTTTGTATTTTAAATTACTATACCTGCCACTAATTTAGTTGTTGAGCTGGGTTTATTTTATGAAATTTATACTTTTATTGATTTCTAAAATTCTATTATATAGTGAGATAATCTTAGTTTTGGTTAAAAATAAAAATCACCTCTATTAAGAGGTGAATTTTATTATTTTTATAAGTTTTCGTTAACATGTAAAAATTCTTGCATTTGTTCCAGTGAATAGGGTTTAGAATTTTCACTATTTTGCAATTAATTCTCCACTGATAATTCCACGATTTCGAAGGTCCTTTCTAGTGAATTTGCTTTATTGCAGCCGCTCCCGATGCTATTAAATGCACCATCAATTTTGCTTTTGAGAGAGTAAATCACACTGCATAAAATTAAAATAATTATAGTAAAAATAGTTGAAATTATTATAAAGTTTGATTTATCTTTTTACAGCTCTTTTTGACATAAAATCCCTTTCAATTAAAATACTCGGACATATGAGTATTGGATTAGTCTACTGTTACATAGATTGTTTGATTTCCAGTACCGTCGATCCAGACATTTTAGTCTTATTAAATCTTATTCCGTTTGATAGAATTCCTTCTATCATTACAGCTCTATTTCCACCAGGCCGAGGTACATTAACTGTAAAATACCTACTACTCCACCTTCCATTGGGCCGATTACCAGATGATGCACCATTATTAGGGATAATTCTTGATTTTACGACGGGATAGTCTTCTCTCCAGCCAAAAATATTTTTACCTTTTACTGCAACAACTTTCACGGTAACGCCCACAGTGTCTGCTTTTTACGACAGGCGTTGATGTAGCAAAAATACTAAAACAGCAGTGGGGTAACCAATGCTACTCTAAGAAATCTTTAACTTTATTTTCTAATGTGCTTCACTCTCAACTTTCTTTGCATGTCGAGATATAATTATATATTAACATAAAAGGCTTTTAGAAAACAAGATAAGTAATTTTAAGTATAAATAGTTTGGTTTGAAATTTGCTGCAAATCTGCTATAATCAAGCTTATGAAGTGCAATTGCTTCTGACATTTTGGCCAATGATCAACGGAATTTCGGTTTCGAAAAACTTGGCTGAGCAAATGACAGCACGCGGACACGAAGTTGTTGTTTTGCGCCAAGTCAAACAGGCGAATATTATATTGAAGAGGCAGGTGGCTATCGTGTGGTTCCGTTTAAGTTCTACCAACTTCCTTTTACCCAAATCAAGCCGAGACTCTGCCTGAGCCTCGCAAGATCGCTTCAGCGGAAGAATTGCTGTGCCACGAATTTATCTTCATAATGGCTATCGACTTTCTCTTCTTCGATTCGTGAAATTCGCATTCTGTAAAGAGAACGATTTCATGCCTGATGTTTCGCATATTCAGTTTGCAACTTTTTGTTGGTCAGGCGATGATTGATTTTTCGCGAAAAGCTTATAATATCCAGTAGTAATTACTAATCATTCTAGCCCGAAAACCTCTTTGATAACTTAAAAATGCTCCTACCACTCTCGCCAATTATTAACCGAACTGTTTTGCTTTACACTAAACGTTTTTGCACTCCAAGCAGATTACGCCACAATGCCAACTCAAGCAGAAAGCAATTGAAAGGCATTTTTCGAAATCAGAAAAAGCCAAAATGCCGATCAAAGGCTGTTTCGAACAGTATTGACCTAAGCAGATTCACTCTGAAAAACCGCCAAAATTTTTGAAAAATTTGATTTGCCGCAAAATTTACCAATCGTAATGAATATTGGTCGCGTTGATGCGAAAAACATATTTCGACGTTGATTTTAGCGTTTAATGAGTATTAAAAACAATAAAAAGCTCAGCTGGTGATTGTTGGTGATGGAACTGATCGCCCAAATCTTGAGAATTTGGTTTATAAACTAGGAATTTCGAAAAATGTTCGCTTTATGGGCACGCAACTTGGCGAGGAGTTTGGTGAATTTTCACCGTGCAACTAGTGTGTTTGTGTCGGCCAGCAACTGAAACTCAAGGAATTGTTTTCTTGAGGCTGCAGCTTTGCAGTAAGCCAGTTATTGGTGTTGATGTTGGTGCGGTTAAAAGAAATCTGCCAAGATAGGGTATAAATGGTTTTTGTATGAAACAGATAATATTGAACAAATTGCCGAAAAGTATTTCGAAAATTCTTAACAATAAACAACTCGCAGCAGATTTTTCAAAAATGGTCTTGAGATTATCAAAGCAGCACGATTTGAATTTTACAATTTCGAAATTTGAAGAAATCTATAATTTTGTTATCGAAAAGACAAGAACCGCGAAATTGGCTCGAAAAACTCTCGCGAAGGTGAAGAAAAATATGATTCTTGAGTGTAGAAAGTACTGAAAAATCTTTTGGCAACAAACAACTTCTTCGGAACGTAAAAGTAGCGATTGATGAAGGCGAAAAAGTTGGTTTAATCGGGAGAAACAGAGATTGGAAAATCCACACTTTTTGGTATTTTGCTTGGTCGTGACCAAAGATTTTTCGGGCAGTGATTTTTCGAAAAGGTTCAGTCATTGCCAGTACTAGCGGGAATATTCCGGTGTTGGTGAACAAACTGTGTAATTTCATCTTGAATGATCTGCCGGAATACGCTCATCTTTCCGAAACTTTTGCGTGAGCTTCCTGAAAAATGGGCGAAAATATGGCACTGATTGAAAAATATACCGACGCCCTGAATCGCTTTCAGGAGAAAAATTTTCATTTTATTGAAGATAAAATTAAAGCTGAACTTCGTGATTTTTGGCCTTGGTGGTTTTGAGAATCGGCAAAGTGAAACACTTTCGGGAGGTCAGAAACGTTTGGTTGATACAATTAAGATTATTCATTCAAAAGCTGATTTAGCGACTCGTTGATGAGCCGACCAACTTTTATGGATTCTTATGCAAAGAATCGTTTTTAAACTGGATGAAAAATTCTAATGAAGCGGTTTTAGTAATTACGCACGACCGCGATGTGCTTTCGAAAGTTGATAGAATTATTGAAATTCGTGACAGCAAAACTTATATTTTAAAGGAAATTATGATGATTGTTGCGAGCGAATATGTTTTCGACTACTAATCAAATTCAAGATTTTGAAAGTATTCAGCGCAGGTGCGAATTTGAAAGATAAAGTTCGTGAATATCAACGAATGAAGGAAAGGCTCGCGATCCGAGTACAATCCAACGGTTTAAACGGCTCGAAAATAAGTCACGTGAAGGCTCGCAGATATGGAGCTTATTGAAAAGCCAAGTTTTTGGATTGATCAAGAAAATGTGAAAATCTTGATTTCAAGGCAGCGAAATCTTATCAAAAATTTAAGGCCAAAAATGTTAAAATTGGTATTAAAAATGAAGAAACACGTTCGGTCCGAAGTTTGGTATGGGCAGAAAATCTTGCGCTCGGCTATGGTTCGCTTGAAGATGCGCTTGAAAATAAAAACAGTGCAAAATTCTTTTTGAAAATGTAAATTTTAATTTAAAGTTGGTGGAATTTTGGAAATTTTTGGCCGAAATGGTGTTGGAAAAACCAGCTTAATTAAAACAATTTTTGGCGCGGAAAACGAAAAGCGGAAATTTACGACGGTAAGATTTTTCTTGATGAAGCTGCGAGTTGGAATTTATAGTCAAGAGTAGTTCTGATTTTTCGAAATGAATCTAAAAAGACGCAATTGAAAATCTACCTTGACCAAAAATATTTCAATCACGGAGATTTGCGAATTTTGCACCAATATCTCTTTTTCTACTGAAGATTTCGAAACGCCTATTAGTGAACTTTCTGGCGGGCAGAAGGCAAGATTTCAGCTGATTAGAATGCTTTCAAATGAACCGAAATTTTGATTCTAGATGAGCCGACCTCGCATTTTAGACCTACCGGTATTGAAGAGCTTGAACGAGCTTTAAAGAATTATTCGGGTGCGATTATTTTTGTGAGTCATGATGATTATTTTCGAAAAATGAGATCTACCGAAAGGATTTTCAGACTGTGAAATTCGCGGAAATTAAAAAGTAAAAGTAGTTATTACTTTGGTTTACGCTTTCTATCTTACGAATCTTTTTGCTATAATAATATGAGTTTTTCATCGAATATTAAAAATAAAAAGTAGCGAAAGTTCAGTACTTTGCTACAAATTATTTTTCAGTTAAAATCGTTTAATATCAAGTAATTTCAAGCTTTGCGCGATCAAAACCGAGTACAATTTCGCCATTTATATCTGTTACTGGCACACCACGGAATTCCCTGCCCATTTTTGCAAGGGCTCATCGCGAGCTTCAGCATCTTCTTCAATATCTTTAGCTTCGAATTTTACACCGTTGTGTTCAAGCCAGTCTTTTCGGCAGAACAAAATCCACACCAGCTTGTTGAGTAAACAATAACTTTTTATCCATAATAATAGTTTTAACATAAAAAGCTTAAAAATCATTAAATTTAGAAATTAAATTTGTTTTGTGTCAAATACCAGCCGCCGTCCAAATCTTGATAGACTTTTTAATTCAAGCGAAAAATCCAGTGCCATTAAATATTCTGCGGCGCATTCGGCTCAAGTTTTGAGGCATATCGTTTCTTTTTCGAACTCGAAAGTTGCATTTCGAAACGTTCAAACTTCACTTTCTGTTTATTATTTTTTGCATGGCATTTCGAAAATCCTTCAAAATTTTCACGAACTTCATTAACGGTTTGGTTTCCATCAGCTTTGCCCGAAGTTCACTCGCGCCAGCAAATTCTCGCACATAAATTTTGAAAAATCGCTTTAATGGCTCAAAGCGGCGTTTTTCAAAGCTACGCGAGGTATTTTTCGAATAAATCAAGTTGAAGCTCAAGCAAATCTAAATAATCACTTGAAGTTCGAGCGGTTTCTGGCGGATTTTTCAAAAACAAAATGGATTTTCGAAAACGCCACGGCCGATCATAATTCCATCAATTTTTGGGAATTTTTGCCAAAGTTCAGAGTCCTTGCGCACGAGATTTTATGTCGCCGTTAATTTGAATCAAAGTGTTTGGTGCAATTTCGTCGCGCAATTTGAGAATTTCAGGAATTAGTTCAAAATGTGCGGAACTTTACTCATTTCTTTGTTCGTAAGTGAATAGTTAAAAACTTCGATTTTTGTTCAAGTAGATTTTTAGCCAGTCATGCCATTCTTCCACTCTCGAGAAACCGAGGCGTGTTTTAACTGAAACTGGCAAACCGCCTGCTTTTGCGTTTTTGATAATTTCTTTGGCAAGATCTGGATTTCGAATCAAATCGCTGCCGCCACCACTTTTTAATAACGGCCTTATCTGGGCAGCCATATTAATATCAATCGCTCGATATCCAAGCTTTGGTAATTTTTCACCATGAATTTAATATCGGTCGGTCGCGAACCCCAAATTTGCGCGATGATCGGCTGTTCATCTGGCGTAAAAGTTAGGCGGCCACGTATGCTATGAATTCCCTTTGGGCTAGCAAAACTTGAAGAATTTGTGAGATTCGGTATAATAAACATCTGGTCGAGCGGCTTTTAAAACGACGCGACGAAAAACCACATCGGTTACGGCTTCCATTGGTGCTAATGAAAAACGGTAATTTTTGACCATTTTTCTTCGCCGGTTGATTCGATAATTTCTTTCCAAAATTCACTTTTTCATAGATAATAGTATAACACAAAAACTAACTTTCGAAAACTTAAAAATATGATATAATTATTTTTATGAAAGTTAAAGATTGAAATCGATACAAAAAAACACTAATTCGCTTTTGGCTAGTAATTTTTGGTTTTTATTATTTTTGCAGGATTAATTTGGGTTTGCAAAAAGACGTTCTGATCATGATAATAATCGCTGCCTTTTTAGCTCTCGCTTTAAATGATCCAGTGGCAAGAATTACATTTTTACCTGGTTCAAGTAAAAACCGCGTGGCGACTACTGCATCGCCTATCTTGATGTGTGCTAATTTTTGGTGCGTTAATTTCGCTTCTCACACCAATCATCGCTGACCAAGTGAAACATTTTTCAAAAGATTTGCCTCAGATGTGAAAAATTATACCAGTGAGGAATCTGGATTCCGCAGATTTATCGTTGAAAAACCATCTTGAAGGGATGATTTCGCAAGCTGTTGATTCAATCACGCGTTCAATAAATTCTTCAGTTTCTAAACTTGGCGATTTATTCTTTGGAGCATTGCTTCTATCGTTGGTTGGTTAATTTCACTATTTATGATTCTTGCAATGGCATTTTTAATGCTTGTTGAGGCCCTGGACTGATTGACAAAATTTTTAAAGTTTTTATACTGATAAACCACTAGAAAAAGAACATCGCAGAGATTCTATCGCGAATGTATGGAACTGTTTCGAGCTATGTTTCAAGCATCGTTACAATCTGTTCAATTAGCGCTACTTGCGGCTCAATTGCGACAGCTATTTTATCGTTAATTTTTGGTTTTTCCAATTTCCTTAGTCGCGCCAATTGCAGTTTTACTTTTTATCTTTGGTATGATTCCAATGGTTGGTGCTACAATCGCTGGTTTACTTTCTGCTGTGATTTTAGGATTAAATATTCCGACAGCTGGACTATTCTTCCTGATCTACTTCTTAATTTACCAACAAATTGAAAATAATGTAATTTCACCAATGATTCAAGCTAGAAATAATCAACTTTCAGCGTTAATAATTTTTCGTGGCTCTTACAATTGGCGTCTATGCATTTGGTTTGCTCGGGCATTGCTCGCGATTCCTTTAGCAGCTTGTATAAAAATTCTCATTCAAGAGCAGCTAACGTTTCGAAAGCGCCGAACGCGGAAAAAACTCTGAAAAATTTGTCGAACTTCTCAAAATTAGCAACTAAAAACAAAATCAGCCTTCGAAAGTTGGCTGATTTTTAATTTATTGATATTCCCAAAAACTTTTCTTTGGCGTGTCGCGCAAAATGATATTTTTCGAGTAGCTCATCGCGAATTTCATCGCTTTTTGCCCAGTCTTTTTCAGCTCGGGCAGCGTTTCTTTCGATGATTTTTCTTTATTTCTTCTGGAATATCAGGAGTTGAACCAAGTAGATTTAAACCTAAAAGATCATCAATAAATTCCAAAAAGTTCTTGAAGATTATAGTGATCGAGTTTTTCTGGGTTTGCTTTTAAGATTTCACCAGAAAATTTCATCAATTTTGCAAGCGCTTTATGGCGTATCGAGTTATCGTTAATTTGCTTAAAAATTATTTGTTTTGCTTGCAAGGCTTGGGAATTTCACCTTTACTTCCTTCGATTTGCCAGCGCAAGTTTGCAATATTTTGCCAGTTTTTAAGCCGATTTTGTGCTGATTTTAGGTTTTCGAAACTAAAAATTACTCTCCGGTTCGATATTGACTTTGCAGTACAAACATTTTTAAAATCCATTGGCAAAAATCCTTGCAACTTATGATTTGTTCCAAAAGTAAAGCCGTTACCAAGCGATTTCGAAATTTTCTTACCCTCGCTGGTCAGTATGGTTTGCAGTGAAGCCAATAATTCGAAAAAGTTTTTGCCAGTAAAAGTTTCGCTTTGTGCGATTTCGTCAGTATGATGAACTGGAATATGATCGATTCCTCCGGTGTGAATATCGATTGTTTCACCCAAAGTATTGATCGCGATTGCCGAACATTCTAAAATGCCAGCCCGGAAAACCCATTCGCCCGCAATATTCCCATTCCATTCCGCGTTTTTGATCTTTTTGGCGACCATTTCCAAAGCGCAAAATCGCTCAGATTTTTCTTTTCGGGTTTAAAATTCACCGTGCGCCAGCTTTTGAGATTTTTCTAGATCAAGATGAGCAAAATTGGCATATTTTGGAAATTTAGCTGTGTTGAAATAAATTCCGTCGCTGGTTGTATGGGTGAAGCCTTTTCTCGAAAAGATTATTAATAATTTCGATCTGTTCAGGGAATAAAAATCAGTTGCTTTCGAAAGATTCTCGGGCGTGATCAAATTGAGATCTTGCATCCCCTCAAGAATTCGTTCGTATAAAATTCTGCAACTTCCCAGACAGTTTTTCCTTCTCGCTGCGCGCCTTTTTCGAGCTTATCTTCGCCATCATCTTCATCAGAAACCAAATGTCCAACATCGGTAATATTCATTGTGCGGAGTAACATTATAGCCGTTTAAGCGTAAGGTTCTAATTAAAATATCCCAATAAATAAATGCAGCAATTACCAATATGGGTGCTTAGCATAAACAGTTGGTCCGCAGGTGTGAGACTTTAACATTTTCAGGATTGAGTGGTTTGAATTCCTCGATTTTTCGGCTAGAGGTGTTAAATTTCAACATAATAAAACTATTTTATCATAAAAATCGGTAAAAGAAAACTCACCAGATCGGCGAGTTTTTCGAAAGGTTCAAAACTAAGCAATTGGATTTTCAGTTTTAATGCTTGGACCTTGTGAAGTTGCGATTGAAACGCTTTTCACGTAAGCACCTTTGATTGAAGCTGGTTTTTGTGAAAGCAAGACTGTCGAAGAATGCTTTTTCGCGTTTTCTTCAAGTTTTTCTACACCGAATGATACTTTCACCAACTGAAAGGTGAACGATCGCTTGCTTTGTCAACGCGGTATTCAACTTTTCCAGCTTTGAGCTTCAGAAACAGCTTTAGTAACATCGCAGCAACAGTTCCGGCTTTTGGTTTGGCATTAATCCGCGTGGACCAAGAAGTCGTGCATATTTTACCAAGTTTTTGGCATATATGCTGGAGTTGCAATAAGAACATCGAAATTCAATTCTTCTTTATCAAGTTGTTTCAAGAACTCTTCATCACCAACGATATTTGCGCCAGCATCTTTGGCTGCTTTATGTTCGCTTTCTGGGGCAGAAAACAGCAACTCTTACATCTTTACCGGTTCCGTTTGGTAAGATAACTGTTGAACGAATATTTTTGGTCAGCTTGTCTGGATCAACGCAAGTCGTGCGTGAATCTCAACTGAAGCGTCGAATTTGGCTGGGTTTGTTTCGGATGCAAGTTTAAGAGCGTCAGATAGGTTGTAAACAGTATCTTTTTCGACTCGCAACTTCTTGGTATTTTTACCTCGTCGTTCGATTCGTGGTCGAGTAATTGGTTTGGACCTTCAACAACAGCTTCAGAACCGTCTAATGGAGTTGTGTCGCCTGCTGCTTTTCGAGCTTCTTTAGCTTCTTTTCAACAACTTCTTCAGCGTGTTTTTGCTTCGTTTTCCGCTTTTTGCTGAATTTTTCAGCAACTTCAACTGCTTCTTCAACGATTTCTGCAACTTCAATCGCTTCAACAATTTCTTCTGCGATTTCAGCAGCTTCTGCACCTTCGATTACTTCATTGATTTGAGCAATTGTCATTTTTCAGAAACTTCAAGCCCAAAGAGCTTTAGCTTCTTCTATAAGATCGGCTTCTTTTGCCATTTTCTTATCCTTTCTGTGGTAATAACGGCTCCCGACTCCCAACATTGATTATGTAACCTTTTAATTATAACAATTTTGAAAAAGTCAAAACTAAATTTTATTGCTAGAAAGAGTTTTGTTTTCGCTAGAACTCATTTTGACGTAATATGCCAATAAGCTTATAACACCAAAATTAAACCAAAAATAATCAAACTAAAGATGGAACTTTCGAAAATTGGTTGAGATAATCCGCCTAATATTGCTTGCCTGAAAGCAGTTAGTGAATAATAAAGTGGCATAAATGGCGCCATGTTTTGAAAAATTTGAGTGTCGTCACAATCGGGAACATTCCTCCACTAACGCAAGCTGTAAAATCATGAAAACGATCGAGATAAACTGCCAACTCTGCCGAAAGCAAACATTAATGCATGAACAATCAAAAAGGAATGAAAACGCTGAAACATAAGAATTCAAAACAGAAAAATTTATATCTGCAGGCGAAATGTTAAATATTCAAAATAACTGTAAGAACTAGTTTCAACTCCACGCAGCCATAATTCCCGTTCTTGAAAAGCCACCATTTAAACGCTGAACGATTCTGGCTTATTTTGGTTGGAAACGCAATATTAAATAAAATCTTTCCAACAAACAAACTAACGCTATAAAATATGGTGCCATCGCTTTTTCCCGTGTTGCGTCTCCAGGGTGTTTGAAATTTTCACTTTTAACGGGCGTTGCGATATTTTTAGCAGATTCATCCGAGAAATTGATTTTCGAAAGTTTTTCTGCACCAGATGAAAGTTGCGAAGTCAATAGATTTGAGCCATCTTGTAGCTTTGTGGTTCCAGAATTTAGTGTGTGTATTCCTGAATTTAAAGTGTTAATTCCGCCCAAAAGTTGAGCTTTACTTTCAGTGATTTTTGTTCATTGGTGTTGAATTCGTTCATTTTTGTTGAAAGTTCAACTCCAGTTGAAAGCTGTTTTCCTAATAGAAGTAAGTTATGTGAATTTTGTATTTTTGCGTGAATTTTGCACCAAGCTTTGTGCGGCTGGAACAATTTTTGCGAAATTGCGTTTGCAAGTTTTGCGATTTTTTAGTATTTTTTTGGGCGTCAGCGGTAATATTTTTCGCCGAAACCGCCAACTCGTCGGCAAGATTTTTAATATTCTGATCATTAGTTTGTTCAGCTAAAATGCGCATTTTGCTACTTTTGGTTTAATTCCAATAAGTGTTCACTTTGATTTTTGCGTCAAAATTATCGCTTATCGCAGAATTTAGTGTGGATTAAAACCATTCGAAAATTCTTCACTTTTTGGCTGAAAAATCTTGTAATCCTTTCTGTAAGTTTTTCGCTATTTTGGCTTAAAAAGATTGGTTTTATTTGAAATTTCGGTTGCACTAAGAGCAAGTTTGTTGCTCGCTTCGGCCATTTTTCGGTTTGCTGAATTTAATTTTTCCGCGCCATTTTTAGTTTTTATAACTCCAGAATTTACTGAATTTAAACCATTGCCTAAACTACCAATTCCGTTTGAAATTTGTTCTGAACCGTTCGCTGCTTTCGAAAAACCGTTTTGAACATTCGAAAGTTGAAAGTAAAAATCTTACTGTAGTTTTTCACTAATTTGCCTCGAACCTGTTCGCTCGGTTTTGCGCGGCGTTGGTTGAAATCATTTCACCAGATTTACTTTTTCGAAAGCATTTGTTTTAAATGAAATATTCACTTTTTGCAGGATTCTCTCCCACTAACTGAATTTTCGAAAATCTTTTTAAATATGTACAATCATGAAAGTGTCGCCATCGGTCAAATCTTTCTCAGCTGTTTTTAAATCCGTAAACTGCCAGTTTAAAGTTCTTGATTGCTTAAGGTTATTGCTAATTTTATTGCCAAGCTCAATATTTTGACCATTAAAAATGACAGGTTCATCTTCGTTTACTACTGATATCTTTAGATTTTTCCGATTTTGAATAAGGATCCCAGATTGATGCCAAAAGTTCAGCATAGATAACAGGAATAAAACTTACTATAAATAGAGTGGCTAGAAGCACACGATTTTTGCTTTATTTTTCTAAATATTTCTTCATCTTCCTCCTAATAAAAATAGTTGTATTTATCAACGATTACTCTATTAGTATAAAAATATTGTTGTAAAAGTCAACAATATTTGGTATAAGTATTTTATGGAAGATTCTTGATTTGTTGCAAAAATTAATACAATTTATCGCTCGGCACCAAAAAATATGCAACACGTGAGCTTTCGAAAAATGATATTTCAGCTATCGAGGCTGCAATTTTTAACCAAAGATTTACAATTCTTCTGCTCCGCAAGATGAAATCTCTAAAGAAATTGGTGTTGATAAGGCTTACATTTCGCAATTTTTAGCTAAAATGGAAGAAAAACTTAATTTTAAAGAAAAACTCGCAGAAAGATAAGCGAATTCGTGAAATTGAAATTACAAAACTAGGTAAGAAAAACTGAACATTCGGCAGCAAATTCTAGTTAAATGGTGTGAAGAAACCTTTGGTGATATTTCTTTAAAAAGGTTAAATTTATTGACTGAAGCTATTAAAATAATTTCAGATAAGGCAAACGAAAAGTAGCCCTAAAAATACATAGAGCTTTGTTTTAAAACTATAATTGACTGGTTGAATTTGGTAAAATTAAAACATTGGCCTCATCGTCTAACGGTTGGGACATCAGGTTCTCATCCTGGCAATCGAGTTCGATTCCCCGTAGGGTCACCAATTTTTGAGATATTTAGTCTGTTTCAGTAACGGCAAGTTTAAAAATAGCCTTACAGAATGTAGTTCCGTAAGGCTATTTTTATATATTAGAAAAATTTTATCACAGCAAGTAATGAGTTCACGTAAGATTTCGTCATATTTCTCATAGACTCGAAAACCTGCCCATAGGCATGTCGCCTCCACCAAAATAACCTGCAATATCCGCAGCGATTGGTGAATTTGTCCGAACTTTTCAGTGAGTTTTCCATCTGGGTAGGTTTTTATTGCTACGCGGCTTCTACACCTTCAACCATTCGCATTTCATCGATAACCAAAGCCTAGGGTTATATTTATCAGAATACTCTTTAATTTCTTCCCAAGGGATATGTACTACTGACTAATTTTCCGTCAAAAAGTATTCAATTCACTGAATTAACCGACCTTTATATTCTAGAATTTCAGGAGCTTTCTTAGATAATTCGCGACGTGATTCTTCTAGTTTGTGAGAACTTGCACCGAGTTTTGTTAGTTCTCCAGCAACCTCAAAAGTTCGAGCTAGTATTACTTGTTGAAAGTCCCTAAGGTGTCGCTGAAATTGCCTAAAATATCTTGTGCAGCAGTTTGGTTTATTTTCCAATTAAGAGCGTTTGCGATTTCAAAAATAACCTCTCAGCTGAGCTTGCCTCTTCTAGAACCAGTTCATATTCGAATGTTATATCCAGGTGTCGCATCAGTATGGTGATCGATCACTAAAACTGGAGTTTTTCGAGTAGATTTTTATAAAGAGGGTCGTCGGCACTATTTTGAAAGCAATGTGTTGCTTGTAGTGTCAACAATTATGAAAAGATCAAATTTTCATAAAATCAGAACCCTCTATTCTATCCCCAACCGCTAAAATATCGTAAATATTTTGGAATATCTACAGGACGAGAAAAGTTTAGCACTTTTTCCGGGTCACTCAAAATTTCTTCTAAAGCTAAAAGCTGAACCTAAACTATCACCGTCTGGGTTTTCGGCTTGAATTACGCAAATTTTTGTGAATTAACTATTAATTTCTTTGCGTTTTCGAATTTCACTAAATCTCCTTTCTTCCTTCTGGGGCGTGGCTTAAAGTAATTTGGTCGGCATATTCAAATCAACACCAACAGGCAAGCCACGAGCAAGGCGATGAGATTGTTAGATTTTCAGAAACCTCGCGCAAAAATTTTGAATATAGAGTGCTGTGCTCTCCCCTTCAACACTGGCATTTGTTGCAATAATTATCTCTTTAACTTCATCTTTCGAAATTCTATCAACCAAGCTCGCGGATATGTAATTGGTCGGGTGCAATTCCGTTAATTGGTGAAATAACCCCGCCCAAAACATGATAAGTTCCGTTGAAATGTTTTGTTTTTCGAGCGCAATAATATCAAGAGGCTCCTCAACAACAGCCACAAGTATTACGAGTTTCGTCGGTATATAACGAAGAGAATTCTTCATCTTTTGAGATTAAAGCAAAAGTTCATAGGGCAACTTTTAATGTTTTAATGTAAAATTTAAAGGCTCTCAACAATTTTCCACTTATAGTAGCATTATAATAAATAGTAAGCGTAGCGTTCTGTATTCGTGAGCCAACGCCAGAGTTTACCAAGATTCTCAACTGTTTCAATTAATGATTCGGGCAAAATTTGTGACATTGTTTTCTTTCGAAAGATTAAAAGCCCCAAGTTTCCCCAAACCGCCCATTAAAGGTTGCATCTGCAGCAACTTTTTGGGCTTCCTCCTAGACAAATCACGAATTGCAATTTGAATCAATGCTCAAGCTCTTCGATATCGTCAAAATCAATTGGTTCAGGGTCTAATTTTACACTTTTAACTTTCAATTCTCCTGTAAATTGAATTACAACTGCTCCCTCCTGACTTCAACTTCAATAATCTCTCTCTAAGTTCTTTTTGTGCTTTCTGTAGTTCTCGAACCATTTTCATTTGGTCTTTAATTCCTGCCATAATTCCTCCGTTTAAAAATATTTTACTCTTATAATTTTATCAAAAAATGACTATAAAATCAACCTCGCTGTAAAAATATAAAATCTGTCAGCATTATCTTTGCGATTTGAAAACTAAAATACGTTTCCTTTTGTAATTTGCTGGAATTTTTGCGTTTTGATAAGCTTCTTTTGAAAGAATAATCTCTGAATCTTCGAACTTATTTTTAGTTTAGCTTTGTTTTGATATTCAAGCGTTTCTAAAAATCTTGCTTCATTTTTGATACCATTAAAACTCTCTGTTCGAACCTGTTTTTCAGTAGAATATTCAAATCTTGATTAAAACGCATATCGGACTGAGGTGGTATTGATAACTTAAAGCAAAAACTGAAAGATTGGTATTAATAGGTTAAAACAAAAATTGAAACTGGAATTAAGCCGAGATCCGAGCATAAGGGTGGAAAAAGTGCATACCAGGTGTTAATTAAAGCCCTGCAACCTGTAATTGTTAAAAATCAAAATTGGCATGAAAAGAATTGTTATGTGCTGGATTGATGACACAAACCAACAGTGAGAGTACCGATCCGGATATTTAGATTAGGTAACCTTTTTGCAGGTACTTTCGATAAGTAAATATAGCCCAATCGCAATTAAAATTGCTGTTGCTGGATGGTATTATTGAGAAATCATTCCGTTACTTATTGGGTTCGAGAAGCTAAAAGTGCTAAAATTAAGCTTTATATATTTTTAAAATATCTAGCAATTTGGAATCCCAAAAATTATTTTCAATATTGAAATATCAAATAAAATTGAAAAACTAAAAAGTGGTGAAACTATTGCTAAAAACAATACTGAAGCTGCGATTTTTGAGATTTTTGACTCTTTTTAATGATGAATCGTAAGTGTGATGCTAAAATTGTCACTAAAAATGCCAATGCGATATAAGAGCTTAGAGGTGTATAGAAACTAAGACCTAAAAGTCGAAATTAAAGTGAAGATTTGGCGCTTCTTTAGCTTTTCAAGATTCATTCCGCTCCAAATTAGTAATGGATAAAAATATAAAAATTTCGCTTGTTCCGTTTTGAGCAATAAAAGAAAAATTGACTTGATGTTATTGGGACGTGATCATAAAATAGAGGCGCGTTTTGAAACCACATTCCTGAGATTTTTGTTATGAAAATATCGAAAATAGTGAGATTAAAACTGATGGTAATTTAATCATAATTGCTTAAAACCAAAAATATTAATGCTTGTTTTTGTAAAAACTCTAAACGGAAGGTCTAAAAATGTTGTTCGAGAAAAATTAGAAAAGTTTAGATTTGTTGCAGTCTGCACTCAATTTCGACTGCAGTTAGACCATTTGGCGCAAAAGAACAAAGTATAAATAATCACCGCAAGATAGCTGAGTGATAAAATTCCAACTCCAATTTGATAACGAAAAATTATAAATCAAAAATCACTAATTTTAATTTTTCATTCCTTTTAGTATATCACATGAAAATCTACTTCAAGCTCAAACATTTCCGCCATTATTTGAAATTAGCCTTCATTTAGAGCATTGTTGCTGACAGTGATTGAAATCGCTTACGGAAAGTCCAGATTGTTTAATTATTAAATCGCTAGCAGTCGTGCCATTCTTCGAAAAGTATTTCAATATTACATTTTCGGCTGCGTATCTCCTTGGAAGAGTTTGGTTTGTTTTTCGAGCGGTCTGGAATTAAAAATCAAAGCAAATCTTCAACTGAAGTTAATGGGTTAGCCCATTTTTGATTAACTGGTTGCATCCTGCGGAGAGTGGTGAAGTGATATTTTCCTGGAACTGCAAAAACCTCCTTCCCTTGGTCGAGGGGCGTGATTAGCGGTTGAAAGCGTTCCGCTACGTGCGGCAGCTTCGATAATTACCACGGCATCAGAAGTGTCAGATACTATTCTGTGCGTGCTAAAAACCGCACAGGGTTGAGCTGGTGTTCCATTTGGATATTCGCTTAAAAATTTGCCCTTTATTTTCCAAGGATTCTTTGTCCTAAATTTCTCGTGCGAACGTGGATATCATATCGACCATTCGTCAAGAATAGCTAGGTGATTCCGCCACTTTTTATCCAGCGCCGCTCGATGAGCAGCCGAGATCAATCCCTAAAAAGCCAAACCGCTCACTACTATAATGCCATTTTTGCGCATTCGCTGGCAATTTTGGTCGCAACTTCTTCTACCATGGGTGCTCGGCTTTCTGGTTCCTACGATTGCTACGGTTTTTAACTCTTTCTGAAGGTAATCCACGAACAAAAAGCTGTTTGGGTGGGTCTGGTATGTGTAAAATCTTTTCAGATAGTTTAATAGACTGGGTTTTGATGTTTGAATAGTTTTCATAAAATTTTAAAAAGTAGTATTGACATTGATGTATGTTTATGATAATATATAGATTGATAAAATAATTCAAAAATTTGTCAATAAAACTTCTATCTATTGATATATTGTGCACTATACTCTAAATAATTCTTTACCCTCCTTTATATATTATAAGAATCTTAAATATTCTAATAACCTCTTTGATCAGCGAACCCTTTGTTGAATTTTGGTGGGTTTTTCAGCTTGAGAGATTTTCGAGCCTTAGCGGGTGAGTCGAAGATAAAAACCGTCAATGATGCCACCCGATGCTTAGGCGGTTTTTATCGTTATTATATTAAAAATATATATGCTACTTTTGTCAATGTACTAGGTTAATAATTAACTCTTTTTATTTTGGCATAAACGGTTATGTTTAGCAAGTTCTTGAAAAATTAAAAATCGTGCGACCTCGCAATAGTTTCGCACGATTTTTAACTAATACTACATCTCTCAAATTTTTAAAATGAAGCCTCAACCTGCTGCCCAAGTGGTATCAGTATTGTCTTCTGGGATAATGATTGTGACTTGGTCGCCAGCTGAGCCGACGAAATAAGTTACGCTACGCAAACGAATTTTTATATTCATTTCCACCCGCTTCAACAAAAGAATGACCATCATGATTGACTAGAGTTCCGATTATTTGTTTTCGTGGAACTGGTCCAATCTGCTTATAAATAAACCCGCCATCTTTCATTAATTGTGAGCTTCAATATATCGCCCTCCACAAGCTTTTGATTTTGAAGCATAATTTGCTGGAACAGGATAGTTTTGCCATCTGGACCAATCATGAGTTTGACCATCAAAAACACCTTCAATAACTTTGCCGTGAGGTTTTCGATAATTGATTTGCTTGGAGCTGTAACGATGTTGTCTTCACCGCTAATGCTTAATCAACAATTCTTTAGCTGCTGCAGATTCGTTTCCGCTTCTTGAATCAAGCTTTTCAGCCGTTTTTACTTGTTTTTCTGGTAATTCAGACATATTCCTCGCATTTTCCTTGTCTGTTTCTTTTTGATATTATCTTTTAAATATTATCACGAATTGCTAAAGTCAATATATTTTCGTTAATTTTAAGCTAATTTTAAGTTTTCCACATTAATCTGTTTAATATTAAATGATGTAATTTTTACAAAAATGCTTATGTTTATTTTTACTAAAGTTTATCCATATTGTATTGACTTTTTAAGGTAATAGTTATAATATGAAAATATGAATAAGCATAAACTAAATAAAGGTTTTACGATCATTGAAGTTGTTTTGGTTCTTGCGATTGCAGGGATTAATTTTTTCTTGCTGTTTTTAGCCCTTCCGCTCTTCAGCGCAATCAACGAGATACGCAACGTAAAAACGATATGTCACGGTTTAAAAGCTGCCTATCATCAATATCGTGCAAATAATAAAGGTCAGCTGATTAGGGGTGTTTACAATTATGGTGCCGAACATATGGCAAAATCAGCAGACTGGGAGGTTTATTAATGAGTACCTTCGAAAAGATGGCCAAACTTTTCGCGACCCTTCTGGAGAAGATTATTTCGTTCTATTAGCTTTTATGAGATTATACGAGGGATGATAAGGCTGGAACAGGTATTATTACTATCGGAGATGGTCATGTTTTGTGACTATGGTTCTACGAAGCCAATCAACCAAGAATTATTAGTGGAAATGGTCAAACTGCAAAGGATTTGGCTTTGAATCTGAGTGAGGTTTTATTGCTAGATCTCATAACTAATATTTTCTTGAAAAATTAATAAAACCCTCAATTGAGGGGTTTTGATTAGAGATTCAATTATGTTTATAAATTGCAAGTGATTGATCTATAATATCTACATCATAAATTTCACCTGCTCTTTCAAAACAGAAGTGGGTTCGATGTTTATTAGCTCGATTCGGCAATATTCTTGAATGTACGCCCAGAGGCTTTTTAATTCTTCCTGGATCCTGAAGGGTTATCTTTTGTAGAAGCTCGTAGTTCATTTAGAGGTTCCCCATAATATATATAGTTCATTTTCTTCCTCCTCTATGTAACTTCAATTATGCCATTCTCTAAAAATTCAATACTGAGTCTCTCTTTCAGTATCGAAAACTATCATAGCTCAAAACCAGTGACATTTTCATTTTTGTTTTAAATAGGCTACGGATTCGCGATAATTCTTCGAAAACTTCTTTTCGAATTGCGAATTTTCATCTCAACCAAAAACCGTTCCTGTACAGTTGGTCCATCGATTGCAATTTCAAATCTCGCATAAGTTTGTCGCTGTCACCTTTATAAAGGAAGTTCATCACCAGCGAAGTACAAAAACAAAAATATAAAAAGCCATAAAAAGCCCTTCTTTCTAATGTGCTGCTCAAACGAGCGCTTTTAATATTATACAACTAAAGAAAAATCAGGTTATCCCGCAAAATTGCGAGGTTCTGAATTAAATCTTTTTAATTTCGATACTAGTGCCACTTCGGCAATAAATTTCGAAATCTTTTTGCTCTAGTGAGTTTTGCTGAATTTGATAGCAATACGCTGAATCGTTAATTTCTTTCTCTTCAAAAATATCAAGATTTCTTCCATTAAAAATAGCTTGACATACAAAAATGTTGGCGCCAGCTATTAAAAATGAGGGAATCTTTTTCATCAGCAGTTCTTCGAGATTTTCTACGATTTTTCTGCTGAAGATCCTTCAATCTTAACAGGTTGAATTTTGGCGAGTTCGACCGAAAGCTGTTTTTCGCTTTACGGCTTCGTCGACTGCTTTAATGAAAATATTCATAATGTGCCTCCATAAGCTGCAAATTTCGGCGGACCGAGGAGCTTATTGTTTAAATTTCTATAACAAGATTTTTAAAATACAAGCTTGAGCGAAATAAAAAGCCGCAGTTTTTGCGACTTTGAGGCTTAGGAATTTTATTCTTTAAAACAGAAATTTTCGAGTTCATCTTTTAGAAATCTCTTCCAAGGTTTTTACTGATTTTTATTGCTGAAAAATTCTTCTGGGAGTTTGAAAGATCTTCTTCAATCCGATGTGGAGATCTCTTCGCTGTATAATATTTTACGACTTTGAAACTCTAAATTAGCCCACACGGCAATTTTCAACTTTTCGATGCGTTAGTGGATCTTTTCAATGAGAACGCCGCAAGATAAACAATTTCCGCTGATCCGTGGATCTCGATAATTTCCTTATTCAGGTCGTATGCTGAGTAGGGTTCTATGCGAATAATTTTTATCTCCGTCCGCTTCAAGCCTAACTAGTGTTCCAGTTTTTATTGCCTGGGTATCGCTTTTGTAAGGATAAATCTTGATTCATTTTTCGAATCCTCTAAATAAAAGTTCTAGGCAAAAGCTTAGACAATTAAATTATAGCAGAAAATATAAGTTTTATCAATAAAAGGTTTTAAAAAGGCTCTTGAAAAGCATTATGATATAATTGAAGAATCTTGGGATGTCGCCAAGTGGTAAAGGCAGCGGGTTCTGGTCCGCCATTCGAGTTCAGAATCCCTCCATCCCAGCCAAGATGAAGTATTTCAATAAAAATCGCCTCAGTAGAAGCGATAGTTTTCTTTTCGAAAATCTTAAATCGAGATTTTGCGCCGCCTTTTTAGTGAAATTTTTAGTTTCGAAATGTTAAATTCTTCACTCAAAAAGCTTAATTACTGCCAGATTCGCTTTTCCTTCAACTGCTGGCTCGCGAACAAAAATCTCAAAAATTCGCCGTTTTCATCTTGCGATTTTGAATGATTTCCTTTTTCGAATTTGGTTTAATCTTGCAACGAATCTTCATCTCTTTGTGTTTCAAAATCCTTTTGCGCGTTCTTCGCCGTAATATTCATTTAAAAATTGGCGCTTATAGTCACGTGTCATTTTCGAGGCTTTCACGAATTTTATCAACAGTGTTAATTACGAAAAATTCATTATGAATTGAGGCGAGTGTGCTTGCACCAGAATTTCGTCTGCGCGGAAAAGATGATTTCATGAAGCTTTTGTGAAATTTTGACAAGTATAGCACTCGCATCGTGAATCAATTGGCGTAAAAATCTTCTTTCAAATTTAGCATTTTTAATATTAATTCGCCCAGAATAAGTGGAAAATTGCGCCATTTCGTGCTTGGCGAGTTGGTGCTACACAGTCAAAGTGTCAATGCCAAATTCTACACCCAAAAAGAGATCGAGCAGGTTGCGCGCCCATTCCTAACAGATGCCGTGGTTTTTCTTCAGGCAAGGTTGTGTTTTACCCAAGTTAGAACTTCGGCTCTTCGGGTTGATTCCGCTAATTCCAAAGCCGTCAAAATCTCTCGAACCCAAAACACTTGCTTTCTTTTCGAAATCTTCTTCTCGAGCACCGCGAACAACCGCAAATAATGCTTGCAAATTTTCGCCTTTTTCGAAGTGTTCAGCATTTAATTCGTTATGGCGTTTTAAGCATTTTTCAGCCCAAAAATGAGTTTTATCGAGCGCAGATTTAATTTGTTTTTCGGCCTGCAAGTGGCGAGTTAATTCATCGAAAGCCAGCGGATATCTGCACCAATTTTATGTGAAGTTCCATTGAGATCTCAGGCGACATAAAATTCTCTCACCAGAAATGTGATTTAAACCAAACTCGTCTTCACCAACTTTCGCAAAGCTGGTTTTGAATTGTGCAAGCGGAATTGCCTTTTCGAAAATATGTGAAGTAGCGTCAATCCCTTTTTGTAAGCCATTCCGAGTGAAAAACTTGAAAACCGCCTGAGTCGGTAAAGGTTGGTGCGCTCCAATTCATGAACTTATGGATTCCGCCAGCCTTTTTGAGAGGATGTCACGCCAGGTCGAAGCATTAAATGATAAGTGTTGGCAAGAACCGCTTGCGCACCAGTTGAGGCGAATTTGTTCAGGGGTCATTGCCTCTTTACGGTTGCGTTGTACCGCCAGCGATATAGGCAGAGTTTTAATTTTTCCGTGCGGTGTTTGAATCACACCAGTGCGTAGCTAAAGTTCCGTTTAGGCGAGTTTTAATTTCGAAGTTTAAAGCTTTTTCATCTGTAAAATTATATCACGAAACGGATACAAATTAAAAACCGCCCTAAGAGCGATTTTATAATATATTATTCGGCAATTTCAACACCCAGTGAGCGTGCTGTTCCGGCGATAGTTTTTCATGGCGCCTTCGATTGAAACTGCATTTAGGTGATCCATTTTAGCTTCAACAATTTTCTTTGTAATTGAGCTTTTGTAATTTTACCAACTTTGTCAGTTTTTGAATTTCCCACACCTTTTTGGATTCCTGCTCGTTCACGAATCATGTCGTCAAACCGTTGACCAAGTGATTTCAAGTGAATGTTCGTCTTCAAAAACTTGAAGGTGAGCAATTACATCTTTACCCATCATGTCTTTAGTTGCTTCGTTGAATGGGTTGATGAAAATCATCATGTTTAGGCCCCATTGACCAAGTGTTGAACCAACTGGAGGACCTCTGTTGCCCGGCCAGCTGAGTTCGAAGTTTCAAATTTTCCAATAACTTTCTTTTGCCATAATTTCCCTTTTAAATAATTTTATACTTGATAATTCAAGTGCGTAACATACTAATTTTAGCATAAAAATTTCGAAAATTTCAATAAGCTATTTTTGAGTATAACCGATTGACTTATATTAAGAAATATTGTATTATCATTTATTGCATTCTTCGCAAAATATCTTTCGAAATTTTCGAAAGTGTACATTAAAATTTTGGGTATAGATATGCTAAAGGTTGTTCAGAAAATATTGATTTTCTGATGTTGCAGTTTGGAAAGAAGAAGAGTTTGCTGAATTTAAAGCCAGACTGTAATTTTCTTACCAATTAAGCAATTAAGACATTACCAGGTCTTGGCAGCTCCACATGAGTTTTTCGAAAAACTTGAGCTAAAAGATTTTAAAATATCCCTAACGATAAAATCAGAAATTTATTGGTTCGAGGTGTTGAAGAGCTTCACCCTCATCGTGGATATTTTCGAATAAACATCAACAGCGAAAGCGTGGGAATTTTCTACGGATTAATGGTCAGCAATTGAACGTACGATCGCAGCAATTTTTCTTTAATATTGCTGGCGATTTTCAAACAGACTTCTTTCATTCGAGTGGAAGTTTTTCACCGAGTCGATTTCTATGGAGAGCTTGAGTCGGATAAGAAAATGAATATGTCGGAGAGGGACTCGCAAGAGCTCAAGAAATCGTTGATGCTATTCGTCAGCGGCGTAGAGTTATGTTAGCAGAATAAGATAAATTTAACTCTTTCTGTTGATTTTTCTAGTAGTGGATAACTCAGAAATGTAGCTACAAAACCTCCAATTCACCCTCGGTTTCGTGCCGGGGTATAATTGTTAATTATGTTATAATCTTAAAATCATGCTTTGCAGATGTTTAAAAATGAAAAATCGTGAATTAATTGAGGCTCTAAAAGATTTTAAGGGTTTATATTGTGGGGAAGTTTTGCAATCTATAAAAGCTCTCTGCATTAATTCGGTTGAAAATCACGACATTGATATCGTGGTACGAATATATATCTGTCTCATTCGTAAACGGCGAAGATCTGGGTGGGACTTTTGTCGAGAAGAATAATCCACAAAAGGGTTTTTCAATTAATTACCACGGCCAACTTTTTGATATTTGGCGAATTAAAGATACGGATGCAATTTTTCAAACAGGGTTTTGAGCGAAAATATCGCAATATTACAGATTGAAATTTCCTCATTTGGTTTCAATCTTTACCAGGTTTGTATTTGTGTTGAAGATGGGATGATTCTAGCGACTCTGAATTTCACGAATATTCTCCGAACGCATAAACTTAAGCTTATTAATAAAAATTTATCAAATCCTGAATATATGATAGAAAAAGCTCTCAAGATTAATAAAAAACACGTTGTTGCTAAAAAGTAATCTCGCTGAATTTGAGGAGATTTTTAATTAAACCAAACTAAAAGCGCCCATTTTGAGCGTTTTTGTCTTTCAGAAATTTGAAATTAGCTTTTCGATTTGAAGAATATCGAGTTCAACTGGTGTTTTCTCGACCAAACATCGAACCATAACTTTAATTTACCCTTCACGGCATCGATTTTCAGAAACCGCACCTTCGAAACCTTTGAAAAGGACCATCAATGATGTTGATGATTTCTCTGAGAGAAATTAATGTCGAACATTGGTTCTTCTGCGCCATTGGCGGCGAATATCACATTTCTTTTTCTGAAACTGGTGTTACGGTGAATCTGAACCGTATAAATCCAGTTACGCCTGGCGTGTCTGAACCACAAACCCAAGTCTCTTCCTGTTAATTTCATTTCAACCAGCTAGCTTTGGAGAATTTTTCGTTCAACAACTTTGCGTTTTCCGTTTTACTGATTTGTTTCTCTTTCGGAACGAGTGTGTGAAAATTTTATCCGCCATATCAACACTCTTCAATTCGTTGGACGAAGATTTTCAGCGACTTTATCTTTGCATATCCTGCTAAAGTTGTCACAGCGCTTCTACCATTAAGTCCGGAATCATCATATCGTTTGTTAGCCATAGCCTTTTCGAAGTATTTGATTAATGTTTAAAAATCCAGTTAAATAAACCGTCGAGCAATAAAATTAGAGTTGCCGAAACCTACAGAAAGACGCAAGCAACTGCGCCAGTCACTTTTCCAGGTCTCTTTAATACGGGCTCTGGCCAGCGAACACAGCTTTTAGTTCTCGCCAGGAATCCATTAAATATTTGCTGAGCGCAACAAGGAGTTGCAATAAACTTACGCCTTTTGCTAAAATTTGTATGCTAAATTTTGGTGCTGGTTTTTACCTTTTTACTGTTCTGACACCGGCAACTTGTATGCGTATTTGCTCATTTTGAGGTTCTCTCGAAACTTCTTTGCAGGCTTCTCTTGAATCTGTCTCTTTCGCTTCTAACGCGAGTGATTTTGAGTCTCTTTTTAGCCATTTTTCTCCCTGTTCCAAAATTAGCCTCATTGAGGCTTGATATGTCAAGTGTATCATATTTTCAGCAAAAACCTGATTATAATTTTAGGTAATTCAGCACTTTCGAACCATGCTTTTAATGCGTTTCGAGGTTAACTGCTCCCATCTTTGCCGCCAATTTTGGTGAAACATAAAGCGATCCCAGTGCGCACTGCCTTTGCATGTTCGCCAATCTTCACTTCTGGTAGAACACTGCAAAATCCTCTTCTAGTCGTTGAACTGCTTATATGCCAATTCCTGTGTCTTTGATCTCAAAATTGCACACCTTTTTGTGAATTTTTAAAACAGATTCCACAGAGCCTTTGCGCGCATATTTTGAGCGCATTGGTAATAAAATTTTGTACTAATTCTTCTGGAATATAATCTGACTTGTCTTGACAGAGCTAAGAGTTGGCTATCAAGGTTTAATAGAGACTTAAACCTCGAAAGCTGTTTTGTTGATATGAAAGACATTTCGGCGAGCTCTTTGGGGTCGATTTCCGCGTCTTCACCGCCGATTCCTCTTTCTCCAGCGTGAAAGCGCTGAAAGATCATTTCACCATTGTTGCAGAGAAATTGTTGTTCTGGTCGTGAGGCAGTCTTAGCAGATTTTTCAAGCATTTCTGAAAAGGTGCCTTTTGCTGATTAATAAGCTCCTAGTCTGGCTCAAAGAGCCTTCTAAAATGCCACCGCATGCAAGTTGATGACTGTACACACTACTAAATTCATCACGCTCTTCGTCAAGTGTTTTTGTTTGGTGATGTCGCGGAAATTACTACAAGCAGGTGATTCAAATTCACCTCTCGACTTTCGTGAAAGCATCTCATAATTTTTAATAATTTCTCAATTTCAATTCTCCAGTGTGAGCCACCTTCTTTAGTGAAAATAAACGTCGTTTGCGAAAAATATGAGCTTACCTGCTCTACAAAATTTCTTGGAAATTTCGAATTTTGCGTACTACTGTAGTTTACAGACTCTTGAGATATTCTTTACTGATATTTTACTATTTTCTCCTAAAATTTCTAAAGATAGCCAGCAGATTATATAATCTCAATTTTCCGGCGCGAATCAACGCTTAAAACAGCATCTACTGTTAAACTGTTAATAATTGTTAAAATTCTCATCTTTTGTAGCTCCTCGCTGTTTTGTGCGCTTCAAACATTTTGATTTGTATTTTGTCGTTGTCAGAATTTCGAAAAATTATAAAAGCAAGATTCAATGTGAAAATTGTAGCATGAGATATAAACTCATTGATTTACGATTTTGTAGAGTGATACAACAGGTATCAGACAAAGCGATACTAACTCCAAGAGCGACTTTAGTAAAGCTGCATGAGTTTAAAATTATGGATTTATTTTCCGCAACTATATAATCATACGGCATAAGAAATGAAAACCGCAAAATTTACCATGAGTAAATGAATTGCGGTTTTGATATCGCCATGTAATCTGCCGGGTCGAGCGACATAAAGCGGAGACGTTCTGTGAGAAAAGAGAACACCTGTTCCGACTCATCAGCGATCGGTGTTTTGCGAAGGACCAGATCTGCGATATTTTCTGCGTTCCGGTTTCCGGGCGGGTTATAATAAGCTTTCGCGATAAAGGAACATCACGATGTCGGCATCCTGCCTCGATCGAACCAGATTCGCGGAGGTCGCGCAGCTGTGGAGCCACGGATCACGACTTTCGACTGGGCGACAGAGCCGCTGGCAGCAATTACGAAAGGCACGTTTAACTCACGCGCGAGCAATTTTAGCCCACGAGAAATTTTCAGAAACCTCGCGAACACGGTTGGCTGAAGATTTAGCAGAGCCACTTCCTTGCATCAGCTGAGGTAATCGATTACAATCAAAACCAAGCTCACTTGCCGTGCGGCGCGTCGAGCTTGCTCGTAGCTTCTCATACGCTTATTAGAAAATGTCAATATAGATTGGTGTCGGTCATTTCACCAGTCAGAATAAAAGTTTTACAAGTCTCATCACTTAAATTCCCTGGTTCGAATATTCCAAGAATCACCCATACCAATTTGGCGAGCATATACGATCGTACCAATTGTTTTCAGCTCATCTCAAGGCTAAAAAATAGGTAGTCCGATTTTTCTCGATTGTTGCAATATTATAGGCTAAATTGTTACAAAGTCGTTTTACCGCATTGCCGGACGCGCGCTGCGATACCAAATCAGATCGCTGTAGCCCTGCGGTTTATTATATTTGAGGTCGCGATAGCCTGTTCGAATTTGCACGGAATTTGTACCTTTATTTTTTAAAGTTCATCTAATCTTCGAAGTTGAATCGTCTGTCATATCTTCCATCGAAGATAAGTCTGAGCCTAAGCTTGCGTCTGAAACACCAAAAAGTTCAGCCTCACTTTGACCTAAAAGTTGTGAACATTAATTCTTCATTAAAGCCACCCGCAGGCACACACGCCACCTGCTTTAATTAATCGTCTTCGAACCGCCGCTTGAGCGACAATTTCAGCATAACTAGCTTACGCGACGCAGTTTGGGACATAATTTGTGAGTTCCGCTAAGTAGCTCGAACCACCCACAGCATCGGGCAAGTTCTTCTCGTTTTTAAGTTTCATTTAGCAAGGCAAGTTCACTGGCTGATGGTGTTCGTAGAGTCGAATAATTGCCGCAAAAATAATGGCATGACGCTTGTCGTAAAATCTGCTGCTTTCTACGGTTTCGGCAATATCAATTAAAACTCTTCATCAATCAAGATACGCCGATCACAACCTATTTCGGCATCTAAATTTTGTGGCGGAATTTTAATGCCGGCTTTATCGCTATTCATCAATCTTTACCTACTTCCACCCCCATTAAACTCTGAACACTCGCAATTGCTGATCACTCGCCGGTTTTGCTACACCTAAGACTTCAATCACCCAGCTGCCTGTGCTAATTTTCTCCTCAGTTTTGCTCATTGAAGCTTGCGCTTTTGCTTTTTCGTTGTTTTGCTTAATGCTCCGCCCCGTGTAAATCTTAATTTTTGCCATTTTCAGTAATATAGTCTGATTGTTTTAAAATTGCCTGAATTCCTTTCGTCACTTATCAATCGCAATCAGAAATCTGCTCCATTTGAATTCCTTTCCTTTGTTTCAGATCTGATTTCTCTCATTTTTGTTGGCTCATTCAATATTTTGGAATTTCATTTTAAAGATTTTTTCTCCATCTTTGCGGAATTTCTATCTTATCTTCACTATTTTTTATTTTTTCTGCAAATTTCGAAAGTTTTTTGTAGTTCTTGGCTGATTTCTGATTCACTTTTGGAATTTCTGCTGTTGTTTTTGATTTTTAGCTTTTGGCTTTGTTATTTTTTGTTGAATTTGTGGTGAAATATTTTCAAAACTTGTTTGATGTGGTTTGCGGCGCAAAGTCCGGTTGAATAAAATCGTGGAAAGCAATTCCATCTCAATGAAATTTGATTTTCTGCACGCGTGAGTGGAATCGTAAGAAACGTAAGATACGGCATTAGTTCCTGACATTTTCGGTAATAAAATTTAAAAGTCACAGCAAAATTTTTAAATCTACGCCAGAACTCTGAACTCCTCGTACAATTCTAAAAATTTCGTTTGAATTTGGTTTTCGAAAGCTGAATTAAGGTTAATTCAGGTTTTGATGCCAGACTGAGGGTTTCTTCAAGAAGTTTCGCCGTAATTTCTTCACCATCCTTTGAAATGTTTGAGATTTGATCGAGCAGCAAAGCTCATCACGAAACTGCCTTCAATACGCCCATGATAATTTTAATCGCCTCGAAATTCTTCTTGATTTTCTGTTTAGCGATAAATTCTAGATGTTTACAGATATCCTTTGAAATAAAACCGGAAAACAAACCGCTGCGTTCTGGCACACACTGTGGCTGGCAATTTATGGGTGTCGGCCAGGCTAGGATAAAAACAGCGTGGTTCAAGTGTCTCATGTTTTAAGTAAAGCATTGAAAGCGGCTTTTAGAAAAGAAGCTATGAACTTCATCAGATGCACATAGACCCGGTATTTAGTAGAAAAGGTGCGAACTTGCATTGTCACGAAGCTGGCGAATATCATCAAAATACCGTTGTTATGTTAAGCATCAATTTGACAATATCTGGGTGATTACTTTCCTTCAGAATACGGCAGATTTATTGATTTCGGGGCTAAAATCATGCAGAGGTTTTGCTAACATCATGTGGGGCCGCAAAGGTAAGCATGGCAATTTTCCCTTTGTCAAAAAGATTTTCACAATTGCTAGATGTGTTTTTGACCCACAACTTCACTTAATTTCTTAATCTGATATCGGTAGTGATATAATGTTTACATCTATTAGTTCTATTTTATCAGTTTTTTATTAAAACTTCAAAACAAGTTAGTCTGTCATTCCGGTAAATTGTTCAAATAATTTTGGGTGTGGAAATTCGAATTTTCTATTCCTGTAAATTTTAAGGTATTGAAATACTCTCACCTTGTTGTTCAGCAAGTAAAATATAACCAACTTGTTTTTTAAATACCTGAAAAATCAAACAACGTTTTGATTTTGCGACAATTTGTATTTGCTACCTGCTTGAATTTTACCATTTTGAATAAAATTGATCAACTATTGGACCCTACTGAAAACTACTTTTAAGTATTTCTATTTTTATGAGCATCAAGAAGTGCTTTTTCTGCTTGAAAAAATATTGTAAAATCTTTGTTCAAGCAATTGCGAATTTTACATTTGCCTTGACATTTTCGCAAAATCTGTCATTTTGGAAGAGCTTTCAATTTGAGCAATATTTAAATTTCGAAAATTCACCTAAAATTAAATGTGGCTCTGCCCCCCTGTTCAAGCAATCTTACAAATTCTATTCTGCAAACTAATTCCAACCCTATAGTACAATCTGAAAAATATACAAATAAACAAACAAGAAAAATTCCTGGCTCAATCTGTTGCTTTGAAATTTCCATCTTTACGTTGTAAATGCTGGATTAGTTTTGTCTCTTTTGACAATTCCACATTGTCTATATTTTTGTCAAGTTCATAATTTCCTTGGGCAGACAAAATCGTCTGGTCTCCAAACTATGCCAACCAATATGAATCAAGTTTTGAAAGGTCAATTTCATTGCACCGAGCCCTTCAAACTATAGGAAGCCAAAATTCACTCATACAGAACCCAAATTCACAACCTAATCAAGTTTTGACTCTATCGAAATCGACACGGGTTAAAAGTGTAGTCTTTTTCAAAAAAAAAATCCTATCTGAAGAAGAGTTCAAACTCAAAATCCGCACTAAATCTTCCTCAAAAAGATCAGCGTCTTTTATATCTTTCAAATATTTTTCTTCATCTAGTTCAAAATCAAATGATTTAATTTTTTGCCCGGCAATGGCTCGAATTAGAGTTTTAGCGTTCCTCTTCTTCATAAAAATTACCAAAATTATAAGCTTTTTCTGAGAAAAGTGTTTATCTGGAAGTCTGTTTTAACCCAAAATTCTTTTCAACTGTGTAAATTTGGAAAATTTAAGTATTTTGAATGTAAAATTTTATAAAATATAGCTGTTGTGTATATTGTGGATTTTTATGAATTTGTATCGAATTTCTAGGCTAGTTTTGATGTTAAAGGAATTGAACCAGTCTATAACTACCGACTGTGATTTTTTTATTTTCGCGGTCTATTCGAATTAGATCAATTTTCCGAACTGTTGCATCTCCAAACTGTTACGCCAATACTACTAAAGCTCTCAATATATTTCCAGGGTTTAACTCACTAAATTATTCTTGAAAGCCAAAATTTGATTAAAATCTTCTAAAATTTCTTCTTTATCTTTTTCAGAGAGTGTATTTGAAAATTAACAGTATATTTTTTAATACATATTTGGTGTATTGCCAGAATTAATTTATCCTTTGAATATAGTTAAAGCCTTCATGAACAATATTTCCAAGTTAGAGCTGACCGTAAGCTCCTGGAGAAAGTTGATAAAATCTGTTTTCGAAAAAGATCATGGACTCATATTGGAGGTTGTATAGAGTTTAAATCTGTTGTTTAATTTGTAATTTTGACTCTTTGGCTTCAGTAAAAGTTCTGCATTTCTTCATTTTTGATGGTATAAAAACTCATGCTGTTTTGTTTCAATTCCCCATCAGCTCATGATTCTCGATTCTGAAACTTTGCCATTTTTCAAAGTAGAATTTTGATTTTAAAACTCAGGGTCTTCTTCGTTCATCTAAAATGATAGTGTTTTAGTTTTTCCGGTTAAATCACTGTTGCATTTTGTGATGCGTTGAGTTTTGGCGCGCGTCATTGCTACAAACATCAAGCGTCATGTGTCTTCACCTCACTCCCACATTTGTAATTTAAGGTTTGCGGGCATTGGGATATTTTCGCCATCATTTTTCTAGAATTCCAGCTATCTGATTATGGAAATTAGAAAGTACATCAAACTTGCCTTTTTTGTTGTTGAAGGTGTTGGTAACTTGAACTGCATTTTCGCCAGGCTATATAGGATTGAACAAAAATTTGAATTTCAAATTTTCACATAATTCATAATTCTATTAGAATAAGTTTTACTATTTTCTTCGTTCTGAAAATTCCCGCAGCTTATCTCGCAAAGGAAAGAAGTTTAAAATTGTCATAAAATTTTCGTTGATTTTTGCGGAATAAAACTGAATTGATTTTAGGCCTCGCGAATTTCCCCTGAACCCAAAAATATAATCAAAAAAGCTCTTCAAGTCTTTCTATGAAATTCGCTGAAGTAATCAAAATTCCACCCAAATTTGAATTTGTCTAATTTTGCTTTTTAGAGCAAAGCCTCAATCCAAAACTATCTTGTATGTCTAGTTTTTCTTCCAAATTTCAACTGTTGACTTACAAATCAAACTAAACTTAGGAAAAGATCTACATTTTGTCTCTACCCTTTAATACGAATCATAAATTATTGAAATCTTAATTAACTTCGAATTATTCATTTTAGAACATTATGTTTCTATATTGAATTCGGTACATTTTGTTTTTAAATACGGCACAAAGCTTGTAGAATCTTTGTGCTTTGGTGCAATTGCCATAATTTCTTTATATAAACTCCGTTTTGTGAATTAAATTGAAATTTTTTCAGTAAACCCAAGAAAAATTCGCGGATTTGGCTTTCAACGGTTCGTTCCGCCGACCCCTGGTTGATGAAGTTCCCTTCCACAGCATCTCTCAATTTTAGCGGTGGGTGCCGAAGAATCGTCCCGAAATCATACTGAAGCAGTTAAAATATCGCCGTGTTGAGCGGTAATTTCAGAAGGCTGATGACTTTCGCCGTGCCAAAACGATTGTAAAAATCAATCAAGGCTCGATCATTAAATCTTGAAAAGTTTTTCTATAATTCGCTCGTCGTCACCCACCGCGAAACACGGCTTGCCTTCCATGACGGGATTATTTTAGAGTATTTGATGATTTCTCCCGCGAATCATTAGCATTCCGGTATTCGTTCAATAAAGGCATTTATACTTTTCAGCGTAAACGAAATCATTATTTCAAGTGTTTTGACATAATCTCCAAAATCGCGTCATTAAAACTGGCAAAGTCCACGATTTTTTCGCTCATTGGTTGAATTTTCAGTTTGCGTAAGCGTCGCTGATTTTGAAAATCATTCAAAATCTTTTAACCGGGCAGCATTTTTCCAATCTGTTAGCAGTTTTACCTTCCAGCTTCTTCGCGGCTTCAAGGTAGGCTTCATTTAATTTTCAAAATAAAATATGGTGGTTACTTTTAAACTTGTATCGTTAAACTTTTGAGATTAATTTTCTTAAATTATCGCGAACGGAATAAAACGGCTATTGAACCCAGTAAAAAGCTCGCCTGTCAACGCAACTTTTAATACCTGTTAAAATTTCCTGGTTTTAAATATTTGCCTTCGCAACTTTTCGCAAATCATCCGGCGAAGATAAGCATTTTTTCATTTTTATCGTGGAAGCAACATTCGAAGAGGATTTTTAAGTTTTGAAAAACTCAAAATCGCTTGATATTTTGAAGAGTAATTTCTTTGTAACTAATTCATCGGCGGCTTGTTAAGATTTTTATCTGTAAAATATTCACGATAATTTTGAATAATTTCATTTATAGTCGCGATAAGTGAAAATCTAACTTTAAAAGAACTGTACCTATAAAACGCGGAAAGTCGTTCACGGTTATCTGAGGCTCCAGCTTCAGTAAATGTCGCCGCGTGATATTCTGGTGCTGCCGGTTTTTTGCAAATATTGCACCAAAGCGAGAGCAGCCGAGTTTTCCCGTCCCCGGCCCAGCAACTCACTAAACTGGCCCATCGACGTGTCAGACCGCTTCCTTTTCTTCGCCCTGCGTTTAACATTTTATAATTTTTTCGAAAATCTTTTGAAAGTCGTTCATTCTCCGGTTTGACTGGCAAAAGCGAACTCGGTTTAGATTCGCTTCGGATTCATGCAATATTCTTCTCCGTTTGGTAACATTTGAGGTCGAGCTTTCCTCAGTGATTCAATCCGATCTTGATACCTCGAATTTCGTGCTGTCCATCAAAATTTTTAAAGATAATCACTATATCCCAAGAACGATACTAGTTTACAACCACAGCCCAATAGAAGAATACAGTTAAAATAATATGTAAAATTGACATCTCTCTCGACCCGCAGCATTCCTTTCTCGTACTTTTATATTAATTAACGAAGCATAAGCGTAATAAAAACAACATTTAGGAAACGAGCCCGCAATGCGAGCTTAAAATTTTGACATTGGTTGAAATCTGCTGTCCAGATATAAACATCTCTTTTGGCCCGCGACCAGATTTCACTATTCCCATTTCCTGCAGTACTCTAGCGAGTATCGTCTCACGCTCTGCTCTGTGGTGTGAGAAAAGCCTCAAAACCTCATATTTCTACCCTTTATAGTGCCTATATACTGCAATTTCAACTTTTGAGAGGTTTAGCGTTACAACCCAAACAGTCGCGAATAGTTTTCTGATAATCTACGGTTCTAATGTGAGCATTCTGCTACCTGCTCAAAATTATTGCCATTAACTAGCTAAAAGAAACGATGGTTTTTCAGTAGAAACTCCCTTTCAGGACAACTAATAATCCCGAAGACAAGCTCTCAAATTCTTAGAGCTTTAAAACTATCTCAGCAGAGTATATAAGAAAATAAACTTTCCCAATCAATCGCTCTAATTGACAAAATGATTTGCTTATGAATAAGTGTCAAGTTCTTTGAACCAAGCGTTGCATCCTTTGCAGTTTCTTCTAAAAGAAATCATGAAAACCACCTCAAATGTACTAACTATAACTATTATAAAATAAGCATAAGTAAAAACAAGCCTTCGAGCCTGTTTTTATAAAATTTTTAAAAATTATGAATTAAATTTTACCAATAAATCAATTGTCAGTTTAGAATTTGATTTGCTAAGTTTCGCTGAACATCATCTGATGAAAGTTGTTTCTGAACTTCCTTACTATTTCCGTATTGTTCTTTAAGTTGCGCAATTCGGTCGTCAAGCTCTTTAATCGTCTGACTTAACTTTTCAACTTTCGAAAGTTCTGCCAAAGCTAATCCAGATTTTACTCGCATTTCGGCTGCTTCTTTAACATCTTTTTCAAGCCACTCTTCACGAGTTTTTGCCCATTCGCCAAGATAGTCTCTAGTAAGTCCAGGAATACATTAGATTTTTGTTGCATATCCATCTCAATGCTGCGTTTTTGGTCTCTCAAGTAAGATTTCTGGCACAGGAACTTTTCAGAAACTTCTGCCAATAACAAGCTCGTCTTTGAATTTTTCATCTGCTTCGGCTTGTTTTTGAGTTTTCAAATCTTCTTCAATCTGTTTTCAATTCTTCTCTTTAGTTTTGAAATCACCTAATTTCGAAAGGAATTCTTCGTTGATTTCTGGCTCAACATTTTCTTGAACTTCGTGAATTTTACTTCAAAAATAACTTTTTACACCAACAAGTCTTTTGCGTGGTAATCTTTTTGGAAATTCAAATTAAAGGAAAGTTCATGCCAGCTACCAATCAAACCTTCTTCAAACCCAGGAATGAAAGATTTCGACCAAGTTCAAGGGGAATTTTTCAAGCTTTTCCGCCATCAAGGAACGTCATCTACCCAAAAAGTCAGATGACGACTTCATCGCTAATCTTTGCCTCGCGCTCAACTTTTTCTTTTTTCGGCAAAATTCTTTAAAATTCTCTCAATTGTTTTCTTTTGCTACTTTTTCCAAACTTTTATAGTTTCTTTTACGCCTAATTTTTATAGTCGCCAAGTTCAACTTTTGGCATAATTTCAGTAGTTGCAGTAAACTCAGCTCAGTTCCGGAATAAACTTTTAACATCAACTTCTGGGCGATTAATTGCTTGAACTTTTCTTTTCAAAGAATGCCTCAGCAACAGATTTTGAAAGTGCATTTTCAAGTGTTTCCTGATTAAGTAAATTCGGATCAACTTGTGCGGCAACCATCTCGAGTGAATGCTTTTCCTTTCGAAAACCTTCAATCTTAACTTCTTTAGCGAGCTTTGTTAGGCGCAACTTGCTCGGCAGCTTTTCAGCTCCCTCGGCTCCAAGAGCAACGGGAAGTTCAACTTTTTTACATCTGAAATATTCTTTAACTTTTGTCTACTTATATACATGGTAATATATAACAACTTTTTAATGCAAAAACCTCTGTATGATTTCTATTTTACTAAATAATTTCGCCACGAATTCATACATTAAAATTCCACTCGCTACACCAACATTAACGCTTCTTGTTGAACAGATTGTTCAATAGCGATCCATCTCTTTGTAAAGCTTTAATCATTTCTTCTGAAAGACCATTGCTCTCATTCGAAAACCAAGACAGAACCTCGAAAGCTGTGTACTGTTTAGATTTTTGCACCTTTCTGATTGTCAATTGCAATAAGTCTTAAATTATTCTCTTTCGCCCAATTTACGAAATCTTGTACATTCTACTATGTGGAATACGTTCATATAGGACTTCTGTCTTCATTGCACCACGCCGATTCCAGTGCCTTTTGCCAATGATATGAATTCCTGCAGCATTAAAAGCATTAGCATTTCGAGCAATGGTACCGATGTTGAAATCATGCTGAGAGTTTTCGACTGCAATATGAAATTGTGTCGCGAAGTATCAAGATCTTTTTAATTTCTTCAACTGATAAGCCCTTGTACTTATCAATCACGTTTTCGTGTCGTTTTGAACAGTTAAACCTTTACCAGTTTCAAAAATTTGGTTTTATTTTTCCATTTCGAATCGATTTCATTAATTCGTTAGTATTTGGGGCGACCTACGCCAGGATTTAAAAGATGTGCATGGGTCAAAAATATCTTTAATTTGCAGAATATAAGCTCTTCAACTTCTTTTGCCAATATTTCTTGCAACAAAATGACCGTAAATTCGTCCCTCGCCTGCGCCATATGCAAATTCACCTTCAACTTTCGCAAGACAAAGCGCCAAAGGTCAGCGATAAATTTTAGTGATTTTTGACGATCAGCAATTTTCGAAAAGGTCGAATTCTGCTAAAATTTCAAAAATAAGTTAACGCCGATCCTGAATTGGCGCAGGAATGCTATGTTGTAGTGCAAAGTCTTTTGGAGTCCTAGATAGAAAGTTTCCAAGAAACGCTCCATAGGTACATAAACACCTTGAATTGGGTAGATTTCTTGTTTTAATTACGCCACTTCTTGCTCGTAAAAATTTCGCAGAACGTCACAGAATTGACCTCAAGCTCGGCTTTTGAATGTTCATTATCTTCTGGAATCCAGATGGTTGAACCTTCAACTTTATTAGCGATTTTTCAATTTTATATCATTTTTGATGCAATGTGTTTTTATCTGAAATTCCAACAACCAAGACAAGTTTAGTGGCTAATTTTGTGAATTCTATCAAGATAAAATTGGTATCCAGAAGCAATAGCGGCTTCAAACATTTTACCGTCAAATAATTCAACAATATCTGCAGCAAATTTGGCAATTTCATCATTAAAAATCGCTGCATCATCATGATTCGAAAAACTTACAACCATGAAGTTAGTTTCATTTATAATGTATCTTGTTTGAATCTTTACTTCAGTGATAATACCTAATGTTCCAAGTAGAACCGAAGAAAAGCGGAATTAAATTAAAGGTTCCGTCTTCATTCTTTACGTTTATAATTCAGAATAGCAAAACTTGAGTCCCCATCAATTTGTTGAATTAAACTATAATTATCTTCGATTAAAAGTGTCAATTTTGCGGTAGATTTCTCCTTCAAAATTTGAAAGTGCAGTTTTCACTTAATTCTTTTCGAGAAATTTTACCAATATTAATAATATCGCCATTACTTAGAATAACTTCCCTTCACTAACTGGATTAACTAAATCTCCATAATTAAATTTTTCACTCGGTAGATTCATTGCAATTGCACCTACCGACTGTGAGTCTTTTCGCCAGCTGGGCTTTGTGGTATTTCCATTGCCTGCCTGAAGCGATTGCGAGATTTAATTTTTGAAAATTTGCACCGGCTTGAACTTGAACAGTTTTTTGCCCTCAAATCAAGTTCTTTAACTTTATTGATATGCCGTGAAATGTCTAAAATAATTCCCTTACCGATCGAAGAGCCATCAGTACTTCCGCCGTAGCCTCGTGTAGTAATTCCATGGCCTTTTTCGGCCAACTGCCAAGAAAATCGCATTATGGAATATCTTCGATTGAAACGCGGGTAAACCACTAATTCTGGTTGAATTTTAAGAAAGCTTCGGTCAGTGGAAAACTGCTTCAATCGAGTTTCGCGCTGAAACTTCACCAATAATATGTCCATTTAGGTATTTCGCAATTTTACTCATTTGTTCCATTTAACACAAGCGAAATTAAAATTCAACTTTTTGATTTTTATTTTTGAAAAATGATAAAAATAATTTATATATATTCAAGAGCGACTCCTTTTCAAAAGGCAGATAAGATTGCGGAACTCATCAAAAAGATTGATCAGTGCAGCTCAGTTTGGTTTTGCGCGAAAATTATTTCAAAAATCCATTTTCAAAAATTCACTTTCCTAAGATTGATGTAAATTTTAATTTTCAGAAGGAAAAGCGGCCCAGATGGAGTAAAACAAAGTCGCCCGGTAGAGATGAGCCTTGGCATTTTGTTGAACCTTATGGTGACTTAACGCCAATTCGAAATTATGTTGAGAATCATCTTTTTAATATTTCAGCTTTGAATGAAGGAAATTTTTGTGCGAGCGAGTTTTGAAGCTGGCTGGATGGCGCATGCAATAACTGATGCTTTGACGCCAGCCCACCAGTTCCCGATGACGGATAAAATTAGTGAAATTTCTGGAAAAACCCGAAGAGCGTGATAAACTGATTAAAAAGATGTTTCTTTCTGGGGAAAATTGGCGCGAGCGGATTTTTAAAGAACTGGGAATATATTGGACCGAAAGGTGTAATGAGCTCACATATGCTTTATGAGATGGGTGTTGCTACGATGATAACTTCAATTGCTGCAAAGAAAATTATGCAAAACTCCAACCGATGAAGAGATTTTGCGAGTTTTTAAACGGAGATTTTATGGATCTTTTTGAAGAAAAATCAAGTGGGTGGCCGACCAAAAGTATTATGAAAGATATTTAAAAAGGCTGGACAACTATCTTGCGCGCGAAACTAAATATGAACTTTTTGCCTGAAATTTCGAAAATAGTTGCACTTGGATGGTTCGAAGGAATTCGCCGAGCTTTTTATGATGATTTTGAAAATTCAAAAATTGAAAATAAGGAGATGAATATTCGGCTGATTTCAGGGAATTTTTAAAAAATCACAAAATTACATCACAAATTCTCGACAAAACTCACCGATGAGCGAGGCGAGCTAGAAATGCAATTTTTAATTCAATTCAGGCAGAAATTCAAGACGCTGAAGTTCTTGATGCTTTTGCTGGAACTGGAGCTTTGGGTCTTGAGGCTATTTCTCGCGTGATGCTAAAAAGGTAATTTTTATCGATAGATTAGCGCATCCTGTCTGAGAACCTGAGAAAATTGTTGATGAAAAAGCTGGTGAAGTTAAGTTAATACGTAGCGGTGTTTCTAATTGAGCTTAATTCTAGTGAGTCTCAACTTGAGCGGGGTGATCTTTTGGAAAACTTGACTTTCGATGTTATTTTTGCAGATCCACCATATACGATCCACAATTTTCAACAATAAAGAGCTTTCAAAAGATTGAAATCTGGCGGAATTTTGATTTTATCGCAACCAAAAAGAAATTGAGAATTTTTGAAATGGAAAATCTAACTTTAATTAGTGATATTCTGGAGCGAAGATATTGTTTTTGCTCAAAATAAATGAAAATAACCCTTATAGGGTTATTTTCTATATACTAATTATAGTCTCTCGAAAGAATCAGCAAAATTTTCAAAATTCTGATCGTTAAAAGCTATTATCTCCATTTAGGCAGTTGCAACAAAAGAATGTTCTAGTTTTTACCTGATTTTGTCTTTTTCCTGTTGCAGTTATGATTTTAATATGTTGACTACCGTTGATATATTTCCCTCGACTGCACGCATCCCCTTAAAGTTCGTAGCTTTAAAGATCTTTCTCTGACACATGTTCTGAAAAGCTCACCAACTCCGCTCAGAGCTGCTTTTATTAATTCATCATCACTAACATTTTTGATATCTTCAAACTTTTCATCAGTATCGAGTGTAGCCAACGATATAAGCATTTACTGTATTATTTGATAAATCTGAGTGGCGCAAATATAACCAATTGCATTATTTTTGTCATCATCCTGTTTTGAAAGTTGTCGCAGCTTTGAGCTTTAACTCATAAAACCACCTTCTTCCGAAAATAAACTTTCCCAACTCTTTGGCTTTTTGTGTTCGCTCCGCTATTTTATCTTTGTCGAAAAATCTTTATCATCTATGATACCTGAATTTTTGATTATTAGGTATTTTACTAATTCTATCTGCCACTATTTCTGTTGGGACTAAATTAAATAGAATGAAAAGAGAAATGATCAAGACGTAGATACGATATATGGAATCCAGAAAAATAAATTTGATTTTTATTTGCGACAGGGTCATTTTTAATAGCGAGGCTTAACTACTGTGAAGAAAAGAATCAAGCCAATTAAACCTAATCCAAGAGGTAAAAGCTGAAGAAACTCTCTTAATGTCACTAATTTCTAGATGTCTGACTTTTTATATTTTTATCGAACACTACAATTTCAATAATAGCCCAAATTGAAAGTGCAAAATTGCGTAATTCCTAAAAATTATCAGAAAAATACCATATAGAGCCATTATACTAACCATATCACCTACCATTTTCTTTCTCCTCCTTTTCATCTTCGAAAACTGTAAATGGTAGAAATTACCACTGGTAAAAACAATCAAAAGAAAATCTCAACCTGCGGTAGAAAAATTGATATGAGACGCAATAATTGCAATCCACAGAACCATCATTCCCGTGCAGATTAAATGGTAGCTCCTTTGAGCCCTGCGATTCTCTCCATGAAAGAAACCCGTATTCTCGCTAGAGCACTTGCTGTAATCCAGCGTATTCTAGATCTGTAAAAGGTAAACCATTGCGTAGCAAAAAGCAGATAAAACGTCTGTTGGCGAAGAAAGAATCCAGCGCATGAATAGTGGAATGAGTGATAAAAGAAAACATAAATCATATTTTTCCAGATGAAGCTATTTTGTAACTTTTTCGACTCTGTCTAAAATATGATGATGTCTATTCCACTGAATTCCAACAATCACAAAACTTGCGAAATAAATTAGATTGCAAATCCAAAAATTCTGCAGCTGAGTTAAATCTTTAGCTGATTTGGGCAGCTGAATCTCAAAGCACACCATGAGTGTAATAATAATTGCTGTGGCGCCATCAATTAAAGCCAACGAGGGCGATCTTTCGAAATTCTTCCTCCGTGATAAATTTTATGTATTCGACCAAGCCGTCGATATGCATTTCTCGTTCTATCCATTTTTCCTTTCTAAATGATTTTTATCATATCTTGTTGAAAACTTCAAATTATTTATGCTTTTCTTGTAAAAATAAAAATCACCCTTTGGAAAGAGTGATTTTTATTTAAATTAACCTCGCGCAAAGTGTGCAAAAGCTCGGTTGGCTTCTGCCATTTTGTGGGTATCTTCTTTCTTTTTTTGAAAGCTGCACCAGTTTCGTTGTAAGCATCAACAATTTCAAGTGCTAATCGTTGGCTGTAAGGCATTCCACTTCGTGCGCGTGCCGCTTGAACCAACCAGCTAAATGCAAAATGAAGTTGTCGGTGGCCTTGAACTGGGAATGGAATTTGATAGTTTGCACCACCAACGCGTCAGATTTAACTTCGAATGCTGGTGAAATATTTTAAAGCTTTTTCGAAAACTTCAAGCGGATTTTTCGCTGTCAAGTTTTTGTAGCAGTTCAAAGAGCTTTATAAACAGCTTTTTCGGCAGTAAGTTTTTGCCATCAAGCATAGATTTGTTGATCAATCGTTGAACTAAAAATTGATTGATATTTTTCGGTCTGGTTTTTAGCTCTCGTTGTAATTTTTGGTAACTTTTTCGTGGCATCTTTATTTCTCCTTCTTCGCACCGTATTTCGAACGGCCTTGTTTACGATCTGAAACACCTTGAAGGTCAGAGCGCCACGCACGATATGGTATCGCACACCTGGAAGGTCTGGCACACGTCCACCGCGAGACCAAAACTACGGCGTGCTCTTGATTATGTCCTTCACCACCGATATAAGCTCAAACTTCGTGACCATTTGTCAAGCGAACACGAGCAACTTTTCGAAGCGCTGAGTTAGGCTTTTTAGGTGTTTTGTTGATAACTTTACACAAACTCCACGTTTCAAAGGTGCATTTTGTGCATAATATTTAGTTTTTAGCGCATTGTGATTCGTCAAGTGCTGGCGATTTTGATTTTTCGCAGCAGTTTTACGGAGGCTTTTCGCACTAACTGATTGATTGTTGGCATCAATTCTCCCTAATTTATCTTAATATTTCACTTTTTGAAAGTTGATAAAGTTTTCAAAAAGTGCCTCATATCTTTCGAAAACAGCATTCTCGAAAAATGTCTTTACCTTTTAGCTGAATTCCTTAACACACATATTCATTCACTAAAGAGGAAACTCAACAGTTATTTTGTATCAGATTTTAAAATAAAAGTGCAGCTTTTTATTCATTGAAATCAACACAATAAATTCCTCCAGTTTCGAGTTTAAAATGAACGGCAATATCGCTAGGTCTAGTTTGATGATGTGCTCGTCCTTCCGTACCATTGCCACACTTGTTAATAGGGTTTATTGAAAGTAGGCCATCACCCGCATTTCCACTAGTAAATCCCAGGCACTTCTGCGAAAATGGTAATCTGCACCACTAGGGTCTTTAAAGTTTTCACCATTCGCATGCATATATGTGTTCATAAAATTATTGAAGTTTTCTACATAATTGCCTGCGCTTAAATTTGCACCTCCCTATTGTTTGCTTTATAGTGTTGATATGCTGCTTTAAGACGGGCAATATCACTTTTTCCTTTGCGTATCTCTGTGAGCGTTGTAGCGCTGGTAGTGCTAAGAATACCATTAAAAATATTAACCCAGCAACGGCGGAACTTAAAAACAACTTCTATTGTGAAAAACCATTTTTGAAAATTTTTCTAAGCATAAACATTATAGCCTTTTTATTATATTTTCAATATAAAAAGCCGAGCAAAACTCGGGTTAAAATTATTGGATCGTTTCTTTTAGATTTTTGAATAAATTGAGTAAGTTTTCTGTTTGCTTCATAAAATATACTTTTTGAGTTAAAAGGCGTTTAATATCACGCCATCTCGCTCATTAATCTCCCCTCTATTTGTAATATGAGCTGTCGCAAATTTTTAGTGTCTTTAAAATTTGTACTGCTTTGTATATGATTGTCATTTTATCGCCCTAAGCCCTCAATTAAGAGAAATATTTCTCGTGAACAGCCTTTACTTAGAAAAGCCTCTGTTCGATCTTCTTCTTCAAAGCATGATATTCTAAAGCTTTCAATATCCGAGAAAAATCCAGCCTCTAGAAGTAATTTTTCGACTATCTCTCTCTTGAAACATAACTCAGTCATTTTTAAAAACCTCCGTGAAAAGAACTAGATTCTAATTATATACTTAAAGATTAGAAAAACAAGGAAAAACCCAGCTTTG
>BNJT01001111.1_pt1 | contig 79197 bp, 110 predicted proteins | sample 8540491 | NCBI WGS metagenome assembly BNJT01 (sample SAMD00202455, study PRJDB9452) | human saliva metagenome | host: Homo sapiens | reverse complement strand
TAAAAGCTTTTCGTGTAACAGCTCTACCCTTTCCTGAAAAAGTTTTCTCTGATTCCTCATAGCCGATGACCATGGATGCCGTATCAAAGACATCCGTAAACTGATCCTGATAGCGCTCCTTCTTTCCGCAAGAGCTTAAGATAAAAAACAGCATAGTTAAGCAAAGCAAGCTGTAAAAACGCAAGAACTTCCTTTTTCCAAAAATAATTTTTTTCCATATATTTTTCCTTCTAAAAATAATGATTTTTTTCCAAAATATTCTCCATGATACAAGACATAGTTAGGAAATGCTATAAGATTCTTTTAGAAAAAAATTCAAGAACTTATTTTTGATATTATTATAGTATAAATTTAAGTTTTCTTTTTTTACTTCCCTGGCTTCCAATTTATTTTTTTCCCGCTCTTTCCTCCAGATAAAGATAATGATCAATATACCATATCCATATCGGGGAGGATGCTATGCTGCAACTTAGAAAACGATGGCTCTTCTTTTTTCTTCTGTTTCATTTTCTTATTCCCGGAAAAATGGCATTTGCGGAAGAAGGAAGCTGGATTATAAAAAAAGGAGAATGGACTTATGTAAACGGCTACGGTAAGGTCATTCCGGGCTGGGTGGAATACAAGGGAGGCTGGTATTTTATCAATGCCGGTCGGGAACGCATGGCCAGTGGCTGGATTTTTCGATAAAGGTAAATGGTACTTTTTGAGTACCAATCAAAAAGACCTCGGTAAGATGCAACGCTTCTGGGCCACGATAGACGGCTATGCATACTTTTTTGATGAAAATGGTGCCATGGCGGAAAAGACCGTTATTCAAGGGAAGTATGCGGTAAATGATAAAGGGCAGTACCTGGGAGAGGACGGACAGCCGAAGTACTATGAGAAGAGCGGTTTCCGAACAAAACCCGGTACTATAATGGATGAGCTTATGGCAAAAAGCAAAAAAAGAAGCAGCTCAGCTGTCCAAAGCTAAAAATCACCGGAAGGGGAAACCCCACCTTTACCGCTCGTTACGGTCTTAATCCGAACGGAACTTATGATCCCGGGTCCCTCAAATCCCTGGGCCGAAAAGGAAGATGTCGATATGCAAAAATACGATAGTAAAGATGACTATATCGAAGATAATTCGGACAGTGAAAAACGACGGCGAGGATGATACAGACGATTATGAGGAGGAAGAGGAAGAAGACGAGGAATAAGAACCAAAGCTAAAAATCAAGAAGAGAAAAAGGAATATCTGAAATTAAGTACAAAAAGCAAGTCTATTCAGATAAGTCAAGGAGGACAAACTATGAAAATGAAAATCACCAAAAAGCAGCTTACAGGAGTAGCCATGGCGATATTTTTATCTCTAGGCTCCACTGTCTTAGGTTTGGCCCAAGACTCCGGCTGGCATAAGGACGCGGGAACAAACCGCTGGTGGTATTCCCTACCCGACGGAACTTTTTATAAGGCTTCCTGGCAATGGATTGATGGAAACGGGGATGGCATTGCGGAGTGCTATTATTTTGATTCTGACGGATACCTGCATACCGACTTGATCACTCCCGACAGTTTTACGGTAAATGCGGACGGTGCATGGACTGTAGCCAACATTGTACAGCAGCGTAAGATACAAGAACTTAACGTTCAGCAGTCTACCGTTCCTGTAACACCCGTTTTGGGAATTAACGACAGCTCTCAAGAAGAGTATCTAAATAACAAGGAGGCATACCGAGACGAGGTTCTTCGCTTAGTAAACCGATACAGAAAAAAACTCGGAAAGCCCGCCTTGGAAAAAGACGAGGACTTACAAGACCTGGCACAGGTTAGAGCGGAAGAAATTTCCGAATTGTATTCTCATACTCGTCCAAGTACCGGAAATCCCCTGCATTGGCAAGACGGCGTAAACGGCGAAGTCATCATGCGACTGGTAAAGATCCCCGACGGAGCCTTTTCCGCATGGACCCATAGTAAGGGGCATGACCGCTTACTCAGAGAAAAAGACTTTACGAAAGCCGGTGTAGGATACTATGTTACGGAAGAAGGAAAACAGTACTGGGTGATGCTCTTTGCCCTTTAGCTTTCAAGCACTGTATGCCTGTTCCTTATAAAAAGCAAGTAATTGCAAGATTCTCTTGTTTCCATCTTTAAGGAGGTATTGCATGCTTCGCAGGCTAAAAAAAAGCAAGACTGCCGACTCCGGTAACTATCGGTTTCAGCAGTCTTTTCTCATAGTTTTAATTTTTTTCAAGCTTTTTATTTTTTAGCTTTTGTTCTTTTTTTAGCTTTAGTTCTTTTTGCACTCCATCATGCCTTCATGAATCTTATCAGCCATATGCTGAAGCATTTCTTTTGTCATTCTCGGATTAACCCCAATCCAGAAGGTGTTTTTCCATGATAAAAATCTGTATTCTTCAGCTCCCCTACCACTCGATAAGCATCTGTCCCCCTAATCTGATCAAAACAGGGATGCTTAATCAGATTACCGGAGAAGAGCAATCTTGTCTGGATATTCGCATTTTCCAGAAAAAGCGGTCAAATCATTTCGCGAAACTCCCGCATCTTCCTTCACGGAAATCAGGAAGCCGAACCAGGAGGGATCCGAGTTCGCAGCAGGCTCGGGAAGAATCAAGCCCTCTATATCGGACAGCGCTTCCTTTAAGAACGCCCAGTTCGCCTTTCTCTTTTCGATAAAGCTTGAAACTTCTTTAATTGTTCTACACCGACAGCCGCCTGCATATCGGTTACCTTCAGATTATAGCCGAAGTGACTGTAGGTATACTTGTGATCATATCCTTCGGAAGCTGCCCGTATTGTCCTGAGAAACGGTGCTTACAGAAGTTGTCCTGTCCTGACGGACAAATGCAATCTCTTCCCCAGTCGCGGAAGGAAAGAATCAAGCGACTCAACTTGGCATTATTGGTATAAACACAACCGCCCTCGCCCATGGTCATATGGTGAGGCGGATAAAAGGAACTGGTGCCGATGTCTCCCCAGGTTCCGGTAAAACGAGTCTCTCCCTCAATTGTATAGCGGGAGCCCAAAGCATCACAGTTGTCCTCAATAAGCCAAAGCTCGTGCGCATCGCAGAATTTCTTTACCACTTCCAAATTAAAAAGGATTTCCCAGGGTATGCGCAATCATCACCGCCTTTGTCTTTTTCGGAAAGGGCATCCTCCAATCTTCTTATGTCGATATTGTACTCGGAACCGTCACATCAAGGAAAACGGGAACTGCACCGTATTGAAGCATCGGTGTCACCGTAGTCGGAAAGCCACAGGCTACCGTAATCACTTCATCCCCTCTTTTAATTTGCTGCTCTCCAAGTTCCGGTGCCGTCAGTGTCATAAAAGCAAGGAGATTTGCGGAAGAACCGGAATTAACCAAGTAGGCATGCTTTACGCCTATCCATTCCGCAAATTTCTTCTCGAACTCATCGGCAAAACGCCCCGTAGTCAACCAAAAATCCAAGGTGGCATCGGTTAAAGCCATCATCTCCTTTTCATCAAATACACGAGCTGCATAACTCACTCTGTCCCCCGGAGTAAATTCCTTCTTCTCCTCCTTAAAAGCTGTGAAAAATATTCCGAGACTAAAGCTTTAATCTCTTCTCTGGCTTCCGCCTCATTCTTCCATCTTTCCATTTTTATCTCCTTATAACAAAAAATCCAACTTAAGCATTCGCTTTCGCAAATGAATCTGTCTATATAAGAAAAGTTCTATCCTCTTACTTATGAGCTTTTTTCCTCCGCTTTTCAAAATGCTGCAGAATCAAAATCGCCACAGTCTTTCATAAAGTACCAAAAAAGACTCTAACATATCCTAGAGTCTTTTTTTCTACTTCTCGTTTATTTTATCCTATTATGAAATTTTAATAAAGGAAGTTCTATAAAATAATCGATTCTTCCTTACTTCTTTGCTTCCTCCAAGGCCTTCTCCACCGCATGGCAAATGCCCTCGCAACTGGTGGTGGCTCCTGCCACAGTATCCACATCCGTGCTTTGCTTTTCCAGAATTTCCGGAATCACCTTCTTCTGTGCGTCAAAGAAATATTCTTCATCGTCCTTGGTTTTTCACAATGTCTATAGCTGTAATCTTTCCTCCGGAAATGGTGACCTTCACCTCCACATTGCCATTGTAGGAGGAAGCCTTTCCAAAGCATTCTCCGTCTTTATAAGCTCCGGATATGCTATCCTCATCAGCAGCTTGGGAATCGGAGGAAGCATCCGAAGAATTTGCAGAGGCTTTATCTCCGCCGGCTTCTACTGCTTTTTCGGAAGAATTATTTTCCTCCCCGTTTCCGATGCTTTTCCGCACTTCCTTTATTTTCCGCTGCATTGTCCGCGCTTTCCTTACTTTCCGATACAGTTTCCTGCTTTCTCATTTTATCCACATTGGCGTCCAATGCTGCTCGGTATTTTTCCGGTACTGTAAAAGCCGCTTAGAAAAAAAGACAAACAATGGGTAAAATCCCCACAATACGAAGCAAGGGGAATACCTTTTTCTCCTTGCTTTCCTTTTGCATTCTATACTGCCTGATCCGTAAGAATCCGTAGAATCCAAAAATGAAGCTGTAAAGCATCAGGGTGAAGAAATACTCTCCCTTTCCTCGAATCAGCGCGCCTTGATAGATAAAGAAAATATGCAGGTACAAAAGCAGGTAAAAAAGATAGGACCAGTTTTGCAGCTTCTTCCAGGTCTTTGCCTGCATTTTTCGTCGAACAGTCTGAAAGGAGGTAATGGTCAGGGGAATTAATAAGAGAATCATCAGGCAGGACACAATAGCTGCATGAAGCTCCATCAGGCTGATATGCCCATGTCCGAAAAAAATAAGGCACCGAAATATTTTTCCGCCAAAGGCCAGGTTGTGGGCCAGCGTAATGAGGGAGGCACAGATTGCCATTTCCCTCGAAGAAGATAAATCGTCTTTCTTCCGGCAAAACTCTTAGGAAGCACGGGAGCCAACATAACTAAGATAAAGAGAGCCTGCCAGCACACCTCTTTGCATGATTTTCTTAAAAAAGAAATCCAAAAAGGGAAGTCCTCCCTCCCTTGGATAAAAAATGCTCACCAAGGAAAGGAGGATACAAATCCCATACAACACTGCCGGCTTCTTCTTTAATGCTTTTCCAAAGAAATGGAAAAATGCTAAACTGCATAGTAAAGTAAGAGTCACAATCATTGCACGACTACCTCGAATTTCACTTCAGGATATCCGTCTGCCTTAATTGTTACGGGATAGGTTCCGGGTCCGTCAAAGTACTTTTACTTCCTGATCGTCCTTCTTGTAGCTCGCCTCGGTATTTACGCTGCCGTCATCATTGAAAAATATTCTTTCCGAATCTTCTTCCGGCACCGCCCTTAAACTCCTGCTCTCCGATGCTTGCAGAGCTTGTAGAAGCAATGTAGTTTGCGATAGTCAGCTGATCTGCATTATCCGCAAGGCTTAACTTGTTATTTTCAAAATGGAAGTCCTCCGCCTTTAAGCTTGATTCTACTAAAACAGTAAAGGATACATCGGAAAGCTTGTCGTTAGAGAATACCAGCTGATACTTTCCGGGTGTCATCTCCTTAGGAAGTACCAAAAAACGCCGGCGGTGTCTGTATTTACCTCTCCCTTTACCTCACTCTTTCTGCTGAGAACCTTGCCAAGGCTGTAGCTGTCTTCTCCGGTGGACAGCTGATAATTTATCTTAGTGCCTTCCGGACTATAGCTTACCTTCTCATCTCCGCTAACCTTGTACTCAGCAGGAGCAATCTTCTTCACATGAAGATTTACGGGAACCTCCACATCATCCTCATCCATTAAGAAATAGGTAATCTTTACAATGTCCTTGTCCTGAATATCTTCAAAACGCTTAAACTCCTTCTGAGCCTTATGGTTTTTATCCTCAAAAGCCACTGCGGAAAATGCCAGCTCCTCCGGCTTTACCCAGATATTGTCCTCCTGCTTTAAGCCGTACTTTGCGCCGTCCTTGGTTTCCAGAATTGCAGCCTGTACGATTTCAGAATCAATGTCCAAACCGCTGACTTCGATTTCATAATTTCCGTAGGAGGAAGTGGTGGTAATATCCGCTTCGGTGTCCTTCGCTTCATTTGTAGTTCCCTGTGTCTTAGAAAGGGTTCCGTCGGAGTTTAATACCTTATACTCCTTTGGCTCAGTACTTACTTCACTTTCGATCGCTCCCATTAAAGTAAGAAGGGCATTCTTGCTTTCCTTTTTCTCCTCCAAGGCCTTCTTGGCATCCTCGTAAAGGGACTTCGGAATTGCCACATTGACACTCTTAATTCCCTTGTAAACAGAACCTTCTCCCTCTACGGCACCGTCCGCCATCGTAAACTTCTCCACCTTAGCCTTTGTAGGAGAGCTTACACTGTCATACATTCCGGTTTCTCTGAAGCCGTCCTTAGATACCAAGTCCTCTGCCTCCAAATTCGCCTTTAAGTCTGTTCCCTCTTCCGGAGCAAGGTCCTTTAATTCTCCGTAGTAAAAGTCTGCATAAGGAACAGTCATCTTCACAAAGACATAATCTTTCTTTTCCTCTGCAGCTGCAGTAGTTTCCACAGCTTTCTCTGTGCCTGTAGCGGTAGTCGCAGCCTCTTCCTTCTTTCCGCAAGCCATTACGGAGGATGCTAAAATGATGGCGGAAGCGCCAAGAATCCATTGTTTTCTCATAATTCCCCTTTCTTTCTATGCAGTAATGTTTCGCTAAGCAGCAAGCCTTGTTTGCAATTCATAGCGGCATTTTTCCACAGCACTTGGTAAAAACGCAAAAAGCATCCTCCCATTCTTTCCGGGCTGATGCTCTTTTGCATACCATAAGCCCATAAGTAGCTTCGGCAAACATTAAGTTAGTTAAAGCTATCTTTTTCAGGCTGTATTATGGCAGAATCGAGAAAACTTGTCAATCTACTTCTTCTGTCGAACTTTATAAATTTTCAATCTATTCTTACTCTATCCATCTAAAGCTGTGCAAAGCGGTAATTGGTGAACCGTCATCCTTATCACTTAAGCTGTTATTCAGGTAAGGCCATCCGTCCTCATCATAAGTGATTCTATAGTACTTTAATCCTACCTCGGGATCCTCTCCCGTCTCATCCTGGTCATCGGAATCCGTCACATAAAGGCCTACAAGCTTTCCTTTTTCATCAAAGTCCGCTCCCCAAAGGCTTACCACATGGGAATAGTTCAGTATCTTATAGGAAATGCAGAGCGCATGGCCTTCTGCAAGATGATGCTTTATGTCTTCCGAAAAAGTCCCCTTAAAGCTCCTTTGTAATATCCGACTGTAGTTTCTTTTCCCAAAAGCCCGTATAAAAAAATCCGCCTCTGGAATCCATCTTTTTGAAATCCATCTCCGAATTTACCGGTTTATTCGGTGTATAACCATTAAGGAATAAATCCACCAGGGGACCCGTATAAAATCCCTGACTTACTGTTTCCGTAAATTAATTTAAAATACTCAAAAAAATCAAACTATTCCACTGATCCGGTTCGGACTGGTCAAGGAAAGCCTGTAGAGAATAGTTTTTCTGTCCGACACGGCGAACTATGTCCCCGTTTTCCTCGATATAGTTCTGTATCTTTTCTTTATTTTCCTGCAAATACCAATGTAGCACATTGGAAGCTGTTGTTGCAAAGCAGAGGTTTCTGTCAACAGACTTATCCTGACCGTTTCTCGCCTTATTGGTGTCGAAATAGCCCTGACCGCTCACAAAAACTTGCCATACGCGTGAAATAACCGAACTCTTCCTTTTCAAGAAAAGCTCCGCCTTTATCTGTACTTTCCAAAGCCGGAATGCTAACGCCTTTCACAAAGAAAGTTGTATAAATCTCTCCGTTTGAAGAACGATATTGTGCTGTATTCTGATTTTTCCCCTTTTTGCAGCGCCCTTTTCTACCTTATCCGCATCACGCTGATGCTCTTCTTCTGTCTTTTCTTTCTTTTTTTCCTCTTCTTTTTCTTCTCTTTTTTTCGTTATGCTTATCCTTTTCTCTTTTCCTGTCTCTTCTTTTCCTTCCGGCTGTCCCTCGTTTACAGGGGGAAGCTCTTGATGCTCTTTTTTTCTCCTCTACAGTCGAACCCTTTTACCTTTTTTTCGGATCAGTCTTATCTTTAGTGGGAGTGTTCGTTGTTGAGTCGACAGATGCGGAATGACTTCCTGTAGTTGCAGGACTTTTGGAATAAGAAGCATTTGCACCGCTTCCGCTACTTGAGCTGGCGGAAGATGATCTTCCTCCTGTTCCGGAACCGCCTGAAGCTCCTCCTCCGCCTCCGGAGCCACCACTACCGGAGCCTCCTCCCCGAATTGCCTTAGTAGCAAATGCTGCTTGTCCATTTCCTACAGGATTTTGCACAGCGCTTTGTCCGCCTTCTTGCTTCAAAAGATAGGCACTGTAGCTTTTGGCGTAGCCCTTTTCTTTCTCAAAAACCACCTGTCCCTTATCCACCCATTGACCTTCGGCTGCAAGCTGATAACCCTCTACCGTCTCATTGGAAGCCATGGCGCCGTTTGTCTTTAGGTAGTAACAGTTTCCTTCCACCCAGGTCCAGCCGGTCGCCATTTTCCCCTGCTCAGCCGAGTCCGTCTTTAAGAAATACCATGTTTCCTTATCGAAGATCCAGCCGTCTTTCATGTTTCCGCTAGTCGGATCCAAATAATACCAAGCCCCGTTAACGAATAGCCATCCTTTATGCAGACTGCCATTTTCCTCATACTGCCATGCTCCTGCCTTCTCTACCCATTTTCCCTCTGCAAAAGTTTGCATGGAAAAGGGAAGGTGGCAAAAGAAACAGCATAGCAAAAACCAGCGTATAGAGAAGTGTTCTCTTCTCATATAAAAGCATTTTGTATTGTTTCAAACCCTAATCGTTTCCTCATTCGTACTTACCTCTTTCCTTCAATCTATGTTTCATACACTTATATAAATTTCGGCAAATTACGAATTTGTATTATTTTTTTAATAAAATACAGGGATAAAGAGTCATTACACAGCTTAAGGGCCCTTTTTTTGTTACAGGAATCCTGTGCTGAAAAAATATACGCTCCAATTCTTTGAGCTGCTTCTCCCCTTTCTTATCTCCGGGAAGGACAAGGAACTGATATACGCCTTTTTCTCTATGAAACTGCAAAGTATAGCTACCGCACCATCTTCCTCTGGTATAATAAATATGTACTCTCCTCATCTCTGAGAAGGGAACATCCCGTCTTCCTCTGAAGAAAAAACCGGCATGGACATATAAGGTATTCTCCGTAATATGGAAGCGATCCCAAAAACGCCCGCCGGTTTTCAGAATCGAAAACCTTCTATAAAGCCAAAGTAGCAGAAGAAATAGCAAAACTACATAAATCAAGGGGAAAAGGGGATGCCTTTCTATTGTATCTAAAACACTTTTCAAACCACTTAGCATACTTTTCACCTTTCTTTTCAAAAGTCTACTCCGGTGCCCCTTGTTAAATATTATATATTTCGGAAGGCTATCCCCATCCCCTCACAGCAACCCGGTGCTTTTTAAGAGCTTTTTTCAATTCCTCGAGCTTCTGAAGGCCCTTCTTATTCGCACCGATCAGAAAGACTTTTTTGCGATTCCCTTCTTCCGCCGGATTTTTTTACGATATAGCGTCTGCCGCCTCTCCCGGAGGCATAGCTGATGTGCACCGCTGCCATTTCCGAGAACGGCACTACGCGTCTTCCTATACAGTAAAATGCAGCATGAATATAAAGAGTATCTCCCACGATATGAAACGGTTCCCAAAACTTCCCGCCGGTCCGGAGAATAGATATTCTGCGGAACAGCCAAAAAGGCGCAGACAGCCGCTAAGAGATAATGAAACGGATTTAAAAGCGGATTCATTAACCACTCTTGCAGGGTAATAGAAAAAAATTTTTCCAGTATCTCCGTCATCTCATCCTGCCTTTCTTCTCAGAAGGGATCTTCTTTTTTTCAAAAAAATACATGAATAAAAAAACATGCATCTTAATATCCCCATTTTCTTACGGCAATCCTGTGCTGAAAAAGTGCACGCTCCAAGTCTTTGAGCTGCCTCTTTCCTTTCTCATCTGCAGAAATAACAAAGCACTTATTCAGGCCTTTTTTTCTCTATGAATCCGCACGGTAAACCTTGCGCCCCCTTTTCCTCTGACATAATCAATATCTACGGTCCTCATCTCCGCGAAAGGAACATCCCGCCTTCCTATACAGAAAAAGCCCGGCATGAATATATAAGGTATCCCCCGTAATATGATAGCTATCCCAAAAATTGTCCTCCAGTTTTCAGAATCGAAAAATCTTCGGTAAAGACAAAGTAGCTGAAGAAATAGAAAAAAACCCCCAAAGAGTAGGAGAAAAAAAGGAATCCCCTGACCTGGATTGTAAACCGGTTTGCAGATAAGACAGCCACTCACTCAGCATTCTTTTTACCCTTTCTTTTCAAATGTCTCCGGAGAATAGTAAACCACCTGTGTTCCTCCGTTTTCAAAGGAAAAAAAGGAATATAGAGGAGATCCCGCATAGCCTCCATAACTCCCTCTTGTTTCTCTTTCTCCACGTAGAAAAGCAGAAAACCGCCTCCGCCTGCACCGAGAAGCTTTTCCGCCAAGCGCCCCCGCGCGCATACCGATTTCATAAAGCTGATCTATACTGTCCGTGCTGATGCTCTTTGCCGTCTTTCTCTTCAGCTCCCAAGTAGTATGCAGAAGCCTTCCGAAATCGTCCAAGTCTCGGCCTTTATTACAAAGGATATCCGCTCCCTCATTCACCAAGCCTTTCATCTCCCGAAGAAGCGCAAGTTTATCTTCCGGAGAGCTGCTTTGATTCGCTTTCTGAATTTCGGAAGAAAAAAACGGGTAAAACCGGTGAAAAAGCATCAGATTTTCATTTAAACGCTGTTTTCTTTCCGGCGAAATGAGAATCGGACTTACCTGATACCCCTCTTCTGAGAAATCGATTCGGTTCAATCCTCCGTAAGATGCCGCAATCTGATCCTGCCAGCCTCCCGCCTCGTTGCAAAGGACTCTCTCCAGATAAATCGCCTGATCCGCCAAAGTCTTCTTATCCACATATTTTCCTTTTAAGGCATGAAAGGCATGGAGCATTCCCACTGCGAAAGAAGAGCTCGTCCCAAGTCCTGATCTCGCCGGTAAATCCGCCTCATACATCAGACGAATTTCCTGCATATCGAGCATACGCATCGCCTCTCTGATTGCGGGATGCTGAATCTCCTCCAAACTCTTTACTCTCTCTGTTTTCGAGTAAGAAAGCTCCGTACTGTACTGGAAAAAAGGAGGTAAATGGCGGACATTCACATAGCAATACTTATCAAAGCTCGTGGACAGCACTGCGCCCCCGTGCTCCTTAAAATACTCTTCCATATCCGTTCCGCCGCCAAAAAAAGACATACGAAAAGGGGTTTTTGTAATAATCAAATAATTTTCCTCCTAATAATCAAGCATTTACAAAACGAAGTACTGCAGTTATTTCATACCTTATTACGCTAAAAAGAAAACAGGGGTATTAAAGCCCTGATTCCAAACAATGTGCATTATAGGAGATATACAGACTACTTACAAGCAAAGTTTCTCTAAGCAAAGGGGAGCTCGCCTATTTTTCCTTCAGTGAAATGATAGTATCGGGAAAAGAGATAATCGGAAGAAGAAACCTCTATTTCCTGCTCCGACTCTTCAATAAAGTAGATCTCCGGAACTTCCGCAGAAAGTCCTACCATTTTTTCTTTGATTTCCTTCTTCAGTTCCTCTTTAAATTTCTCTCCAAAAAGCGAAAAAAAGCCTCCCAGTATAAGTGTCTTTGAAGAAAGCAGTGACGAGCAGTTCGTAAAGATGAGAGAAAGATAGTAGAGATACTTTTTCCTTCACAAGGCTGTAAAATTCCGGATCCCTCTCTTTACTGCTCTGTAAAAAATGATAATACTTGCCTTCCTTGTTTCCTGAAGTTCCCTCTTCTTCCAAGGACTGTAGCAACTCTCTTTGCTTTCCGTAATACTTTAGAATCTCTTCTCTTAAGGCTTTTTCTCCTATTTCCTTATCCAAAATATCATAGGTATTCCGTTTCTCTTTCGGTTCCGGGCCGAGAAGTCGACTATTATGCGGGAAATACATGTTAGGGATACATTTTCCCGGAAGAAAAGCTCTTCCTTCCGGTCCGGGCCGATTCTCTCTTTTTAGAAAATAAACTCCGCTAAGGCTATCCGAAAGTCTAAGATAGAGGCTATTTTCCTCCTCTCTCCGAAGATGCCGTAGGGCAGAATAAGCCCGAATAAGGCTTTCCTCAAAAATGGCAGGTAAGGCTTCTCCGCTCTCTTTCATATCCTCTATAATCTTCCTTCCCAGCTCCCGGTCTATTCCCAGGTCGGGGGAAACAATATTCTTTTTTGCGGAATCCACTATGCCCGGGAGGATAATCAGGCTTCCCAGATAAGCATTCTTCTCTTCTATACTGCTTCTTAATCTATGGATAATCTTCACTGTGCGTTTTCCATAATCCGCAGGCTTGGAAATTTCGGAAAATACGCTCCCTGCAAGTCTTTCTTCCACCGAGAGTCCCTGTCCCATACTTACCACCGATACAGAAATCCCTTCTGCTTTCCAAAAGAGGACAAGGCAATATAGCTTCCGGAAATCCGTCTTAATAAGATAAGGATTTCTTCCTACGCAGCCATCCTCTTCCTTACTTCCGTCTTCATAAAGAGCTCCCGAAAAAATCAGCTCATCCACTAAGGACGAGCTGCTAGGTCTGCTCAATCCCAACTCTCTGGCAATCTTCGCTCTAGAGACATTGGAATGATGCAGGACATATTCATATACCTCTCTTAAATTTTTCTTCCCGAATATCACTTTGCTTCATTTTTCTCTCCCGTTTAAGAAAAGACAAGCAATTTAATTTGGAACCATCCAAGCATAAGATTATTGTAATGCAGATTAGCAAGCAAATCCATGTCCCTTATACTCGAGAAGACTATTCTTTTTTTAGCTATGCTTTAGACAAATTTATCTTAATATGCTCTTCCCCAATACACCATCTTAGTGGCTTTCTTTCCGCAAACCACACAGGTATCGGAAATCTCTTCCTGCTGCATAGGCATGCAGCGAGAAGTAATACCGGAATACTCCTTAAGCTTATCTTCACAATCTCTGCAACCGCACCACATAGCCCGTACAAAGCCCGGCTTTTTATCAAGAGATGCTACAAGTTCATCCAGATTTCTTGCATCGGTAGTTCTTTCCTTTTGGAAAGCAAGAGCTCTATCATACATATCTTTTTGGATTTTTCTTTAAAAAGCTCTGCTACCTCTGCAGGCAAACCGCTAAGCCCTGCTACAATTTTTCTCTATTGTCTCTTCGAACGAGAACCGCTTGATTGTTTTCGATATCCTTAGGTCCAATTTCCAAACGGAGCGGGATTCCACGCACTTCTCCATCCGCAAACTTAAAGCCCGGTGTCTTATCGGAATCATCTACCTTTACACGAATTCCGGCCTTTATAAGCTCATCTCTTAAGGCATAAGCTTTATCCAGTACGCCTTCCTTATTTTGCTGGATAGGAACAATAATAACCTGTGTCGGTGCAATTCTGGGCGGAATAACAAGTCCGGAGTCATCGCCATGCACCATAATAAGAGCTCCGATGGTTCTTGTTGTGATTCCCCAAGATGTCTGATGAACCGCTTCGATTTTATTTTCCTTACTTAAATACTGCACATCAAAGGCCTTCGCAAAGCCGTCTCCGAAGTTGTGAGAGGTCGCACACTGCAAAGCCTGTCCGTCATGCATTAGTGCCTCAACCGTGTAGGTCGCTACCGCACCGGCAAACTTTTTCCTTCTCTGTCTTTTTACCCTTTACAACGGGAATAGCCAATTCATTTTCAAGAACATCCGCATAAATGTTCAGCATCCGGAGTGTTCTCTCTTCCGCTTCTTCTGCCGTAGCATGTACGGTATGCCCCTCCTGCCATAAGAATTCTCTCGTTCTTAAGAAGGGTCTGGTAGTCTTCTCCCAACGAACCACGGAGCACCACTGATTTAAAAGTTGCGGTAAATCTCTATAGGACTTCACCACCTTCGAATAATAGTCGCAAAAAAAGCACTTCAGAAGTAGGACGAACGCAGAGTCTTTCTTCCAGTTTTTTTGGATCCGCCGTAGCTCACCCAAGCAACCTCAGGCGCAAAGCCCTCCACATGCTCACTTTCCTTCTGTAAAAGAGATTCCGGAATAAGAAGCGGCATGGCACAGTTCTGCACTCCCGTAGCCTTAAAACGACTATCCAGCTCCTCTTGAATTCTCTCCCAAATTGCATAACCGGCCGGGCGAATGACCATAAAACCCTTTACCGAAGAATAATCGGTCAGCTCCGCCTTCTTCACTACATCCGTATACCACTGCGCAAAAATCTTCCTCTCTGGAAGTAATCTGCTCCACCAATTTCTTATCTGCCATATTGTCCCCTCTTGCTATTTTTTTCATTTTATATTTTTCCCGGAATTCCATTTTAAGGCAACAGTTTGTCTCGAAATAATCCGTTACTTAAGCTCTGTTTTTATCAAAATTTCTTCTCTCCCGATATTCACTCCCCAGTAAAGCTATTTGTTGATTCTACTCCATGAAAAACAGAAGCGCAAGAGAAGATTTGTGCTCCAAAGCGGCAAGTTTTACACGCTGAAAGAGTAGGGCTTACTTTATATTGCAGCACAATTCATTCTTTGAAACAGGGAATATCCTATCAGTCCTGATATCCTGCCGCTAAGAACATCGGTTTAATCACAATAATACGGTCATATACCTTTTGAGAAACCTGCTTTGTGCTGTCAAGTTCTTTTTAATTCCTTTTTTTAGAAGAAAATACGCCTCCGCAGCGGTCTTCGCCTTTCCTTCCAAAAGGCTCTCTTTCATCCACTCTAAACAGAGAGGATGAGCATACTGCGGAGGAAGAGGAAAAATCTTCCGGAAGCAGTTCTTTCATTTTTTTGAATTGAGTCTTCATACTCTCTCTCCACCTCTTCCTTATTCCTTTTTCCTGTCGGGAGAACACGAAATCCCATCATAAGAAGCAGGAAGGCAAAGCCGAAAAGAACGAGAGCAAGGCTCCGATCTCCATTTTTATAGAGGAAACCCGCAGAAAACAGACAAAGCACTGCTCCAAAAAGAAGCAGCAAGGCATGATGACCGTAGTAGGGATTTGTGCTCTGTATCATTCTTTCCCGCTTTGCTTTTTCTGCGAGATTTTTATATAGCTCTTCTTTCTCTTGTAAAATTTCATCCGCCTTTTCTATTGCAGAGACAGCCTCTTCCGCCTCCTTGGAAAGTATCGGAAGAAGCTTTGCCTTTTCTTCCTCCTCTTCTGTACGAAGCTTTTCTTCCGCTCTTTTACTCATAGTGGGAAGATGGGGAAAACGCTTCTTTATTTCAGAGAGTGCCTCATCCACTCTCCATTCCTTTCGAATAAGACAAGCTTTTTCCTTTCCTCCGTCATATTCCACAACAAGGTAAGAAAGGCTCGCAAAAATCCCCTTTCCAGAAAATCCGCCCTTACTCATCGCAACACGCTTATAGACACGCTCTACCGCTTCAATAGGAATATAGTACATCCTGTCAATATAAAAAGGAGTTTAGGTAGAGCGCTTTCTCTCGATTCCTATCGCTCCGATACGCAGCGCCTCCCTCTTATCCTTTTTAAAAAGTTCTTTTTCCAATCTTTTTCTCACTTAAGGGAATATTCATATCTCTTACCTTTCTATACCTGCACCCTGAATCTATACGCCAACATTTTACAATTACATGCCGTCCTTCCACAGTACATGCTTATCTTTAACTATAAAATTCACCCCGCTCTTCCGCGAAAAGCGAGGTGAATCCTTCTATCTCAGTAACCTTTGTTTATACTCTCCGGCACTATATTTTTTTCCATTATTCTTCTCTTTAAAATCAGGAAAAAAATATAATGCTTTGGATTCCTTCATGGAAAACTATGCCTTAGCTTCTCCTGAAAGAGGCTTCTTTGTTGCTCTTAAGAAGAGAATGAGGAAAAGTGCCGCAAGAATAATTCCTGCCGGATAAGCCACTGCAGTGGTCAGCCCGAAAGCCCCCAAACACTCCGGTGCACAGAAGAAATAGGTCATGGAAACTGCACTCATAAATACTGCAGGAACTGTAGTAATCCAGTAATTCTTCTTCTCTTTGAAGAGATACATGGAAGCAGCCCAAAGCACAATCATGGCAAGAGTCTGGTTCGTCCAGCTGAAGTATCTCCAAACAATCGCATAGTCCAAGTGAGAAATAACTGCACCGGCACCAAGAATCGGAAGGGTCAAAAGACCGCGCTTCTTGAAATCATTCTGGTCAATCTTGAACCAGTCCGCAACAGTAAGACGAGCGGAACGGAAAGCCGTGTCTCCTGAAGTAATCGGACAAGCGATAACACCCATCATGGCAAGCAGCATTCCCACGGATCCCATGGTAGTCTTACAGATGTCGTAAACGGTAGTGGAATTTCCTCCACCTGCTTCCAAGAGCTTCGCGCCGCCGTAAATGGCACAGCCTGCTGCTGCCCAGATGAGCGCAATAATCCCCTCAGCAACCATAGCACCATAGAAAACCATTCGTCCCTGCTTCTCACTCTTCATGCAGCGCGCCATAAGTGGAGACTGTGTAGCATGGAAACCGGAAATGGCACCGCAGGCTACAGTAATAAACATAAAGGACCAAATCGGAAGACCGTTCGGATGTTCATTTCCAAAGTGCTCAAAAATCTCCGGAATCACAAAACCGTGAGAGAAGATTCCTATGCCCACACCGACCGCCATCGCAATCAGGCAGATTCCGAAAACCGGATAAATCTTTCCGATAATCTTATCAATAGGACAAAAAGGTTGCAATTAAGTAATAAATTAAAATAATCCAAAGCCAAACTTCTTTACTTGTAAGTAATGCATTGGCAGAACCGCCGGACTTAATCAAAGTGACAATCAGTCCTGCAGGACCTACTGCAAATACGGTACCTACCATAATGAGAAGCACCACGGAGAATACACGCATAAGGTTCTTCATACCGAGTCCCAAATAATTACCGGTAACCTCGGAAATGGACGCACCATTCGATCTTTCACTAAGCATTCCGGAAAAATAATCGTGTACACCGCCGGCCAAAACCGTACCGAAGGTAATCCAAAGGAACACAACCGGTCCCCATTCCGCTCCGGTCAAAGCACCGAAAATCGGTCCTAAGCCTGCAATGTTTAATAATTGTACAAGGAACAGCTTCCACTCCGGCATCACGACATAGTCTACACCGTCGTTGATACGCACAGCCGGCGTCTCTCTGTCATCCGGACCAAAAGTGTTCTCCACAAATTTACCATAGGTAAAATACCCGGCAATCAGAATAAAAAGACACACAAAAAAACTAACCATAACTCGCCTCCAATCTTTTTTCTCCTGTTTTTTTACTAAAAAAATATTATAAAATCTTGGCTTTTTAACCGCAATAAAAAGGGGCAAAAAAATATTGTATTCAATAAACAATTTTTTTCATTACTCCCTCGTCTTTCTTCTAATTTGAAAGACTTGCGGGCGTAAATGCACTTCCTCCAGCACCACACCCTCTCTTTGCCGGAGAATCATCTCCACGGCGAAAGCCACATCGGAAGGAAGGAGATAGCTCTCCGCATTTTCCCCTACCGTAAAATCCGCATTCCGATATAAATTGCTGTCCGTCATATCCGGTAAAATGCTGTGCACCTTTAGGCCGGACTTCCTGTTTTCGACAAAAAGGCTTCTCGCAAAGGAAAGGAGCCCCGCCTTGCTCGCCCCTGTAAGCTGCCCCGTATCCGTTTTCATGAAGGGCGGTCACGGAGGAAATAAAGAAAAATATGGCCCTTCTCTTCTTTCAAATCCCTAAGGAAATACTGTGTTATCGAGAGGGGAATCGTAAAGTTCACCTCTGTCATTTCCGTAATCTTCTCGGCATTCAGGCTCTCATGGAAACCGTAATAGGCGACTCCTGCAGAATGCACCAGAACCGAGAGTTTGCCCTCCATTTTCAGCTTCCGGAAAAAAACTCCTCCGAGGATTTAGAGTCCCGTAAATTAAGGGAGACGGGAGTAAAGGGAAGCTCGTCCCGAACTTCCTTAAAATCTCTCCCTATCCCATAGACAAAATAGCCCATTTCCGAAAGCTTCTCCGAAATGGCTCGTCCTATCCCGCCGGAGGCGCCGGTGACTAAAGCAAGCTTCCTCTCTGAATGCCTAACGCTATTCCTTTCTTCTTGTCCCTTCTTCATAACAATTTCCTGTTCTTTCCATTCACAAATGCCGAGAGAACTCTCTATTTTTCCCCCTGGCTCCTTAGTGCATCCTTTTCGTCCGTTTCGTCTATCTCATTGCCTTTATCCTACTTTTTCTTCTTCTGTCCACCGGAAAATCTTCTCTTTCGGAAGTTTCTCGAGGAGCTTCTGTTCTAAAAAAATCCTTCCATTTTAAGAAGGAGTTCCTTCGGATAATGGTAATAGCCATCCGTATTTTCGTAAGGAAAAGAAGTATAGGAGAAGTCCCGCAGGCCTTTGTCATACTCTTCAGATAGCTTTCCGAAATACGGAAGCTTCCGACACTCACATCGTATAGTTTTTCCATGGGGATTTCCCGGAAAACCGTTTCCAAAAAGTTTGGTATACAGCCTCTCCCAGTCCGCATGATAAAGCATGGGATCAAAACAAAGGCGCAGAGTAAAGCCCTCCTCCACCGCCATTTTAATGGCCTTAAGTCTCCCCTTAAGACCTGCCGTTCCATGCTCCGCTTCCGAAACAATTTTCTCCGGGGAGAGGGTAAAGGCGAAAATCAGGCGTTTTTTCGCGTCCTCGGATAATTGTATTTTTAGAAGTCTTCGGAAAAGACTTTCTCCCCCTGCCTTGGTCCGTACCTCGATACGGAGATTCGGCTCTTTCTCCAAAAAAACCTCGCGAAGCGCTCCACAAAGGGATAGAACTCCTCCAGTGCCAGTAAGTCCGTGTCATAGGAAATGCAAAGATAGAGACTCCCCTTCTCTTTTATAAGCCTTTGGCAGTCCGAAAAATAATCTTCTACATTGAGAAAGAGCACCAGATTGGCGGAAGGGTACATCCCCTGTAAGTAACAGTACTCGCAATGAAAGGGACAGTTCATAAGAAGAGAAGCATAATAAAAGGCGCTCTCGGAAAAGCTCTGGCAGACGGGTGCCCCCGGATAGATCCTCTGCCCTTCCTTCTTTGCAAGAATAATTTTTTTCGACTCTTCTCCTGCAGGGCACGATTCTGCTTCCTTCTGTTAAAGAGATCTTTATAATGCCGAATCGGAATGCACTTCGCCTTCGGAAATTTCCGTAAAATTGCCTCTGCTTCCTCCCCTCCGAGAAGCGCCTCCTCTATATAGATATGCGAGAACGGCGGATAAAGCGGAAGAGCCTTTTCCGACTCTTGATCCATTTCCTTCTTATCCTGTTCCCCCTGCTTTTTTTCTGCCGTAGAAGCCATGCCGTGAAAGCGGAAAGAAACTTCTGCCCTCCCGCTTATCTTGAACAGGAAGCAGCCCTTCTTCTTTCTTTTTTTGAAAAATAGTCTCTCCACTCCGAAGAAAGACTTTCCGCATAGGAGAGCAGGCGTTCTAGCTGTTTTGTGAGGACAAAGGAAAGACGAAGCTCTTCGGCAAGCGCTGTGCTTTCCTTTAAAAAAACGCTTCCTCTTTCTCCCGCTCTTTTTCGTTCTCCGCATCCAGTTGCTCTAAATGCGTAAGAAAGGAAAAACACCTTCTCCTCTTCCTTCCGCATTTGCGCCTTTATCTTCTCTTTTATACTTTGTCCGCTTTCAGCTTCCCCTACTCCAAAGTCCGTTGCACAGCGTAGGAAAAATAAATTCTCCAAGGAAAGAAAGGCATTGGCGGACTGGAAAACTGCTGTCGATTCCATGTCGTAGAGTAAGTTTCCTCCGGAAAACCCCCTCTTGCCCACTTGCCGGAGAAATCTCCTTTTCTGTAGAAGAGTAAGGCTTCGTCTCTGTAGCCCAATTTACATCCGAACGCCGTAATACCCTATCCCCCGTAATCAGTCTTGCCGTGGGAAAGTCTGTCTGATAAAGAAGCTCCGGGTAAAAAGCTCTTCCGCTCCCTGCCTCTTCCAGGGCATGAATCAAAAACCACTGTCCTAAACACTCTTCCTCTACTCCCTTCAGAACGGCAGCGCTACCGAGGGCAGAGCAGAATATCTCCTCTCTTTGCCCCTCCCTTTGCCAAGGTCGCTGCAACCGCAGCCGCCGCATTATTCCGCCCTTCTCCGCATATCGTTAGCAATATCCTTCCGTCTGCATCCCTTACCCTCTTTCATACAGAAAGGCTCTTTTCGAACTTGCTTTTTTGTTCTTTCTTTACTCCCGACTCATCCCATCCGTCCGCAGAGTACTGCAAAAAGGGAAACGAAAGCTTTCGTTTCCCCATTTTCTTATTTCTTATGATATTTTCCACTTCGCCGTAATGCGCCGCAAAGATAAAAAAATCATATTTTTCTTACTCCAAATTTCTGTAGGCCTCTCGGTAGAAAGAAAAATCCTGAGAGTCGAAAGCGATCCTCTCCAAGACCCTCGGGATCATGGTAGAAGCCGTCGGAAAGAAGCCATTTTCCCTTTTCCGTATCCTGAAAGCCCAGGTCAAAAGATCTCCCGTACGCGCGCTCTGCAACGCTCGTCATAAATCGGTGCCGCAACCTCCACTCTGCGAAGCGTATTTCTGGTCATGAAGTCTGCGCTCGCAATATAAATCTCTTCTTCCTCGCCTTGCCCAAAGCGATAAATACGGGAGTGCTCAAGGAAGCGCCCTACAATACTGTGCACCCGGATATTCTCCGTCTTCCCGGGAATACCCGGAATCAGACAGCATATTCCGCGAATCAAGAGTTGTATCACAACCCCCTTTTGCGAAGCCGCAATCAAAGCATCGATAATGTCCTTATCCGTAAGTGCATTTAGCTTTAGGCCTATATAGCCTCCCCGGCCCTCCTCCGCCTTTCTGCCTTCCGCTTCTATCTTTTCCAAAATGCTGTTCTGCAGGCCCTTCGGAGCAACGAGAAGCGCCGAGCTCTCTTCCACGGTTTCTCCGAGAAGCAGGGTGCGAAACACTTCCTGTGCATCCTGCCCAATCTTTTGGTTCGCAGTCATCAGGCTTAGGTCGGTATACAGTGTAGCCGTTTTCTCATTGTAATTTCCCGTTCCGATTTGCGTAAGGAAAGAAACGCCCTCTTCCGTTTGTCTTGTAACGAGGCAGAGCTTGGAATGCACTTTGTAGGCAGGCAGACCGTAAATAACCTGACAGCCCGCGTCCTCCAGTCTTCTCGACATTTCAATATTTCGCAGCCTCGTCGAATCTCGCCCGTAATTCCACAAGAGCAAGCACTTCTTTTCCATTTTCCGCAGCCTCACATAGTGCCTCGACAATCTGGCTATGATTAGCCATGCGATATAAGGTGATTTTTATGGAACGCACCGTCTTGTCCACTGCCGCAGCCTGCAAAAAGCCAATGAAATTCTTCATACTTTCATAGGGATAGGAAAGAAGAATATCCTGTCTTTCCACCTGAGAAAGAATGTTCTCCTCTTTTCGAATCTCCCGGCTCAGTCTGGGACTATACTTCGGATAATACCACTCCTGATGATCCCGCATCGTATTTTGCAGGGTAAACATATAGGACAAGTCCAGTGGAGTTTCACAGTGTAAAACATGTTCTTCCGAAATCCCGAGATACACTGCGAGCTTCTTCTTAATCGACTTATGAAGGTCACGGCTGAGCTCCAGTCTGACCGGGTTTAAACGCTTCCTCTTCTTTAAAAAGCTGTTCCATCATACCGCGGTAGTCCAGGTCTTCGTCATAAACATCTCCGGCATCGATATCCGCATTGCGGGTGATTCGTATTATGGATTTCTCCCGAATCTGGTACGCCGGATAGAGCTTTGATACAAAGTGGAGAATAAGCTCCTCGGAAAGCATGTGATAGCCTTTTCTTCCGGGAATTTCAATCAACCTCTTAAATACAGGGTTCCAACAGGGTACAATGCCGATTCTTTTCTTTCCGCCCTTGGTTTCAAGCCTTGCCACCGCATAGAGCTCCCTGATTCTGAAGGAAGGGGAAAGGGCTGCTGCTTTCCGACAATCATCGGAGAAAGGTAGGGGCGAATTGCCTTATCAAAATAAGCCTCCAGCCGGCTTTTGCTCCTGCTTGGAAAGCTTCTGGAAATTAATGATATGGATGCCTGCAGGTTCGAGTTCTCCCATCAGCTGCTCATAGATTTCCTTTTGCGCTTCCTTTCCAGTCGGTCTACTTCCTCTAAAAATGAGCTTGATCTGCTCTTTACTGCTTAGGCCGGTTTTTGTTGTCCTTTGTCTTTTTTTCCCCGGTCTGCTCCATGAGCGTGCCGACACGAACCATGAAAAATTCGTCCAAGTTGGTCTGGTAAATGGAAACAAATTGGAGCCTCTCCATAAGTGGTACTCTGGGATTAGCCGCCTCATTTAACACTCTTTCATTAAACAAAAAGCCAGGACAATTCTCTGTTCCGATAGCATTCTCTGTTTTTCCTTCATTGCCTCTTCTCCTTCCGGCTGTCTTTCACCTTATTATACCCGAATTTCCGAAAAATATTCTGCAAAAAAATCCCTGTTTTGTTCTGTCTTACAAAGGAAGACAGAGCAAAACGGGATTTTACAGTGAATCGGCTTAATAAGCTATTCGGCTTCTGTACCATAGCCCAACCCGCTCTTTTTCACCTTGTATTTTACTTAAACTTTCATTTTACTTCTTTATGCTTTTGCTTCACGCTTAGCCAATAATGGCATGGTTATTCCCAAGGCAAAAAGAACGATTGGTGTAATGGCATTTAGAGCCATGGTAAAGGTATCCTTAGAATGCATTCCCATGATACTGCAAACCGCAGTAATCAGGAAGCACCAAACGCCGAATCCGATAGCTACAGTATCATTCTTTACAAAGCGATACTCCGGATTGAACTTATTTCCTGCCTTACGAAGAGCAATGTAGGCAATAAATACCCAGAGGTAACGAAGCGGCATACATACAGAATTGAGCTTTGTAAGCTGCTTTAAAACCGCTGCTGCCCCCGGTACAAAGGACTGCACAAGGATGATGGAGCCGGAAAGAGCAGCCACCATGAGGATTCCGTTAGTATAAGCCCCTACATCATTCTGCTTTAAAAGCTTCTTCGGAATGAACTGTCTTGTATCTTCATTGTCTAAAAAGCATACGAAGCGGAGCATCAATACTGATTACCAAAACTGCAAGCTGTCCGATTACATTACATAATGCGTAGATAACCAGGAGAGTATCTCCAAGATTGTAATACTGTCCCAGCCTCTGGAATGCCCAGTAAGCTCCATTTGCCGCATAAGCCGCAGAACTCTTTTCCGACTCATTGATTAAGGCAGGATCAAACATCATCCCCATAGCAACGGTTCCGAGCATCGCACAAACCACAACCATGATTGCCAGAGCAATCATCTCCCTTCGGGAAGCCCTTACTCGGGTTCTCCACCTTATTTACATACGGAGAAATCTTCTCACATCCGCCTACCGCAAAAACCAGAATGGAAAGGGAAGTGAAGTACTCCAGACGGAAATTCGGAATCAAACTTTTCAAACTAAAAATCCATGCTCACATAGTCTGCTGTCGGGTTTATAACCGGTGCGGCAAACATCATCGCAATATAGAGCAGGGACATAACAAACATACTGGAGCCGGCCAAAGTTGCCATACTCTTCAAGGGATTTTAAACCTCTGCTTGCCACAAAGCAGAAAAAGTAAAAAGCAGGGCGAAGGTTGCCAGCTGCACATAAAGGCTCGGCAAACTGTCATAATATTCCGCGCTGCGGAAAAATCACCCAGGATAAAGCCTTCAAGCCGCCACTCGGCTTACTGGCAATATAGGTGATGTGGCAGGCCCAATAGGTCCAACCCGCATAATACGCCAGCTTGGATCCCATCGTTTCTCGAATCCAGGAGCTCACTCCGCCACCTGCATTTTTAAATGCGGATCCAAGCTCTCCTACCATTAAGGCATACGGTACAAAGTATAAGGCAAACATGAAAATCCAGCTAAAGATAACCTGAATTCCGTTAAACCATACGAAGCCGTTCACTACATTACCGAAGCCCCAAACTGTGGAAAAAGGCCATAAACGCCAGCAATTTCCAACTAATCTTTTTGTTCCATACTCTCTCCTCTATTTCTTAAAAATATATAGCTTTTTCAGAAAAGGAAGATTTCTTTTCTGAAAAAAGAACTATTCCTCTCCTGTAAAACACCCTTTTCTCTATAGGGGTAAAACAATATTTCGCCCTTACCCTCTATAGCTTCCATCCGGACACAGCCCACTGCCGTCCGGCTTCGGCTCCTTAGTATTTGATTTCCAGATTTCCGTCTCCTCTTCCGAGCACCGAAGAAGAATAGAACAGCTTTGCCACCTCTACAAGATAGTAAGTATCCTCTACGCCTGCGGTCTCATACAGGGGAATGCATGGAAAGCTGAGGAAGTCCGATATCTACGGTATTTAATGCCACCTGGCTGTTCGAGATATTCCCCAGTGTGGAGCCGCCCAGCATATCCGAACGGTTTGCAAAAACTCTGGTAAGGCACCTTCGCCTTTTCACAAAAAACTCTTGAAAAACGGCAGCGGATACGGCATCTGTTGTATATTTCTGGTTTGCACTGTACTTCAGTACAATTCCCTTGTTCATATACGGTCTGTTCAAAGCATCCGCCTTATCGAGGTGCGCAGGATGCACGGCATGCGCATTGTCCGCGGAAACGAGGAAGCTGTTCTGTAGAGCCTTCATATAGTCTTCCTCTCCCATGCCGAACGCAAAGAGGATTCTATGTAAAACATCCTTTAAGAAGGTCGAATCGGCACCCTGCTTTGTACCGCTTCCCACTTCTTCGTTATCATAAACGCAATGGAGCGCTACACTCTCCTTCGGCTTTGCGGAAAGAAGCCCCTGTAAGGAAGAAAAGGCACACTGCAGATCATCCAGTCTTCCACTTGCGATAAACTCTTCCTGTCCTCCCAAAATCGTCGCCTTCTGTCTATTGTAGAGGAATAAATCCCAGTCCAGGATACTATCCTCTTTTACGGAAATCGCATCGGCTATCGTCTTCTTGAAGCTGCCCTTTCCTTCGATAGTGGAAAATAAGGGGAGCATATCCTTCTGCGCATTGAACTTATAGCCGTCATTTACTTCACGATTCATGTGAATGGCAAGATTCGGAATAATGAGCAAGTCGCGATCAATATTTAAAAAGCTTCGTTTCCACACCCTTAGCCGTCTTTACCAATACTCTTCCGGCAAGGGAAAGCGGTCTATCCAGCCAGGGGGAACAAATCATTCCGCCGTACTTTTCTACATTTAACTGAATGTAGGCCTTGTCAATTTCAAGCTCAGGGATTCCCCTTAATCTTAAATACCGGAGAATCACTGTGGCTTGCCATCATCTGAAAAGCCCTTAAAAAGGCTTTTTCCGAAGTACAAAAGGCAATGAGTGCGGAGCCGTTTCTTGTCACAAAAATACTTTCCGCCCTTCTTTAATTTCCAATCTTCTCCCTCATATAATGGAAGAAAGCCTTCCTCCAAAAGGATATTTTTTTCATATTCTCCACGGCAAAGAACGCATTGACACTGCTGTCCAAAAAGTCCATCAGCTTCCTGTTCAGCTTCTTTACCTCTGCTGCTTTTATTTGCTGCCATAGCGGCTCCTTTCTTCACATGCACAAATATTTCTTTAAGAAGGTTTTTCTCCTCATATAAATTTATTTTCTAATTGTACCGTCAAGCATTATACAAGAAAGCGGGAAACATGAGAAGCAGAAAAAAATAGTATAATTTACTAAGTTTAATTTTTTTCACAAATAGACAAACATAGAACATGCGCCATTAATCCGTACAGCGTATACCTCTGTATGGCTGCACACGGTACGATATTTACGGAAAAAATGTTGCATTTGCAACACCATATTTTTGAATTTGCTATACTACTTTCCGTAATCGGGAGTTTTTCGACTTGTGAAAAAGCCATGAGGCTATCATTTCTGCCCTAACTCCCTGTAAGTATAAGAATTTTGCTCCAAAGAAAACGGAGAACTCCGGAGAAAAAGCGGCGGAGCAAAGTCAATAATTTAGGAGGACAATAAAATGGCAAAAGATATCCAGTGATATGTTAGTAGGACAGATTGTAAAACGAACACCCGGAGTTAATTGATACCTTACTCGAGGTAGGAATGCACTGCTTAGGCTGCCCCAGTTCCCAGATGGAGTCTCTGGAGGATGCTTGTATGGTACACGGCTTAAACCCGAATGCGGTTCTTGCTTCTTTAAATGCAAAGTTAAGTGAGGTTTCCGAGTAATGAGTGCTTTTTTAGGACCGATTCACTACTGGCTTTATAATAAAATCCAGCTGCAGGAAGAGCTGATTCAAGAAATTGCTGAGCATGGCATAAAATCAGGATGGGCAGTATTTTCCGAAAAGCACTTGGAGGAAAAAGACGGTAAACAGGGAGCTTCGTCCCTTAAAATGAGTTGATTGATGTGATGAATATCCACGGCTGGCTACAGGAAAGAGTACAGGATGCAGAAGCGCGTTATGCTCTTTTGGTAACAAGCATTTTAGAAGAGGATCCCGAAAGGCTTTCCGATTTGGAAGAAATTGCCTTTCATTTTGGGAAAGAGCGGGCACTTGCTCCCTCTTCCGATGCATCCGACGCTTACAGAAAGATGGATGACTCTCTCTTAAAACGGTATGCCCTGTGACAGAGTCAATGTCATCACGGAGCAGGATCCCTCGCGCACTTCCTGGGTGCAGGAAGAGGATATTCATGCCCCCTTTTGGACTGCTGTAAACGGAGATCCCTCGGTATATTACCGACTTAGAAAGAAAATCATGGAGGGAATGCTCTCCGAAACCGCCCTTCACTTCGACTCTGACGAGGAATGGCACTACAGCCTGTATCAATAGCCATGGCTTCTTCGCTAATGATAGACAAAGTAAGAAAAATAACGGATTAAGTATTTTATCCACAAGAAAGAGGAAATAAATGAATGTAAGTATTGCCATAATGGAAGAAGAGCACAGTAATATTAACCGCGCCCTTGCTGTAGTCCGCAACATTTGCCTACAACTTATGAACGGGGCAGAGGTACCGGACAGTGATTTTCGACAGATTATTGATTTTATTCGGGGCTATGCGGATAAGCATCACCATGGAAAAGAAGAAAAATTTCTTTTCCCGACTATGGTCGAGAAGATGGGGCCTGTTGCCGATAAACTGGTTACCAACGGAATGCTTGTAGAACATGACCTGGGAAGAGCCAATGTGCTTGCTCTGGAAACTGCCTTAAATGAATACCGGAAAACTCCGACTCCGGAGTTAAAGCTGGATATTCTCTCTTATGCTATGGCCTATGCGCACCTTCTACAGCTTCACATTGAGAAAGAAAACAGCGTGGTTTATCCCTTTGCTGAAAGAAGCCTAAGCGCAGAAGATTTCAAAGACATTAATGAAAAAAGTGAGGCCTTTGAAGCGGAAAAAGAGAAGGAAGGTGTACAGAAGGGCTTCCTCAATGTTTTTGGAAAAACCTTGAAGGAAAAACACCTTAATTAAAAAAGCTTATTTAAAGAGCTAAACTCTTTCCATTTTATAGTTTTTTTACTATTCTTTTGTGTGGCTTATGCTATACTTATTCAGTGTATAGAGTATTTTTTTATAAATACAACTGGGTAACAGCAACTTGCGAAGATATATCCCAAAAGAAGTGGGGAGCTACTTTTTAGCTACCCCACTTCTTTTATTCATAACGAGTATCCGTAAGCTTGATTTCCCAAAAAAAGAAAAATCGGACGCAGACGCTAATCTAATTCTTAGATTAGCGTCTGCGTTTTTAAAATAAAGGTATTTCTATCAAAGTCAATGATTCCTTCTTCCTTTAAAGAAGACAGCTCTCTGGTCATTGCTGAACGGTTCGTACAAAGGAACTGCGCCATATCCGTACGGCTTAAGGAAAGTTCAATGTACTTGGACTTCTGCTTCTGTGCCTGCAGGGAAAGATATGCCAAAATTTTTCTCTCTAAGACTGCTGCGAGAAGTCACCTCTATCTTCTCCATCAGTTGAATATTTTTTTCTTACTGATTAAGTCAAAGAGATTCTCAATCAAGCGGAAGTGAAAACCGCATTGGTTTTTACAGACATGAATAGCTTTCTCAAAGGAGAAAAAAAGTACCTCTGTTTTCGTTGCGGAAAGAAAGGAAACATACTCATCCTCGGAGGCGCTGTTTCCGAAAGTTTCTCCGAAAATTTCCCCTCCCCCATATAAGTAAGCAAAGTCTCTTTTCCCCATACATCCGTTTTGATCATATGAATGCTGCCGTAAAGCACTACCCCCACATGCTTCTCCTGATTTTCCTCCAGATGAATAATCTCTCCCTTCTTATAAGAGCGTACATAGCTTTTCATACAATAAAGTAGGGCATTCAAATTCTCCTTCTCAATGCCCTTAAAGATTTCCATATCCGAATAACGAAGAACCTCCTCCTTATTCAACTTTTTTTCGCTCTTCCTTAGAGCTGCAACTGCAACCGCAGCCACAGCCGCAGCAGGCCTTCTTTTCTCCTGACATAGTCTCTCCTTTACAGCAGCTTCATTATTTGATTTCGGGTATCGTAGTATAGCCTTCCCTTACCCTGCCAAAAACAACTTATGTTTTAACAATCTCACATTGTATTTAATTAATGCATAGTCTAATTCTTATTTGTTGCACATGCAACATATTTTTTTATTTCCTTTATTGCAAAATGGAGAGCATCGAGTGGTAGGGGCTGTATTATCCGGATTGCTCAGCATTCCTGTGCCCTGCTGCAAAGTAATCATGAGTCAAACTTTTTTTCTTAGGAGGGAAAAAATGGAGAATAAGATGTTTTGTTATCAGTGTCAGGAAACTGCAAACTGTTCCGGCTGTACCGTATCCGGTGTTTGCGGAAAGAAGCCGGATGTAGCGGCTATGCAGGACCTCTTGGTTTATGCCACCAAAGGCTTATCCGCTGTAGCTGAGCAGTTAAGAGCGGAGGGAAAGGACGTTTCTCTGGAAGTGAAACCACAGAGTCACCATGAACCTTTTTCATCACTATCACCAATGCAAACTTTGATAAGGATGCCATTGTGGAAAGTATAAAGGAAACTTTCGCCTTGAGAGATGCGGAGAGAGCAAAGATTGCCGTAGTGAACAGTCTTCCGAAGGCTGCTACCGTAGAAGTTGCCGAGAAGGATTACGAAATTTTCGCACAGAGCATCGGTGTTTTGGGCAACCGAGAACGAAGATATCCGTTCTTTAAGAGAATTAATCACCTACGGACTTAAGGGACTTGCCGCTTACTCCAAGCACGCTAATGCCCTTTTAAAAGATGACAGCAATGTAGATGCCTTCATCCAGAAGGCTCTTGCCGCTACTTTAGACGACAGCCTTTCCGTAGACGATTTGGTAGCGCTTACCTTGGAAACCGGTAAGGCAGGCGTAGACGGCATGGCCCTTCTGGACGGTGCAAATACCTCCACTTACGGAAATCCGGAAATCACAAGCGTCAATATCGGTGTTGGAAAAAATCCGGGAATTCTCGTTTCCGGGCACGATCTTAGAGACCTTGAAATGCTTCTGGACCAGACAGAGGGCACAGGCGTGGATGTATATACTCACTCCGAGATGCTCCCCGCTCACTACTACCCCTTCTTTAAGAAGTATAAGCACTTTGTAGGAAACTACGGAAATGCATGGTGGAAGCAGAAGGAAGAGTTTGAGCCGTTTAACGGACCGATTCTCATGACCACAAACTGTATCGTTCCGCCAAAGGACAGCTACAAGGATAGACTTTGGACTACCGGTGCGGCAGGCTACCCGGGCTGCAAGCACATCGGCGGAAAATACGGCGAAATCAAGGATTTCTCCGCGATTATTGAGCAAGCCAAGTCCTGCCCGGCTCCGACGGAAATCGAGACAGGTACCATCGTAGGCGGCTTTGCCCACGAGCAGGTATTTGCCCTTGCCGATAAGGTGGTAGATGCTGTAAAGTCCGGCGCAATCAAGAAGTTCGTCGTTATGGCAGGTTGTGACGGAAGACAAAAGAAGAGAGACTATTATACCGACTTTGCCAAGGCTCTTCCGAAGGATGCCGTAATCTTAACCGCGGGATGCGCAAAGTATAAGTACAATAAGCTGGATCTTGGCGATATCGGCGGAATCCCCAGAGTCCTCGATGCCGGACAGTGTAACGACTCCTACTCCTTAGCCTTAATCGCTCTGAAGCTTAAGGAAGTATTCGGTCTGGACGATGTAAACAAGCTTCCTCTTGCTTACAATATCGCTTGGTATGAGCAGAAAGCTGTTATCGTGCTTCTTGCCCTCCTCTACTTAGGGGTAAAGAATATCCACCTCGGACCAAGCCTTCCCGCCTTCCTGTCTCCGAATGTAGCAAAGGTTCTCGTAGAGAACTTCGGTATTGCCGGAATCGGAACCGTAGAAGATGACATGAAGATTTTCTTCCCGGAAACTGCATAATGAAAAGTAGTTTAGAAAATTTTCCTGTTTGCAGCTCGTTGTAAAGCACATTTCTATATGATATATTTATCTGTACAATAAATAAATATTTGCAAAACTCAATTTAGGCAGTGTAGTTCTTAGGAAATGGCTTTCCGGAATTCACTCCGGTACGCTATTCCTATGCACTCCACAGCAAACTTCCCTTTATTGGAGAAAGTGAGTGCAGTATGTACCAAATACAGATAAAGCGTATTTATGCAGAAAAATCCGACAAAGACGGTTTTCGTATATTGACTGACCGCTTATGGCCAAGAGGCATAGCAAAAGAAAAAGCGGCTATTGACTATTGGGCAAAGGACATCAGCCCTTCGACCTATTTACGAAAATGGTACAAACATGAAGAGGAGCTTTACCCTCGCTTTCAGGAACTTTATAGAGAAGAGCTGAAAAATAATCCTGCAAAGGAGGACTTTATTCAGCTCGTGAAGGCAGAGCTTAAGAAGAACGATATCACTCTACTTTTTGCCTCTAAGGAAGAAAAAGCGGAACCAGGCTACTGTTTTAGCGGAATGGCTAAAGGAGAATTTGACTTAGAATCCACAAGCCAAGTCCGCTCTCTCCCTGTATACAATATCGTTTTTGATTGGGATATCGCAAACTTTGCACACTTATGAACAAGATGTCTCAGGCTTCGCCTGCGCCACTTATTAAGAACGAGATATCGCACGCTTTGCGCACGATACTCGTTATGAATAAAAAAAGGCATTTCCTTTGAAAAATTCTTTTTAAGGGAATGCCTTTTTTTATTCTCTTTTCAAGACCTATGAAAAATAATTCCTCTGCGATTTCCTGCACCGATACGATTTCCCGAAGCTTATCAATGTTGGCGCCGGAGAAGAAGAGGCCTTCCTCCACATTTCCCTCCACTGCGGAGATCAGAGCATGGGTAATACAATACTTCACTGTCCCCGGATCACAGCCGTGGATACAACGAGAACAATACTTCGGAGGAATCCGGCCCGTACGCTCCATTCTTTCCAGCATTGGGCTCTTCACCGCCCTTCCCGGCATCCCCACAGGGCTATGAATAATACTAAGCTCTTCCTTCCTTTTTGGAAATAAGATACTTTTTATAGACCTCACTCGCATCACATTCCTTGGTGCCGATAAAGCGGGTAGCCATCTGTACCCCGTAGGCTCCGGCTTCCTGCACTTCCATAATATCTTCCCGACTCCAGATTCCTCCGGCTGCGAAAAGCGGAATTTTTCTTCCAAATTCTTCTTCAAAGCCTTGTACTACGGACAAGACCTCCGGAATTAACTCTGTGAGAGACTTTAACTTTCCCTCTTCTACTCCGAGGCCTTAAACCCCAAGTGCCCCCCGCCAGAGGACCTTCCAACACTACAAAAATCTGCAGTTCTTTGATATTTTTTACTCCAGTTTTTCAGTAATAGCTTTGTCGCCCTGCCGCCGGAAACAATAGGAGCTATCAGGGCTTTTCCCTCCGGAATGAGCTCCGGAAGACTTAATGGAAGACCTGCACCTGAAATTACCGCATCAATTCCCTCTTCAACAGCCACCTTTATGGCGTCCTCCCACTGTCTGGTGGCAACCATAGCATTGATGGAAATAAGTCCTCTCCCTTCGCTAAGCTCTCGGGCTCTTCGAATTTCCTTTCGTAAAGCTCGAAGATTCGCTTCCTCGGGAGTTCGAAAAAAATCTTCCTCCCTATAGCCGCAGTCCGCAGTACTGATACAGCCCATAGCTCCGGTCTTTGCCACTGCTCCCGCCAAAGAGGAAAGCGATACACCTACTCCCATACCCCCTGTATTAAGGGGATTTCTAAACCTCTGCTTTTCAAGCGGTCCATTTTCCGCATCCTTTCTATAATTAATAAGACAGCAAAACGATAGATAAAAAAATAAAAATCAATTTATTCAATATTTTTTTAACTATATGAATATCTTAAAACTTTTTCTCTAGGACCGTAAAGTAAATAATGAATGGATATTCTTGTATTTTTTTATTAAATATTTCGTGAGGCAATTTTTTATACATAAAAAGAGGTCCTGTATAGATAGCAGGACCCCTTCATTACTTACTGTTTATATTTAAGATTGAGAAAAATGCAGTATATCGTTTAAGCCTTGGCAAGAGCCTCTCCCAGTGCTTTTACAGTTTGCCAAACCTTCTTCATCCGGTGTCAAATTACAAATCACGGGCTCTGCTACTAAAACTGCGCCGGCTTCTTTTCATTCTTGCCTCCCAGCTACGCATCCAGTCTCCGTCACCCCAGTCATAGGATCCGAAAAGAGCAATTTTCTTTCCGGAAACAGAGGGAAGTAATTCCTCTACAAATGGCTCCATCTCGCCTTCGTCCAAAAACTTCATCTCCCATAGCAGGACAGCCTAAAGCAAAGACCGCCTCTCCTGAAAGCTCAGCTGCAGAAATGTCGGATACGCTGATAGCCTTTCCTTCTCCGCCTGCCGCCTGAATTCCTTCCGCTACTGCCTCTGCCATAGCCTCCGTGTTCCCGGTCTGACTCCAAAACACAACCTTAATCATTCTCTTTGTCCTCCTTTTTTACTATTATCTCTTACCTGTATATATCATACTATTTTAATGGGATTTATTTGTTGCTACTGCAACATGTTTTTCATCAAAAATAGCTTACAGCAAAATTGCAACTATCCTATGCCACTCTTGCCTGCCTTAGACAGTACTCTGCCATGCCGTTTAATCCTTCATTTCGCTTTTGCCATATCCATGAACTCTTTAATACATTGGTCAAAAAAAGTCGGAAGCGTCTAAGCGCACCTTCCGGATCAAAAATACACCTTCCAGTAACCTGTAAGCTTTGCTTTTCTTCTTGGTGTTTCAATGAAGGCACGAATATCCCACAAGGGATAGCCTAAAAAAATACCTATCTCGTGAGGGAAAAGCTCTCCTTCTTCTTTATACTGTCTAAAACGCTCCTTGAAGTGCGATAAGGAATTTTCTCCATCGTGATATCCCAGATTTAAAGAATACAAAAAGCGCTTGACCTTTTCTGCAAGTCTCCCTTCAAGCAGGTCTTTCCTGTAAAGTAAAAATGCTGTCTTTTGGCTCCAATGTGCAAAGTTTCAATAGAGAGCTCCGTATTCTTCAAGAATATTTTTTTCTAAAAATTTCTTTTTCAACCTTTGTCACCGTAAAGATTGCAGCCGGCTTTAGACCCATAATCACCGGTGCATTAAGGCAAATGTGCTCTTTAACAGAATCTTCCACTGTTTTTTTGAAGAAAAAATCTTTTTGAATCATACTTAAGTCTCCTTGGTTAGTTTTTAATTAACTAACTATAGAGCAAATTATATTAGACAATACTAACTTTGTCCAGCATAATTTCTATCCCTGAAGCATTTTCCTTTTCCGGCTAAACTACTTTTTCCCTGTCCTTTAATAAATAACTGTTTTCTATTTCCGTTCTCCCTTTTTCTCTTTCGCAGTTAAAAATACTTTCAAATGGATTTTTTTAGGAAAAAGCCTCTGTACCTTCGATTAAGGCATGTTATACTGATAAAAAAACAGGGAATTTACCAGCTTTAATAAAGGAGGCATTATGCTTTGTATTGAAAATGGGACGATTGTCCGTCCCCGAAAAGAGCTTCAGAGGGAATCTCTATATAGAAGGAGAAAAAATCAAAAAAATCTTCACGGAATCGGAGCAGGAGGAAGAGCAGGCATTTCTAAATAGCCTATCGAAAACTCCGGATCGAATAAATGCGGAAGGAAAGTTACTTTTTCCCGGTTTTATTGACTGTCATACTCATTTTGAGCTGCATGTAGCAGGAACGGTAACCTGTGACGATTTCCCTTCCGGTACAAGAGCTGCTATATCCGGAGGGACGACCAGTATTGTGGACTTTGGAACCCAGTACAAGGGAGAAAGTCTTATGGAGGGCTTCCGCAACTGGCAGAAAAAGGCGGAAAAAGGAGCATCCTGTGACTATGGTTTCCACATGTCCATCAGTGACTGGAATGAAAACAGTAAAAAAGAATGTCAGAAAATGATGGAGGAGGGTTTAAGCACCTTCAAGATCTATATGACCTACGATATCCAGGTAGATGATGAAGAAATGTTTGAAATCCTAGAGGAACTGAAAAGGGTAGGCGGTATTACCGGTGTCCATTGCGAAAATACGGGAATGATTGCCGCTTTGCAAAAAGAGCTGCTTTCCGACCCAAAAACGAAAGTAAAGGTTTCTTCTCATTACCTCTCAAGGCCCGATGATGCGGAAGCTGAAGCCATTAACCGTATGCTTTACATTGCCAATGTAGTGGATACCCCGATTATTGATGTTCACCTTACCTGTGAAAAGGGATTAAATGAAATTAGAGAGGCAAGAAAAAGAGGGCAGACCGTTTTTGCCGAGACCTGTCCCCAGTACCTTACCATGACCGAAGATCTCTATAAGTCTGATTTCGAGACTTCTGCCCGCTATGTCATTGCACCGCCACTTAGAAAGAAATCCGATCAGGAAGCCTTATGGAAAGCTCTTGCCGATGGTGAAATTCAAACCGTCTGTACTGACCACTGCTCTTTTACCTTGGAGCAAAAAAACTTGGGGAAGGAGGACTTCCGAAAAATCCCCGGTGGAATGCCCGGTGTAGAAACCAGAGCTGAGGTCATTTTCTCGGAAGGTGTGATAAAAGGACGGATTACAAAGGAAAGAATGTGTGCTCTTCTTTCTGAAAATCCGGCAAAGCTCTACGGTATGTATCCGGAAAAGGGAGTTCTAAGAGAAGGCTCCGATGCTGATATAGTCTTAATCAATCCAAACAGAAAGAAGCGGATTACGAAGGAAACACAGGTTTCCCGTTCCGACTATGCGCCTTTAGAAGGCCTGGAAGTACAGGGTGTGGTGGAAGAAGTCTTCTTAAGAGGAGAGCTTGTAGCAAAAGAAGGCAAAGTTCTAAAGGAGAATTGCGGAAAATATCTAAAGAGAAAGAAATTCCAGCCGGTGATGTAAGATATTATTTCACTTCGTAAAGCTTTTCTTTATATTTTTTATTTTTCTTTAAGTCATAAAACATATTTTTCTTCACAGAAGGGCGGTATCCTATACACAGTTACATAAGATGTAACTACAAAAAGCTTTTCATACTCAGCTCCGGAGCCTTCTCCTGATAAAATTGGTTTCGAGCCCCCCTTCAAAATGATAGTAAAAAAGCAAGGTAAACACCTTGCTTTTTGTTTTTGAAAAATCAGCCTGCTAAGACGACAGTTCCCTGCATTTTTTTCCGCAAGAGTACGAAAAGCCGAAAGCGAGGCTTCTATTTGCTCATAAGGAACACAGTAAGCGATTCTAAAGTATCCGGGAAGCCCGAAGCTGTCTGTCGGTACCATAATGATATGCTCTTCTTCTGCAAGTCTCATAAAAGCTTCCGTATCTTCCAAAGGCGATTTTTACAAGGAGGTAAAATGCCCCTGTGGCGGAACACAGTAAAATCCCATATCCGTAAGCTCCGTATAAAGGAGTCTTCTGTTTCTATCATAGAAAGCCCAGATCTATTTTCACATCCAAACATTGTCCGATTACCTTTTGGAAAAGAGAAGGAGCATTAACAAAACCGAGTGTTCTTCCTGCTATGACTGCCGCCTGCATCAAGAGTCTTCCCTCCGATACAGAGTCTGAAATCGCAAGGTAGCCTATGCGTTCTCCCGGAATAGACAGGGTTTTTGAAAAGGAGTAGAGATAAATACTGTTCGCATAGAGCTTTGGCATAAAGAGGACCTCTCTTCCATCATATGCCAGCTCCCTGTAAGGCTCATCACAAATCAGATATATCGGATGTCCGACTCTTTCCTCTGCCTCTTTCAGCATCTCAGCCAAGGCCTGAAGGTCCTCCTCGCTGTAAATCATACCGCTGGGATTGTTGGGATTATTCAAAATAAGCGCTTTTGTTCTTCTTCTGATTTGCCGCTCCGCCTCTTCAATATTTAAAGAGAAGTCATTCTCCTTCATCGGAATAACGGTAAGCTTAGCTTTATAATGCGATACATAGGACTTATATTCCGTAAAATACGGAGCAAAAGAGAGGACCTCGTCCTCCTCGTCCAAAAGACAACGCATCAAGATGTTTAATCCCCCTGCCGCCCCGGAACAGAGAAGAATATTATCCTTTGTGTACTCTACTGCAAAGCGTTTTTGCAGATGCTCCGCTACAGCGGCTCTTACATCATCAAAACCGGCATTCTTCATATAGCCGTGTATTTCATGGGAATCTTGATTTTCCAAAAGGCTGATAATCGCATTTTTTTACTTCATAGGGAACCGCCGCAACAGGATTTCCCAAGCTGAAATCATAAACCTGTTCCTTGCCGTATTTCTCCGCCATTTCCTGTCCCAGTTCAAACATCTTCCGAATAACGGAATTGCCCTCCATGAGACCTTCCATGCTCTTCGCTAATACCATTCTTTCCTCCTAAAGAAGACTGTCTCTCTTCTTTTTCTTTTAAAGGGCTTTAGGGCTGCAGACTTAAGATCTTCAAAGCCTTTATCTCCGGAAACCGCCTCCGGATTATTTCTAAGCATGGTTTTGATCCACCAATGCATCTTTCCGATGTGAGCATTTCCTCCATCCTCCAAAAACAGCAAGCCTTTCTTCCATTCGCGCTCTATCTTCTTCCAAGGCTTCCCAATTTTTCTTTTGGAAAGGTGACTTATCCATCACAGTATTAGCTACAGCCGTAACGGAATCCTTTACCGTTCCTGCCATGGCAACTGTAGATTCCTTTACGCTGTTTGCCATAGCAACCGTGGAATCCTTCATGCTTGTCGCCATAGCAACTGTGGAATCCTTCATGCTTGTCGCCATAGCAACTGTGGAATCCTTCATGCTTGTCGCCATAGCAACCGTGGAGTCCTTCATGCTTGTCGCCATAGCAACCGTGGAGTCTTTAACCGTATCGGCCATAAATTTTGCTGCAGCAACATTTCCCTCATTTTTTTGAACATAACGAAGCTCTTCCGCGAAAGCTCCAGCCCTGCTTTCGCTTCGTAAAGCTTTTCATAAACTTCCGCAATGGACTTTCTTAGCGCCTGTATTTCTTCCGAGTTCGCCGCCAAGCGAGATACTCTCTCCTTCAGCTCCAATGCACCGATGACGGAAAATACCAGATCCTCCACAAAAAGGGTATAGAACATCGTATTTAAAATCACAAAGGTGATATACGACCAGCCCTCCGGAATGGAAGAAATTCTTGGATGCAGAATCTTCATCACAAAAAGAGCGGCAAAGCCCCAACCCATGGAAGCAGGTACACAGACATAGCCATGAAAAATTCAAAGGATTTTGGGAGTAATCCCACCACCTCATATGGAAAATCTTATTCATGAGAACTCCGGTAACGAGCTCCAAAAGACTTCCTCCCACAAAGCCTGTCATAAAAAGATAGACAAGGTTTTCCTCATGCCCCTGTGTCAAAAAGACCAAAAGACAGCTTCCAACACCATAAAGCGGAATCCAAGGCCCATGGCAGAAACCTCTGTTCTGCAAATGTCCCGATTTGATAGAGCAATAAGTTGATTCAAAGCACCAACCGAAAATACAATAGAGCATAAAAAGTAGTCCACTGTAATGCAGTATATGACCCCATAAAATTCACCTCTGCAAATTCTTAACCGAGTATCATATTTTTAGCATATCGTGGACTTTTTTTACAAATTTCCTGTTTCTAGGGCTGCTGTCCTTCACCTCTCTTTAAGCGAACTCTCTGCCTTGTTTTTTTCCTTTTTAGATCTTTTGCTCTTCTTCCGCTATGTCATTCTTTGGGAAGAGGAAACTTTCTGCCGCATAGATAAAAGAGACTTCTCTTCTCTTCTTTTCTTCCAGTCTATCCCTTGCTTCCCTTAGCACTTCCTCCATTTTGTGAATCTTCTCTTCCTCGATTCGGACTTCTTCCAAAAAAATGGGACTTTCGTACAGCCTCTTCCTCCTCTTTCTTTCCGGAGCTTCTCTTTATTGAATTCCTCCAGAAGCCAAGTACTTTTCTTTTTTTCCACCACCGATGGCAGCCTGTAATTCCAAGCTTTTTCGGCTTCTCTTTTTCCCCTCAGGGCTCCTCTTTTCCGGGAAAAACTGTTCCAAGGAAAAAGCATGCTCCTTTGCATTTTTTTCTCCTTTTTCCGCTCCTTTTTGACTTTCGTAAAAAAACTTTTTTTCTTTTTCTCCCAAAGTCTCCGCCGCAAAATTTTTCAATCCACTCGTGAAAATCCTTTTTCCACCGAAAAAAATCCGCTCTTTTTGTCCATATCCCGGAAGATATCCTCCACAGACTTCTGAAGCATTCCGAAAAATACTGTCTTTAAGCTCCCAAAAAATAGGGATAAAAACGGCTGTACATTGGATTAAAATTACCAAAAAGCAAAGCATCGGGGCTGAGCTCTAAAGCATTGGCTATGGCTAAAAGCATCTCCAAGCTACAACCGATGTTACCGATTTCCAAACGAGAAATCGTATTGGTCGTACTAAAAACAAGTTTTGCCAGATCTCTTTGTCTCAGTCCCTTTTTCCAACCTGTATTTTTATCTGCTTTCCCAATTGAACCGCATCCAATTTGCCGTTTCCACAAGTATTGTATCCATTAGCGGAAACCCGTATCTCCATGCTTCCCATTATTCTGTCTTCTCCTATAGCTGTCCTTGAATTGCTTTAATCTTCTCCCTGTATACGCACAAATCTTTCTCCCACACCATAAACCGTTACAATCGGAGAAACCTCCATAAAGGCAGTCGGATAGTTTTCTGCGAGGTAAGAGCGAATTTGCGCGGACTGTCTTGGAGATACGATAGAGAGAGTAATATTTTATCGGACTTAGTATAAGCGCCTATTGCATTGTAAAGCGTAACTCCTCTTCCGAGCCCCAGAATGAACTGACTGATATTTTTCGCTATCCGCTTTATCATGCGGAATAATGCTGGTTTTATAAAGCTTCTGTCTAAAGCCGAATAGCATATAATCCATGATATAGATACAAATAACATGATTGACTAAGGCATAAAGCGCAACATCTTTATTAAAGACAATGCCAAGAGAAATCAAGATGCTTCCGTCAATAATCAGCATGATTTTTACTTAAAGGCGATTCCCTTTAAATACCTTTCGATTCAAGATTCTTGCAATGGTATCCGTGCCTCCGAAGGTCACTCCCGCTCTAAGCACCAAGCCGGAACCGAAGCCGTAAAAAGGGAAAAATAAATACAAACCAGAAACATTTCCCCTGTACAAAAAAACAAAGTGGAACATTCTGGTAATCACCAAAACGGTAGGATACAGGAAGGATACAAAAAATAATCTTCATGAATTCTTCCCGTTTTAAAAGTAAAAAAATGCCACAATCAAAATGCTGATACTGAAAAAAATAGTAAATATAGCTGTAGTTCATTCCTGTAAAGCGTTCCAGCATCTGGGAAATTCCCGTTATACCGCTGGTAGACAGCTTATTCGGTATTAAAATGCTGTTTACCGCAAAACCTGTGATAAAAACAGCCTGCAATAATTTGCAAATAATTCAAAATCCTTCCCTTATGCTTCTGCAAAGCCTCCATCTTCCTTCTCCTTTTGTTCCTTTTTATCTTTCCTCTTTTTCAAAAAGCTGTCGGCAATGCCCATGGCAGCTCTCCGGAATTCAAAAATTCACTCTATTCTATCACAAAAGGCTGAAGGAAAAAAATAAATCTTTCCTTCAGCCCTTTTAAGCTCAATTTTTACTCAATTTTTGCTCTTTTTACTTCTCGATATCCATGATACGATCCTGTCCGCGCTTCTCAAGCTCATCCAGAACCTTTGCAGGATTCTTGAACTTCTCTAAAAGAATCATAGCTGCAATAACATACGGCTTGAAAGAAGCTTCCTTGTAAAGAGGATCTCTATAACGATCGAATACGGAAGCATCTACTTCACCTTCGTCGCAGGATACGCCTGTGATGTCAGCCGGTAAGCAGTGCATGTAAAGAGCCTTTCCGTCCTTGGTCAGCTTCATCATCTCTTCTGTACAAGCCCAATCCTTGTGCTGAGCGTTCTGTGCAAGAAGCTCCTTCTCAAGAGCCTTGATGCCCTCTGTATCGCCCTCTCCGTACAGATTAGTTCTCTTCTCCATAGCTGCGAACGGAGCCCAAGACTTCGGATATACGATATCCGCATCCTTGAACGCTTCCTTCATATCATTGGTTACCTTGAAGGATCCGCCTGCCTGCTTAGCATTCTTCTCTGCTACATCAACAACATCCTTCATTACATCGTAGCCTTCCGGATGTGCAAGAACAACGTCCATTCCGAGTCTTGTGAAAAGACCGATTACACCCTGCGGAACGGAAAGCGGCTTTCCGTAAGAGGGAGAGTAGGCCCAAGTCATAGCGAGCTTCTTGCCCTTTAAGTTCTCAATTCCGCCAAGCTCATGGATTACATGTAAAGCGTCTGCCATACACTGTGTCGGGTGGTCGATGTCACACTGTAAGTTAACGAGAGTCGGTCTCTGCTCAAGAACGCCGTCCTTGTTTCCTGCTTCAACTGCCTCTGCAACTTCGTGCATGTAAGCATTTCCCTTACCGATATACATATCATCACGAATACCGATAACATCTGCCATGAAGGAAATCATGTTTGCAGTCTCTCTTACGGTCTCGCCGTGAGCAACCTGAGACTTTCCTTCGTCCAAATCCTGAACCTCTAATCCGAGAAGGTTACAAGCGGAAGCAAAGGAGAAACGAGTTCTTGTGGAGTTATCACGGAATAAGGAAATGCCAAGTCCGGAATCAAAAACCTTTGTAGAGATATTTCTCTCTCTTAAGTTTCTGAGTGCATCAGCTACGTCCCATACTGCCTTTAACTCATCATCAGACTTCTCCCATGTGAGGAAGAAATCATTTAAGTACATATCATCGGTCTTCAGTCCCTTGATTTCCTTTACTAACTCTTCAAACTGTTTCTTCTTATCCATTTTAATCTCCTTTAAAAATGTATTTATCCGATAAAGCCTCATGGCTTAATCTTTACTCTTATTTTGTTCCTCTACTCCGGACTTGCCGAAAAGTATAGTACTGATTTGTACTTTAGACTCTAAAAGCTTAGTCACAGTAGTACTGTGGAAGAGCTGCATAGAATGCTGCACAGGTTACCAAGTCCTTCTTCCATGTAATCTCGTTTGGTGCATGAGCCTGAGCCTCTGCTCCGGGTCCGAATCCGATAACGGGGATACCGTTTCTTCCCATGATGGAAACACCGTTTGTGGAGAAGGTCCACTTATCAAGAAGCGGTCTCGGCTCTCTCTCTTCAACAGTATCCACTTCACCGATTCTCTTCTCACCGAAAAGATCCTTGTAAGCGGAAACGGAAGCCTTACATAACTTATGATCCTCCGGAAGTACCCATGTTGGGAAATAGCACTCGATTGGGTATACGCAACCTGTGAAGGAAGGACGATCATAGTTGTACATAGAAACAACTACATCTTCACCATACTTCTTTACAGCAGGAAGCTGTCTGATTTCCTCAAGGCAAGACTCCCAAGTCTCTCCTGCGGTCATTCTTCTGTCTAAAGATACAGCACAGCTGTCAGCTACTGCACAACGAGAAGGAGATGTGAAGAAGATCTCGGAAGCGGTAACAGTTCCTCTTCCTAAGAAACGAGCCTCTTTCCACTGCTCATTGTACTTCGGATTTAACATCTTAACCAATCCGCGGATAGAAGTAGACTCTGCATCTCCGTTGTTGTTTAATGCACGAACATCGGAAAGAATGTCAGCCATCTTGTAGATTGCATTGTCTCCTCTTTCAGGAGCGGAACCGTGGCAGGAAACACCCTTCACATCAATGCGAATCTCCATGCGTCCTCTCTGTCCTCTGTATAATCCGCCGTCTGTAGGCTCGGAAGATACAACGAACTCAGGACGAATCTTGTCTTCGTTGATGATGTACTGCCAGCAAAGACCGTCACAGTCCTCTTCCTGTACAGTTCCCACTACCATAACACGGTACTTATCGTTCAGAAGTCCCATGTCCTTCATGATCTTTGCAGCATATACAGCAGAAACGGTTCCGCCGAGCTGATCGGAAACACCTCTTCCACCGATCTTGGTGTCATCCTCGTATCCGTCGTATGGATCAAATGTCCAGTTTGCTCTGTTTCCGATTCCTACGGTATCGATATGTCCGTCGAAACAAATCAGGGTCTTTCCGGATCCCATGAATCCCATTACATTACCCTGTGGGTCAACCTTAACCTCATCGAAGCCAACCTTCTCCATCTCATTCTTGATAGTCTCAACGTGTTTTTGCTTCGTCAGCGGACTCTCCCGGATTCTTTACGATTGCTCTTAAGAAAGCACTCATATCAGCCTTATAGCCTTCCGCTCTCTTCTTAATCTCCTCCAGTACTTCCTTACTTAACTGTCCCATGTCTTTTTCCTCCTTATATTAAATACAATGGACTTTTAACTTAGAAACAAGCTTATAACAGCCTAAAACTGTCAGTCACTTCCCGGCTAAGCGCATTATTTCTCTTTCGCTTCCCAGATAATGTTCTTCCATCTCTCGGGATCCGTATCTCCCTCTGTGTTGAAGCAAAGAACCTTACTATTCTCATCAAGCTGAAGCTTCTCTCTCAACTCCTTGAAATCATCCTGCAGCATAATTGCAGCAAGTGCACCGAATCCTGCCGCTCCGGACTCTCCGGAATAAACCTGATCGTCTCCCTTTAACGGAGCATTCAGCATTCTCATTCCTCTTGCAGCTACGATATCCTCTGCAGAGATAAATGCCTTTACATGGTTCTTTAAGATATCCCAAGATGTGATATTCGGCTCACCGCAAGCAAGACCTGCCATGATGGTAATCATATCTCCGTCCACAATACGGATGTCTCCGTCATTTGCCACCGCTCCCTTATAGAGACAGTCCGCAACGGAAGCTTCCACTACAACCATGATAGGCGGATTCTCCTTGTAACGGTTAGCAAAATAACCTACTACCGCACCGGCAAGGGACCCTACACCGGCCTGAACAAAAACATGAGTCGGTCTTTCTCCCATCTGCTCAGCAGCTTCGTCAGCCATGGTTCCATAGCCTTCCATGATCCATGCAGGGAATCTTCTCATAGCCTTCCCAAGCAGTATCCTGTACTACGATTCCGTGTTCTTCCTTCTCGGCAAGTGCAGCAGCCTGTCTCACACACTCATCATAGTTGACATCGGAAATCCATGCCTTGGCATTTTCCAGCCTTGATATGGTTCAAACGAGTTTCTGTGGAACCCTTCGGCATGATGATTACACAGTTCTGCTTTAACTTGTTAGCCGCCCAAGCTACTCCTCTTCCGTGGTTTCCGTCTGTAGCAGAGAAGAAGGTGGCTGTGCCGAACTCTTCCTTCAGCTTATCGGAGGTTAATACATTGTAAGGAAGCTCGGAAATGTCTTTTCCTGTCTCCTCGGCAATGAAACGAGCGATGGCATAGGAACCGCCGAGTACCTTAAAGGCGTTTAATCCGAAACGATAAGACTCATCCTTTACAAAAACATTTCCCAGTCCCAAATACTTTGCCATATTGGGAAGCTTACAGAGAGGGGTCTCCGTATACTGAGGGAAACTCTCATGGAAGGTTCTTGCCTTCTTTACCTCTTCCATGGACATAAGAGGAAGGTTCTTGTCCTCCGTCTTAGGCATTTCGTTAATTTTCCATTTTAAATCCTGCATTTTTTCCTCCTCAATCTCCTTACTCTTTAATTCTATTTCTTCTTCAAAATTCGAAAAAAGAAACCTTTAACATTTTGAAAATCTCTCTTTAGCGTTTGCTCTGATCGATATAGCTATAGAGTGTAAACTTGCTGATACCGTAAAAACTGGAAACTTTGTCTCCGGACTTGGTAATCAGAAAAAGCTCCTGCATCCCTTAAGAAATGAATCGCCTGAATCTTTTCCTCTTTATTCATGAGTGCAGGCGGTTTTCCGATTTTCTTCACACTCTCATTAATAAGATTATCCAGAAGCTCATTTACATTTAAAGGAATTCTGCCCTCATTGGATTTTTTTCATCCTTTTCCACCGTAGTGATAGCTTGCAAAGCGGCATCGACATTAACCAGAGCCGTCACATCATAGTTAATCCCCAAAAATCCACCTGTATTTCCCACCGTCATCTTTTAAGGAAAATAGTGGAGGACTTCAGGGTTCTCCCATCCTGTGTCTGTATACGATACCCCAAATGATCAACAATGCATTCACCCTTCTCCAAGGCCTCTAAGGTTTCCAAAACCACCTTGGACGCGCCGTCTCCCACGCTCCGTCCGGTCACATGTCCGTTGACAATAAAGACAATCGTATGCTCCAAGTCCTTGGTCCCGATATCATGAATACAAACTTCACAGTCCTTTCCAAAATGTCTGGCAATCCCATGTGCCGTCGTTACCAGCATTTCCAAGCTGTTTTCCTGATCCACTTTTTCCTCCTTTCCTTGGAAATTTCAGCGGAACGCCCGCTTCTCCGCTTTTTGTCAAGCTAAAAATTTTTCATACAAACATCTTAACACTTATTTTTTGATTTGCAATGCTTTTTCAAAATTATTTTTGAGCTAAGGAAATTTTTTTCTTAATCGTCTTGCACTTGTTTAAAGTGAATGATAAAAATCCTTTTTAAATCATGTTTTTTTCTATGAAAAATGTATACAATTTTTTTAATCAATCAGGAGGGTAGTTTTATGCTTTTACTGGGAAATGGTCGCTTGTTTACCAGAGACGAGAAGGGTTCCTTTTTATGAAAAATGGAGCTGTTGTAACGGATGGAAATACCATCGTAGAGGTGGGTGATTTTCATGATTTGCAAAAAAATTTCAGAATGCGGAATTTATTGACGCCAAAGGAGGATTAATCCTGCCTGCATTCATCAATACTCATGAGCATATCTATTCCGCTCTGGCAAGAGGCCTTTCCATAAACGGCTATAACCCGAACGGATTTTTAGAGATTTTTAGACGGACTTTGGTGGACCATTGACCGAAATCTGGATAATGAGCTCACCAAAATCTCTGCGGAAGCTACTTATTTGGAGTGTATTAAGAATGGAGTAACCACCATTTTCGATCACCACGCTTCCTTTGGAGAAATCAAGGGCTCTCTCTTTGCTATCGAAGAAGCCGCAAGAGAGTTCGGCGTGCGTTCCGCTCTTTGCTATGAGATTTCCGACCGTGACGGAAAGGAAAAGGCGGATGCCGCAATCAAGGAAAATGTTGATTTTGCCCGCCATGCTCTTTCCCAAGACGATGACTTTATTGCCGGCATGATGGGAATGCACGCAAGCTTTACTATCTCTGATGAGACCATGGAAAAAGTGCCGCACGGAAAAAGCCGAAGGAAATCGGCTATCACATCCATGTGGCGGAAGACATCCTGGATCTTCATCGCTGCTTAAAGGAGCACGGAAAGCGTATTGTAGATCGTCTTTATGATTGGGATGTTCTCGGAGAGAAAACTCTCCTTGCGCACTGCATTTATGTAAATCCGCACGAGATGGATCTGATTCGAGATACCAATACCATGGTGGTTCATAATCCGGAATCCAATATGGGAAATGCCTGCGGCTGTCCTCCCACAATGGAAATTGTACATAAAGGGATTCTTACAGGATTAGGTACAGACGGATACACCCATGATATGGTAGAATCTTGGAAGGTTGCCAATGTTCTCCATAAGCATCATTTGGTAGACCCGGGCGCTGCTTGGGGAGAGATTCCCGAGATGCTCTTTAATGGAAATGCTAAAATTGCAAACCGTTATTTTAAGAAAAAGCTGGGTGTTCTCGAAAAGGGAGCGGCTGCTGATGTAATCATCATGGACTACATTCCGAACACACCTATGCATCCGGGTAATCTGAACGGCCACATGCTTTTTCGGAACAAACGGTCGTTTTGTGACTACCACAGTCGGAAACGGAAAAGTTCTCATGAAGGACAGAGAAGTTCTTTGTGTAGATGAAGAAAAGGTACTTGCACGCAGTAGAGAGGGTGCAGCAAGACTGGCAAAGAAGATTAACGGATAAAAAATCAAAAATAACAGAGTTATTCTATAGAAGAGAAGGGTAGCTGAGAACCCTTTTTGTTCTGGAAACTTTGTTCGCAACATTAATGGGCCATTCTTGGTCAGGCAAGAATACCCCATCAGGGAAAAGCCTTCCTGCAGAAGAAAAGATCGGGCAAAGAGGAATGCCCGACTTCCTTAGGAAGGCAGATTCCCGTAAAGGAGATTTTATGAGCGATATTATGACCCCGATTCCCTTTGACAGGCTGATGAATCGTATTTTAACGGAGCATCAGGAGGGAGCAGTTTTCGGTATGCAGAAATGCTACCAGGCAAAGAACCTTCAGCCAAATACCTTGTTTGGCAGAAAGTTGGAAGGACAGATTGGACCTGCTGCAGGACCTAACACCCAGCTTGCCCAGAACATTGTAGCTTCCTACTACGGCGGAGCTCGTTTCTTCGAGTTAAAGACCGTACAGAAGATGGACGGTAGAGAGCTTGCCGCTTGTGTGGCAAAGCCCTGTATTACCGCAGAGGATGAGTGTTACAACTGTGAGTGGTCCACAGAGCTTGAAGTACCGCAGGCCTATGCAGAGTATGTAAAGGGCTGGTTTGCTTGTAAGGTTATGGCGAAGGAGTATGATTTAGGAGATCCCGATGCTTTCCAGTTTAACATTTCCGTAGGATATGATCTGGAAGGAATCAAGCTTCCCAAAGGTAGACCGTTTCATCAACGAGATGAAAGATGCCAAGGATACAGAAATCTTCAAGGAGTGTAAGGCTTGGCTTCTTGCGAACCTTGACCGATTTAAGAAAGTAACTAAGGAAGATGTAGAGGCTATTCAGTCCGAAATTATCAACAGCGTAACCGTTTCCACCCTTCACGGCTGCCCTCCTTCCGAGATTGAGGGCGATTGCTTCTTACCTGATTCAGGAAAAAGCATTTGCACACCTTCGTAAAGTGTAACCCTACTCTCTTAGGATATGAAAAGGCTCGTGCAATTCTGGATGAGATGGGCTACGACTACATCGCTTTCACAGACTTCCACTTTAAGGACGACCTTCAGTACAGCGACGCCGTACCGATGTTAAAGCGTTTGCAGGAATTGGCAAAGGGCTTAGACCTTAATTTCGGTGTAAAGATTACCAACACCTTCCCTGTAGATGTGAAGAACAACGAGCTTCCCTCTCAGGAGATGTATATGTCCGGAAAGTCTCTCTTCGCTCTTTCCATGTCTGTAGCGGAAATGCTGACCAGAGACTTTAACGGAAGCCTTCGTATCTCCTTCTCCGGCGGTGCAGATTACTTCAATATTGAGCGTATCGTGGAAGCCGGCATTTGGCCTGTAACCATGGCAACCACCCTCTTAAAGACCGGTGGATACCTTCGTTTCATCCAGATGGCTGAGCTTTTAGAGAAGAACCTTGCAAAGCCGTGGGAAAAGGTTGAGCTTTCCTTAGTGGCAAAAATGATTGCAGACGCTAAGACCGATAAGCACATGGTTAAGCCGGTGAAACCGCTTCCGAACAGAAAGTCCGATAAGAAGGTTCCTTTGGTAGATTGCTACACCATGCCGTGCCGTGACCGTTGTCCGATTCATCAGGATATCACAAGCTATGGACGCCTTGTAAATCAGGGAAAATTCAAGGAAGCTTTAGAGGTTATCTTAGATAAGAACCCGCTTCCCTTTATGACCGGAAACATCTGTACCCACACCTGTCAGTCTGCATGTACCCGAAATCATTATGAGACAGATGTACAGATTCGTACCAATAAGTTAATCGCTGCAAGAAGCGGATATGACACTGTTCTTCCCGGCTTAAAGCAGGAAGGTTCTGTACAGAAGAAGGTTGGTGTTATCGGAGCAGGCCCTGCAGGTATCTCTGCCGCTTTCTTCCTGGCAAGAGCAGGCGTAGAAGTACATGTTTACGATAAGGACGCTGTAGCCGGCGGTGTAGTAGCGAACGTTATTCCGAGCTTCCGTATCCCTGCTGAAGAAATTCAGAAGGATGTAAACCTTGCTAAGCAGTACGGCGCTCAGTTCCACCTTGGACAGGGAAGTGAGCGATATTGACGCTTTCCGTAAGGAAAATAACTTTGACGCTGTAATCGTTGCTATCGGTGCCCACAAGGAAGCTCCACTTGTACTGGAAAAGGGAGAAGCTTACAATGCCCTTCACTTCCTTGCTGACTTCAAGGCACAGGACGGCAAGGTAAACTTAGGAAAGAATGTTGTTGTAGTAGGTGCAGGAAACACCGCTATGGACGTTGCAAGAGCAGCGAAGAGAAATGCAGGGGTAGAAAAATGTTTATCTGGTTTACAGAAGAACAAAGCGCTACATGCCTGCGGATCAGGAAGAATTGGAAGAGGCTATCGAAGAAGGTGTAAACTTCCAGGAGCTCCTTGCTCCATTTACCCATGAGAACGGCAAGTTACTTTTGCCACCGCATGGTACTCTCCGATGATGGATGCTTCCGGAAGGCGTTCCGTTAAGGAAAGTGATGAAGTGGTTGAGGTTCCCTGTGATACCGTAATCGCTTCTATCGGTGAGAAGGTAGACGGTTCTTTCTATGAGAAGAACGGCATCTCCGTTACCGATAAGGGACTTCCTGTATTAAAGAAGGAAACGAACGAGACTTCCGTAGCCGGCGTTTACGCTGCAGGAGACGGTGCTTTCGGCGCTTCCGTAATCGTAAAGGCTATTGCCGATGCTAAGCTTGCTTGTGAAGCAATTTTAAACAAGACAATCGGTACAGATCGTCCCTCCGAGACTACAGACGAGAAGATTTATGCTAAGAAGGGTAATCTTCAAGAGCCTGAGAAAGGACTTAATCCCGATAAGCGTTGCCTTGCCTGTGACCACATCTGTGAGAACTGCTGCGATGTATGTCCTAACCGTGCAAACTTCGCGATTAAGGTTCCCGGCGTAGAGATGCACCAGATTATCCACGTGGATTATATGTGTAACGAGTGCGGTAACTGTGAGACCTTCTGCCCATACGATTCCGCTCCTTACAAGGAGAAGTTTCACTCTCTTCCACAGAGCTGAGGAAATGGAAGACTCCACAAACGACGGATTTGCATTCGTTGACAATGATGGAAATGCCATTGTTCGCGTAGGCGGCGAGAAGATGAACTACAAGGTAGGCGATAAGAATACAAAAGCTCTTCTATCGTCTGGCAGAAATTGTGGATACCGTTTACAACGATTATTCCTACCTTCTGATTTAAGAGGAAAAATAGGACTGTAGATAATAGTATAAAAAAAGGACTGTAGAAAAGTTCCGATTTTTTATGCAGTTGTAGGTCTGAATGCGGGGTAATCTGAGCCCGTCAGTACTTGCTGAAAGCAAGCGCGAGCGACGCTTGAAGCTTAGTACTGCTACTGGGCGAGGTTAGCGAGAGCGTGCCCCGACTTCAGACCTACACTGCAGAAAAAAACTTTCTACAGTCCTATTTTTTTATCCCTTTTTATTTCTTCGGGCGGAAAGAGCCATAGTTCTTTCCGGCTTCCATGTTGATTCCTCTTGCTTTTGCCAGTTCCGATACGGTCACAAGCTGGTAGCCTCTTTCCTTTAGTGCCGGTACGATTAGCTCTGTTGCTTCAGCAGTTTGCTTATAAATGGAGTGCATAAGGATAATATCTCCATCCTTTACCTGATTTAAAACTACATTTACTGTATTCTTTGTATTTTTTTTGTTTTCCAATCCAGAGTATCAATGCTCCATAAAATAGAAGGCTGTCCTGTTCCCTTTAATGCGGGCTTTACGCTTCCTGCCGTTGCACCGTAGGGTGGACGGACAAGACTAACGGACTGTCCGGATTGTTGCCGTAATATCTCATTTGTCTTATTAATAGATGTTTCTACTGCCGACTGGGAAAGCTTGGGAAGATTCTCATGCTTATAGCTGTGATTACCGATTTCATTTCCTGCTTCTGCTACCCGCTTTACAACAGATGGATACTTTGAGGCCTGTGCTCCGACATAAAAGAAGGTGGCTCTGGAATTGTACTTTTTCAATACTGCAACAATCCTATCCTCATAATTTCCCGGACCATCATCAAATGTCAATGCCACCATTGGCTTAGTCGGATCAATCTGACTGTTTCCACCTGTTGTATTTGCATTTTCCACAGCAGACGCTTTTTCTTCTACCGGCTTTTCCTCCTCAGGCGCTGCACCCTTACTGACTACCGTAATCAAGATGCCGTCGATATGTTTTCCCACTCCAACCGGATTACTGTCCTCTCCGTTCTTTGCCCATGGCTGCCACTCACCAAGAACAAGGGTACTATAATACACATCATATTTATCTTTTAAATCTCCATTTAAAAAGACACGAATCCCTTCGAGCGGCATATCCTGTCCTTCTCCAATACTTTGTCCATTTTCATAAATAGGGGACCAACCTGTACCGGAAATATTCGCCTGATATTGAATAGTACCGCTCATTCCTTCCGGCTGATGCTTTAAGCAAATCTTGATTCCCGTGGGATAGGCATCATTTCTGCTTTGGCGTTGTGCATCATTACTGTAATTTTGAAAGCCGATTCCCTTTATAGTACAAAGTATAGTAACTCTTTAAGCGGTGAACGCCGCGCTCTCTTGCAAAGTTCGTTTTTCCAAAAATTAAAAAGTCCAATAATACATATAAGAAGAGATAAAACTATTGATCTCTTTCTATAAAATAAATTCTGCATCGCTCTTCCTCTTCCTTTCATCTGTATTTCCGAATATAATCCCGGAGTGATTTTTCCTGCAATTCTTCCGGATTTTTGCCGGTATTTTCTATGGCTATTTTTTTATAGACAAGCTTTTGCTTTTGCAGGTTACATTTTTATTCTCATATTTCTTTTATATTTGTTTATAGTATAGATGGTCGTAGCAAATAATGCTGCATGATGTGAAGTAAAACTGTATAAATACCGGATACCGTATTTTCCGAGAAGGATACTTTCTAAGAATGAAATATTTGCACGCTCTGTGTTTGATACTCCCTAAGAATAAAAAAGAGGGAAAAATCCCCCTTTTTATCGTATTCGTATTACTCTACTTCGTTAGTTCCTTTGTTTATTCTTCTGCCCCTTTTTGCATCATCGTAAAGATGGCAGTATACGATATGTCCGTTCCCCATGTCCTTCTTTTCCGGAGCCTTAGTCTTACAGATTTCCATGCACTCCTTACAGCGTGTATGGAACTTACAGCCCGATGGCGGATTTGCCGGAGACGGGATGCTTCCTTCCAAAATGATACGGCTCATCTTCGCCTCGGGATCCGGGATCGGAATCGCCGAAAATAGTGCCTTAGTGTAGGGATGAAGCGGATTGGCAAATAGGTCCTTCGTATCTCCGAACTCTACAATATTTCCAAGATACATAACACCGACCGTATCGGAAATATGCTCTACTACAGAAAGATCGTGGGAGATAAAGAGATAAGTCAGTTTGAACTTCTCCTGTAAATCCTCCAGAAGATTAATTACCTGTGCCTGAATAGATACATCCAGAGCGGAAACAGGCTCATCACATACTACAAATTCCGGATTTAAAGCCAAAGCTCTTGCAATACAGATTCTTTGTCTCTGTCCGCCGGAGAACTCATGCGGGTACCGCCCCTTATGGAAAGGCTGAAGCCCACATTCATCCATAATCTTATCAATATAGTCTTCGTATTCATTCATCGGAACGAGCTTGTGTTCCTTTACCGCCTCTCCGATAATCTCTCCGACAGGAAGACGGGGAGAGAGTGAAGAGAACGGATCTTGGAAGATGATCTGCATTTTGGTTCGCATCTCATTCATCTCATTCTTCGGAATATCGTAAACCTCTCTTCCGTTGAAAAGAGCACCTGACCTGCTAGTCTTTTTCCCCGCCAAGACGCAAAATTGCTCTGCCGGTGGTGGTTTTTCCGCAGCCGGACTCTCCTACGAGTCCCATCGTAGTTCCTCTCTTGATATGGAAGGAGATTCCGTCAATAGCCTTTACATGGCCCACAACGGTATTGAAGAATCCACCCTTAATCGGAAAATACTTTTTTAATCCGTTTACTTCCAGAATATTCTCTTCGTTATGAATAATAGGCGTGAAGTCTTTCATTTCGCTTTTTTTCCATCATTTCCTCGATTTCTTCTTTATATTTCTCTACAAATGAATCTACATTGCGCTGAAAGTCACATGCATGAAATATGCTTTGTTTTCGCTTTCTTATACATGGTTTCTTTTACAGTGCACCTTTGATTCAAGCTTCTACATTATTTATCTTTCTTGTTTTCATCATAGAGATAACAGCTGACTCTGTGTGTTTCGGATAACCATACCTCGCCCGGATACAATCCGTCGCAACAAGGCTTCCGTTTGTCACAACGATCTCGGAAATAGCAATAGTTCGGCATATTAATCGGATTAGGAACCTTACCGGGAATGGAGTAAAGCTTATCCACTTCTCTTCCCACTACCGGCTTCGAAGCCATAAGCCCGATGGTATAAGGGATGCGCAGGGTTCGCAAAGATTTCCTTTGCCGTTCCGGCTTCCACTACTCGTCCGGAGTACATAACCACCACATAGTCCGCCATCTCCGCAATGACACCGAGGTCATGGGTAATCAGCATAATAGAAGAATTAATCTTATCCTTTAAGCCCCTTAAGAGGTCTAAAAATCTGCGCCTGAATCGTCACATCAAGTGCTGTAGTCGGTTCATCGGCAATAATCAGCTTCGGGTTACAAGCGAGTGCCATTGCAATCATGACACGCTGCCTCATACCTCCGGAAAGCTCATGAGGATACATATTGTAGACACCCTCACTGTTTGCGATACCAACCATTTCCAAAAGCTCTATCGTTCTTTTCTTAATATCTTCCTTGGTCTTGTATTCATTTTCATGGAAGAAGAGCACCTCATCTACCTGGTCTCCGATTTTAAAAACCGGATTTAAGGAAGTCATCGGCTCCTGGAAAATCATGGACATGAAGTTTCCGCGGAGGTGCTGCATGATATGCTCCGGAGTCTTGGTTATTTCATAAACCTTTTCTCCCGTGTTTAAAGCGAATGGAGCCTTCCACAACCTGACCTTGCGGACGCTGCAAAAGCTGCATGAGGGAAAGGCTGGTTACAGACTTACCGCAGCCGGACTCTCCTACTACGCCGACTGTTTTTCCCAAAGGAACATCAAAGCTTACGGAGTCCACACTCTTTACGGTTCCCGCATCGGTAAAGAAGAAGGTATGGAGATTTTCAAACTCCACCGCATTTTCCGGATTCTTCATTTCCGTAAGGTATTCGCTTTCCGGGAACATTTCTTCGCGTGCGCTTCTTTTTCCAGCTTGGATGTAATTGCTTTATTTTCTTTCGATATCCTCCGCGATTCTTTCGCGGAAAGATAACCGTCATTTCTTGCCATAGTTTTTCCTCGATTCTATCGTTTCATCTTCGGGTCAAAGGCATCTCTTAAGCCATCGCCCACCAAGTTGAATGCAAGTACCGTTAAGAGTAAGCAAACTCCGGCTGGAACCCAAATAAATAGATAGTTACTTAATACATAAGTATTGTTTACATCGTTAATGATGTTACCCCAAGAAGCAAAGGGGAACTTTACACCCGAGTCCCAGGAAAGACAGAACCGCCTCAGTCAAGATTACACTTCCAAGACTCATGGTACAGGTTACGATGAGCTGCGGAATAACATTCGGGAGAAGGTGTCTGAAAAATTCTATGTATCGGCTTGATTCCGGTTGCTTCTGTCGCGGTCATAAACTCCTGCTCACGAAGTGTCAAAAATCTGTCCACGAACAAGTCTTGTGATAGAAGGCCAGCCGAAAGAATCCCAGAATCAACATCAGATAGAACATTCGAAGCTTTGGATCCACACGCATAGCATCCATTGCCGCACCGATGATGATATAGATGGGGATAGTCGGAATACAATAGAAAAACATCCACAACTCTCATGATCAAATTATCAACCCATCCGCCGAAATATCCGGAAATTCCTCCCATAAACATACCGATTATGGTCTCAATGATAACTACGACAAAAACCGATATAAAGAGAAACTCTTCCGCCGTACATCAGTCTGGTCAGCATATCCATACCGTTATGATCGGTTCCGAGAGGGTGCGCCTTGCTCGGTGCGGAATAGGTGTCATAGACCATCTGTTCTCTGGTCTGCTTGATGTTATATGCTTTAGACGGCGCATCATATTCTATAGAATAAATAGATTCTTTTTCCGTCTGTATCCGTAAAGGTAAAGCTCTTGCTGTCCGCCTGAATCTCCGCCATCAATTTCTCTTTAAATTCCTCGGATAGTTTTACATCACTCATAATCGTATTGATGACAAAGCGACCTGCCGTTGCATATTCTTTGCCGTCCTTTTCTACGATTCCGTCCTCGGAAATAGTATAGTTTGCGCTGTCCAGGCTAAAAGAAGATTCCTTATTGCTGTATGCCTTTAAAAATGTTTAACTGCTCGACAAAGCTCGGTGTCTCCGCACCGATTGCTGTCACTAAGTCGATAGCGGCAAAGGCAGCGGGATCCGTGCTTCCTTTTTGCATAGATAATATAGAAGTCTTTTTCCGGCTTCTTCATAGCTGAATTCTTTATCGCCCGCCTTAAACTCAGTCTGCTTCTTTCCTTTTGCCAAAACAAACTGTGCCTGTGCCAATGCAGGGAAGGAATCCTTTTTCCGCCTGCTGATAACGAAGCTCCGTATTCACTTTTACCCCGGCATACTTCTGGCTCTGCACATCCTTACGATAGAAGAGTTGGTCCTCTCCATAAGGAGAAAGCATTCCCCCAAAAAAAGGAAAAATAAAAACATAGCCAATAAGACCAGCATTCCTAGAACCGCAATTCTGTTTCTAAAGAATCGCTTTGCTACCATGGCTCCGGGAGACAAGGTTTTCACACGACGATCGTCATTTAGGGAGTATTCTGATTTTGTCTTTTTACTTTCTGTAGCGGATTCTTCTGTTATTTGCTCCACTACAGCATCTTCTACTGTATTTTTTTCCATTTCAGACATCTTTACCTCCCTTCCTATGCAATACGAACGCGAGGATCAACTACCGCGTATAAAATATCCGTGATTAAGTTACCGACCAAGGTCAATGCCGCAATAAATACCAAGTAGAACATGGAAAACGGAATATCTCCGGAAACCATGGCCAGATACGAGGTGTATCCGATACCGGGTATGGAGAATAACTGCTCCGTAATCATGGCACCGGAAAAAAAGTGCAGGAAGGGAAGTTCCCCAGATGGTTACCAAGGTAATCAAAGTATTACGGAAAGCATGGTGATAAATTACACGACGCTCGGAAAGTCCCTTCGCACGCGCAGTACGAATATAGTCGGAGCTTAAAACCTCCAGCATATTGGTTCTGATATATCGCATATAAGCACCGATGCTGGCAATCAGCAAGGTGATAATCGGAAGCACCAAGTGCATGGCCATATCCATTTTTTTGTCCCATAGGGGAGAGGAAGTCATAATTTCTGCCCACAAGACCGTTTAGGTCAAACCAGCCCAGCTTGACGGAAAAAATAAGTTTAAGCAGGGATGCCGTAAAAAAAGGTGGGAAGAGAAATTCCTGCCAAGGCAACAATAGAAATAGCATTGTCCGATGCGGAATACTGCTTGGTAGCCGCAATGATTCCAAGAGGAATCGAAATCAACATTTCCAGGACCATTACAATGAGTCCCATCCAGAAGGAAATACCCACAACCTCTAAAAATTTCTGCGTTACCGGTACAGTATACTTCCAGCTGTCTCCAAAATCTCCGCGGATAGCCTTGGAAAGCCACGCAAAGAAGCCCGGAACAATCCCCTTATCCATTCCGTAGGTTGCTTCGAGCTGTTTCATCCATTCCTCAAAGGTCTTGGAACCGGGCTGCTGAGACTTCTGCAGGGCAATCTGTTCCAGATAAGAGGTGGGAAGACTTCTCATCAAAATATAAAGTAAAAAGGCCACGATGAATAAAATCAACACAGACCATAATAATCGTTTGATAATATACTTTTTCACTACAAACCTGCTCTTCCAAATGGGCGGTAAATCTCCCGCATTTTATCCGCTTAGTATCGGGAAAAACCGCATTCCCTATATCTTAGGAACGCGGTTAAACCCCGAAACATGATTCTCGGACTAGACTCCGCTACTTTTTACTTCGCCAGCTGATAGTTCTGAATCTCTTGAAACCACTTATAGAAAGAAGTCATATCCGGTGTAATAGTATCGATATTGATTCTCTCAGAGGAGAAAGTAGTTACTTCCTGTCTCTGGTAAATAGGAACTTCACAAGCCCAGTCAATAATGTCATTTAAGCAAGCCTTATACATGGTCTTACGATATTCCTGATCGGTAGACTCTCTGGCCTGCAGAATCATTTCATCGAGCTTCGGATCTTCAATCTGATACATGTAGTTGGAACCGCCCGGAGCTTTTCCGCCGTTTGCAATATCGGAATAGTAAATCTGGAACATATCGGGATCCGGTGTTGCATTCCAAGCAGCACACCACATCTCTGCCTGCTTAGCCTGTAACTTATTCCACAAGTCGGAAGTGTTGGAAAGGTCGTTCACCGTTAAGGTCATACCGATATCGGCAAGAGCCTTCTTTGCTTCTGTCAAAATCATGAAGGAAGGATGGTCACCATTTCCGCCTCCGCCGATCATAACCTCATAATCCATCTTTTGCGCCTGCCGGTGCTGCGGTAATCTTACCGTTCTCTACAGTATAGCCTGCAGCCTCGAAGAAACCGAGTGCAGCCGTCTTCGCTGCTGCGTACTTATCTTCATCCTTCATGTTGGAAGTATAAATCGGGTTTCCCTGTGCATCCTTGGAGAATGCGATTTCATATCCGTCATCGGTAGGCTGCGGAGCCGCCCAAGAGGTATTAGAAATCGGATAGTTGATTACACTTGCTCTGTCTCCGTAGTAGGTGCTGATAGCAAGATCACGATATGCTGCAAAAATGGTTGCGAAAGCGCGACGAAGGTTCTTCGAAGCATCGCTTCCCGGCTCCTTGTTTACGGAAACATTGTGGGTATTGATACCGATATAGCCGTAGCCTAAAGCGTCTACCGCTACAGTATGAATCTTATCGCCGGAGAGCTCTCCGTTGCTGTTTGCCTTCTTGATGGCATCTGCCACTTCCGTCGTGAAGGAAGGAGTAGCGATATCAACGGTGCCTGCCAGGGATAGAGTTCAGTCTGTCGGCTTCTGTTACATAGTTTACTCTTAAGTTCTTTACCTTCGGTGCGCCGTCATAGTAGTTCTCATTCGCCGTGAAGGAAATAACACCGTTCTCATACTTTTCGAAAACATAGAATCCTGCACCGAGCGGCTTGGAAATCTTCTCTCTCATCATGGAAAGATCGCCCTTCGGGAAGCCGAACTGATTCTTCTCTACATCAAACTGCGCCTTATCGCCGTAGTAGTGAAGAGGTGCTACATTGATAGCTCAACTGATAAATCATCTGTGCATCCACCTTGGTAGCCACAACACGAAGTGTATTCTCTCCGGTCTTCTGGATACCGCTGATGTTCGGTGCGGACTCTCCGGTCTCTACGCCGACAGCATATTCCTTGTAGCTCGGCATAAGATCGGGAAACTGTGTTCCGGCACTCTCTGCCGCACTCATCTTCGTTACACTTCCGTCATACTTTGCCAGCATGGCATTGAAGAAATCCATAGCCGTAGCATCATCTTTCAAGCCTTCATAGCCGTAATTTGCCGCACAAGCCGCAATGGAATCCCCTTCCTTGTTTAAGCCGTTTCCTACGCAGAGGTCCACGATTTCCTTTACAAAAGCGTCAACTGCAGTCTTGTACTCTGTCCAGAAGGTCTTCTGCTGCTCTTCCGTCCACTTGGAGAAGTCGGTATTCTCCTCTCCTGCCGCCACCAAAAGATTGAAGAGTGTATCGACACCGCTTCTGTACTCCTTCATCCCCTGAATCGGTAAAGAGAAGAAGGATGCGTTTCCGTCATAGGTGGGGTCTGCCAGTACATACATGGAGAAAATAACATCATCTACGGTAAGCGGCTCTCCGTCGGAGAACTTTAAGCCGTCCTTCATTGTAAAATCATAGTATACACTTCCGTCGCTGTTCTCAGTTATCGTAAGGTCGGAAATGCCGTTATAGGTATATTCCTTCCCGTTATACTCTCTCTTTTCTCCTTCAATGCCCTTGTGCACTATGGCACCGCTTCTGTCCATAATAAGAAGGCCGACACTGACAAGATCGGAAATGGTCTGATCGGGAACGGTATCCGCAAAGAACGGAGAGAATTTCGCGTTGAAATCATCCGTTGCAAAGACCATGGCACCGGAAGCATCGGCTTTCGTATCTCCGGCCTTCTCCTGACCCGTCTTCTGATCATCCGTCTTCTTTTCCGCTGTGCCTTGGGAACAGCTTGCAAGAAGTGAAGTTACCATCACTGCCGCAAGCAGGGAAGCGATGACTTTTTTTCTCATTTTCATAGTACAATCTCCCTTCTGTAAATGAAATATCTGGTTCATTATAAAGTAAAAATAACTATTTCACAATGTCCAATTACGAATTACTTGATTTGCTTTCACCCAAAAAAGCCTTGAGGACAGGGAAAAAGCGACTTGTGCCAAAATAATGAAAAAGTTCCGCAAAATAATTTTTTTCATCTTTAGACAATAGTAGATAGAAAAAGCTCTATAAGTACAAAGCCTATTCCAAGAATGCAGGATATTGCCGCCTTTCCTTGCAAGCCTTGAAAATACTTTCTATAGCTTTCACCGTCTACTGCCCCCTCTTCAAGGGAACCATCTTCTCTGCGCATTTCTTTTTCCGCGGGATTGGTAAAGGAAAATTCCCAAATTCACTGCTGTAAGGAGCACAGCCACCGCTTCCAGCGCATAAGGAAAGAGAAGGTAAGCGGTATTGGCAAGCCCTGCCTTCGAAAAAATCCCGGAAAAAAAGCATTAGAGGAAGTAGCGGAAGAAAGAAAAGGCAAAAGGCGAAGATTCTCTTTGTTTCTTTCTTCCGGATTTCTTCGGTCCTTATAGATCTTCTTTCTTTCTTCTATAGCTTCTTTGGAAAGAACTCCCCCGCGTTCATAGGGGAACGGAACATTCCCATTATTCTATCCCCGTAAGGTCATAGTCGGAGAGGTACTTTGCCGCCGTTTCGCAGATTCCTCTTAAGCAGCTTTCTTCAAAGGGGACTTTCCATACCGGCATTCTTAAGAAGCTCCGTGAAAACCACCGATCCGCCCTGCTTGGTATAATCCATGTAGTGCTTCCAGGCATCCTTCTGATCCTTCTGAATCTTGTTCCAAAACTCCAGTGCCACTGTCTGTGCAAGGCAGTAATCAATATAGTAGAAGGGCATGGAGTAAATATGGTGCTGTCTCTGCCAGCCCTCTCCCTCACTGTAGAAAGGAATCTCCCCATCGAGCTTTAGCCACGGCTGATAAATCTGTACGAGCTTCTTCCACTCGGCATGTCTCTCTGCAGGACTTAAGCTCGGATTTTCATAAACAATATGCTGGAAGTGATCCACCATAGTACCATAGGGGATAAGGTCAAGGCTCCCGCAAGGTGGGAGTAATTGTACTTTTCTCGCATCCTTTCCGAAGAACTCCTCGGAAAAGGCCTCTGCGAAGAACTCCATGGACATGGAATGTACCTCACAGGCTTCCATCCCCGGCCAAATCGTCTCTGCAGGCACTCTGTTTCGATTGATATACGCCGCAAAGGCATGTCCCGCCTCATGGGTGATGACTTCAATATCATGCTGGGTATCGTTGAAGTTTGCAAAAATAAAGGGTGTCTTATAATCCATAATGGAGGTACAATAGCCGCCTCCCTGCTTTCCTTTTGTGGAAAGAAGGTCCATCAGCTCGTCTTCAATCATGTGATTAAAGAATTCGGAGGTTTCCGGAGAAAGCCAGTCATAGAACTTCTTTCCGGCTTCCACGATTTCATCCGGGTTTCCTGCAGGCTTCGGATTTCCGGAGCGGAACTCGATTGCCGCATCGGCATAGCTTAGGGGATAGCTTTTCCCAAGTCTTTCCGCCTGTCTTTTATAAACCTTTTTCCGCAAGAGGCACCAGATACTTCTGTACCGCTTCTCTGAATTTTTCCACATCCTGCTGATTGTAGCAGTTTCTCTTCATTCTGTAATAGCCAAGCTCCGTATAGCCCTTATAGCCGAGCTTCTTACCTATTCCGTCACGAAGTTTAACGAGCTCATCATACAGTCTGTCCAACTCTTTTTGATTATCCTTATACCACTGCCCCTCCGCCTTCCACGCGGAAAGTCTTCTCGCATCATCTTTGTCATTCTTAAAGGGAGTGATTTGAGAAAGGGTGTATACCTTTCCTTCGAAGGGAATCTGTGCGCTCGCAAGGAGCTTTTCGTAGGCCGTCACCAGTTCATTTTCCTTCTGTAAATCCGGAATGATTTCCGGAGAAAAAGGTCTTTAAAGTCATCTCGGCATTGATAAACATGATGCTGCCGTATTTCTTTTCAAAATCCTCTTTAAAGGGAGAGGCAAGTAGCGTCTTAATCCATTCCTGTCCAAATTCCTGAATCTTCGGATATGCATTGTTCCAATAGTTTTCTTCCTCATCATAAAACTTATCTTCGGTATTAATAGAATGACGGATATGCGTCAGGGGTTGACATCGTATCAACATGTCCCTGCATCGCTTCCATTCTTAAGAAAAACTTCCTCCGCCTCGGCAAATCCCTTTGCGTCCTGTAACTCTTGAATAAGCCTCTTTGCATCTTCCGCTATTTTTCCACGGAAATACGCTCATACTGCATATCTTTAAATTTCATACTATGTCCTCCGTTCACTTCCCTTTTTAGAAAAAAATTTTCCACAAACAATTTGATAATAAAACCATTTCTCCATACGGTCAATTCTTTTCTTCGTTTAAAAAGATTGGCACGCTTTGCAAGCGATACTCGTTATGAACAAGATGTCTCAGGCTTCGCCTGCGCCACTTGTTAAGAATAAAGAAAAGAACCCCGCTTTGCCCTTAGGCTTTGGGGGTTCTTTCCGAAACTGAAAGTGCAAGTCATTTAAAAAAATCGCTTTACTTCTTCGTGAGATATTTCCGGATATCAAGAGATGCGGCAATGAAGATTACGATACCGATAGCAATGTACTGTGCGTTTGCATTGACACCGAGATACTGTAAAGCAGTCTTCAATAGCTCAAGCACTGCTACACCGATAAAGGCACTGGAAACCTTTCCTCGTCCGCCGGTTACGGATACACCGCCGAGCGCACAGGCCGCAATCGCCTCCATCTCATAGCCGAGACCGGTATTTACCGAAGCACCGCCGGCTTTTCGCACCAAGCATATAGCCTGCCATTCCGTAGAATGCGGCAGCCTTTGCATAAATCATAACGAGGGTCATGTTCACCGGTACACCGGCCACCTCTGCCGCCTGAGCATTTCCGCCGATTGCGTACATGTATTTTCCATGACGAGTCATATTGAAAATGAACCAAGTAATGCCCGCCATAAGAAGGGCCATCCAGATCAAGAAGCTTAAGCCCAGGAATTTTCCCGTGAGAAGAGGGTATAGGTCTCAACATATCCTCCGAGAGGAGTTGCATTGGTAAAGAGCAGACCTAAACCGTAAATAATCTCCATCATAGCCAGTGTGGCAATAAAGGGAGGAACGGAAAGGTAAGCAATAAACCAGCCCGTTACAGTTCCGAAAAATAGCGCAAATCAGCATAACGAGCAGAAGAACTACAATCGGATTCATCGGAGTAATCTTTAAAAAGAAAGCCGTTTCCAAAGAGATGCCCAAGGCTCCTGCTGGAAGAATCTTCCGGAATAGCCCACCTTCTGTAACAAAGTACCTGCAAGGCAGGCACCGAATCCGATCATACGACCTGCAGAAAGGTCACAGCCTGCCGTAATAACGCAACCTGCAATACCGAGTGCGATTACCAGACGGTAAGACATATTGGCAAGAAGGTTCATTCCGTTATCCGGAGTTAAGAAGTTCTTTGTAGTCAGTCCTGTATAAATTACCAGGATAAACATAACGATGATGACACCGTTATTGATTAAAAAAATCTGTAATTTTTTTGTTTTTTTGTGTCTTTTGCATTTTCCCTCTCCCCTAGAACATAGTCGCAAAGTTCATGACATTTTCCTGTGTCATCTCTTCTTTATTATCAATTTCTCCTGTAAGCTTTCCGTTACACATTACACAGATTCTGTCTGCCATACCGAGAAGCTCGGGCATTTCGGAGGAAATCATGATAATGGCCTTGCCCTGCTTTTGCCAGCTCTTCCATAATCTCATAGATTTCGTGCTTTGCCCCGATGTCGATTCCTCTTGTGGGCTCATCCATAATCAGAATATCAGGGTCCTTCGCAAAGCCATCTGGAGATAATTACCTTCTGCTGGTTACCTCCCGAAAGATTTCCGATTTGTTCCTTCATGCTGGGAGTCTTAATGGACAGTCTCTTAATATTGTCATCCACCACCTTATTGATAGAAGGGTGATTCAACATGATGCCGGCCTTTAAGAATTTATTGTAAATGGAAACACCGACATTGTCCTTTATGGAAAGACAGCCGAAAAATACCGTTTCCTCTACGGTCTTCGGTAATCATGCCAATTCCGCTATCCATCGCATCTCTGGGTCTTTTTGACGCTAACTTCCTTTCCGTGAACCTTCAGCTTTCCTTTTGTGATATGGCGAATACCGAAGATCCCTTCCATAAGTTCCGTTCTCTGGGCTCCGACAAGACCGCCAAAGCCGAGAATCTCTCCCTTTCTTATGGAAAAGCTGATACCGCGGAAGGACTTCTCATGAATAGAAGTATAGTCCTCCACCTCCATAATGGTCTCCCCGATTTCGTGATGGTGTTCCGGATAAATATTGTTTAACTCGCGTCCTACCATCTTTGCAATGATCTGGTCGGTCGTCATATCCTCTGCGCGCCAGGTTCCTACATAGGTTCCGTCTCGCATGATGGTAATGTCATCGGAAATCCGCTTGATTTCATCCATCTTATGAGAAATATAAATCATGGATACGCCTTTTTTTCTTCAAATCCCCCATTACCTTAAAGAGGAATTCCACTTCCTTGTCGGAAAGAGAAGAGGTCGGCTCATCAAAGATAATGACCTTTGCATCATGGGAAACCGCCTTGGCAATCTCCACCATCTGCATCTGTCCGATGGATAAAGAAGAAAGAGGAGCCTTAACATTGTAGTCCAGCCCAAGCTCAGACAGCCACTTCTCCGTTTCCTTATGCATTTCTTTATGATTAATAACCTGAAGAGGGCCGAACTTGTGTACCGGAAATCTTCCAAGATACATATTTTCCGCAACGGAACGAGCAAGCACGGGCTGCAATTCCTGATGCACCATCGCCACTCCATGTTCCATTGCCTCATCCGGATTGTTGATTTCTACTTTTTCTCCATCCAGAAGAATTTCTCCCTGATCCATCTTGTAAATGCCGAAAAGGCACTTCATCAAAGTAGATTTTCCTGCACCATTTTCCCCCATGAGGGCATGAACAGTCCCCGGACGGACAGAAAGCTGCACATTATCCAGTGCTTTTACGCCCGGAAATGATTTTGAAACATTCTTCATTTCCAACTTAAATTCTGCCATCTAGTCCTCCATTTCTTTTAGGTCTTCGTTTTCTTTATTAGTAGCCGTAAAAACGGTAAATTTTCTATTTCTACTCTATTCTTTTTTTATTCAATTTGAATATTTCGCTGTTTACTGTATCCGCCGTATATTCCCTATATCGCCGTACTATCCGCTTATTTCTTAGCTTCGTGATAATCGCTTATAGTTCCTTCGCTTTATGAATGTCTTATCTTTTCATTTAGAAAAAATGAAGGAGAGAGGCATGCGGCTTCACTCCTTCATTTCCTTAAAATCTTACTTTAAAAGAGCCAAAAATATCCTTTGCATTATCCTTTTGTAACCTTTACATAGTCACAACCAATGTAATGATCGTTTCCGGCACCGGTAAGATAGCTGATTGCTGCATCACCCGCTGTGTGAGACTGTGTAAGGAAGTCATTAAATACAGTACCGGTCTGTGTGCCTGCAAGTACATTCTGGCAAGCCTCTTCAAGAGCGTCAACGCCTACAAGGTAAACATCCTCTCCAACAGTTCTTCCTGCTGCCTGGATAGCCTGTAAAGCACCAAGAGCCATGGAGTCGTTGTTACAGAAAACAACCTCGATGTCCTTGCCGTTCTTAGCAAGAGCGTTTGCTACCAAAGACTGTGCTGCAGCCTGATCCCAGTTACCAACCTGCTCATCCAGCTTGTTTACTTCCATGCCTGCATCCTGTAAAGCCTTTACGGAGAACTCTGTTCTGTACTGAGCATCAATATTCTCGGGATCACCCTTAATCATGATATAGTCAACCTTGCCGTTACCGTTCATATCCAGCTTGTCCATACCGATGTCTGCAATGATTTCGCCCTGGAAGGTTCCGGACTGGCGAGCATCACATCCTACATAAGTTACATCCCAGTTCTTCTCTTCCCATCTCTTCTCTTCGTCCTGATCCGGCTCTCTGTTGATGTAAACAAGAGGGATGCCTGCAGCCTGAACCATATCTGTGATGGTTGCTGCGGAAGAAGAGTTAACCGGGTTAACGATAAGTACATCTACCTTATCGGTAATGAAGTTCTGAATCTGGTTGGTCTGTGTTGCCTGGTCGTTAGCGCCATCCATAACCTTGATATTTTTCCTTCTTGAAGCCCTTGGATACAAGGTAGTTCTCAAGCTCTGTACGGAATAATGTCATGAAGTTATCAGAGAACTGATAGATGCAGATGCCGACCTTTCTTTATCGGAAAGGTCTCCGCTCATCTCTTCTACAGCAGCCTTAGTCTCTTCCATAGCCTTCTCTTCAGCTTTAGCTGTAGTCTCAGCAGCCTATAGTGGTTTCTGTCTTTGCAGCACCTCCACAAGCGGCAAGCGTAGACGCTGCCATAGCAGTTACTGTTAAAAACACTCAGAATTTTTTTCATTTTTTTCCTCCTCAATAATACGAATGTTTAAATTCTTAAGGGATTATAAACTCCTTGATTCAGAAAAAATAGAGATTTCTTTTTATACACCTTTGAAATTCTTTTTCTAAAATTTTCTTTTCCTCCGGATAAAAAAATTTTTATCCAAATTCTTTATTTCGGAAACAATATAAATCGGTCTATCCTTGATTTCTTCGAAGAGAAGCGCAATATACTCTCCTATAATCCCTACCACAAGGAAAAAGGACAGCGAACATAAAGCAAAGCAAAACCACAATGGTTGCATAGCCGGAAGGAGCGCCTTTTTCTTGTCACAAGAGTATAGAACAAGAGAAGAAGTCCTAAAAACGGCACTGCAAACCGAAGCAAAAATCCCAAGCCTTAAGGGAAGATTGGAAAAAGAAAGCAAAGTATTTTTTTCAGAAAAAAACCAAAAAGCTTTCGAATCGAATAATGACTTGCTCCCCCTGTCTCTCTCCCGCTTCATACAAAAATCTTCGTTTTTGGAAAAATCCCACAGATTGGACATAGCCTCTTAAATAGCGGACCTTTTTCCCGGTAATATTTTTATTAAAACCTCCTGTACCTCTTTGGAAATTCCAAAAAAATCGGAGGCACTTTGCCTCAAAATGAAGTGGAGAAAGGCGATTTAATACAAAGTAAAATGCCGAAGAGCTTATATTTTTTTAATCAAGCCCGCAGAACTATTCTTTGTTCGTACCATAGATACGACAGAAAAAGCCCTCTTCCCATTTCTGAAGCATTTCCGGAATGAGTTTGGGAGGATGCTGCAAATCCGCATCCATAAAAAAATCAGAAAAATCTCCCTTTCGCATGATCCAGTCCTGCCGTCATCGCAGCCTCATGTCCGAAGTTTTTTTAGAAAAAAATGAATCACTCGTACCAAATCCGGATATTCCGCTGCAAGCTTATCCAAAGATAAGAGGACTTCTATCCGATGATCCGTCATCCACAAAAAGAAGCTCCGCTTGATATTCTTTCACGCGCTGCTCTTCTCTTTTCTGCCCGAAAGCATGGTTTTTACTTTCCGAAAGAAGCTCCGATTTTTCACTTTCCAAAGGGAGCTCGGAAAAAATCCGAGTTATCTCTTTTTCATAAGGCAAAAATCCCGCAAAACGGAAAAAAACAAGCCTCGAAATACTTTTCCAGGCTTGCTTCTTCATTGTATACAGAAACGATAATACTAAAAGCTCTTCACTCTCTTCTCCCTTTAAATCATTTCCTCGTGAGCGGGGACCCTATTCTCTTCCTTCGGTAAAAATTTCATACTTGCCGTAGAGCATACGAAGAAGCTCATCATAGCCTTTCGGAACGGGAAACTCGTAAGATTCAAATTTAGCATAAATCAGGGGCTTCTCCCAGGAATAGCGGGAAATGCAGTACTGGAAGTCCGGTTGATAATTGGAAAAAAATACAGGCCTCTGTCCCTATCGAGACAAGTTTTCTCTTGTTTTACTTTTTTTCTCCGCTATAATCTCCCTTTGCTCCTCTTTTTACCTTCCCTGCTCTTCTTTTCCCTTCGAAGGCCTTCCGCCCTTGCCCATTTTTTTCCTGCAGGGAAAAAGATAAAAAAAGCATAGGAATCCGGCGACCTATTTGTGATAAAACGAAAACAAAAAGTCAGGAAATCCCTTATATTTCTCTAAAGAAATCCATCTCCTATGCCCCATAGCAAGGCCGAAAAATCATTTGTTGTCTAAAAGTGAAAAAGCCGAGCCAAAAAGCGGAACATTCGGTAAATCATCCAAAAATAAAGCAGTCCACCCAAAGGTGATTCAGCTTTCCCTCATAAAAGGAATCTCCTTCCGTTTCCGAAGCTCTTCTTCTCGTACTTAAATCCACCACCCTCGGAACAAAGTCATAGAAAGCCTTTCCCCCTTGAAATTCATTGGGAAAGACCAGGGCGAATTTCTCGGAAAGTTCGTCTTTTGCCACCTTTTCAAATTGCTCCCAATCCTCTCGCAAAAAGCACAAATCCACATCATCATCCCAAGGAATAAAGCCCTTATGACGAATGGCCCCAAGAAGGGTTCCTGCATCCAGGCGATAAGCAATATGATATTTTTTGCATATCCTGTCTATTTCCAGGAGAATCTTAAGGCCTTTCTCCTGCTTTTCCTTTAGTTCCATCTCTCTACACTTTCCCGAAAAATCATTTAGCCCAAAAGCCATCCGGCCAAAAAATCTTTTAGTCAAATAGTCCTTAGTCTACAGCAAAGTAGTGCTTTATCTGCTCCACGCTGACTTTTCGCATATCCTCGCCCTTAGACCAAGCCTTATACCAATCCACAGTCTCCTTGACCGCCTCTTTTACCGTGTAACGAGGGTTTCCATCGAAAGGTTCTGCGTACTTTATTGGTATTCAGCTGTAAAAATCCGGCCTCATGCGGTGCATTTTTCTCCGCCATATTTACCCAGGAAGCCTTATCTCCCCAAAACTCCACGAAAAGCTCTGTAAGCTTTCCCGTCGTAATGGCGTCCTCAAGGCTGGGTCCTACATTATAATATCCCGCAAAGCTCTTTCCCTTTTCATAGGAAAAATCCTCCTCGGAGAGCCCTTTCACAAAGCCGGCCTGTCTTGCCGCAATTTCCAGATACACGATTAGCGGCTCCAAGACATGCTGATAGGGGCGAACCGAATAGGGATTTCGAACACCAATCTCTTTCCCTTTTACAGAGGCTCTTACCGAGTCGGGTATAATTCTATCCTTTGCAAAGTCTCCGCCGCCGATTACATTCCCGGCTCTTGCCGTGGAAATTCTCGGAAGGAAGATTTGCTTCTTTCCCTTCCCCTCAGGCTCGGAAAAGAAGGACTTCTGGTAGCAGTGTGTCAAAATCTCGGAACAAGACTTGGAGTTGGAGTAAGGATCAAATCCGTCCAGCTTCTCATCCTCCGTAAAGGCATGATTCTCCATGTCCTCATTTTTCGTAGACCTTATCCGTGGTGACATTTAAAACGGATTTTACAGAGGGTGTAAAAGCGCACTGCCTCCAAGAGATTCACCGTTCCCATCACATTGGTTTTCATAGGGTTTCTCTCGGGAACAGATACGATTCCCTTACCAGTGGCTGTGCCGCAAGATGAAAAACGATTTCCGGCTGCGCCCATTCCAGCATAGAGCGTAGATGCTCATAATTTCTTACATCGCCGACAAAGGAATAAATTCTTTCTTCCTCTTGTCTACGAGAAGAAAGCTCCGGATAAAGCAGGGAAAAAGCTCCTCCTTCTTTGCCTCTAAGGCATAACCGTAGACCTTTGCTCCAAGGCTCTCCAAAAATAAGACATAGCCAGGATCCCTTAAAGCCTGTATGCCCTGTAATAAAAACTCGCTTTCCCGCATAAAACTCTTTTTAAATCTTGAAAAATTCATCCTTACCACCTTTTCCAGGGTGCCGCTCCACTTGCCCACAAATCTTCCAGTAATTTCTTCTCTCTTTGGGTGTCCATACACTGCCAAAAAGCCATCGTGATAATATCCGGCAAGCTCTCCCTCGGATGCCAGCTTCTGCATGGAGCTTTGCTCCAAAATTGTCTTGTCGTCTTCCAAATACTTGAATATTCCCGGCTCCAATACCATGAAACCGCCATTAATCACAGCACCGTCCTTCTCTTCTTTTTCCCGGAAGGAATGGATAATCCCTCGCTATCCACATCCAAAAACGCCCTTTTTGCTGCGTAAGATTAACCATAGTAATCGTAGCCGTCTTTCCTTTTTTCTTATGGAACTCAAGAAGTGTCTTTAAATCCACATCGGAAACGCCGTCGCCGTAGGTCAGCATAAAAGGTTCATCCTTCAAATACTTCTCCACTCGTCTGATGCGTCCCCCTGTCATGGTATGAAGGCCTGTATCCACAACGGTAACCTTCCAGTCCTCCGCCTCACTGTTATGGACTTCCAAGCTGTTCTTACCCATATCAAAGGTAATATCCGCATTGTGCAGAAAATAATTCGCGAAGAATTCCTTGATAACATATTGTTTGTAGCCGGCCAGGATAATAAATTCATTAAAGCCGTAAGAAGAATAATATTTCATGATATGCCATAAAATCGGCATTTCCCCCACTTCAATCATGGGCTTCGGTTTTTAAATGCGATTCTTCGGAAATTCGGGTTCCGAGACCTCCCGCTAAAATAACGACTTTCATTCATTTCCTCCTCTATCACCTATCAAAAAAATCATGTAGCAAAACGCTCCATTCTTCACCGGATCCGGAATACATAAATTGAAACTGCAAAAATGAAGAGACTTCATAAAGAATTATCACACTCCGCTTTTTTCTCCGGACTTTTTAGTATAGCACAGAATAAGCCCTAAAACGAAGCCCAATACAGACGGAATAAGCCAAGTCAAGCCTATCTTAAAAAGAGGAATATAAGCCAGCGCCTCAAGCACCCCTGTACTGAATGCAAACCGACTAAAAGCTTCCCTTCAACAAAAATCTTTAAGGAATCCAGGAAGGCAAAAAGGAATAGTAAGATAAATACAAGCTCTAAACACCGTCTTATGATAAGAAAAGAAAGAGCCAAACAGACAAAGCATAATCAGCACGATACTCATCGGATAAATAAAGAAGAGTGCCGGCAAACTGTAAGAAATAATTTTACTTAGTCCCACATTCGATATGGCAAAGGAGAAAAAAGTAAAAATAACGACATAGGCCTTATAGGGCAGGCTCTTCGGGAACATTTCCACAAAGGCCATCGCAGCGGAAGTAATCAGTCCCACCGCGGTTTTTAGGCAGGAAAAGAATATGATTACGGCAAGCAGGATTCCCCCGAAACTTTTAAAATAATAAGTTGAAAGAGAATGCAGAACATCACCTCCGTTTTCCTGCACGGAGAAAAACAATTCGACTCTGTGCCCTGCATAGGTTAGAGCAAAGTAAATAATTACCATCATCAATGCCGCAATCGATCCGGAAAGAATGGAAATAAAGGGAAGCGACTGCTCTTCTCTCTTCGTCCTCTTCTCTTCTATACATCCGCCTTCTACACTCTCCTCCTTAGCAATCTCAGCTTCCCCGTTTTTCTCCTGCAAGGCTCTTATCGTTTGAATGAGGACATTTCCGAAGGCCAAGGCCCCAAGTACATCCATCGTATTGTACCCCTCAAAGAGTCCCTTTAAAAAAACTGCCGCTTTCATACCCGGAAACCGCAGGAAGTGTTGATATTTTCCCTATCGGAAAAAAATATCGCCGTAAGTAAAAAGAATAGACAAGAACAGCAAAAAAATATCGGATTCAAAATCTTTTCCCACATAAGTAAGAAGCTTTCCGGGCTTTAAAGAGAGCAGTAAAAGCAAGAGAGAAGAAGAATAAGCTGAAAAGAAAAAGCATGGGCTTCTGCATCTCTTTCGTTAAATAAGGAACGATTCCTACCTGAAAGGGTACGGTTGCCGTTCTCGGAATTGCGAAAAGCGGCCCGATACAGAGGTATAAAATCGTCGTAAAGAATATGGCAAAGCCTTTTCCGGCAAAACTTGCCATTTCTGTCATGCTGGAGGTCTTACTGCTCGCCATTGCTACAACGGAAAGCAAGGGTAGTCCCACTCCGGTGATGCAAAAGCCCCAGCCTGCACGCATCATCTCTACTCCGGCCTTCTGTCCCATGGATACGGGGAAAATCAGATTTCCCGCTCCAAAAAAAGCATGCCAAAAAAACATGGATGCCACAAAAAGTAATTCTCTTAAACCTATCTTTTTTTCCATTTACCTATTCCTTGCTCAATATTTTTTTACAAACTCATCTCCAAAAACCTACTGCCAATTTGCCCTTTCGTTTCTACTCCTATATGCGAAAACGATACAGCATCGGGAAAAAGCTCCTTGGAACGCTTCTTTCCTTTTAGAGATAAGTCAAAGTTCCAAACCGCTAAGAGTATAGCATGGAAGAGAAAAATTTGCCTATTTACAAAAAAATGAAGGAATACCGACTATTTATTTTAGATATTTATCTAAAAAAATAATCTCTTTTCCTCAATTTTTGATTTATCTTTTTTTCCTCATTTTACCGATGATGTATAAGATATAAGAAAAAAATATCATTTTGCAGTTCCATGATATTTTTTTAAGAACTAAGGATTCAGTTTCAAGGAGGAAAAACCGAAATGAAAAAAAGAAAAAAAGCAGAAAGACGAGTGCCAAAAATGAAAAGACTGAACTTAAGCACCAGAATGTCTCTATTTTTTTGGGATTGGTGGCCTTCTGCATCTTAACTGCTCTTTTATATTATTTAATTCATTCGTTTGAAATTGCCATTGATAAGAGAATCGATGACAATTTAAGTGATAAAAGCAAAGGCGGCAAGCTCGGAGTTTGAATCGGTTATGTCCACTGTAGAAGGCGTTTCCGACAGCCTTTTACACGGTATTAGTACTAAGTATGAGCTCTCCCAATGAAAGTATCGGCGCTGTTCCCGGAAATCCTTGGAAAATTGCCACAGGAGACGGAATAGAGCCTGCTGCCACGGAAAATATGGAGCCTATAACTCTTAAAAGCCAAATTGTAAACAGAGACATCCCCTACAACAAACATGTGGGAGAGGTCTTTATGCTAAACTCCCTCTACTCTATTTTAGAGGAAATCCCCAGGTTATCGGTGCAGGTGTTTTTTTCGAACCGAATGCTTTTCTTCCTAATGAAAAAACTACTCTCCCTATATGTCCCAAAAACAGTAAAAAGGAAATGGTCGTCTCCAATTATCGCTACGAAGACATCAGCTCCGATGATTACTATACAGCCGTAAAGGAAAGCAAATCAAAATTTCTCACGAACCTCTATGTTGAGGAAAATGAGGGAGAGCGTTACACCGAGATGACCTTCAGTAACCCCATTCTGATTAATGGAGAATTTAAAGGAACCGTCATCACCGATGTGGAGGCCTCCGTTTTAAACAGTATTCATCAAGAAGATGCGGCATTTCCAAGTATGTTCACCAATGTTCTCGACAGTAACGCCATCATTCACAGCGAAAATCCGAATTTGACGGAAGAGACTTAAATGATATTCTTCCCGAAAAGGCCATGAAAAAGATACAGGAAGGATTAGACGGCGGAAAGGCATTCAGTCGAACGATTGTGAATGAGCTGGGAGTCGAAAAAAGAGAATTTTATAGTCCGATCAACCTACACGGGAATCTCTGGTGGGTACGCCTTTCCATTACGGAAGCGGATTACGACAGAGAAGTGGATCGACTGGTGAACCTCGGAATTCTCTTCGGTGTGCTTTGTGTTCTTGTTCTTGTCGTAGTGACCACTGTAATTATTCGTCGCAGCTTAAAGCCCTTGCAAAATGTAGCCGATGCCGGAAAGAAGCTTGCGGAAGGAAACTTCGATATACAGTTTAACTACCATAAGCAAGATGAAATCGGTGATGTCATGCAGGCTATGCAGAGCGTTGTAGACCGTATCCGTTCCATTATTACGGATCTTTCCGAAAAGCTTGTCGAACTTTCAAGAGGAAACTTTGCCATGGATTTAGAGGATACGCATGGATATTACCAAGGTGCTTATCGGCCGCTCCTAAACTCTTTAGTGGAAATCACGGATGATCTTTCCAATACGGTTTCCGAAATCTCTTCCTCTGCAGACCAGGTAAACAACGGAGCGGAGCAGGTTAGCAGCGCTTCCCAGTCCTTGTCTCAGGGCGCTACAGAGCAGGCTTCTTCCATCGAGGAATTAAGTGCCACAATGAATGATATTTCCGATAAAATTAAGGGCACGGCTCTCATGGCGGAAAAAGCTTCCTCCATGAGTAAGGATGCAGGAAATGCGGTAAATGACAGTAACGAAAAGATGAATGAACTCTCTTTGGCCATGCAGGACATTACCGAGAAGTCCAATGAAATCAGTAAGATTATTAAGACCATTGACGATATTGCCTTCCAAACCAATATTTTATCTCTGAACGCTGCAATAGAAGCTGCTCGCGCAGGAGCTGCCGGTAAGGGCTTTGCCGTTGTAGCCGATGAAGTAGGAAATCTTGCACAGAAGTCTGCAAAAGCGGCACAAAACACCGGTGTATTGATTGAAGAAGCTATTGATGCCATTGCTAAAGGCGCTAAGATCTCCGATGAAACCGCAAATTCTCTCAGGAATGTGTCGGAAAGAACGCAAACCATCAATCAGCTGATTGGAGAAATTACCTCAGCATCGGAATCAGAGGCAGAGGGAATCACACAAATCAGTATCGGAATGGATCAAATATCTTCCGTTGTACAGAGTAATACTGCAACAGCCGAAGAAAGCGCAGCAGCCTCTGAGGAGCTTTCCGGACAGGCACAAATACTGAATGACCTGATGAGTAAGTTCATCTTAAAGGAAAGGGAAGAATAACCCCAATATAAACCATATCCTTTCTAGGAAAAGAAAAAAAGCGTCAAAGAAAAAGCTCAAAGAAAAAAACGCAAGAAACAACGCAAGAAACAATGCATGGAAAGACACAAAGAAAGACCGATAAATCCGAACAGTTCCGATTTATCGGTCTTTTTATATTACTCTTCTTTAGCCTTTTTTTCGAGTCTTTCTTCTCTTTCTTTATAGCTGTTTCATCTCCATATTTTTCTCACATAGGGCTCTGATTTCAGATTAAACTTTCCCAGTAAATGATTAAGGCGTCCGGACTGACCGGAGAGCTCCTCCGATGCCGTAGCACTTTTCCTCTGCCGTAGAAGTATTACTCTGTACCACTAAGGCAATCTGATCCAATCCGTTACTCAGCTGTTTAATACCGTTTGCTTCCGCTTCAGAAGCTGTCGAGATGGAGGCAATAATTTCATTAATCTTATCCGTTTTCTGTGAAACCACGGAAAGAGACTCCGCCGTTTCTTCCGTGATTTTTGCACCCTTATTCACGGCATCTATGGTTTCTTCTATTAGTCCGGCAGTGTTCTGGGCGGCCTTTGCCGACTTTTGTGCAAGGTTTCCGACCTCATCCGCCACAACCGCAAAGCCCTTTCCTGCCGCACCCGCTCTTGCAGCTTCTATGGCTGCATTCAAAGATAAAATATTGGTTTGGAAAGGCAATATCATCAATGGTCTTAATAATCTTACTGATTTCCTGTGATTTCTCAGTGATTTCCTGCATTGCCTTAGACATTTCATCCATCTTCTCATTACTGAGCCCTACTGCACTACCGCTTTCTTTAGAGAGGATCGAGGCATTTATGGACATTTCCGCAGTCTCCTTGATCTTTGCGGAAATATCGTCCATGGTGGTGCTCAGCTCCTCGATAGAAGTCGCCTGCTCCGTTGCCCCCGGGAAAGGGACTGTGCAAAAGCTGCTAACCTGCTGCGCAGAAGCATCAACCTGCTGTGAACTGCCATGAATCTCACCCATGGTCACATTTAAATCATCCAAAATATCATAAAGGCCTTCCAAAAGAGGGGCATATTCTCCCTTATAGAGCTCCGGATTCCAAAAGTCGAAGGCAAAGTTCCCCTGTGACATCTGATCCAGCTTTCCAAGTAAATCTTTGATAATCGCTCGAATACGACCTACTACTTTAGCCATACTCTCCGCAATTTGTCCGATTTCATCCTGATGCGAATAGTTGATTTCGTGAGAGAAATCTCCCTCCGCTACATAGTCTCCCACCTTGGCAATCCTCTTTAACGGATTAAGTGCTGTTCGGATATAGAAATGGCTGAAGCCCACAAGGAGGAGAATTCCCAAAAGGGAAACGGGTATGTCAAGAAGAACCATTTTAGAAATAGCCTTGGTAAATTCTTTTTCCGAAACCTCTACGGAAACCCACCAGCTGACTCCCTCTATATTAATAGGTATCGCACTGAACTGTACCAAATCGCCCTTTCCATTCTTTACAAAGGTGTTAAAGGCTTCATTCTTATCCATATAGGATTGCAGGCTCGTCATACTTTTTTCCGGGAAAATCTCCTTGAGCTGTTTTCCCTCGGCATCTTCGTTCATGCTATACATAATTCTTCCGTTGGTATCGAAGACACTGCTGTAAAGAGTAGAAAAACGCTCATCCTTTTGCTCAATTATGTCAAAGACGGACATACTGATATCAATGATGATTACACCCTTAAATTCCTCTTTATATACAATGGGAAGAACCACGGAAACAACATATCCACCCTCTTCACTATCATCTTCATAGGCATTGGTTAAGTTCAATGTCTTAGTCTCCTTTGCCTTTAGGTAATAGTCTTTCTTTTCATACATGGAGTAGGGATATACCATGATGGTTTTGTTCTTGGCATCCGCCTTACTCATATACGGTCCATAGTTTTCTATTCCCGGATAGAAGGCATTCGGCTCCAGGAAAACGCCTATTCCCACGTAAGATTCATTGGTTGTCATCGAAGAATAAATGGAATCCAGCAAAGTCGTTTCCGCATTATAACGGCTGGCAGGGTATCACTGCATCCACAACGCGAGAACGGAACATCGTTCCCGCCATATTTTGAGGCCGAAGAATATTGTGTTCATCGTCCTGTATTGTCCAAGGATTAGAAGGAACACCTCCGGCCATATCATTTTGTTCGTAAATAGCAACAATGCCTTTCCCTATCGCATTCGCCGTGATTTCCGCCTGTGTCACCACATTGTCCAGGTCTGCAATGCCCAAGTAAGTTTTGTCCCTCATATTTCCCTGCAAAGCACTGTTAATGGCTTTTTTTCCCATGGAAAATAATGGCAAAGCTTAAACCGCTGAGAACCAGTACACTGAGAATTCCTATAGATAATGACATTCTCGAGCTCAACTTGATTCTGTTCCAAAAGGAGGTTCCTCTAGTCATATTCTTATTTTTCATCCCGTTTCTTCCTCCACGAAAAAAACTGTACATTCCGGACTTCCATTCTCATTTCCTTCCGCAGAGATGTACTTCTTAAATCTTTAGATATCGACACTTTTGTATCGACTTATTTCTTCCTCTTATAAGAAAAAAACCCACAAAATACATGTATTTTGCAGGGTTTTTCTCTTTTATCTTAGTGCAAATTCACCAAAATTGTTTTTTTGTATCGTTTTATTTGCCGGCAAAAGGATTTTAAGTATCATTACTCCTCTTTGAAAAGCGCCTCCCGTAAATTCTCGGTAGGGTTCCGTTTTTAAGCTTAAATTTCTGAATCAAGAGGTTCAGGCATTCTGCTTTACCCGACAGCTCTTCCGATGCGGCAGCGCTTTCTTCTGCTGTTGCAGTATTGCTTTGTACTACAGAAGAAATCTGATCCAATCCGCCACTTAGCTCCTTAATTCCCTCCGCCTCCAAATCGAAGTATCGGAAATTGTAGTGATAATGCCGTTAATCTTCTCTGTTTTTTGTGAAACCACGGAAAGAGACTCCGCTGTTTCTTGCGATATTCTCGCTCCCTTGCTCACCGCTTCAATAGTCTCCTCTATTAAGTTTGCGGTATTTTGTGCCGCTTTAGCCGATTTCTGTGCCAGATTTCCTACTTCATCCGCCACAACGGCAAAGCCCTTACCGGCAGCTCCCGCTCTTGCCGCTTCTATGGCAGCGTTAAGAGATAGAATATTCGTCTGGAAGGCAATATCGTCAATGGTCTTAATAATTTTACTGATTTCCTGCGACTTCTCGGTGATTTCTTCCATTGCCTTAGACATCTCATCCATCTTCTCATTGCTAAGTCCTACTGCAGTGCCTGTTTCTTTGGAAAGGGAGGAGGCATTTTGGGACATTTCCGCAGTAGCCTTTATCTTTTCGGATATTTCATTCATTGTTGCACTCAATTCCTCAATGGAAGAAGCTTGCTCCGTTGCCCCTTTGAAAGGGAACAAGCAGAGTCACTCACTAAGGCGGAAGAGCTGTTGACCTGTTCCGCAGTCTTATGGATTTCTCCCATCGTAAGATTTAAATCATCCAGAATATCATAAAGACCATCCAGTAAAGGGAGCATATTCTCCCTGATAAAAATCCGGATTTCTGAATTCAAATGCAAAGTTTCCTTTAGAAATCTGATCCAGCTTTCCAAGTAAATCCTGAATGATATTTCTAACTCTTCCTACTACCTTCTCCATACTGCTTGCAATCTGTCCAATCTCGTCCTGATAGGCATACTCTATTTCATAAGAAAAATCTCCTGCCGCCACATGTTCTCCTACCTCTGCAATTCTTCCCAAAGGCTTTAAGGAATAACGAATATAGAAGAAGCTGAAGACTACCAAGAGGAGGATTCCGAGAAGAGAAATCGGAATCGCCAGCATGATCATATCGAAAATCGCCTTGGTGTACTCCTTTTCAGAAACTTCCACAGCAACCCACCAAGTTGCTCCGTTTGAATTAATCGGCCGGGCATTAAACTGTACAAGATCAGCTTCGCTGTTTCGAATGAAGGTATTAAACGGTTCCTTTTTATCCATTAAAGGCTTTAAAGTATTTACGCTCTCTTCGGGAAGAGTATCCTTCATACTTTTCCCCTTCACACTTTCATTCATACTGTAAAGAATCCGCCCCTTACTATCGAAGACACTGCTGTACAGAGTAGAAAAACGCTGATCCTTCTGCTCTACCATTTCAAAAACCGACATACTGATATCGATGAGCACGACTCCTTTGAATTCCTCTTTATAGAAAATGGGCTCTACAACGGATACCACAAGGCCCACATCTTCATTATGGTCCTGGTAGGCATCGGTTAAACTAAGCCCCTTTGATTCCTTGGCCTTCAGATAATAGTCCTTTTCCTTATACAGGGAATAAGGGTAAACCACCACGGTTCTTGCCTTCGCATTATCCTTACTCATGTATGGAGCATAATTTTCTATTCCCGGATGAAAAGCATTTGGCTCCAATAAAACTCCCACCCCGATATAGGACTCGTTATTAACCATTGCAGAGTAAAGGGAATCAAGTAAGGTGGTTTCCGCATTATAACGGCTCGCCGGAATCACGGCATCCACAACACGAGAACGAAACATAGTGCCGGCCATATTTTGCGGTCGTATTACTTGGTCCTCTTCATTCTTTATCGTCCAAAGGTTTGAAGGAACTCCCCCTGCCATGTCCGTTTGCTCATAAATGCTGACTATTCCCTCACGAATAGTAGTAGCCGTTGTTTCCGCCTTGCTTACGACATTATCCAAATCCGCAATTCCTAAGCAGATTTTATCGTTCATATTTCCCTGCAAAGCTTTGTTAATGGCCATTTTTCCCATGGAAATAATAGCGAAGCTCAACGCTGCCAAGACGAGTACACTAAGGATTCCTACCGCCATAGACATTCTTGAACTAAGCTTCATTCTTCTCCAAAATGATGCCTTCGTAGTATCGATTCTCTTATTCATTTTTTCATTTCCTCCACGAAAAACTGTTTTCACGACCTTTTATTACAGTTTCTCTTTTAAAGAAATTTTTATCTAATCTTCTCCATACCATAATATCGTCCTAAGCAAAGCATAGAATAAGCAAAAAAACAGGAAAAATATTAAATTTTTCCTGTTTTTTTGATATTATATAAGTATATTTAATTTATTTCTGATGTATCCGATTTTCAGTTGTTTTAGGGAAGGACAGAC
>BNJT01002589.1_pt1 | contig 79222 bp, 127 predicted proteins | sample 8540491 | NCBI WGS metagenome assembly BNJT01 (sample SAMD00202455, study PRJDB9452) | human saliva metagenome | host: Homo sapiens | reverse complement strand
TTTTCTATATACAAGTGAATAACTAGCACCCATAGCTCAATTGATAGAGTACTTGACTACGAATCAAGCGGTTACAGGTTCGACTCCTGTTGGGTGCATATATCGGGAATTAGCTCAGCTTGGTAGAGCACTTGGTTTGGGGACCAAGGGGTCGTAGGTTCAGATACTCGTATTCCCGATTCATTTGGCAAGTAAGTGCTAGCTTACTTTGTCTTTTTGTATATAATACAATTATCAATATATTGGAGGAATTTTATATGGGTATTAGGTAGTATCGAAGCTGGTGGTACAAAAATTTGTTTGATGCGATTGGAAATCATGATATGGAAGTTTTAGAAAGAATTTCAATTCCAACAACAACTCCAGAAGAAACTTTACCGAAAGTTTTGAATTTTTAAAAAATATGAGCAAGAATTAGAAGCAGTTGGTGTAGGTGCTTTTTGGACCAATTGATAGTAATAAAAATCTGCTACATTTGATACACTACTTCTACTCCAAAATTAGCATGGCAAAATTATGATTTCATTGGTGAATTAAATCGTCATTTAAATGTTCCAATTAATTGGACTACAGATGTGAATGCGGCAGCTTATGGCGATATTATTTTGGTCACGGAAAAGATTTAGAGCTTAGTATATTATACATTTTGGAACCGGTGTTGGTGGTGGAGCTATCCAGCGCGGAGAATTTGTAGGTGGAATGAACTTCCCAGAAATGGGTCATATGATTGTTAAACGTCACCCGGAAGATAATGCTAAATGTGTTTGTCCTTTTCCACTCTGACTGTTTAGAAGGTTTAGCAGCTGGACCTGCTTTACAAGAAAAAGCTGGTCGTCCTGCATTTGAATTAGAACCAACTGATCCAATTTGGGATATTGAAGCTTACTATGCTGCTCAATGTATTTATAATACAACATTAATTTTTAGCGCCTGAAGTAATTGTTTTAGGTGGGGGAGTAATGCAACAAACTCATTTATTGAAAAAGTGAAACAAGAATTCGAAAAATTAATGAATGGTTATGTTGGATATCCTTCAGTAGATGAGTATATACAAACTCCGGCTTTAGGGAATAATGCAGCAACAATCGGATGCTTAGCAATGGCGAAGGCTCTTTTAAAATAGAATATTTCAAGAAATTGACTTTTTATAGTAGCATGGGACGCCAGCAAACCTTCGGTTTCATGGCTAAAATTCGAGCCTAAGGTCTCGAATTTTCCCTTTAATATAGTTTTCACATACTTGGCTTATATTAATAGTGCTACTATGAAAAAGTCATTTCTTTCTGAACGGAAATAATATTAGGGTACGTTAATAAGTCTGACTTCTTATACTGTAGCGATGGACGAGCAGCCCTGCGGTCTCATACCCTAAAAATTAAGCCTAGGTCTTGATTTTTCCAGTAATATAAGCCAAAGTGGCTTATATTACCAATGCTACTGTGAAGAAGTCGTTTCTATTTGGACGGAAGTAATTAGGGTACGTTAATAATAATTGACTTCTCTGAATGTAGCATATTGGACGCTAGTAGCTTCGCAAATGCGAATCTCATAGTTAGAAGGCTACTTTTTAACCTCATTTCTATATTACTCATATGAACTCTATACATGTATAGGGTTCTTTTTTTACTTTTTTCAAGATTTAATTGTTGACTATTACTAAACTTAGAGTATAATGAGTCCTAGTGTGATTAAACTTTTAGTTTAAAGAATGGAGGGATAAGATGGAAATAGGAGTCATTTGAAAGCTCTACGGGTTCAAAAAGGACTAACCCAAGAAGAATTAGCCGAGAGGACGGATTTATCTAAAAGGATATATTTCCCAATTAGAAAATGATCTTAGTTCGCCATCGATGGATACATTTTTTGATATTTTAGAAGTATTAGGATGTGCACCAAAGGATTTCTTTTGAAGATGGACCAGAAGAAGCTTTAACCGTTTATGGGCCTAGAAGATATGACCGTGATGGAGGATCCAAAGCATAAAAACGATAGTGACTTGGTTAAATCCAGATTCGAATGAACATGAAATGGAACCTGTAATATTAGAGTTTAAACCTCAAGGGGAATACAAAGTGTTCCAACCATCATTATCCGAAACTTTTTGGATATGTTCTAGAAGGTAAAGTACAAGTAAAAGTAGGAAAACAAATAGAAGTTGTCTCAAAAGGAGAATCTTTTTATTTTGAAGCTTCTGCTAAACATCAAATTAAAAATGCTGGCAATGAAATAAGTAAGGTGTTAATTGTCGCAACAAATTCTTATTTATAAAAAGGAAGGATTGGTACGAAAACATGTCCAACAATGCAATTATTACATTTGAAAATGTTACAAAAATCTTATGATGATACTCAAGTATTTAAAAATATTAACTTTGAAATTGAAAAAGGAAAATTCTATACATTATTAGGACCTTCAGGATGTGGTAAAAACTACGATTCTTCGTATCATTGCTGGTTTTACTGATGCAACAACTGGTTCTGTTACTTTAAATGGAGAAGATGTTACTGATTTACCACCAAATAAACGTAAAGTAAATACTGTATTCCAAGACTACGCATTATTCCCTCATATGAATGTGTTTTGAAAACATTGCATTCGGGTTACGTTTGAAAAATTACCAGAAGATGTAATCAAACAAAAAGTTTCTGAAGCATTAAAAATTAGTTCAATTATCTGGCTATGAAAAACGTGAGAATCGTTCAAATGTCTGGAGGACAACAACAACGTGTAGCAATTGCTCGTGCATTAGTGAATGAACCAGAGGTTCTATTATTAGATGAACCATTATCAGCGCTAGACTTAAAATTAAGAACAGATATGCAGTATGAATTGCGTGAATTACAACAACGTTTAGGTATTACATTTATTTTCGTAACTCATGACCAAGAAGAAGCTCTTTGCGATGAGTGATGAAATCTTCGTATTAAATGGTGGGAGAAATTATTCAATCAGGTACTCCTGTAGATATTTATGATGAACCAATCAACCGTTTCGTTGCGGACTTTATTGGTGAAAGTAATATCGTTGCTGGTGTGATGAAAGAAGACTACTTTAGTAGAATTTGTTGGAAAAGAATTTGAATGTGCCGATGCTGGTATGCGTCCAAATGAAAAAGGTTGAAATCGTTATTCGTCCGGAAGATTTATCTCTAACTAGTGTAGATAAAGGGAAAATTAACTGTTGAAGTGGATACACAATTATTCCGTGGAGTTCACTATGAAATTATTTGTTATGACGAAAATAAAAAAATGAGTGGATGATTCACTCAACGAAGAAAAGCAGAAGTGGGATCAAAAGTTGGATTATACTTTGAGCCACAAGATATTCACGTAATGCGTTTTGGAGAAAGTGAAGAAGAATTTGATGCACGTCTAGAAAGCTACGAGGAAGTGGAGGACGATAGCAATGACTAAAAATTCTCATGTTCTTTTCCATTCCATATCTTTTATGGTTGGCATTATTTGTAGTAGCGCCTTTGGCAATGATTTTTCTATAAATCATTTTTTTCGATATTAATAATCAATTAACGATTGGAAACTATACGAAATTATTTTTACTTCTGGTAATTATTTAGAAATGACATTTTAACTCAGTGTGGTATGCCTTTTTAGTAACATTAGTGACTTTAGTCGTGAGTTATCCAACAGCTTACTTTTTAAGTAAAAACAAAACATAAAAATTTATGGTTATTATTAATTATTTTTGCCAACATGGGTGAATTTATTATTAAAAAGCTTATGCATTTTATTGGTATTTTTAGCCAAACGGGTACTGTAAATCAATTTTTATCATTATTTGGGAATTGCTCCAAAAAGAATTTTTATTTACGGATTTTAGTTTTCTTAACAGTAGCTAGCTTATATTGAATTACCATTTATGATTTTACCGATTTTTCAATGCAGTACAAGAATTACCAAGTTCATTAATTGCAGCAAGCCGTGACCTTGGTGCTACTCCTGGCAAACTTTAAAAATGTCGTCATTCCATTAACGATGAGTGGTGTAAGAAGTGGTAGTTCAAGCAGTATTTATTCCTTCACTATCTCTATTCATGTTAACTCGTTTAATTGGAGAAATCGTGTGATTACATTAGGGACTGCCGTAGAGCAACATTTCTTAGTAACACAAAACTGGGGAATGGGTTCAACAATTGGGGTTGTCTTAATTGTAGCGATGATTGTCTTAATGTTTGTAACACGTGATCGTAGAAAGGAGGAGGAAGCATAATGAGAAATTAGAGAAAAATCATTGGTTATCAAATGCTTATTTAGTATTTGTATTTGCAGTACTAGTATGCTCCTATTTTCTATTTGATTTATTATTCATTTCAATAGTGGTGGAGGAATGAATGATTTCCAATCGTTTTACTTTAGAGCATTATCAAAGCTGTTCTGGGAGATACAAGATTAATTGGAATTGTCATTGATACTTTAATTTTAGCCTTTATTATCGGCGCTATACGCAACGATTATTGGAACACTTGGGGCGATTATGATTGACTTTTATTCGTTCGAAATAGAAGAAAACAATTTGTTCTTGGAATGAATAATATTTTATTAGTTTCACCAGACGTTATTATCGGGGCAAGTTTATTAATTTTATTTACATTTATTGGATCTCAAATTAGGATTTTTGGTCAGTACTACTTTCTCATATTGCGTTTCTAATATTCCGATTGTTGTATTTAATGGTTTTACCAAAATTAACGAAATGAATCGTTCAATGATTACTGCGGCACGTGATTTAGGTGCAACAAGTTCCTCAAGTGTTAACACGTATTATTTTACCATCCATTACACCTGGAATTTTTAAGTGGGATTCTTTTATGGCATTTGCATATTCATTGAGATGATTTTGCAGTAACTCTCTTTCGTAACAGGAAATGGTTTCTCTACAATTGCAGTTGAAATTTATTCAAGAGCTCGTCAAGGAATTAGTTTACAAATTAATGCTTTAGTACATTAATGTTCTTATTCTCATTAATTTTAGTAATTGGATATTATTTCATTCAACAATACCAAAGCAAAAACGATTAAATCAGAAAAATGCTGAAAATGATTTAGTGAGAGGGGTAGTCGTCGATGAAGCGATTAATGATGTTTCTGTTGGGAGCAATTTTAGTCGCAAAGTTTTGGATTATTACTATTTTAGAAAAATTTTTGAAAACAGCTATTGGCCCGGTAGTCCTGATTACAATTATTGTCATACAACTGGGAGATTACTATTGATCCCTAAGTTTAATTACTCAGTTTGAAGAAGAAACAGGCTATAAAGTCATTTATGAAACATTTGAGTTCAAATGAAGCGATGTATACAAAAATCAAACAAGGTGGAACAAATTATGATGTGGCGATTCCAAGTGAATATGCGATTCATAAAATGTTAAAAGAAGATTTATTAGTCCCATTAGATTATTCTAAAATTGAAGGAATGGAACATTTAGATGAGGAAATTCTTGAATAAGAGTTTTGATCCAAATAATCGTTATAGTATTCCTTATTTCTGGGGAACTTTAGGGATTATTTATAATACAAAAATATTGCTGAAGGTGAAATTGCAAAAAGTGGTCTCGATTTATGGAAAGAGGATCTACAAGATTCAGATTTATTTATTGATGGGGCTAGAGAAATGATGGGAATTGCACTTCAAACTCAAGGGTATTCTTTGAAATGAGAAAGGATCCTGAGTTGTGAAAGATAGCAGGGTAAATTTCTTTGAAAACATTGATGCCAAATGCTAAAGCGGTTATTGCAGATGAGATGAAGACGTATATGGCACAAGAAGAAGCTTCAATTGGGGTATCGTTTTCTGGGGAAGCTGCTAAGATGTTGGAGAAAAATGAGAGATCTAGCGTATGTTTTACCGGAAGAGGGAACGAACTTATGGTTTGATAATATTGTCATTCCTAAAAACAGCTAAAAACTATGATGGTGCGTATCGTTTATTTCTTTTTTATTGAGACCTGATGTGGCTGCTAAAAATGCAGAATATGTGTGGATACTCAACTCCGAATAAGGATGCGTTAGAGTTGTGCCGGAAGAGGTAACAAGTAATGAGACTTTTTATCCTACGGATGAGCAGATGGAAACATATGGAAGTGTATGAGAATCTAGGTTCTGAGTTGTTAGGGATTGTATAATGACTTTGTTCTTGGAAGCTAAGATTTTCCGCAACTGATGATTTTCGTAATAGACTTTGCTTTTATAGTAGCAAAGGGGACAGCAGCCAGCTATGGTTGTCTCATTCACTAAATTTTCGAGCCCTAAGGTCTCGAAATTTTTCAGTGATATAATCTGCGGCTGCTAGATTATATTACTCAATGTACTATACAAAGTCTTTTTCTTTTTGAATGATATTTATGAGAGTACGTTATAAGATTTAGACTTTGCTTTATAGTAATAGGGACGGCAGCAAACCTTTTGTTTCATGCTCATTGAGCCTAAGGTCTCAATCTGTGATAGAATCGCAATTGCTGATTCTATCACTAATATTACTATGCAAAGTCTTTTTCTTCATTTTACGTTATAAAGTTTATTATAAAATTACTAGACAAATATTCTGTCGCTTGTTATAATCGTCCTATAAATAAGAAACATTTATGAAGAAGAGAGTAGTTTATGGATATCTGTTTTAGCGAGCTGGGATGGTGGAAGCCAGTCATGATGAAGTAAATGAACCGCACTTTGAAATGATTATTCGAAGATAGTAGAGTAATCCGGTCGCTTACCGTTAAAAGTTTAAAAGTGGTTTAATATTTTTAAACAATAAGAGTGGTACCACGGGTTATCTCGTCTCTAGTCAAGGTTGTTTTTGATTAGGGGCTTTTTATTTATATTTTTCAAAAGAAGGAGTGTCAATATGGATTACAAAAATAGTTGCAGAACAAATTCATAAAACAATTAGTGAACATTTATCGTTTGAAGAAATTTATAAAATGATTGAAGTTCCAAAATATGCAGAACAAGGAGATTTTAGCTTTTCCCAGCATTCTCGCTTGCAAAAGTATTACGTAAAGCAGCCTCAAGCAATTGCACAAGAAATCGTTGAAGCAGTTTGCTGATGAACATATTAGCAAAGCAGTAGCAATGGGACCATATGCAAACTTCTTCCTTTCAAAAGGAAAAATTTGCAGACGAAACATTACACACTGTTTTAGAAACAAAGAGAAGAATATGGTAACTTTGACTTTTGGACAAGGACGTAATGTTATAGTTGATATGTCTAGTCCAAATATTGCAAAACCAATGTCAATGGGTCACTTTACGTTCAACAGTAATCGGGAATGCTATCGTTAACTTAGAGAAAAAGTTGGTTATAACCCAATTAAAGTGAACCATTTAGGAGACTGGGGAACACAATTCGGTAAATTAATCGTTGCTTATAAAAATGGGGAACAAAAGAAGCCGTTGAAAATGAACCAATCGCAGAATTATTACGTTTTATACGTTAAATTCCATGATGAAGCAGAAAACGATAGCTACTTTTAGAAGATGAAGGACGTGCATGGTTTAAAAATTAGAAGATGGCGATGCTGAAGCCGAAGAACTATGGAATTGGTTCAAATCTGAATCATTAAAAGGGAATTCAATCGTATGTGTATGATGTGTTTTAGGAATTACATTTGATTCTTATAATGGTGAAGCTTTCTATAATGATAAGATGGATCCAATTGTAGAATATTTAGAAAAATAATGGAATTACTACAATCGACCGTGGGAGCAACAGTTGTTCACTTAGATAAATATGACTTACCACCTGCATTAATCAAAAATCAGATGGTGCGACATTATATATGACTCGTGACTTTAGCAGCAGCTACATTATCGTAAAAGAAACTTATGATTTCGCTAAAAACATTTATGTTGTAGGGAAATGAACAAAGCACACCACTTCAAAACAATTAAAAGCTGTATTAAATGAAATGGGTCGTGATTAGCAGAAGATATGATCCACATCGGATTTGGTTTAATTACTTTTAGGTGGTAAAAAGTTATCAACACGTAAAAGGTAAAATTGTCTTATTAGAAGAAGTATTGCTGAAGCTGTAGAATTAGCTTTAAAACAAATTGAAGCTAAAAAATCCAAACTTACCTAACAAAGAACAAGTTGCAAAAACAAGTTGGGGTAGGTGTGGTAATCTTCCACGATTTGAAAATGATCGTACAAATAGTTTCGACTTCAACTTTAGAAGAAGTTGTTCAATTTGAAGGAGAAACTGGACCTTATGTTCAATATACTCGTGCTCGTGCAATGAGTATTTTAAGAAAAAGCAGGAGTTTCAGTTGATTTATCTCAAGCATTAGAATTAGAAGATGACTATGCATGGGAAGTATTAAAACAAATTGAAAAATTATCCAAATATTGTGAAATATGCAGAAAGCAAATTTGAACCTTCTGTGATTTCTAAATATGTAATTTCTCTAGCGCAAGCCTTCAATAAATATTATGCAAACAGCCGTATCTTACAAGAAGATGAAGGGACTAAATGCTCGTTTAGCATTAGTGGAAGCAACAGCTGTTATCTTAAAACAAGGTCTTGCAATTTTTAGGAGTAGAATCTCCAGACGAAATGTAGCTCATCCATCTCTCACTTGTTTACCTGGCAAGTGAGAGTTTTTGTTTTATTTTGAATTCTCTATTGAAAATCAGAAAGAGTATTGATAAAACTGATTGAGAATTTATTCACAAATGTTTTCTAATCAAAATGATTGATGGGAGATGAGAGGAGGAAAGTTTTTCTGAATAGAAATGTATATGGGGGAATAAGAGTTAGAGAAATAATGTAAGGGAATAAGTTCTCGTGACATGAAATATATGGATGTAAAGGAGTAATGTTATGGGCCTTTCATTTGGACCGAATTATACATGGACAGATCATTTTTGCTCAAAGAGCACAGGAGCGCTTTTGAAGTAAGCAATGAATAACTTCCAAAAATGGGTGAGTAGACAAATTGGAAGTTTAGTAGAGTATAATAAAAATGAAGAACAGCATCCGGAAGAGAAAAATATGTTTCACAATTAGGGATGTCGTATTTATTTGTAATACCATTGAGACAAAAATTTTTAACTTGTTATGAAGCGAAATGATATTGTAGATGAAGGTAAGAAAAATAACAATTCATGAAAATAATTTGCGTTATTTTACTGAAGAACTAGCACATCTTTGTCTCACAAAAGTATCGCCATAAAGATGCAAAGGAGATGCTAATGAGTATTGAAGAACATCTAGGTCTTTTATCAATATTCTCATAAAATCTTATCGGGTAGATTATCTCAACGGAACTATAAATTAATTGAAAGTTAATTGATGAGTTTTATATTATACGCTCAGCCATGAAAATTATTGAAACAAAACAAGGAGATTTAAGGGTAGATGTTTGAATGTGACAATTTTTAACCAAAATATTCAACAATGAACATCCGTTTAAGTAAGACTTCTGTTTAAATGGATGTTTTTATATTTTTATACCATACTAGTTGACGTGAAAGCGATATTTTATTACTATCAAGTTATTGTAACAGAATATGAGAGAAATGAGGTTTTTCATGAAAAATTAGTATCTTTAATCCTATCGATTATTGTCGTTATCCTATTACTATTAGGAGTGAAAAATATATTCAAGTAAAAGAAATTGCAGCTGATGAGACAGCTTCTAGTGAAAAACAGCAGCTCTATTTATTTAACTGGGGAAATTATGTTGATCCGGAATTGATTAAAGAATTTGAAGCAGAAACAAATATTCAAGTGGTCTATGAAACTTTCGATTCAAATGATGCAATGGAAGCAAAATTAAAAACAAGGTGGTACTCGTTATGATATCGTATTTCCAAGTGAATCGAGTATTACAAAATTAGTAAATCAAAATTTATTACAGCCATTGGATCATTCTAAAATTCAAGGATTAGAAAATATTTCACCATTTTTATTAAATAGCCCAGTGGATCCTGGAAATCAATATACAGTTCCTTATTTCTGGGGGACTGTTGGAATTATGGTGAATACAAAATATATCGATCCAGAAAGTATTACAACTTGGAATGATTTATGGAAGAGCGAATTTCGTAATAAAATTTTATTACTAGATGGAAATCGTGAAACAATGGGATTAGCATTGCAGTCATTAGGATATTCACTCAATTCAAAAGATGCAGCGCAATTAAAAAGAAGCAGAATTAAAAATTAAAGCATTAAATCCAAATGTACGTGCTGTATTAAATGAAGAAATTAAAACAATGATGAAATTAGAAGAAGCACCAATTGGAATTGGGTATTCAGGAGACGCAGCTACTGTAGCAGAAAACGAATCCAGCGGTGAAATATATTTTTACCACAAGATGGAAGTGTTGTTTGGACGGATAACTTTGCGTTATCATATAATGCGGAAAAATATTGAAGGAGCGTATGCGTTTATTAACTTTATGCTTCGTCCTGAAAATGCAGCTAGAAATGCAGTATTTGTAGGCTATGCTACACCAAATGAAGCTGCCAAAAGAGTTGTTAGATGAAGAAGTGGTTTCAGATGAGACTTTTATCCATCACAAGAAGTTATTGAAAGTTTAGAGCATTATGAATATCTTGGAACAGAATGGATTTCTAACTACAATGATGCCTTTTTAAATTTTTAAAATGGAGTTATAATATGCATTATTTTGTTAAAAAGTAAACATCTCTTTATTGGAGATTCAAAAGAAACGATTGAAGGAATATTAGAAATAAAAAGATGGGAAGATTGCAGCTATTCTTCCTTATCATGAAGAAGTAGACGGAGAAATCATTGATACAGGGAATCAAATGGTTACTCCTGGATTTATTGATGCGCATGTCCATTTATATTTATCCAGTTTAATTCATTTAGGAAAGATGAAAGCAGTCGGAGCTCCTTCGATTGAAGAAGTCATTGCTCAAGCAAAAAGAAATTCCTGTTTATAATGGATGGAAAATTGGGATTGGTTGGTATGCGAGTGATTTTTGGACAACAAGTTTTACCAACAAAAAGAAGATTTAGATAAAGCTTCCAATGAAGTTCCAATTTGCTTGATTGCTGGAGATGCACACACGATTTGGCTGAATACAAAAGCATTAGAAGAATTAGGGTTAACGAGTGAAAAACATTCCTTCTGAAATTGGTGGAGAAGCTGTTAAAAAGATGGCAAGCTAACAGGAGTATTTTTAGAAGCGATTGCGATTTATTATTTATCCAAAGTGCTGGCAATTTATGAAGCTGAGTCTAAAGTAGCGTTATTAGACTATATGAAACATTTGAATGCGATGGGAATCACAGCTGTTGGCGATGTTGCGTTAACAGGAGAAAGCCCTGATGATATTGTTTATCCAAAACTTTTATGCTAGTGTAGAAGATGATGCAACGGTTCGAGTAAGTTTTTTTCCCAGCGATGCGAGAAGAAGTTGAAGAAAACCGTCGTTGCTATCAAACTTACCAATCTCCAATGTTGCAAATGGGTGGCGTGAAACAGTTTTATGATGGTGTAACAAGTTCGCATACTGCTTATTTAAAAAGAACCCTACCCAATGCCATTTTTGAAGGAGATGTGGGCGGTCCACTTTTAACGGAAGAAAAATGGAACGATTGACTTTATTAGCCAATCAAGAAGGTTGGCCAATGCGTATTCATACTGTTGGGGATAGAGCTGTCGAATTAACATTATTGAATTTCAAACAAGCGCAAGAAAAAAATATCCTTTTGATAAGCCATATAAATTTAATACGATTGAGCATTTAGAAGTAATGGATCCAAAGGACTTGCCGCTGACAGCTCAAAAATCTCTTATTGTTTTCAGTTCAACCAAGCCACTTATTAGTGGGGTATGAAACATTAGATGAAGAAGTTGGAGAAATTCGTGCAAAAACAAATGTTTCCATTCCACTCCTTTTATTACTCAAGGAGCGACTCTAGCATTTGGAACAGATACTCCGGTAGTACTAAATGTAACTCCATTTGAAACGATGTATTTTGCTGTGGCTCGTCAAACAGTAGAAGGACTTCAGAACCAGCATTGATGCCTGAACAAAAGAATCAGTGCGCTAGAAGCTCTTTTTGCTCATACAAACGGAGCAGCAAAATCACTCAGTCGATTAGATATTGGAACATTAGAAGTAGGAATTTTTGCAGACTTTGTTATTTTATCGAAAAATTTCTTAGACGAAAGTCCTGAAGAAATCTTAAAAAACAATTGTTGTAGCGACTTATATTAATGGAAAAAAGTTTATCAAGCTTAAGATAGATTGAAAGATGAAGTAGAGATTCTACTTCATGTGTAAAGCATATTTGTGTTTTATTTGGAGATAAATGATTATAATGAAGTTATCTATTATTAAGAAGGGGTGTATATATGGATATTTTTATTATGGGGGAAGCATTTTTTTGTTGCGGGATTGTTGTCATTTTTCTCGCCATGTGTGTTACCACTGTTTCAGTTTATTTTGGAGTACTAATGAGTGATAGAGGAAATCGAATTATTAAAATCGGAAAGTTTGAAATTGCATTATTACCGGTTATTCGAACTTTTCTATTTGTGGCAGGAATTTCAACAATATTCTTTGTGTTAGGATTTGCAGCTAGTTTTTTTAGGTCAATTATTGTATAATTCTTATTTTTCATTTAGTATTAGGAATCATTATTGTTTTATTAGAGCTTACATCAAATGGAAGTATTTCAATTAACAAGTTTACAAAAAACAAAACAGTGCAGTTTGAAACAAAAATGAGCAGTCATTATGGAGTAGTTATTTGTTAGGATTGAGTTTTAGTTTTGGATGGACTCCTTGTGTAGGTCCTGTATTAAGTTCGGTTTTAACAATTGTTGCAACTCAGCAAGCAAGTGTTTTTATGGTATGTTTCTATTAGGAATGTATATTTTTAGGGTTATCCATTCCATTTTTGGTGTTATCAATTGCTTCAACAGCTGCGATGAAAGCTTTTAATCTTGCGAAGAAACAATTATTTTTATTAAAGAAAATTGGTGGAATCATTATTATTGCAATGGGTGTTTTGGATTATTATTCAACAATTACAAGTATTATTTTTATAAGGATAGGAGAATGAAAAATGAAATGGAAATATGTGTGTATTGGAGCTAGTTTATTATTAGGCGCTTGTCAGCCAATGGCCAATCAGCAAGCAAATACAGTGAAGCCTTCTACTGAAACAGTTTCAAAAGAAAAAAGTGCTACTAAAAAGTGTTAGAAGCTTCATTTAAAAACTTTTGATGGAAAAAAACGGTTCATTTATCGGATTATAAAGGGAAAAAGTGTATATTAAAGTTTGGGCATCTTGGTGTCCAACTTGTTTAGCAGGATTACCTGAAGTGGATGCGTTAGCAGCTAATCATTCAGAGGATTCGGTCATTTTAAGTGTGGTAGCACCTGGTGTAAATCGTGAGAAAAAAAGCTCAAGATTTTAAAGAATGGTTTTCAGGATTAGAGTATAAAGAAATTTACCTGTATTGATGGCAGAAACTCCAGATTTCTTTAAACAAGTAGGAGTCATTGGATATCCAACTTCTGTTTTCATTAATCAAAATGGGGAATTAGTACAAGCTCATCCGGGACATTTAGAAAATGAAGTGATACAGAAGTATCTTGAGAAGATGTAATTTTTATGAATAAGACTTTAGCTATAGTAGCAGAGGACGGAAGCAGCCAGCAGTGCTGTCTCATGTTAATACTACAACGGCAAGTCTTTTTCGGGTGTTGGGCATATATAAGAGGACGTAATGGATAAAGAGAAAATACTTTTCATAGTAACAAGGGCTCATAGTAACCATGGAGTGGTTACTAGGGAAGGAAAAAATTCGAGACTATGGCTCGAATTTTTAGGTATGAGACTTTGCAACAGCAAGGCTGCTACCAAATCCTTTGTTACTATACCTAAAAAGTATTTTTATCCTTAATATTTAGTAGAATACATGAATAATTAATAGATTCAAAATATCTCAGTAAAATCTAGGGAGTGGGTATAATGGATAAAAATATTGATTGGAGTCGTAACGTTAATTGTATTGCTGATTGCTTCTTATTATTTCGTTTATTCTTCTCCGTTAACTAATCTAGGAAACGGAAATTCAATTGAGAAAAAGGTTAGTTCTATTATTAACCAGCAAAAGGTTAATAAATCAGAAAAATAAGGGAGAAAAAAAGAGTTGAAGGAAATCTATCTAGCAGGCGGCTGTTTTTGGGGATTAGAAGAATATTTCTCAAGAATTAATGGAGTAGAAGATGCAGTTAGTGGGTATGCAAATGGAAAAGTAGAAACAACAAACTATCAATTAATTCATGATACAGACCATGCAGAAACAGTAAAAATTACGTATGATGCAAAAGTTGTATCGCTTCGAGAAATTTTATTATATTACTTTAGAGTAATTGATCCTCTATCAGTAAATAAACAAGGAAATGATGTAGGTCGTCAATATCGAACAGGAATTTATTACCAAAATGATGACGATAAAGAAATTATTGAACAAGTAATAGCAGAAAAAGAAGAACAATTAGGGAAAGAAAGTTGCAATTGAAAGAGAAAATCTTAGAAATTTTGTTGTTGCAGAAGATTACCATCAAGATTATTTAAAGAAACATCCAAATGGCTATTGTCATATTGATGTGAATAAAAGCAAATGATCCAGTAATTGATCCAAGTTTATTCCCATTACCAGATGACGAAACGTTGAAAAAGACACTAACAAAAAGAACAATATGCGGTTACTAGAGAAAATCGAACAGAAAAAAAGCTTTTCTAATGAGTATTGGGACAATCATGAAGCAGGTATTTATGTGGATGTTGCAACTGGAGAACCACTTTTCTCTTCCAAAGATAAGTTTGATTCTGGTTGTGGTTGGCCCTAGTTTTACAAAGCCTATTTCTTCAGAAGTCGTGAATTATAAGGGAAGATACAAGTTTTTAATATGAAACGAATTGAAGTTCGTAGTCGGATTGCGGATTCTCATTTAGGGGCATGTATTCGATGATGGACCTCAAGACAAAGGGAGGATTACGTTTCTGCATTAATAGTTCATCTATTCGTTTCATTCCGTTAGCAGATATGGAAGAAAAAGGCTATGGATTTTTTTGGTAGATTTTGTTAAATAATATTTTTGAATAAGACTTTAGCTGTTGTAGCAGGAGGACGGCAGCAAACCTTCGAGTTTTCATGCCTCAAAAATTGAGCCTTGGTCTCAATTTTTCCTGTCCAATAAAGCCATATCTGACTTATTGGACTAGTGCTACAACAGCAAGTCTTTTTGGTTAGGAGCATATATATGAGAGGACGTATTGAATAAAACTTTAGCTATAGTAGTAGAGGATGGTTTTTCCGTCCTTTATTATTATATTCAGAAGAATTTTTCTCGTTTTTGCTTTATAAACTATTTCCTTAGAAACGTCCAAGTGAATAAAGAGAAAATACTTTTTATAGTAACAAGCCCACTAGTAACCATGGAGTGGTTACTATGGGAAGGAAAATTCGAGACCGAGGCTCGAATTTTAGGTATGAGACTTGTAAAAGCAAGGCTGCTGCCGATCGCTTTGTTACTATATCAAAAGTATTTTTCTTTATTCACCTCTGTAAAAAGTTGACGGTCAAGTATCATTTCCCTTATAGTAAAATTACGAATAAAGATACAAAGGAGAAATTATGAAAGTCATTGTAGTAGGTGGAGGAACGAGGTGGACTAATGGCAAGCGTTAGTGCAGCATTAGCAGGAGCAGAAGTAATTCTACTGAAAAATCCAAACTTAGGACGAAAATTATTATTAACAGGCGGAACACGTTGCAACGTAACAAACATCCGATCAAGAAACGAAATTATTAAAACACATTCCAGGAAACGGACGCTTCTTACATAGCGCCTTTTTCCCAATTTGATAATCAAGACATTATTGAATTTTTCCAAACACGAGGGAGTTCAATTAAAAGAAGAAGACCACGGAAGAATGTTTCCAGTATCCGATTCAGCCAAAACCATCTTGAATACATTCATTGAAGAAATTAAACGACTAGGTATACAAGTAAGAACAAATGTAAAAGTCAAAACGATTCGACTAGAAGAAGGACGGTTTTCAGCAGTCGAATTAGATACTGGCGAAAAGAATTGAAGGAGATGCCGTCATTTTAGCGCTAGGGTGGAAAAATCCTATCCGAAAAACAGGTTCAACTGGAGATGGGTATGGAATCGCTCGAAATGTAGGACATACCATTACTTCATTATTTGCCACAGAAGTGCCTTTAACAAGTAATGAAAGTTTCATTAAAGAAGGCGTATTACGAGCTCTTTCATTAAGAAATATTGCTTTTAAGTGTATTGAATCAAAAAAAGGAAAAGTAGTCGTGACGCATCAAATGGATATGATTTTTACGCACTTTGGCATTAGTGGCCCAGCTGTATTACGTTGCTCAAGCTTTGTTCATCAAGTTCAACAAAAAAAGACAATGTTAAAGAAGTTACGATGTCATTAAATATACAACCTGATTTGACTAAACAGGAATTATTAGAAAAAAATGGCAAGAATGGAAAGAAAAATAATCCACAAAAGACTGTGAAAACATTGTTAAAAAGAGTGGATGCCTGAACGATATAGTAGGATTTTTAATTAAAAATTGGAATATCTTCACAAAAAGTCATTGGGAAAATGACCGAACAAGAAACTCAACAATTACTAAACTCTATTCAAGATTTTAGATTTACAGTTAATGGAAGTCTGCCAATTGAAAAAGGGTTTGTAACTGGTGGAGAGTTCAATTAAAGAAGTGGATCAAAAACCTTAGAATCAAAAATCACTCAAAGGAGTATATTTTTGTGGCGAATTACTAGATATTCATGGATATACTGGAGGGTATAATATTACTTCAGCCTTTGTAACGGGATATGTTGCAGGATTACATGCTGCACAAGGTTGGTAAAAATATGAAAAATAGCATAGTTTCGTCATAAAATCTTCACAAATTAAGATTGTGCTTTAACTATTCCAAAAGAATATGTTTACCTCCTAAAGTAAATAAACTCTATCCTTTTTTTCTCCGACAATTTTGTCGGAGTTTTTGATTTTGTAACGAAATAGCGTTTTATTATGTTATAATAACAACGATATCTTAAATGAATCGAGGTGTATCTCTTTCAATATGGTAAAATTGGGAGAAAAGAATTGTAGAAAAAGGAATTCGTTTATTACCATTAATGGACTTATCTCAAGTAGATACAAGTCTAGCTAGACCAATTCCAGAAGCAAAATCAAAGTTAGAAATTATTGTCCATGCAATGGAAATCAGCATGGGAGTTTTTAGGACATGTAGATATTTGTATTGAAGGCTATGTATATTCTTATGGAAATTATGATGAATTAGCTTGTATTTTTAAATGGAGCTAGAGGAGAAGGTGTATTATTAAAAGCACCAAAGAAGATTATTTCAAATTTTGTAAGAGACATTGCAAAAAACGCTTTATATTTATAGTTTTAGAAGTTACTGATGAACAAATTCAATTAATTAAAAAATCGTTTTGGAAAAAGTATTGAAGGAATCTTTTTACTTGGTCTCCACCAGATGATATTTGTTCATTTTAATCCGGTTAGTGAGAAGTTAGAAGAGATGTATGCGTATTTTATGGTGCAGTGCATGCCAGTAACTTTTTATAAATTTAGAAAAACGCAATTTAAATTGTATACGATGTGGCGAAATAATTGTTTTGTTATTTGTAGACTATTTAGTTTCTGCATTAAAAATAAGACCTCTTCGTGCAAGAATGACAACATTTCCAAGTTTATACCAAGAACGTTTGGAATCATTAAAAAAGCAAAAACAACATTCAATCGTGACTGACTGTCAAATTTATTAAAAGATTGGAATAAAACTTAAAAATACTCTAATTACTTTTACAAGTGGTGATTATCGTTGATTATGATAAAGAAAAAGACTTCTATAAGTAGCAAAAGTAACAAAAACCAGTTATGGTTTTTGTTGCGAAAAAAGTGAGACCAAGGCTCAAATTTTAGCCATGAGACTCGTCTTTACGAGGGCTGCTGGCGACCGTGCTACATTATAGAGTCTTTTTCTTTATCAATCAGCATAATTGCCTTCTACATAAAAATATTCTTCTAATGTTGGTTTTGAAGTATAAATTTGTTCTGCAATATCTCCCACATATCTTAAATGACCATGCTTCTGATTGATAACCCGTAATGGCTTCTTTTCCTTCTTGGAATCTTACAATAAACCCGTATTCATGAGCATGACTATGCAACCATTCAATGGCTTTCTCATCTTGAGGATTTTCTCCTAATAATCCACCAGTACCATTTAAAAATATCAAAAAGCAAGCCCTGTTTGATGTTCACTATATCCCGGACGAGCAGAGTAAGTATCAGCCACTTTTTCCATCTTTATTCACATAATTTTGATAAAGTTGAGTTTGGTATTCATAGGAACGAAATCCACTATATTGATTACTAATACTGAAACCTAACTCTTGCATTTTTGAATAAAGCTCCCTCACTTTTTCTCCAGCAATTGGATTTTCTCCTGGATTATAGTCAGCAGGAAGTTTATGTTTTTGTTAACAACCATTTGGATTCCTAATGATAAATCCGCTTGACCATTACTTTTTGAGTAGTTTGTTCAGTTGTAGCAGTCGCTTGAGTGGTTTCTGCTTTGTTTTCTGTAGTAGTGGTAGAGTGACAAGCTGTTAAAATGCTAGACTTGCTACCATATAAATGAATTTTTCATCATTATCCCCCTTTATTTATAGTATTTATTGTAGCACAGATATTGAAATGAAAACATGTGAAATGAAATTTCAAAAACAAGAATATTTTTATCGAAATAACAAATAATGTTCGTAAATTAACCGTATTCTAATGAAAAACTACTTGAATTTTTATTCAGTTTATGGTATAGTAGCAATTAAAAATTACAGATTCTAGGAGGTCTCCAATATGTCCATGTGAGAAACAAAGTTTCAAAAAGAAGGTTATACATTTGATGATGTATTATTAATTCCAGCAGAAAGTCATGTACTACCAAATGATGTGGATTTACAAGTACAACTTGCAAAGAATTTATTGTTAAAAATTCCATTAATGAGTGCTAGTATGGATACTGTTACAGATTCAACAATGGCGATTGCGATTGCACGACAAAGAGTGGTTTTGGAGTTATTCATAAAAATATGTCGATTGAAGCACAAGCTGAAGAAGTTCATAAAGTGAAACGTTCTGAAAGTGGTGTTATTTTTAAATCCATTTTTCCTAACTCCGAAGCATTCTGTACAAGAAGCAGAAGAATTGATGGCAAAAATATCGTATTAGTGGTGTACCGATTGTGGGAATCATTTGAAAATCAAAAATTAGTCGGTATTTTAACGAATCGTGATTTACGTTTTATTACAGATTATTCAATTGAAATTGAAGAAGTGATGACAAAGGAACCATTAATTACAGCACCAGTGGGAACTTCTTTAAAAGAAGCAGAAAGTATTTTTACAAAGACATAAGATTGAAAAACTTCCATTAGTAGATGAAAAGGAAATTTATCAGGATTAATTACGATTAAAGATATTGAAAAAAGTTATTGAATTCCCAAATTCAGCAAAGGATCAGCATGGACGATTATTAGTAGCCGCAGCAGTTGGTATCACCTCAGATACTTATGAACGTGCAAAAGCATTGTTAGAAGCTGGGGCAGATGCAGTGTCATCGATACAGCACACGGACATAGCGAAGGAGTGATTCGTAAAATTAAAGAAATTCGTGAAACATTTTCCAGATGCAACATTAATTGGTGAAATGTTGCTACAGCAGAAAGAGTACTCGCGCTTTTATTTGAAGTGGGAGTGGATGTTGTAAAAGTTGGGATTGGACCAGGTTCTATTTGTACGACACGTGTAGTAGCTGGTGTAGGTGTTCCGCAAGTAACTGCAATTTATGATGCAGCCACAGTTGCAAGAGAATATAGAAAAGCGATTATTGCAGACGGTGGAATTAAATATTCAGGAGATATTGTTAAAGCAATTGCTGCTGGTGGACATGTCGTTATGTTAGGTAGTTTATTAGCAGGAACGGATGAGTCTCCAGGTGAATTTGAAATTTATCAAGGACGTCGTTTTAAAAACGTATCGTGGAATGGGTAGTTTAGCTGCAATGGAAAATGGTTCGAGTGATCGTTATTTCCAATCAAAAATGAAGCGAATAAGCGTGTTCCTGAGGGAATTGAAGGACGTGTAGCATATAAAGGTGCTGCTAGTGACATTATTTTTCAAAATGATTGGTGGTTTGCGTTCTGGTATGGGTTATGTAGGAGCGCATAATTTAGAAGAGCTTCGTGAAAATACGCAATTTATTCGTATGAGTGGTGCTGGATTAAGAGAAGCCATCCACATGACGTACAAATAACCAAAGAAGCGCCTAATTATTCTGTCCAGTAATTAGTAATTTGGACTTTTATCTGAAGTAGCGAAGGACGGCAGCAAACCTTCGGTTTCATGCCTAAAAATCGAGCCTGTAGTCTCGATTTTCCCCGAGTAAAGAGTAACCTGACGGCTACTCTTACTTTTTGCTACAGCGAAAAGTCTATTTATTTGGGCATGTATGTATGAGAGTTCGGTGAATGAGATAGGATTTTTATCTGATGTAGTAAAGGAATCAAAGTAAATTTTTAGCTTCATACTTAAAACTCGAGAATATACACCTATTTTCCTTGAAAATACGGATAAAAATAATTTATTCCTATTTTTCATCAAAAATATAAAATTGAGCATTTTAGTTTAGAATAATTCTATTCTGTGATATACTATATTCATAAAGGGGAATGACAAATGTCAAAAGAAAAACAAAATTAGTATTAAATCAATTAGTGGCTGACTTAAGTCAACAAGCAGCAATTATTCACCAAGTACACTGGTATATGCGTGGACGTGGATTTTTAACATTACACCCAGCAATGGATAAATTAATGGATGAAATCAATGAGCAATTAGATGAAGTTTCAGAACGCTTAATCACAATTGGGGGAGCACCATATTCAACATTACGTGAATTTGCAGATAATACAAAAATTCAAGATATTCCTGCATCTTACGAACGTTCAATTGATGAATGGGTAAGACATTTTATTAGTAGGGATATGAATACTTAAGAGGATTATACCAAGAAGGTTTAGAAACAGCTGGAGAAGAAGGCGATGATGTATCACAAGATATCTGCATCGGTTTCAAAGGCGATATTGAAAAAAATCATTTGGATGCTACGTGCACACTTAAACGAAGCACCTGGAATCTAATTAATCCAAACAAAAAGGATGAGTCACTCATCCTTTTTGTTTAGTGTACTATTTTCAATCTTACATAATTTATTGATCTTCCGCTACCTTCTCGTTTGATTTCTCCTTCTGAAAATTAGTTTTCTTAAAGCTAATTCAATAGAACTTACACTAAGTGTTGGGCAAAGTTCACGGATATCTTGTTTTGTAAATCGTCCTAATTTTTGATAAGTTGCTTTTCTAACCATTTCTAATGCAGGAATTTTTTTCTTCAACAATTGAAAAACGATCTTCAAATGCTTGGTAAGCTGATAGAATAATTCCTAGTAAGTATTTAATGAAAAGGTATATTGTCTTCTTTTTTTCGTCATGCCAACCTTTTCCAGCAATATTTAAGGAAGTATAATATTCCGATTTATTCTTCGCAATAATAGCTTCAAGAGAAATATACTTTCCAACATAAAATCCACTTCTATATAAAAGTAAGGTTGTTAATAATCGACTCATTCTGCCATTTCCATCATTAAAAGGATGGATACAAAGAAAATCATGAATAAAAAGTAGAATGGCAATAAGTGGATCAACTTCCATATTGCCAACAATTACATTATATTCGTCACAAATTTTTCTAGTGCATTAGGTGTTTCTATGGGTGATAATGGGTGAATAAAAACTTCAGTGTGTCCATCAGGATAAGTGGCACTAATATAATTTTTGAACATTTTTAGTTTGACCTGCCATTGGATTGTTCATATGACTATACAACATTTTGTGCATTTGAAGAATATAGTTTTTGAAATTGGAATAACATCAAAAATTCTCATGAATAATATTTAATACATCTCTATAACCAGCTATTTCTTGTTCATTTCTATTTCGAGGAGTTGTTTTTCTTCTACTAATTCTCGCAACCTTGTACTAGTTGTAACAATACCTTCAATCTCATTAGAGGCTTCTGTACTTTGGATTTTTGCAATTTCAATTAATCGATTTAGTTCTTCAGGTCTTTGTTTTAAGAATAGTTCTTGCTTGCCTTGATATTTATAAATGGCTGAAACTAATCCTAAGATTTCTGAATCCCAAAGATTGTTTTTTTGATTTCATTATAATTAAAAATTTCTCATCTTTTCCCCTTAAAATTAGTTTTATCCCTTAAATTTTAACTGTTTTTAAGGGCAAATTCAAGTTTTAAGGAATAAAAACAGTTTAGTTATACAATCATTTGAAAGAAACTCATCAAAAGTATAGAATAGTTTAAGAAAAAATGATTTAGAAAAAATAGATACATGATAAAAGGAGGATGAGATGAATTCAAAGGCGTTTTATCAACAAATGTTTGCGATTGCGATTCCTGTTGCATTGCAAAGTTTACTAACTTCATTTTTGAACACATTAGATACGGTAATGATTTCCTCTCTTGGTGATGCAGTATTGCGGGTGTTGGATTAGCGAATCAAGTATTTTTCTTATTTACATTGATTTGTTTTGGAATTAACTACAGGCTCCTCAATTTTATTTGCTCAATATTGGGGTGTGAGGGATGTTCTTCAAGTTCGAAAAATTAATCAGGCAAGTTTAATGTTGTCTACAGCTATTTCTGCGGCATTTATGCTTGTTGCAATGTTATTTCCTTATGGGATTTTTAGAGTTATTTACCCATGATGCAGCAGTTGTTCAAGCTGGTGGGGACTACTTACGTGTAGCGGTATTAACCTATGTCATTACTGCATGGGTTTTTTTCTTTAGGTAGTGCTTTAAGAAGTACAGGAAATCCAAGGGTTCCATTAATAGCAACGATGATTAGTTTTGTTGCCAATGCTTTCTTCAATTATATTTTTATTTTTGGAAAGATTAGGATTGCCAGCAATGGGAGTTGTCAGGGGCAGCGTTAGGAACTGTTGTAGCGAGAATGGTTGAAATTGGAGTATTAGTTTTTGTTATCAAACGTTATCAAGGGCCGCTTCAAATTCCAATTCGACATTTACAAAAATTCCAAAAAGAATTTTTGGGAAGTTTATTGGAAGACAACTTTACCAGTTATTGTCAATGAAACCTTCTGGGCACTAGGGCAAGTGTTTTATAATGCAGCTTATGCAATGGTTGGAACTCAAGCGACTGCAGCGGTGCAAATTGCAGTTGCGATTCAAGGCTTAGCCTTTGTTATCGTTCGTGGATTAGGAAGTAGTTGTAGTATTATGCTTGGGCAAAGTATTGGAAAAAAATAAAATTGAACGAGCGAAAAAAGATGCCCATCGATTTATTATTTTAGCGATTATAACGGGTGTAGTCATTGGTGCTATTGAAAGTTTAACGCCACAATGGACATTATTATTATTTGGACATATTAGTCCAGAAGTGTATACTCTTGGTCAACAATTATTACAAGTAATGGGGATGATTTTTATCTTAAAAAACGATTAATTCCATTATTGTTGTAGGAGTTTTTAAGAGGTGGTGGGGATACTCATTATGGAATGAAATTAGAAATGAGTTGTGTATGGTTAGTCGGCGTACCATTATCTCTATTAGCAGCAGGAGTGTGGCATTTACCAGTTACTGTAGTTGTTATTTGTGCAGGTATGGAAGAAGTGACAAAAAGTAGTCGTAGGACTCTATCGTGTTTATTCTCAAAAAATGGATTCATCGTTTTAGTTCAAGACTAGTCAATTCCTTTTCATTTATGGTAGAATATTTGTCAGACAGTTCGTAACCATCCTGTCTATAAACAAAAACTAGGGCTTATTTGAACATGAAATGATCAATCAATTCCTGGAAAACGATGGTGTTTTTTTCAGGAATTTTTTATATCTAATAGTCCGGAAAGAAGGAAGAAGAATGAGAAAAACGAAGAAATGGGAGAAATTACACACTTAGGAAGTAACACAGTTTATCGTGACGATTATGCACCAGAGTGCTAGAGTCATTCCCAAATAAACATCCTGAAAATGACTATTTTTGTAAAATTTAATTGTCCAGAATTTACTTCATTATGTCCAATTACAGGTCAACCTGACTTTGCTACAATTTATATTAGCTATGTTCCTGGAGAACGTATGGTAGAAAAGTAAGTCTTTAAAATTATACTTATTTAGCTTTAGAAATCGTGGAGATTTCCATGAAGACTGTATGAATATCATTATGAAAGATTTAGTAAAATTAATGGATCCAAAAATATATTGAAGTTTGGGGCAAATTTACACCACGTGGGGAATCTCTATTGATCCATATTGTAACTATGGAAAACCAGGTACTAAATGGGAACAAGTAGCAGATCACCGTATGATGAATCATGATTTATATCCTGAAAAAGTGGATAACCGTTAAGGAGAATCAGGATGAAATTAGTATTATTAAGTGGTGGAGTCGATAGTTCGACTGCATTAGCGCTAGCTTTGAGTCAAGATCCTCAGGTCGAAGCTATTTCATTTTCATATAATCAAAAGCATAAGGAATTGGAATTAGAAGCTGCTAGAAAAAATTGCAGCCTATTACAAAGTTCCGCATCAAGTTTTAGAGGTTAGTTCTGTATTTTTCAGGGAAGTAAATCGTCTTTAAATGCTGGAAATGATATCGAAGTGAGTACAGGAGATTATGCGACTCAAACAGAAGCAAATACCGAAGTGGAATTTCGTAATGGAATTTTTATTTCGATTTTAGCAGGAATTGCGATGCAAAAGGAACTTCTGAAATTTATTTTTGGAGCTCATTTGGATGATTCTGGAGTTATTTATCCAGACTGTTCGCCTGAATTTATTGAAGCGATGAATCAGGCTGTTCAATTAGGAAGTGGAGGTAAAGTTCGATTGACAGCTCCATTTGGACAAGTGAAAAAGAAAGATATTGTTGCTAAAGGAGTCGAATTAGGAGTTCCTTATGAGTTGACGTACAGTTGCTATAATGGGGTGTATCCTCCATGTGGAAAATGTGGAACTTGTATTGATCGAAACAAAGCCTTTTTAGCAAATGGATTGGAGATTTTTATAGTGGATAAAAACAAATTAGATTATTAACACAAAATACTTTAATAGGAGCGTTATATGTTGTATTAACATTAATTAATCCTATTTCTTACGGGATGTTTCAGTTCCGTTTATCAACTTTATTAATGGGTGTTCCATTTTATAAACCGCAATTGTCATTAGGAATTTTAATTGGTGTAATGATTAGTAATATTCCAAGTCCTCTTGGACCGATTGATATTTTATCTGGATTTTTAATTCAATCAGTGAGTTTATATATTTTTAACCGTATTTTTCAAAAATTCTTATGTGAAGAGTGCTGCTTATGGAGTTTTGGTGTGGTTTTGTAGTAGGTGCAGCTTTGTACTACTCTTTACAAGTACCATTCTGGCCCTAGCGTATTTGGCGTAGCGGTGTCGAATATTTTATTTGCCTTCTTAGGTACCTTTTATTGTTGAAAAAAATTCTTAAAAGGATTTTTTAGATAAAAACAGTAGTTGAATAGAAACCGATGAATAGACTTCGAAACGTAATAGTGTTTCGAAAGTCTTTTTATGATAAGCTAAAAAGATGAAAGAAAAATTTTTGTGTTAGCGAGGGTCGCCAGCAGCCTCTGCGAGTCTCATGGCTAAACTTCGAGCCTGAGGTCTCGAAGTTTCCCTATAATAGAAGCCAGACGAGGCTTCCATTATTTTTCGCAACAAAAATTTTTCTTTTCCTCTTTTAGCTGAATTATAAGACGAAGTACAACTGTTTTAAAAACTAAATACTAGTTTTTAAAACGATATAAACAGTGAAAAACGCAAATACAATATAAAAGCAGAAAAATCTTTTTGTAGTGAAAGCAATAGAAGCCAGGGGTGGCTTCTGTTGTAGGTAAAAATCGAGACCGAGGCTCGATTTTTAGCCAAGAGACCCATAGGGAGCTACTGGCGACCTCACAAACAAAAAGTATTTTTCTGCTTTTCTTTATACGTACTCAAAAAAACATTGACAGAAGAAGGAAAGGGGAGTAAAGTTATAAAACGTAAAGTTACGTTTTATAGGAGAGGGAGAAAAAATGAAAAATTCATAAAAATCATTACTAATTGGGAGTGCAAGTCTTTTTATTGGGAGGGTGTTCACTGTTTAATACTCAAAAACACAACTCAACAAACAGAATCAGAAACAACGACAACAGAAGTTTTCAAAAGCTGATTTAGCAAAAATTTGAAAAAATAGCTAAAGAAGTAAAAGAAAAATAAACCAAAAACAATTGTTGGAGAAGTATTCGAAAAATGGATATTTAAAAAACATGGAGATCATTATCATTTTGTATACGGAGCTCCTCCAGCAGATGCTATCTATGAACAAAAGAATTCTGCAACAGCAATTAGTTCTGCAGATGATGGATATGTTTTTAATCCAAATGATATTGTAGAGAAAATGAAATGGGATATGTTGTTCGCCACGGAGATCACTTCCACTTTATTTATAAAAATAATACTCAACAAACACTAGCAACAACACTAGCTACAAATTCAGTAACTTATGAACATTATGAAGAAGTTGAAGATGGCTATGTATTTGATAAAAAGATGTTGTAAGTGAAACTGAAACAGGCTATATCGTTCGTCATGGAGACCATTTCCATTTTTATTTATAAAAGATAAACAAGGGAATCCAGTAGTAACTACAGAGTACCATGATCATGATGGTGACAAACACGACCACGAAGGTGAACATCATGATCAGGACCATGATGGGTATGTATTTGACAAGAAAGATATTGTAAGTGAAACAGCAGAAGGTTATGTAGTGCGACATGGAGACCACTTCCATTTTATTTACAAAAATCAAGCGAATCCTGAAAGTACACAGCCTAATACCGTTGCATCAACAATTGAAAAAGTTGAAAAGATAGAAAAAGGAATTATATGGTTTAACAGGAGGAGTGCAACACCTCTTACGAAGCCTGAAACAAAACCAATCGCTGAAGTCTGACTACACAGCCAAAAAGAAAACAATTTTCTGGAATCCATTATAGAACGAGTGACGGATTTTTATTTGATGGAAATCATATTATTGGTACATCAGGAGAAAAACTTATTAGTGGCACATAATGGAAATATGAAAGATATACATGTTATTCCATTTGAACAATTAGTCCATACAAAAATGGGAACATTTAATTCCAAAAAGAACATTTAGAAGCGGCTAAAGCACGCTATAACGGGACTGCAACGTCTCCTAAAGAAGAACATCACCATGATGATGCAACGAAACCAGAAGAAATAAGTGAGTTAGATAAAAATCGAAGAAAAAATTGCAGGCATTATGAAACTATATGGAGTAAAACGTAAAAGTATTGATAGTGAATAAAAGAAAAATGCGATTATTTATCCGCATGGCGATCACCATCATGCAGATCCAATTGATGAACATAAAGCCAGTTGGAATTGGTCACTCTCATAGTAATTATGAACTCTTCAAACCAGAAGAAGGGTTTGCAAAAAGAAGGAAATAAAGTTTATACAGGAGAAGAATTAGCAAGTGTTGTAAAATTATTAAAAATAGCACATTTAACAATCAAAAACTTCACCTTAGCAAATGGGCAAAAACGTGTATCCTTCAGTTTCCACTAGAACTAGAGAAAAATTAGGAACAAATATGATGGTGTGAAATTAACAACTCCTGACTGGAAAGTGATTGAGAAACTATCTGGGAAAGTGTTTGGTGAAGGCGTGGAAATATTGCTAATTTTTGAGATTAGATAAATCCCATATTTACCAGGAGAAACATTTAAATATACAATTACTTCAAAAAGACTATCCAGAAGTAAATTATGAAGGAACATTTACCGTTCCATCTTCATTAGCATACAATATGGCAAGTCGTACGATTTTTATCCATTCTATGCAGGGGATACTTATTTAAGAGTGAAACCTCAATATGAAGTACCAAAAGGAACAGATGCTTTAGTCAGAGTTTTTGATGAATTTCATGGAAATGCATACTTAGAAAATAACTACTAGAGTGGGTGAAAATTAAACTTCCAATTCCAAAAATTAAATCAAGGAACTACGATGACAGCAGGAAATAAAATTCCAGTAACTTTCATGGCAATGCTTATTTAGATAATCAATCATCTTATATTGTAAAGTTCCGATTTTAGAGAAAAATAATCAAAACAGAAAAACCTGGAGTTTTATCACAATTTAAAGGACATGGCATAGAAGAAAGTTCTAAGCCTGTAGAAAAAGCTGAAGAATCACCAAAAGAAACTGGAAAAAGTAGACGAACCTTCAAAACCAACTGAAAAATCCTATTTTAGATCCAATGTTAGAAGAAGCTCCAGCAGTAGATCCAGTACAAGAGAAAAAGTTGCTAAATTTGCAGAAAAGCCATGGAATGAAATTAGAAAATGTCTTGTTCAATATGGACGGAACAATTGAATTACATTTGCCAAATGGTCAAGTTATTAAAAAGAATATGGCAGATTTTACAGGAGAAGTGCCTCAAGGAAATGCTGAACATAAAATCTCTGAAAATGTAACACCAACTCCTGATAAGGTTGACATAAAACCAATAGAAAATAAAACAGGAAACTATTTTACCAGAGGCTCCAAAACCTAATGAAAAAACCAGTCAAACCTGAAAAATTCAACAGATAATGGAATGTTAAACCCTACAGGAAATGTAGGAACTGATCCTATGTTAGAACCAGGGTTGAAGAAACGCCTGCAGTAGATCCAGTACAGAGAAAATTGCAAAAATTTGCTGAAGTTACGGATTAGGGATTAGATAGTGTTATCTTTAATATGGATGGAACTATTGAGCTACGTCTACCAAGTGGGGAAGTCGTTAAAAAGAATATGGCTGATTTTTACAGCATAATAAATTGATGAAAAAGCGTCTGAATCGAAAGAATGATTCAGGCGTTTTTCTTATTATAGTTACATGAGAATAGTGTAGGATAATGATTTAATAATGTACGTATAGAAGCTAAAAAGATGAAAGAGAAAATTTTATGTGTTAGCAAGGTCCAGCAGCCTCTGCAAAGTCTCATGGTATTTTCGCAATAAAAAATGTTTCTTTCATCTTTTAGCTGAATGACTAAAACAAGTACAACAATTTTAAAATAAATACTGTTCAAATCGATGTGACGTATTCTTTGGAGTAGGGAAAGAGGCATTTGATAGGTCTTAAATTGAAAAATCCATGTTTACAATAAAGAAAATAATATGTTAAACTGACGGTAGTTAAGGGGTTTCAAAAATAATGACTATATATATAGTTAATGAAAGCAATAAAGCACTTCATTAGACTTTTTAGGTGGTCTCGTGTTTAGAAAACAAAAAATAAATTAAGTGTGTAAGTTAACGAGTAAACTTAATTAGCTAACAAATTTGAGTTTGTAGGAGGTTTTTGAATATGATATTTCATGAATTTGGTGATAAAAATTTCACATATATTATTGATACACGGAGGAGGTAATTCCTGGTGGAATTATCTTCGGCAACTCAGTATATTATCCGATAAATATCATGTGATATTACCAACACTTAATGGTCATGGAGAAGAATATCAAAAGAGTATATTTCAACTGAAAATTCCGCACAGCAAATTATGGACTATATAAAAATAATTGCGATGGAAAAATTATTTGCAATGGGTGGTAGTTTCTTTGGGAGGTCAAAGTGCCATAGAGTTATTGTCAGCTAACAGTGATATAGCTCAGAAAGCAATTATAGATGGTAGCATTTGTATTCCTCAATCAAAACTGGCAAGGGTTAGTACAATTATTGTAAAATTATTTGGAAAACTTATGTTTAGCAAATATGCAAGTAAAAATTCAGTTGAGTTTAATGAAAAATTTATCCCAATATGGCTTATTCGTAAGAAATAGAAGGCTATTATATGGAGGATATGCCAAGGATTCCGATTAAAACATTGGTGACTATGTATCAAAACATATATGGGAGAATATAGGCTTAAATATTCTATTACAGAAAGTAAAGCACGGGTTCTATATATTTATGGTGAAAAAGAAATAGGGGTTGCGTTAAGGAATCAGCTAAGCTGTTTCAAAAATGCATCCTAATTGTACTGTATATGGAAGCGAAAGGATATAACCACGGTTATCTATCGAGCTTATCTGCCTTTTGGAGTGGATGAATTTGGGTTAATCCATTTTTGGAAAAACGATGTTCATCATAATAACTAAACTATCAGGTTATATAATAATTCTTAGATTTGTCAACTTCTCATAAATTTGTTTAAAAAGTATTATCAGTGAAAAAGCAAATACAATATAAAAGAAAGCAGAAAAATCTTTTTTGCTAGCCAAAGAGACTCGCAAGCGAGGCTACTGGCGACCTCGCAAACAAAAAGTATTTTTTTCTGCTTTTTCAATACGATTCAAAAATGTATGCACTTTCTTATAAATAGCAAAGAAAAGTGCTTCAAAACTATGACAAAACGCCGATTTCACGCTAAAATAATGTAACGCAATAAGTGTAACTATAGTCTTGCGGGGATGCTGAAATATTGTCCAGAAATCCCGTGAATATAAGGAAAAACAAAAAGAATAGAGCACTCTTTTTTAATAAGGGATAAAGAAATTCTTTTTGGTTTTGTTCTAAAAATGACTTTCAGGCAGCATTTGTTACGAAAATTTAATAATGTAATAAATTTGTAATATTTATTCATAAAATTATGATATAGGGGTGGAAAGTTGGCACATCATGATGTGAAATACAGTAAACACCGTGTGCGTAGAAGTTATGCACGAATCAGTGAAGTATTAGAATTACCAAATCTAATTGAAATTCAAACTGATTCTTACCAATGGTTCTTAGATGAAGGGATTCGTGAAATGTTTAAAGACATCTCACCAATCGAAGACCATACAGGTAATTTATCATTAAATTCTTAGATTGCATGAATTACATGCTAAAAATATAATCTTGCTGAAGCAAGAAATCACGACGCAAATTATGCAGCACCAATTTATGTGAAAATGCGTTTAGTGAACAAAAGAAACTGGAGAAGTAAAAGACCAAGAAGTCTTCTTTTGGAGATTTCCCATTAATGACAGAAATGGGTACATTTATCATTAATGGTGCAGAACGTGTTATTGTATCTCAATTAGTGCGTTCACCAGGTTCATACTTCCATGACCGCCCAGATAAAAATGGTAAAGCCTTATACGGCGCAACATTAATTCCTAACCGTGGTGCATGGTTAGAATATGAATCAGATTCAAAAGACATTTCATATGTACGTATTGACCGTACTCGTAAAATTCCATTAACAGTATTAGTTCGTGCGTTGGGTTTTGAATCAGATGATACAATTTTAGAAATCTTCGGTGAAAGTGAAACATTACGTTTAACATTAGATAAAGACGTTCATAAACGTATGGATGAATCACGTACAGAAGAAGCCTTAAAAAGACATTTATGACCGTCTACGTCCAGGAGAACCAAAGACAGCTGAAAGAGTTCACGTAACTTATTAACAGCTCGTTTCTTTGATCCACGTCGTTATGATTTTGCGGCAGTAGGTCGTTATAAAGTAAATAAAAATTAAACTTAAAAACACGTTTATTAAATCAAACAGTTGCTGAAAACATCGTACATCCTGAAACTGGAGAAATTGTTGTTGAAGCAGGAACAGTTCTTGAAAAAGAAATTATGGAAAAAAGTGGCTCAAGCATTAGAAGCAGGAGCAAACTTATTTACATTATATCCTTCAAGTGAAGGAGTTATCAAGAGCCTGTAACGATTCAATCCGTTCAAGTATATTCACCACAAGACCCTGAGACGTATTATTAAAGTAATCGGAAATGCGAATATTCCAGATGAAATTAAATGCGTAACGGCAGCTGATGTTTTTAGCTACAATCAGCTACTTCTTAAACTTATATGAAGGAATCGGATCAACAGACGATATCGACCACTTAGGAAACCGTCGTATTCGTTCAGTTGGTGAATTATTACAAAACCAATTCCGTATCGGTTTATCTCGTATGGAACGTGTGGTTCGTGAACGTATGTCGATTCAAGATATAGCGACAGTAACACCACAACAATTAGTAAATATTCGTCCTGTAGTAGCAGCGATTAAAGAATTCTTTGGTTCATCTCAATTATCACAATTCATGGACCAAACAAACCCATTAGGAGAATTAACACACAAACGTCGTCTATCAGCCTTAGGACCTGGTGGTTTGACTCGTGACCGTGCCGGATATGAAGTTCGTGACGTACACTATTCTCACTATGGTCGTATGTGTCCGATTGAAAACTCCTGAGGGACCAAATATCGGGTTGATTAACAGTTTATCATCATACGCTCAAAATTAATAAATATGGATTTGTTGAAACTCCATACCGTCGTGTAGACTGGAAAACTCATAAAGTAACCGATAAGATTGATTACTTAACAGCAGATGAAGAAGACCGCTATGTAGTAGCGCAAGCAAACTCACCATTAAATGAAGATGGAAGCTTCGTAAATGATGTAAAGTAATGGCTCGTTACGTATCAGAAAAACTTAGAAGTTCCTGCAGAACGTGTAGACTATATGGACGTATCTCCAAAAACAAGTAGTTGCTGTTGGACAGCATGTATCCGTTCTTAGAAAACGACGACTCAAACCGTGCGTTAATGGGTGCCAACATGCAACGTCAAGCAGTTCCGTTATTAAATCCAAAAGCACCATTTATTGGTACTGGTATGGAATATGTAACAGCACATGACTCTGGGGTAGCTTTACTATGTAAACGTGAAGGTATCGTAGAATTTGTTGATGCAAAATCAAGTACGTGTACGTACTGCAGATGGTTCATTAGACCAATATAATATTACTAAATTCCATGGTTCAAATGCTGGTATGTGTTATAACCAACGTCCAATCGTTTCAAAAAGGAGACAAAGTAGAAGTTAGGGAAATCTTAGCAGATGGTCCTTCAATGGAACAAGGTGAATTAGCATTAGGGCAAAACGTTCTAGTTGCATTCATGACTTGGGAAGGATACAACTATGAGGATGCGGTTATCATGAGCGAACGTCTTGTAAAAGATGATGTATATACTTCAATCCACATCGACGACTACGATTCAGAAGCTCGTGATACAAAACTTGGACCTGAAGAAATTACTCGTGAGATTCCAAACGTTGGGGAAGACGCATTGAAGAACCTTGACGCAGACGGAATTATCCGTATTGGTGCGGAAGTTAAAGATGGGGATATCTTAGTTGGTAAAGTTACTCCTAAAGGATTAACAGAACAATCACCAGAAGAACGTTTATTACATGCTATCTTTGGTGAAAAAGCTCGTGAAGTACGTGATACTTCATTACGTGTTCCTCATGGCGGCGGGGGTATCGTTCGTGATGTACGTGTGTTCACTCGTGCAGCCGGTGATGAATTAGCGCCTGGAGTAAACAAATTAGTTCGTGTATATATTGTACAAAAACGTAAAATCAATGAAGGGGATAAGATGGCCGGACGTCACGGTAATAAAGGGGTTGTTTCCCGTATTATGCCGGAAGAAGATATGCCATTCTTACCAGATGGAACACCAGTTGACATCATGTTGAACCCATTAGGGGTACCATCACGTATGAACATTGGACAAGTATTAGAGTTACACTTAGGGATGGCAGCTCAGTGAATTAGGCATTTACGTCGCAACACCAGTATTTGATGGTGCTCAAGATGAAGATGTTTGGGGAACAGTTGCAGAAGCAGGTATGGCTCGTGATGCGAAAACAATTTTTATACGATGGACGTACAGGGGAACCATTCGATAACCGTGTATCAGTAGGGGTAATGTACATGATTAAACTTGCCCACATGGTTGATGACAAACTTCACGCTCGTTCAATTGGACCATACTCATTAGTAACTCAACAACCTCTTGGAGGAAAAAGCTCAATTTGGTGGACAACGTTTCGGAGGAAATGGAGGTATGGGCGCTAGAAGCATATGGTGCTGCATACACATTACAAGAAATCTTGACATACAAATCAGATGACGTTGTTGGTCGTTGAAAACTTACGAATCAATCGTGAAAGGTCAACAAATTTCTAAAACCAGGTGTACCTGAATCATTCCGCGTATTAGTAAAAGAATTACAAGCATTAGGGTCTTGATATGAAAGTACTAGATGAAAATGATGAAGAAATTAAGTTAGAAGACATGGATGATGACGCTCGTATGAATTTCAATGATGTTGAAAAATGAGTGAAAAAGAAACGTATTTTTAAATGAATATTCTGACCGTATTGCTGAACTTTCTTCAGATAAAGTAGAAGTTGAAGAAACAACAGTAGAAGAAATTGAAGAAATTCAAGAATCAGAAGATACAGATGTAACTTTAGACTAAGAATAACTATTGGAATCGTAGGGCAATTCCAAAGAAGAGGGAGGTTGGCCTTGATAGATGTAAATAATTTTTGAAAGTATGCAAATTGGTTTAGCGTCTCCTGATAAGATTCGTGAATGGTCATATGGTGAAAGTAACCAAACCAGAAACAATCAACTATCGTACTTTGAAACCAGAACGTGATGGTCTATATTGTGAAAAAGATTTTTGGACCAACTAAAGATTTAGAATGTTCATGTGGTAAATTAAAGAAAATTAACAATAAAGGAAAAGTGTGTGATCGCTGTGGCGTTGAAGTAACTCGCTCAAAAGTTCGTCGTGAACGTATGGGACATATCGAATTAGCAGCTCCAGTATCACATGTTTGGTACTTTAAAGGAATTCCTAGCCGTATGGGACTTGTGTTGACATGAGTCCTCGTGCGTTGGAAGAAATTATTTATTTTTGCAAGCTATGTTGTTATCGATGCTGGTGACACAACATTGATGAAAAACAATTATTAAGTGAACGTGAATACCGTGAAAAACGTATGGAATTCGGAACTCGTTTCACGCAGCAATGAGTGCTGAAGCTGTTCAAGAATTATTAAACAATGTTGACTTAGAAGCAGAAATCGCAGAATTAAAAAGAAGAGCTAAAAACAGCTCAAGGACAAAAACGTACTCGTGCCATTCGTCGTTTAGATATTTTTAGATGCTTTCCGTGAATCAGGAAATAAACCTGGTTGGATGGTAATGGATGTTATTCCAGTTATCCCACCAGATTTACGTCCAATGGTTCAATTAGAAGGTGGACGTTTTGCAACAAAGTGACTTAAATGATTTATACCGTCGTGTTATTAACCGTAATAATCGTCTAAAAACGTTTATTAGAATTAAATGCTCCACGTATCATCGTTCAAAAATGAAAAACGTATGTTACAAAGAAGCGGTTGATGCTTTAATCGATAATGGTCGTCGTGGTCGTCCAGTAACAGGGCCAGGTAACCGTCCATTGAAATCATTAAGTCATATGCTTAAAAGGGAAACAAGGTCGTTTCCGTCAAAACTTACTTGGTAAACGTGTAGACTACTCAGGACGTTCTGTAATCGTAGTAGGACCAAACTTGAAGATGTATCAATGTGGTTTACCAAAAGAAATGGCGATTGAATTATTCAAACCATTCGTAATGAAAGAATTAGTAGAACGTGAAATTGCTGGAAATATTAAGAGTGCAAAACGTAAAATTGAACGTTTAGACGATGATATTTGGGCAGTTTTAGAAGAAGTAATTCGTGAACTACCCCGTTCTATTAAAACCCGAGCACCTACTCTTCACAGATTAGGGATTCAAGCATTCGAACCAACTCTAGTAGAAGGTCGTGCAATTCGTCTTCACCCATTAGTGTGAGGCCTACAATGCCGACTTCGACGGAGACCAAATGGCGAGTTCACGTGCCACTTTCACAAGAAGCTCAAGCAGAAGCTCGTCTATTAATGTTAGCGGCACAAAATATCTTAAACCCTAAAGATGGAAAACCAGTAGTAACTCCATCTCAAGACATGGTTTTTAGGAAACTATTACTTAACATTAGAACAAGAAGGTCGTGTTGGAGAAGGAATGTACTTCAAAGACATGAACGAAGCAATGTTAGCATACCAAAATGGATATGTTCATTTACACAGCCGTATTGCAATTCACGCAAGTGCGCTTCCTCATAAAACCATTTACAGAATGGCAAAAAGAACGTATGTTAGTGACTACAGTTGGTAAATTATTATTCAATGAAATTATGCCTGACGAATTTCCTTACTTAAAATGAACCATCAATGGAAAAACTTAGAAGTAGCTACTCCAGATAAATACTTCTAGAACCCAGGTTCAAATATTAAGGAAGGAAATTGAAAAACGACCAATCGTTTTTACCATTCAAAAAGAAAAACTTAGGGTCAAATTATTGCGGAAGTCTTTAAACGTTTCCACATTACAGAAACATCAATGATGTTAGACCGTATGAAAGACTTAGGATATAAATATTCAACTCGTGCTGGTTTAACAGTAGGGATTGCAGATATTTCTGTTGCAGGAAAATAGAAATTCTTTCAGATGCACACAATCAAGTTGATGAAATTTCTAAATTATTCCGTCGTGGTTTGATTACAGATGACGAAAAGATATGAACGTGTTATTGAAACATGGAATGCTGCAAAAGATGAAATTCAGTGCATTAACAAAAACACTTGGTTCTCGTAACCCGATCTTCATGATGAGTGACTCTGGAGCCCGTGGTAACACTCTAACTTTACTCAGTTAGCGGGAATGCGTGATTGATGGCAGCTCTGAACGGTAAAATCATGGAATTACCAGTAACATCAAACTTCCGTGAAGGTTTAACGGTTATGGAGATGTTCTTATCAACTCACGGTGCCCGTAAAGGGATGACGGATACTGCCTTGAAGACAGCCGACTCAGGTTACTTAACTCGTCGTTTAGTAGACGTAGCTCAAGATGTAATTATTCGTGAAACAGACTGTGGTTCTGATCGTGGTTTAACTATTTCAGCTATCCGTGAAGGAAATGAAATGATTGAAACATTAGAAGAACGTATGATTGGACGTTATGCACAACGTTCTGTAAAAAGATCCAGTAACTGGAGAAGTATTTGTTGGTCACAATGAATTAATTACAGAAGATATTGCTCGTAAAAATCATTGATGCTGGTATTGAAGAAGTAACAATCCGTTCTGCATTTACATGTGATACGAAACATGGTGTATGTAAACATTGTTATGGACGTAACCTTAGCAACAGGTTCAGAAGTAGAAGTTGGGGAAGCAGTTGGTACAATTGCCGCTCAATCTATCAGGGGAACCTGGTACTCAGTTAACAATGCGTACCTTCCATACCGGTGGGGTAGCCGGAGATGATATTACTCAAGGGTTTACCTCGTATTCAAAGAAATCTTTGAAGCTCGTAACCCTAAAGGGGAGCAACGATTACAGAAGTAACAGGTGAAGTTGTATCGATTGATGAAAATGCGGGAAGCCGTATGAAAGAAATCACAATTAAAGGTGCAACAGATACTCGTACGTATACTGTTCCATTTACAGCTCGCTTAAATGTTGAAGAAGGACAAACAATCCATCGTGGTGAACCATTAACATCAGGTTCTATCGATCCAAAAAGAATTATTACGTGTTCGTGATGTATTATCAGTAGAAAACTACTATTACGTGAAGTGCAAAAAGTATACCGTATGCAAGGGGTAGAAATTGGAGATAAACACGTTGAGGGTAATGGTTCGTCAAATGTTACGTAAAGTTCGTGTAATGGATCCAGGTTCAACTGAAATTTTACCAGGAACATTATTAGATATCGCAGACTTTACTGAACGTAACCGTTCTGCAATTATGAATGGTGAAGTTCCAGCGACTGCACGTCCAGTATTACTTGGTATTACAAAGCTTCATTAGAAACAAACAGTTTCTTATCTGCAGCTTCATTCCAAGAAACTACTCGTGTGTTAACAGACGCATCTATTCGTGGTAAGAAAGACCACTTACTTGGACTTAAGGAAAAATGTTATCATTGGTAAGATTATTCCTGCTGGTACAGAGTATGGCTCGTTACCGTAATATGGAAAACAAGCACTTCTACACCAGTTCAAACAGAAGAATTCGTTGAAGCTACTGAAGAGTTAGCGGAAGGGATTGTAACTGAAGGAACAGTGGAAGCAACAACAGAAGCTTTAAAAGTTAGAAATTGACTTTCCAAATATGTAGTAAGGACATGAGCAGCCTCGCGAAGCGAGTCTCATTGCTAAACTTCGAGCTTAGGGTCTCGAAAGTTTCCTAGTAAAAGTAGCCACCAATGTGGCTGCTTTTACGCATACTACTATGGAAGTCTTTTCTTTTGATTTTTAGCGAACGTTTTCAAAAAGTATAAAAATTATGGTATAATCTTACAGTTAAGGTATTCAAATGATACCTATAAGGAGGAAGAGAGATGCAAAATTATTCAGAAGAAGGATTACAATATCATTTAAACATTCGCAAAGGAGATGTAGGTAAATACGTTATTTTTACCAGGAGATCCGAAACGTTGTGCAAAATTGCTGAACATTTTGAAGATGCAAAATTAGTAGCAGATAACCGTGAATATGTAACATATACAGGATACTTAGATGGAGAAAAAGTTGAGTGTAACTTCAACTGAGGGATTGGTGGGCCATCCGCTTCAATCGCCTTAGAAGAATTAGTGAGAGTGGTGCAGATACTTTTTGTTCGTGTAGAACTTGTGGAGGAATTGATATCGATGTCAAAGGTGGCGATATTGTTATTGCTACAGGTGCTATTCGTACGGAAGGAACAACTCGTGAATATGCACCAATCGAATTCCCAGCAGTTGCAAAACTATGATGTTGTAACAGCATTATTACAAGCAGGCAAAAACATTAGGATATACAACTCATGCAGGTATTGTTCAATGTAAAGATTCATTTTATGGACAACATGAACACAGAAGTAATGCCAGTTAGCTATGAATTACAACAAAAATGGGAAGCTTGGAAACGTCTAGGAGTAAAAGCTTCAGAAATGGAATCAGCAGCTTTATTTGTAGTAGCAAGCCATTTAGATGTAAGAGTTGGCTCAACATTTTTAGTAGTAGGAAACCAAGAAAGAAATGCAGCTGGATTAGAAAAACTCAATTGTTCATGATACAGAAGCAGCGATTACAGTTGCTGTTCAAGCATTACGTAACTTAATTGCACAAGACCGTCAAAACACGCATAAAGAAAGGTGAATCACATGGAATTAAAAAGAAATTTTAGTAACCGTCGATCATACCCTATTAACACAAAAATGCAACATGGGAAGAAATTCAACAAATTTTAGATGATGCGATTCATTATGGTACAGTCTTCAGCATGTATTCCTGCAAGTTATGATAAACAAGCAGCAGCGTATGTAGAAGGTAAATTACCGATTTGTACGGTTATTGGATTTCTAATGGTTATTCAACAACAAGTGTAAAAGTTTTTGAAACAAAAGATGCCATTGCCAATGGAGCAAGTGAAATCGATATGGTCATCAATATTACGGATGTAAAAATAAACGCTTTGACTTAGTAGAAGAAGAAATTCGTCAAATTCATGAAGCTTGCCAAGGAAGAATCTTGAAAGTAATCGTAGAGATTTGTTTATTAACAACAGAAGAATTGATTGAATTATGTAAAGTAGTGACTCGTGCAGGAGCAGAGTATATTAAAACATCAACTGGATTTTCAACAGGTGGAGCTACATTTGAAGCAGTAGCTTTAATGAAAGAACATATGTAGGTCCTTCAGTGAAAATCAAAGCTGCAGGTGGAATTTCTAGCTTAGAAGATGCAGAAAAATTCATCTCTATTAGGTGCTAGCTGTTTAGGTACAAGCCGTATTGTAAAAATTATTAAAAATCAAGCAGTTGAAGAAAATAGTTACTAGAAGCTTCAATAAAAAGAATGTAAGGATAAATCCTGTTAGTAAGAAATTGCTAGCAGGATTTTTGTGTATAGAAGTATTGAAAAGGGAAGAAGAAAAGAGTAGAATAAAAACAAAGTTTAGGGTGAACCTAAAAAGATAGGGAGTTGATATAATGGGAGAATTATTTGAAAATAAAGTATCTAAAACGATGCTTATAACACTACTAAGCAAAAGCGTTAGAAGGGGACAAAAAGAATAGGTTATTTATAGATCAAAAAGCCGAAGAAAATGATGAAGCAAGTTCCATCAATAGTAAATGTTTCTTTTTGATCGAATTGGTGTTTGTTTAAGAACAAAATATTTCGATGACTGCTGCAAGAATTTTATTAAGACTCATAGGAACATCCAGTTATGATTCAATTAGGCTGTGGTTTAGATGATAGGCAAGGAAGAATTGGAGCAGAAGATATTCCATTTTTCAGCGTAGACTTTTTTTAGATGTCATTACACATTAAGACAAGAGTTTTTGAAGAAACAGCTACTTCACAGATGATTGCTGACTCGATATTAGATGATAAATGGATTCAAATTATTAAAGAACAATATCCTAAAAGGAGATTACTTATTCATTATTGAAGGAGTGTTAATGTACTTTTAGTACAAAATGAAATAAAAAGAATTAGCGACAAAATTAGAGAGAGAATTTTCATCAATATGAATGTTATTTCGATACGTTACAACATCATATGGTTGCTACTAAAAATAAACAAAAAGAATTTAGAGAACAGGGAGTGCGAATGCATTGGGGACTATCTTCTCAAGAAGAGTTGTATGAATTGTTTTGGAAAAGCATGCAAAATAATGAAAAATAGACTATACAATGGCACAATATCCAAAACGATGGAAAGTAGTACATCGTATCGTTTCATTTATCCCGTTTATTCAAAAAGCCGCCATCTTAATAAAGATGAGAATTTCTAGATAGTATGTATTTAGAAATATAATATGATATTTATAGTAGTAAGAAATATAAATGGAAATTTGAGACTATAAGCTCAAATTTCCATTTTTACTAATCTTTTCTTCAACTCTGGCAAGTTCTACAGAATCGGTTAATTCTAAGAACATAGGCGTCCCAACTTACCCTTTCTTCGCTAATAATGTCGCAAATCTGAATCGAAGAGGATTGCCGTTTTCGTCTGTTTTGTGAGTTCACCAAAGTCTTCATTATATTTTTAAAATTTCCCAACCGGCATAATATTCTAGTAATTCGCCTTCTTTGAATGTAAATGGAAAATTCAAAGGACAAGGTGTATCTTCAGTAGACATAGCAGCAACAATTAGATTATATCCACCAGGAGCTGTGTGGTGATTGCATATTTTCAATAACATCTGAAATCACTTCTTCGTGTAAAAAACATCAAGACAACTGTAGAGATAATCCAATTATATTGACCTCCAGGAATATCTGCAGATTCAATATCATACGGTTCAATTTCAAGGAAAGTCCTTCTTGAGTAGCTACTTCTTTGTAATTTTGTAGGCTTGAAATATTCCAATCAAGTGAAGCAACATCGTATCCTAAAAGAAGCAAGGTATAAACTATTACGACCTTCTCCACTTCCCAAGTCAAGAACTCGTCCTTTTGGAATAAGAGGCTGAGCAGCTAATACTTCGGAGTGAGTCTTTGTATAGCCATATGGCAAAATAATCTTCTTTTTACAGAAAAACTCTAAATAACATTCGATATCGTCACTTGTTCCTGCAATCTGATGCCACTGTTGTGGTTCAACTAGTGGAATAGGAGTAGTCGCATTTAATTGTACAGTATCAATGACACTACCATCTTCATTTAAAAATTCAAAACGTAATTTCGCCTTTTTAAAATATGAAGTTGCCCAAGTTCCAACCTTTGTATTATGCATAAAAGGTTCGGGTAAAGTGTCCAACGTCCATAGTGGCATTTTTATAAGAACTAAATTATTCATGTATATCACCTCGTAACTTTATTGTAGGGAAAACTATTGGAATATGCAAGAAAAAGGGTATAGGTAAAAATTATAATAAGTGATAGGAATCTAGAAATTGACTGGAACAGACTTTGCTGGTATTCTAGTTTCATAGTCATAACGGCACTGTGACAAGGAGAGTAAAAAGTGAATCTATTTTAGAGAGTCTCGGTTTGGTGAAAAGAGATAATAGTTGAAACTTTGAAGATGGCCTTTGAGTGCTAATCGTTGAATCATGAGACGATTACGGGAAAGCCCGATACAGCTTATCAGTTTGAAAGATTAACTGACAGAGATAGGATTTGTGAAAATGCTATGAATAAAGGTGGTACAGAGAGAACTCGTCCTTTGGTTGGTGAGTAAGACCAAAGAGCGGGCTTTTTATTTGCTTGAAAAGGAGAAACAAATGATTGAATTAAAAAAATATTGATGTAACATTTTTCAGCAATCAGGTAAAACGGTCGAAGCTGTAAAGCAAGTAAATATTACTATTGAAGATGGAGATATTTATGGCATTATCGGATACAGTGGTGCTGGAAAAAGTACATTAGTACGTACCATTAATTTATTACAAAGACCAACAAATGGAACAGTAATCGTTTCAGGAGTAGAGTTAACAAGTCTTAAAAGAAGCTCAATTAAGAGATGCTCGTAAAAAATAGGAATGATTTTCCAACATTTTTAACTTGATGAATACTTTATCGGTATTTTGAAAATGTTGCCTTTCCATTAAAACGTTCAGGATTATCTAAAGCGGAAATTAAGCAAAAAAGTTGAGTCATTGCTACACTTTAGTAGGATTGGAAGATAAGATTACTAGCTACCCAAGACAATTATCTGGTGGGCAAAAACAAAGAGTTGCGATTGCAAGAGCATTAGCTAATGATCCAGATGTACTACTATGTGACGAAGCAACAAGTGCATTAGACCCTAAAACAACTGAATCTATTTTTAGAACTTTTGAAAAAGTAATGAACAATTAGGCATTACAATCGTAATTATTACTCACGAAATGCAAGTTGTAAAAAGAGATTTGTAATAAAGTTGTTGTAATGGAACAAGGACTAATTATTGAGCAAGGATCAGTATTAGAAATCTTTACAAATCCACAAAAATCGTTAACAAAAAGATTTTTATTGATACAGCTACACATATCAATAAAGGGAATTGAAACAGTTCTACAACATGAACATTTACTAAAACTTAAATCCAGGAGATGTTCTTGCAAAAATTTCATTTGTCGGTGCTTCAACTGGAGAACCATTAATTACGAAATTATCAACTCAATTCCAAGTAGCAGCGAATATTTTATTTGCCAATGTTGAAGTTATTCAAGAAACAGCAGTTGGAACTTTACTAGTAGGATTATCTGGTGAAGCCGAAAAATATTAAAAAGAGCTCTAGAACATATTCATCAATCGGGTGTTCAAACAGAAATTTTAGATGAGCCAAAGGAGGTTGAGTAAGATGAACTTACACCAATGGTTTCCAAATATTGATGCACGTGTAACACAAGAAATCATTAAAAGTACAATTGATACATTATTAATGGTTGGAATTACAGGACTGATTGCTGGAGTGTTAGGGATTGCCTTAGGAGTCGTGTTAGTCGTTACTCGAGAAGGAAATATTTTTAGAAAAATAAAGTGTTATACGCTGTATTAGATAAAGTGGTGAACTTATTCCGTTCGATTCCATTTTATCATTTTAGCAATGTTATTAATCCCATTAACAAGACTTATTGTTGGAACAACAATTGGAATTCCGGGGCAATTGTACCACTAGTGATTGCAACTGTTCCATTCTTCTCACGACAAGTGCAATTAGCGCTTTTTAGAGGTAGATAGAGGAGTGATTGAAGCTTCGGTAGCGATGGGATGTACACCATTAGAAATTATTTTCCGAGTGTATTTCTTAAAAGAAGGATTGCCAAGTTTGATTCTGTGCTTCTTCTTTAACAACAATCAGCTTAATTGGTTTTAACAACAATGGCTGGCGCGTTTGGAGCTGGAGGGATCGGGAACTTAGCAATTTCAAGAGGATATAATCGGTTCCAAGGGGATGTCATCGTAGTTGCGACAATTATTATGTTGATTATCGTATTTATCAGCCAAGCAGTCGGCGACTTCCCTAGAAAAAAGAGCCACGAAAATAACAAGATACAAGCCCGAGCGTTCTGAAATGAATCACTGGAGCGACGCACATAAAGCATCGTAGTGGCGGGGGTGGCGTGAAGTGGATGTCATTTCAGTGAGGTCGAGTTCAATTAAAACAAGATACAAGGTCGAGCGTTCTGAAACGAATCACTCGAGCGAGTCGATTAGAATTAAATTTTAAAACAAAGAAAGAGGAATTTATATGAACATTAAAAATTATTTGTAACAGCATTACAGGGATTAACATTAGCAGCATGTGGACAAGCTGCTCAAACATCTTCAAACTCAAGCCAGCAGCAGACACAAAAAGAAGCAAAAACAGTAAAAAGTTGGGGGTAAACGCAGGAAACCATGATGTATGGGATGACGTTATTAAACGCTTAAAAGAAAAAGAAAACATCAATGTTGAATTAGTAGAATTCACTGACTATGTTCAACCGAACCAAGCATTAGAAAATGGAGATGTTGACTTAAACTCATTCCAAACAATTATTTACTTAGAACGTTTCAACAAAGAACAAAATACTCATATCAAACCAATTGGATATACAGTAATTGCTCCAATGGGTGTGTACTCTAAAAAAATTAAAAACGTTAGCGAGTTAAAAGATGGCGATACAATTGCAATCCCAGAAGATACTTCAACAACTCTCGTGCATTACGCTTACTACACGCAGCTGGCGTAATCAAATTCAAAAGATGTAAACAACACATTAGCTACAAAAGATGATATCGTAGAAAATCCTAAGAAAATTAATATTAAAGAATTACCAGCTGGACAAACAGCTCGTGCTTTAGACGATGTGGCAGCTTCATTAATCAACAATGGTTTCGCAGTAGAAGCAGGATTCCAACCAACAAAAGATTCAATCTTTATCGAAGAAATCTACAGATTCATCACAACCATATTACAATGTTATTGCTGCTAAAGAAGGTAACGAAAAATAACGAAGTTTACAAAACAATCGTTAAATACTACCAATCACCAGAAACAGCTAAGAAAAATTGAAGAAGTTTCAAAAGGTGCAAACGTACCAGTTTGGGAAAAAGCTTTTAAAATAATCAATTAATTAGATTATTGAACTATTTATTTTTATCATCATTATCTCCTAAGAGGCATGCTCGTCATGCCTCTTTATTACAATAGAAAGAAGGAATTTTAATGAGTACGATTAAAGAAAAAGCATTTGCCCTAAAAAGAAGAGTTAGTAGTCTTAAGAAGACATTTTCACGAACATCCGGAAAGCAAGTTTAAAAAGAATATAAAACAGCAGAAAAATTCAAGAAGAATTAACAACATTAAATATTCCGTTTGAAAAATTGCAGATACAGGAACATTAGCTATTATTAAAGGGAGAAAAAGGAGAAGGGAAAACAATTCTTCTTCGTGCAGATATTGATGCCTTAGAATTACCAGATTGTACGAATAAATCGTATTCTTCAAAAATGAAGGATTAAATCATGCATGTGGTCATGATGCTCATACGGCAATGGATTAGGGACAGCAAAAAAGTATTAAATAATATTAAAGATACATTTGCAGGAACAGTGTATATTGCTTTTCAACCAGCTGAAGAAATTGGAGCAGGTGCAAAAACAATTTGTAGCTTCAGGAAAAATTGATTCAATTGATGAAAGTTTTGCTATTCATGTGAATTCAGGATTACCATTAGGTTCATTTTGCTGTTCAAGGCGGACCTGTGAATGCCTCTTGTGATATTTTTAAAATTAATGTTAAAGGAAAAGTTCGCACGTAGGTCGTCCTCATTTAGGGCATGATGCATTAGTAACAGCTAAGCGAAATCGTTGTTGCGCTGCAAACAATTGTTAGTCGTGAAGTGGATCCAGGAGATAGAGCAGTAGTAGGTGTAGGAAAATTATATGCAGGTACACGTTATAATATTGTCGCGAATGATGCTTATTAGAAGGGACACCTCGCGCCTTTAGTCATACTACAAGAGCTCATTTAAAAGAAGCAGTAACAAGAATTGCACAAGGAATTGCGTTTACACATCGTTGTGAGGTAGAAATTGATTGGTATGATGCAGCCGCTCCAGTGATTAATACTCATGAATTAGCAGAAATTTCAAACAGTTGCTCAATCCATTGATTCGATTAATATTATTACCAAATATGAATTAACAATGGGTGCGGATGATTTTGCAGATTATTTTAGTTGGAAAACCAGGAGTATATGGACTTTTAGGAAGTCAATCAAGTGTGAGAAACAGCTTATGGTCATCATCATGAAAAATTTGATATTGATGAGGCTGTTTTACCAATTGGAGTGGAATTAGAAGTAAGTTATATTTTAAATCGTTTAGCAAATTAGAAGTAGAACAATATGGAAGAAAAATTTTTGAGTATTTTTAGAAGAAATTTGCGAAGATGAAGTTGTCTATGAAGATAAGGATATTAATTTAAAAGAAGAAGGATTGATGGATTCATTAGCGTTTTGTAGAATTATTGGTAAGGTTAGAAGAGTTTGGACTTGAAGTAGCTCCTACTGAAGTGACTTATGGGGAAATTGATACGCCGAATAAGATTATTGAATATGTGAAAAAGAATATTAAAATAAATCAAAAATCACCATAAAAATTACAGTATTCACTCCAGCAGTATATCAATCTTAGCAGGTCTAGGATTAGTAGTATCAAAAGGTAAAAAGAAGATAAATAAAACTGAATTTCTAACTCAAAAAGGATGAGAGGTATTGCCCATCATCCTTTTTGTGTTTTTGTATAATCCTTTTAATACTTCTTCAATCGTTGCTTTATCTTTTACTTCATCGATAATATTTTTGATTTTTCCTTCTTGATCCACAAAAATCATGGTTGGAATTGAATGAATTTCTAAAGCTTTTTGGAAGTTTTTTCTTTATCGGAGTAATAGATGAAGTCTAGTCCTTTTCTTTAAAGAGAGGCTTGTGCTTTTTCAGGAGTTTCTCCTTTAACGAGTAAGTTGACTAAGACGAATTCAATAGAATCTTGATATTCTTTTTCTTAATTCATTTAGAATAGGGAGTTCTTGCTGACAATTTGGACACCAACTTGCCCAAGCGACATAGACAATTTTTCTTTCCTTTAAAATCAGCAGGAGTTTTTGTTGAGTATCTGCTGTTTTCCAAAATGTGAAGTTCGGTAAAACTTGTCCAATTAAATCAGTAGTAGTTTTTCTTTTTGAGGTAGTGGTTGTAGCAGTTGTCGTACTAGTGTTAGTTGTGAGTTGACGTTGTTTGGCAACCGGCAGCTAGTACAAAACAGACTTCCGAATAGAATAGAATGAGTTAGGATTTTTGTAGTTTTTCATAAAGTATCTCTCCTTTAAAACGTTACGTTCATTGTATCACATTGGTGGGAACAAAAAGGAACCTTCTCATGAAGATTCCTTTGACTATGATGATTAGCCTTGAATACTGAAAGTATATTTGTGACCTTGAGTTAAGCTATGGTAGAAGTCCTTTTCCTTCATATAATTTGGAATACTTGTACTCCAGCACGTTGTAGAATCATCTGGATACACATTTTTAACAAATGGATTTCCTGCTAAGATTTCTTCTAATCCTTCTTTTCCGATTTCACGAACTTTTCCTTCGATACGAATGACTTGAATTAAGTAGTCATCGTGTGAAAATGCAGCAATTGCAACATTTGGATTTTCTTGTAATTGTTTGTAGAAATGAGTTTCTGGGCTTGTCATCAAAGAATACCCCTATGTTCATTTGCAACACCGATATGAATTGACGACGAATGAGGTTTTCCGTCTTTATCCACGGTAGCAAAAATAGCTACTTCCAAGTCTTCTAAAATGCTTAAAATTTCTTCTGTATTCATATTAACACTCCTTATTTAATAATTGTTTTATTTGTTTCTCGATTGATAAGGGAGAAGTAGTTGGGTGCAAATCTTGCGATGACTTCTCCGGATGCATCTATAAGAAATTTTGTAAAAATTCCATTTAATCGAACTGCCTAATAGTCCTTGGTTTCTTCTTTTTAATAGTTTGAATAATGGATGAGTTTCTGGGCCATTAACGAGTACTTTTTCAAACATTGGGAAAAGTGACTTGATAATTGAATTGACAACTTGAAGCAGCTTCCAGTGCGCTTAATGGTTCTTGATTACCAAACTGATTACAAGGGAATCCTAGAACGCTAAATCCTTTGTTCGTGGTATGTTTCGTATAAGTTTTGTAATTGGGCAAACTGTGGAGCTAATCCACATCCGCTAGCGGTATTGACAATGAGTAATACTTTGCCCTTTTATAGGCTACAATGTACTTGTTCCATCTAAAGTAGGAATTTCTATTTCATAAATTGACATGACTTCCTCCTATATTAAATGATACTGTTTTAACCCTTGAATAATGCCACCTTTTATCGTTGTCTGCACTGACATAGTTTGCTTTTTCTTTTAAAAAGGGGAATAGCATTTCCATGGCGATAGCAATATCAACTTCTTGGAACATTTCTAAATCGTTGGCGCCATCTCCAAAAGCGTATGTCATGATAGAATCCGTATTTAAGGTGTGGATTAAGGCTCGAATTCCTGTTGCTTTAGAATTTCCAGCGGTAATAACATCCAATGCATAAGGAAAAATTCCGGATAAATCTTAATTCTGGAAAAAGCTTGCTGATAAGCTTCATCATTATTATCTCTTGAAAGTAAGAGCAACATATTAATGGCTTCTTCTTTATAAAAATGTTGGAATAATATCCGGTGCTGGTGTATGAATATATTCATAGGCTTCTTTGGCAAATGGGACTGATTCGATCATTTTAAAGGCATTAACATTATAACATGTAATTCCATGATGATTTTCTTTTTGCAAAATTGCAGCAGTCCTTCAATCGTTTCTTTTGGAGATTTCATGATGAATCAATAATTCACCTTTGAAAATAACGACTTGTCCATTCATAAAAATTCCAGAATGAATGTTCGTAGAGCGTATTACTTCCAGAAACTTCGATAGGAGATCTTCCTGTTGCAAGAAGTGGTTCATATCCGTTTTTCTTTAACTGTTGAATCGCTTCTATAACTTCAAGGTCGACTTGACCTGTTTTATTTAAGAGAGTTCCATCCAAGTCAAAAAAACACTAAACCTTTCATAAAAACCTCCTTTTCATATTACGTTCATTATATCACGAAAGTGGAGGAAATAGGTGTTTGATGCTTAAAAAAATCACCTTACACTAAAGAAATTAAGGGCAATTGGTAGTAATTACGCTATTTTTATGGTAGAATTGGAAAGAATATTAATAGAGGAGGAAGATCCTTTGTATCAAAACAATTTTAACATTGATGATTATTATTAGTGTGTTACTAATTATTATTGTAGCTATGCAACCATCGAAAACAAAGTGCAGCAAATTCATTATCAGGCGGTGCTGAGCAATTATTCGGAAAAACAAAAGCACGTGGATTTGAAGCATTCTTAATTCGAGTAACTGTTGGATTAGGAGCAATCTTTATGATTTTAGCAGTAGCCTGTAGCGTACATTTCATCAAAATAAAAATGATTAAGCACAATGTTGAAGGAGTATCTCTAAGACATTGTGTTTTTCTACTATGGAAAATATCAATTAAAGGTAGGAGTGAACAACTTGGAAACAATTTGGTTAGAGGAAACAACAAATAAACGGGCGGTTATTTTATTTCATGCATATACTGGGAAATCATCTGACCTAAGGATGTTGGCTTCATTTTACATCGACATAATTATGCGGTGTATGTCCCTACTTTTAGTGGACATGAGCATTCAAATGCAATGGAGATTTTAAAAGAAACTCCTGAAAAATGGTATCAAGATGCAACTCTAGCAGTAAATTTTGTTAGAAGTCAAGGTTATTCAACAGTTGCTGCACTAGGATTGTCTATGGGTGGAATGATGGCAGCAGCATTAGCAACCAATCAATTAGTGGAAATTGCGGGAACATTTTTGTTCTCCAATTTCAACAAGAAATGCACAATTACCTGATTTGTTCAAGAGTTTTATGGCATTTGCAAAAATGATCAAATGAGTGAGACTGAAATTATTGAATTAGAGTATAAAAGCAAAACAACAATTAGCAGATTTACATGATTTTTCAGCTAAAGTTGCAGAGAAATTAGAGACAGGTAACAGGGCCTTTTTATATTGCGCAAGAGGGAATTGGATCGATTAGTTGATCCGGAAAGTATCTATTGAGATGAAAGAAGCATTGAGTGAATGCAGCTGTTGATTTTCATTGGTTTGAACAATCAGGGCATGTCATTACAGTCGGAAAAGAAAAAGCAGAATTTCAACAATCTGTATTAGAATTTTTTTAGACCAACAAGAATGGAGGTAAGAAATAGAGAGAATCATTGAGAACAGTTTTGGTGTCCTTTTTGAGGAATATGACCAGAAAGTTTTTATGTAAAAGAAATTAGTGAACATTTTTGGGATGAATCAATCTCAAGATTTTTAAAATATTAGTTAAAGAATTAGCCGCTTTAGAAGAAGAAGGTATTTTTAGAATTAAATCGCAATGGAAAGTTTGGATTGAATCCTTTGAATCAAACATTAAAAGGAACGTATCGTGCAAACGATAAAGGATTTAACTTTGTCACTGTAGTTGAAGGGGAACCAGATATATTCATCCCTCGAGGAGATACAATGAGTGCGATGGATGGGGATGAAGTAGAACTAGTAATTACGGAACCAGCCGATAGCTATCGTCAACGATCTGCGACAGGGAAAAATTGTCCAAATTATTCAACGTAATACGACTCAAGTGGTAGGGATTTATACTCGCTTTGGTTCTGAAACTGCAGAAGATACAGGGTATTGCGGTGAAGTTGTTGTCAAAGATAAAAATTAGCAGGTACTCGTTGCTTAATCCGTCCAAATGGATTGCATCCAGTAGATGGTACTGTAGTCATGTAGAATTGACAAAAATATACGAATGATCGTTCTTCACTAGAAGGAATTGTTGTTAAAGAAATTGGTTATAAAGATGCCGTTGGAATGGATATTTTAATGGTTTTACAACAATTACACTATTCCAACAGAATTTCCACAAGAAGTGATAGACCAAGCAAATCTGGTTCTTGAAGTTATCACAGATGAAGATCGACAAGGACGTAAAGATTTTACGTGAACAATTAACTGTTACCATTGACGGGGCAGATGCTAAAGACTTAGATGATGCTGTTGCATTAACCAAACGGGAAGATGGCACCTTTGAATTAACCGTTTCGATTGCAGATGTATCATATTATGTGACAGAAAATTCAGCAATTGATAGGAAGCATTTGAACGTGGAACTAGTGTTTATTTAACAGACCGTGTTGTTCCAATGTTGCCACAACGATTATCGAATGGAATTTGTTCATTACATCCACATGAAGAACGATTAACGATGTCTTGTCGCATGGAAATTGACCGAAGTGGAACTATTTATCAATATGAGATTTTTCCCAAGTGTTATTCGTTCAGATATGCGATTAACATATAGTTTGGTCAATGAATTGTATGAGAAAAAGAAGTTGAAATTCCAGATGAAATTCAGCAAATGTTGTTGGAGATGAAAGAATTACATCATATTTTAGAAAGACGAAGAAAAAGAACGTGGTGCGATTGATTTTTGAAACACATGAAGCAAAAATTATTGTGGACGAACAAGGCGCACCGATTGACATTCAAATTCGTGAACGTGGAGTTGCTGAACGATTAATTGAATCCTTTATGTTAGCGGCTAATGAAACAGTTGCGATGCACTATCAACGGAAAAATGTTCCATTTATTTACCGTGTCCATGAACAACCACAACAAGAAAAATGCAACGTTTCTTAGAGTTTGTCACAGCATTTGGCATTAATATTAAAGGAACAAGCGACACCATTAGTCCGAAAAACTGCAAAAAGCTTTAGATGAAGTAAAAGGGGAAACATATGAAGCAGTTGTATCGACAATGATGTTACGTTCTATGAAACAAGCTAAATATGATATTACACCTTCTGGACATTATGGATTAGCAGCAGAAGATTATACTCACTTTACTTCACCGATTCGTCGTTATCCAGACTTAATTGTTCACCGTATGATTCGTCAATACGAAGGTACTGGAAGTTTCTTATCGAAGCAACAAGAAGAATTAAATGCTTCTAAATTAGAAAGAATTGCGGATCAATCGAGTAAAATGGAACGTTTAGCAGTTCAAGCAGAACGTGAAGTAGATGCGATGAAGAAAGCTGAATTTATGGCTGATAAGATTGGACAAGAGTTTGAAGGAATTGTTAGATTCCGTTACCAAGTTTGGAATGTTTGTGGGAATTGCCAAATACCGTTGAAGGTTTAGTGCATATTACGCATATGAATCAAAGATTACTTTAACTTTATTGAAAGTCATATGGTCTTAATTGGTGAGAGAACAGGAGTAACTTATCGAATTGGAGATCGTGTTAAAGTAAAATTAATTAAAGTTGATGTAGAAGCGCATGAAATTGATTTTATTTTTAGCGGCGGATAATGCAGATTTGATTAATCAAAACAAACGTCCAACTAAAAAGGAAAAAGAAGCGCCTAAGAAAAACTGCGAAAAAGAAAGCAGAAGTAAAAATCAAAGAGGTCTTCCAAAAATAAAAGGAAGACAACATTTTTAAAAGCGCAAGTAAAGCAAAAGCGTAGAAAAACATTCGTAAGGAGAATTCGGATGCCAAAAAGGAACAGATAATAAAGTTTTAGCGCAAAATCGTAAAGGCGAATCATGATTATACGATTTTTAGATACGATTGAAGCAGGTTTAGTATTAACGGGAACGGAGATTAAATCGGTTCGTCAAGCTAGAATGAATTTGAAAGATGGTTATTGTAGTTTTAAAAATGGAGAAGCTTTTTAGTAGGGGTTCACATTAGTCCGTTTTGAGCAGGGAATATTTTCAATCATGATCCGCTTCGTACGAGAAAAGTTGTTATTGCATAAGAAACAAATTCAAATGCTTGAGCAAGAGGTAAGACAGGCAGGAAATACGGTTGTTCCATTGAAGGTTTATATTAAAAATGGGGTTGCCAAGTTGTTGATTGGAATTGCGAAAGGTAAGAAAAACTATGATAAACGTGAAGCGTTAAAAACAAAAAGATATAAAAAGAGATGTACAGAGAGTTAAAAACTATCGTTAACTACGAAAGACTGTTCTTTTGTTGCAAGGTCGCCAGCAGCCAGCTAATGCTGTCTCATGGCTAAATTTTCGAGCCTTAGTCTCGAAATTTCCGTGTAATAGTAGCCGATATGGCTACTATTACTTTTGCAACGGCGAACAGTCTTTCTCCGTTTTACGAGGAGATGAGAGGATGTTTTAGGATAGTGACTTCCAAAAATAGTAGCAAAGGACGGCAGCAGACCTTTGGTCTCATGCCTAAAAATCAAGCTCTAGGGTCTTGATTTTTCGTCAGAAAGTAGCCGAGTTTCGGCTGCTTTCACGCATGCTACTATGAGGAAGTCTTCTCCGTTTTTCCGTAAATTACGAGGGTACGTTTAGGAGATGGACTTCCTTTCATAGTGACAAAGGACGGCAGCAGCCCTTCGGTCTCATGCCTAAATTTCGAGCCTTGGTCTCAAAATTTCCTAATAATAGTAGCCGATGTTTTTGTTGCTATTATGCATGCTACTATAAGGAAGTCTTTCACGCATGCTACTATGGGAAGTCTTTTCCGTTTTTGTAAGGAAAAAGTAGAGTGCATATTATCACTTCCTGTCATGCAGAAAAACTATGGAATATAATAGTTAAAAACTATATTAAATATTCATCTAAAGTCGTTGACAATAGCTTGAATATATATTATATTATCTACAACAGATAAATAACTGATGCAATGAACAGATAAGTAAATAAAAGTGAACGTAAAAAGAGAGTCCGGTTGGTGAAAAAGGATGCAGGAACTTTATTGAAAAATGGTCTGGGAGCAACAGGAGTGATAAAGCTTCTACGAATGGTGCCCGATACCGTACTAGAGTATAAATATGTACTTATAGAGTAACAAGCTGTGAAGTTTGTTAAAAATAGAGTGGTAACGCGATCCTTCGCCTCTAGTTAAAAACTAAGGTGGAGTTTTTATGGCTCAAATACTTATAACATCAATTATCTGATTCGACGATTGACGGAAAGCGCGCCCGTTAATCATCATTAATCAATGGAAAAGAAAAGGGGAATTTATTTATGAACATTTCAAAAATTAATTAAAAACAGCAGCGTTAGGATTAGTAGCTACAACATTAGTAGCATGTGGAAACGGAGCATCTCAATCAAAAAGATACAGCAACAACAGCAGCTCCAAAAGTAGAAGATAAAAAGATTACAGTAGTAGCTTCACCAGCACCACACGGTGAAATTTTTAGAAGCAGCTAAATCAATTCTTAAAAAGATGGATATGATTTACAAATCAATATCGTAAACGACTACGTAACACCTAACCAAATCGTGTTCGGAGGAGATGCAGATGCTAACTACTTCCAACATACACCTTACTTAGAAAAATTCAATAAAGAACACAATGAAGATTTAGTAAGTATCGGTAATGTACACATTGAACCAATGGCTATTTACTCTAAAAATATAAATCTTTAGCAGATTTACCAGAAAACGCAACAGTATATGCTTCAACAAACCCAGCTGAAGTTGGTCGTTTCTTATCATTCTTCACTAAAGCAGGTTTAATTAAATTAAAAAGATGGTGTTAAACCAGTTGACGCTCAATTAAGTGATATCGTTGAAAACAAAAAGAACATTCAAATTAAAAATGAAATCGCTCCTGAATTATTAGTTTCAACATTTGAAGCTAACGAAGGAGATGCAGTAATTATCAACTCAAACTTTGCAATTGATGCAAAAATTATCTCCTAGATTCAATCGCATTAGAAGATGAAAGTTCACCATATGCAAACTTAGTAGCAGTTAAAACCAAAAGATAAAGATTCAGATAAAATCAAAGCTTTAATCAAAGCATTACAAAGTGATGAAATCCGTAAATTTATCTCTGATAAATATTCAGATGGGTCTGTAATTCCTGCAAAATAATGGATAGAAATAAAAAGGTGTGGCACGCGCTATTTTGCCACACCTTTTTAGAGTATAAGGAGAAGAATGATGATTAAAAATACAAGAAGTTTCTAAAATTTATCATGGTAAACAAGGAACAGTTGAAGCAGTAAAAGATGTTTCGTTAGACATTAAAAAGGTGAAATTTTTTGGAATTATTGGTTTTTCAGGAGCGGGTAAAAAGTACATTAATTCGTTTATTAAATGGTCTTGAATCTGTTACAACTGGTCATATTTTTGTCAATGATAAAGATATTACTACATTAAAGAAAAAAAGAATTATTACAAGAACGTCGTAAAATTGCGATGATTTTCCAACATTTCAATTTATTATGGTCACGTACAGTAGAAGAAAACATTGCTTTTTCATTAGAAATTGCAGGAGTAGCAAAAAGATGTTCGTCAAAAAGAAAGTAGCAGAATTAATTGAAATTGTAGGCTTAACAGGAAGAGAAAAATCTTATCCATCTCAATTATCTGGTGGACAAAAACAAAGAGTGGGGATTGCTCGTGCATTAGCCAATGATCCAGAAGTATTATGTGACGAAGCAACAAGTGCATTAGACCCAAAAACAACAAAAAGATATTTTGAACTTATTAGTTGAAATTAATAAACGTCTAGGATTAACGATTGTATTAATTACACATGAAATGCATGTTGTTCGTCAAATTTGCCATCGTGTTGCTGTAATGGAACAAGGAAGAGTTGTTGAAACTGGAGAAGTATTGGAAGTGTTCAAAAATCCTCAACAAACTATTACAAAAAACAATTTGTTGGTGAAGAACGTTCTGAACAAGATTTAGCAGATGTTTTTGATCATTTATCAACTTCACTTTTCGTCCGGGAGTAGCTGTTCGTATTCAATATTTAGGGATACAACAGCAGAAGGAATTTTATCAGAAGTTATTCGTAAACTAGATGTTTCAATTTCGATTTTACAAGCGCATGTAAATGTAACGCAAAAAGGTGTGCTTGGAAGTATGATTATTTTAATTGAAGAAGACTCTGCTAAAGCTGAAGAAGTGATTGATTACTTAAGAAAAGCAGAAATTATTGTGGAGGTACTAGAAAAATGTTTAATGTGTTTTTAGCTCAAACGAGTTTTTTTCAGAATTATTCCAAGAGATGATTAGTTTTTAAAAATGTAGATTGGAATGAAGTGATTAAAGCGACAAATGAAACAGTTTATATGAGTTTTTCTATCTACTTTCTACGTATTTTATTATTGGTTTAGCATTAGGGTTATTTTTATATTTAACAAGTCCGGGTAGAAGTTTAGAAAAATAAATGGGTGAATTTATTCCTTTCTGGAATTATTAATATTTTCCGTTCGGTTCCATTTATTATTTTACTGGCTTTATTAATGCCATTTACGAAAGCGTTGATGGGGACTATTTTAGGGCCTAAGGGTGCGATTCCTACTTTTAGTAATTAGCGCAGCTCCTTTCTATGCTCGTTTAGTGTCTATTTCATTAAATGAGATTCCTTCTGGGGTTGTAGAAGCAGCTGAATCGATGGGGGCTACGACTCGTCAGATTATTACGAAGGTGTTAAATTCCTCGAATCTCTTCCCTGCGTTAGTGTCTGGTATTACGGTAACAACGATTGCGTTAGTGGGTTTCTACTGCTGTTGCGGGTGTTATTGGTGCTGGTGGATTAGGAACTTGGCTTATATGATTGGTTTTACTCGTAATAAGCAGGATATTATTTTTGTAGCTACGGTTGCGATTTTTAATTCTTGTATTCTTGATTCAATTTGTCGGAGACTATGCGGTGAAGAGGATCGACAAACGTTAATATATTTCGAAATAGACTTTGCGTGATAGTAGCAGAGGACGCCAGTAGCCAGCTTTGCTGTCTTCAGCTAAAAATTGAGCCTGCAGTCTCATTTTTTCCCTGTCCAATAAGCCAACATGGCTTATTGACCAATGCTACTATGCAAAGTCTTTTCTTATGAACGGATATTTATTGAGAGTACGATATAGAAATAGATTTCCTTTTTGTAGTAGGAATGGACGGCAGCAAACAGCTGTTGTTTCATGCCTCAAAAATTGAGCCTGTAGTCTCATTTTCTTTCCCTGTCATATAGCTTTCATTTTTGGCTTATATGACTAATCCTACTACGGGAAGTCTTTTTCTTGTGGACGGATATTTATTGGAGTACGTTTAAGAGATAGACAACCTTTGTAGTAACAATTGTACGTTTCCTTCTTAAGGCTGTCACACACACTTTTAACCGCACAAAAATGAAAATACAACCGACTTTTCATAGACAGTGGTAGAAACTGTCGCAGCAGTTTCTATTACTGGGAAATTTGAGACCTTAGGCTCAAATTTTTAGCCAAGAGATTCGCAAAGCGAAGCTACTGGCGTCCATTGCTACAGCCCCAAAAAGTCGGTTGTATTTTATTTTTATATAAATGATGCAGATGAAAATAACCTTTTCATGAAATTTACATTATTTACATTGTTAGAAGTGGTTGACAAGTGTCTTATTTTCATTTTATCTTATGTATGCAAACCGGTTCCACAAATGGTTCCTAATTGAAAAAAAGAAAGGATAGTTCAACATGAATTATGATGTAATTGCAAAAGAAGTCCTTGAAAATATCGGAGGACGTGAAAAATGTTCAATCTGTCGCACACTGTGCAACACGATTAAGAATTATGGTTCTAGACGAATCAAAAATCAACAAAGAAGCGATTGACCAATTAGAAGGAGTAAAAAGGAGCATTCTTTAACTCAGGTCAATACCAAATTATCTTCGGAACAGGAACAGTTAACAAAGTCTATGAAGCCGTTGCTCGCTTAGGAGTAGCAGAAACTTCAACAGCACAAATGAAAGAAGAAGCAAAAAAACAAGGAAACTTATTCCAAAGAATGAGTAGAACATTCGGAGACGTATTCGTTCCAATTATCCCAGTTTTAGTAGCAACAGGATTATTTATGGGATTACGTGGATTATTAACAAACCCAATTTTTCCTTGGATTATTCGGAATGACACCTGATGTCATTGACAAAAACTTCTTATTATACACACAAGTATTAACAGACACAGCCTTTGCATTCTTACCAGCATTAGTAGCATGGTCAACATTTAAAGTATTCGGTGGTTCACCAGTACTTGGAATTGTTTTAGGATTAATGTTAGTAAACAGTGCTTTACCAAACGCTTATGTAGTAGCTGCCGGTGGAGCAGAGCCAATGTATTCTTTGGTTTCATTAAAGTAGTAGGTTACCAAGGAACAGTATTACCAGCATTCTTCGTAGGAATGATTGGTGCTAAATTAGAAAAATGGTTACGTACAAAAAGTTCCAGATGCATTAGATTTATTAGTAACACCATTCTTAACATTCTTAGTAATGAGTGTTCTTGGATTATTCATCATTGGACCATTCTTCCACTCAGTAGAAACAGTCGTATTAAACGCAACTGAGTTTGTTTTACAATTACCATTTGGTCTAGCAGGAATTATTATTGGTGGATTACAACAAGTCATCGTAGTAACAGGTGTTCATCACATCTTTTAATTTCTTAGAAACACAATTATTACAATCTTCAAAAAATTGCTACAGGGGTGGAATTAAAATCCATTTAACCCAATTATCTCAGCAGCGATGGCTGCACAAGTAGGAGCAACATTAGCGGTTGCCTTCAAAACAACAGATACAAAATTAAAAAGCTCTAGCTTTACCATCAGCATTCTCAGCTGCATTAGGTATTACAGAGCCAGCAATTTTCAGGGGTGAATTTACGTTTTGGTAAACCATTTGTAATGGGATTAATCGGAGGAGCTACAGGAGGATTCTTAGCAGCTTTATTCCAATTAAAAAGCAACAGGTATGTCTGTAACAGTATTACCAGGGATGTTATTATTCTTAAATAGCCAATTCCCATTATACGTATTAGCAATCGCAGTAGCTTTTTGCAGTAAGTTTTGGATTAACATACACAATCGGTTATAGCGACGATATGTTGAAAAATAAAATAAAGAAAAAGTCGAAGCGTCACACGATAGCTTCGACTTTTATGTAGATGAGGAGTATCAATGAGTTTAGTAAGAAAAGTAATACTGGAAAATATGGCTTTAGTGTATCATATTGTTCCTCCTTATGGTTTAATGAACGATCCAAATGGATTAATTTATTTCAAAGAACAATATCACGTGTTTTTCCAATGGAATCCAACAGATACAAAGCATGCGAATAAAGCATTGGGGACATCTTGTTTCGGATGATATGATTCAATGGAAAAGAGTCGAACTAGCATTAGCACCAGACCAATGGTTTGATAAAAAGTGGTGTATATTCTGGTAGTGCGTATGTTCATAACAATCAATTATGGTTATTTTATACAGGAAATGTAAAAAGATGAAGAAGGAAATGCTTCTAGTTATCAATGTTTAGCAGTGTCAGAAGATGGGATTCATTTTGAAAAAGAAAAGGCCCGTTATTCGAACATCCGAAGGGGTATACAAGACATGTTCGTGATCCAAAAGTTTGGTTTTGATGCACGTGTCGATCATTACTGGATGGTTGTAGGAGCTCAAACGGAAGATTTAAAAAGGAGATACATTAGTGTATCGTTCAGAAGATTTACTTCATTGGGTATTGAATGGTTCGATTAGTGTTGAAGAAAAAGACTTCGGATATATGTGGGAATGTCCAGATGTGATTCCATTTGAAGAAAAGGATGCCTTTATTTATTCTCCACAAGGAATTGAAGCTACTGGAGAACGATTCAATAACTTTATACCAAACAGTTGTGCAATTAGGGACAGTTTTCAATCGATGGCAAATTCGTTGTAGATACAGACAATTTAACGGAAGTAGATGCGGGATTTGATTATTATGCTCCGCAAAAGTTTCCGGGCAGAAGATGGTCGTATTCTGCAATATGGTTGGATGGGAATTCCTGAAGGAAAAGAAGAACTCATTCCAACGATTCAAGATAGCTGGATTCATGCATTAACAATTCCATGAAGTATCGGTTCAGAATGGAAAATATCTTCAAAAACCTGCACGTGAATTATGGAATTTAACAACAGATGTTCAAAAATCCAATGGAATGCGACTCGATTTTGAATCGGTCTTTTTCATCACCTGCTACAAGTGTGGACAGTGAATTGGAAAGAAGACGTTCAGGATAAATTAGCGATTCAATTACGCAATGAAATTTCAATTCAATATGATGCAGAATCTCAAGTACTATCTGTCAGTCGATACCGATTGGGAAACAGGAGAAAAAGAAACAAGAGAAAGAACCTTACAATCTCCTTTGCAACATCTAAACGCATGGATGGACTACTCAAGTTTAGAATTATTTGTTAATGAAGGAGAAGAAGTCTTCACGCTTCGATTCTTTACGGAAGAAGATTCTTTGGACTTCTTAATTCAACAAACAATTGAGCAAGAAATGGCGATTGAAGTGTATAGTGTGAAAGAAAGTGGATTTATCGTAGAGTAAGGTACTACAAAAGAGTTTTGAAATGAAATTATGAAAGACGTACGAGTGAAGGGGCTACAAAAGAATTTTTCTGATATGTAGGGATGGAAGCTAACTCGCAGTGGCAGACTCATGCTATTCGCTATAGGGAATTTTTGTGTGACCATAACACTTGCTTTCTAGCCGTTTTTCGGTAGTATAATGCATGGAATAGTAAGTTCTGAAATGGGTACAGAAAGTTCTTCATGGCTGAGAGAGAACCCCCGCTTTTTAGAATTGAACCTACCAGCATATCGATTATGAAAAATAATCCGGTTCACGTACCGTTATCACGTTCCAAGAGACATTTAACATAGAAATGTAATTAAAGGTGGTACCGCGAGTCATTCGTCCTTTTTATAGGAGAATGAGCTCTTTTTGTTCCACGATATTTAGAAAAAGGAGTGCTAATATGGCAGAAAAACAAACTACAAAGAAGATTTCTCAAAATGGTATATCCAAACGATTCAAAAAGCTGATTTAATGGATTATTCACCAGTGCGTGGATGTATGATTTTCAAACCAGACGGCTACGAAATTTGGGGAACATATTCAAGAAGAATTTAACCGTCGTTTTTAAAGAAGAAGGAATTCGTAATGCTTACTTTCCAATGTTAATTCCAGAAAGTTTCTTCACTAAAGAAGCAGACCATATTGAAGGATTTGCGCCAGAATTACCATGGGTAACAGAAGCAGCAGGTGAAAAATTAGAAGAACGTTTAGCATTACGTCCAACAAGTGAAACAATGATTGGAACTGCATTTTTCAAACTGGATTAATTCATATCGTGATTTACCATATGAAGTAAACCAATGAGCAAATGTATTCCGTTGGGAAAAGAAAAACTTTACCATTCTTACGTACATCTGAATTTTTATGGCAAGAAGGACATACTGCTCACTGCTGATGAAGAAGATGCACGCTCGTCGTACAATGAAAAATGTTAGATATTTATAAAAGAGGTAGTAGAAGGTGTATTAGCTGTTCCTGTTTATGAAGGACAAAAACTCCATCAGAACGTTTCGCTGGTGCGGTAGATACTTACTCAATCGAAGCAATGATGAAAGATGGAAAAGCTGTACTAGCTGGAACTTCTCACTATATGGGAGACAAAAATTTGCGGAGCATTTGATATTAAATATTTAACAAAAGAAAACGAACACGTACACGCTCATACAACTTCATGGGGAGTATCAACTCGTTTAATCGGTTCATTAATTATGACACACGGAGACGAACAAGGATTAGTATTACCTCCAAAAGTAGCTCCAACACAAGTAGTCTTAATTCCAGTTGGACCATGGAAGAAAAAATCCAGCTATCTTAGAAAAATTAGAAGAATTACAACAACAATTAAAAAGCAACAGGCTTACGTGTGAAAATTGATGACACAGACAACTCACCAGGATTCAAATTCAATGAATGGGAATTACGTGGAGTTCCAATGCGTATTGAATGTGGGACCACGTGACTTAGAAAAATAATCAAGTTATGAAAAAATGCGTGACTTAGATGAAAAAGTTGCGGTAGGTTTTTGATGTGTTAGTAGAAACAATTCAATCTGAATTAGAGAAAAATGCAAGGACGTTTATTAGAAACAGCTCGTGAAATGCGTGCTTCTAATGAATATACAAACATTGGATACCTTTAGATGAATTAAAAGCTCATATTGAAGCAAAACGTGAAGCTGGCGAAGTACCTGGTTGGGTATTAGTTGGTTGGGATGGAACAGAAGAAACAGAAGCGAAAATCAAAGAAGAAAACTGGATTTTACTGACTCGTAATATTCCATTCAATCCACCAGTGAAAAAGAAACATGTATCGTTTCAGGAAAACCAGCAACACAAACAGTATGGATCGCAAGAGCGTACTAATAACAATGTGCGAAGAAAGATGTTTTGAATCGAACCGTTGGAAGAGCTGAAAGGGCGACGAAAGTCGCACCGATTCCTTCTGAAACGCATGTCGATTCAATCTTTCGAGCCGTATTCAAACAATGTGCGAAGAAAGATGTTCTGAATCGAACCGAAACGCACGTCTATTCACTCTTCTAAGCTTAATGTAATAAGGTAGACAATTTAAATAAAGGATTGAAGAGGGTAAAAGTGCTAAAGCAGTAGCACAACTTGCCCTCCTTCACACTTTTTAAACAAAAACTAGAAAGAAGTGCTCTATGCCCTTATTGGCTATTGATACCTCAAATAAAAACTTTTATCGGTTGCCATTGTCAAAGATGAGGGAACGATTGTTGAACAAACAGTTCCAGACACGTTACAACATAGTGTCAAAACTAATGCCGGCAATTCAAGAAGTACTTCAAGAAAGTCAAGTCAGTATGCAAGAACCAACAGGTGTGATTAAGTTGCCAAAGGACCAGGTTCTGTATACTGGACTTAGAATTGAGTAACCGTTGCAAAACTCTTGCGAAGACATTGCATATTCAGCTAAAAGCCGTCTCAAGTTTACAAGCAATTGCTACAAATGTTGTAGAAGTTGTTCCTGAGGAGCCTATGTTGTTCCATTTTTGATGCTCGTAGAGAAAATATTTTTACAGGTCTTTATCAAGTGAACCAACTATTTCCACAATTGGTAGCCCCAGAACGTCATATTTTTGGGTGGATTGGTTAGAAGAGTTATCGACTTATGAAGCCCTCTTTATATTTGTAGGACAATTGACAGATGCTCAAAAAGGAGTTAGTTCTAGAGAAATTAGGAAAATAAAGCAGTATTTACTGAAGAAAAGTGATGCCATTGCTCATGCAGGACTCTTTGGTAAATTAGCACAAGATTCACTAGAAGAAGATGCAGATGTTTTTGTACCGACGTATTTAAAATTAGCGGAAGCAGAAGAAAAATTGGAAAAGCGAGCCATCAAGAAGAACAGGAGACAAACTATGTGGAGCGCATGTAAAGATTGGACAGCAAATCTCTATGGCAACAATTAGAAAAGATTAGTTGATCAAGCTTAATCCTTGTAGGAGACTTTATTGCGCACCAATTACTCCAACAACCAAAAACGAATTCCTTTTCTAATGGACAAATTGCAACGATTCTGATTAGCTACATGTAGAGGATGTTGATGCCATTGCGGCTGTTGAAGAGGAAGCGTATATTGGGAATCCTCCTGGATCGAAAGAAGCTTTTTGGCGAAGATTTAACCTATAATACAAAAGCAATCTACATTGTTATTGAAATAGATGATGAAATTCAGCATTTCGATTGCAAGAGTGACAACTGAGGATCTTCATATTACGAATATTGCGGTTCATTCGGATGTACGATTTTTAGGATGTGCAACTTTATTAATGAAGCAATTAGAAAAGTATGCACGCTTTTTAGAAAAAGATTCCATTTCCTAGAAGTCAGAGTTTTCCCAATAAAAAGGCGATTCGTTTATATGAAAAATTTGGATTTATTCAAACAGGATATAAAGAAAATATTATAAAAATGAAGTAGAGGATGCGGTACTGATGACTTATCCATTACCCCTAAAACACCAGAATCATTCATCCTCGTCAGAGTTCTCGTTTAAACGATTAACTGTTGAGGATGATGTGGCAGAACAGTTATACCACTAGTGCAACAACATTATGAACATCCAGGACATTGGAGTGCAAAAGCTTTCAAGAAGATATTGCTTCTGAACATGGAGCTTATTATGGAGTGTATCATGTGGATACCTTAATTGGATTTGTTGGGATGCAAGTCGTCTTAGATGAAGCAAACGATTACGAATATTGTCATTCATCAGGATTCCAAGGGAAAAGGACTTGCCCAACGTTTATGGCAAATGGCATTATATGATTTAGGGTTGCAAGAAGTCGTAACCGTATTTTTAGAAGTACGAGAATTTAATCATCGTGCTCAGCAATTATATGAAATTTTAGGATTTGAGTGTTATCACAGAAGACGTGATTACTATACAGATCCATTAGAAGATGCCTACTCTATCGATTAGAACTCAAGAAAGGAGCATGTGAACAATGACAAAAAGAAGTCGTTATTTTAGCTATTGAAAGTAGCTGTGATGAAACAAGTGCAGCAGTTGTTGTGAATGGTCGTACACTATTATCAAATATTGTTGCTTCTCAAATCAAAAAGTCATATGCGATTTTGGAGGAGTTGTACCAGAAATTGCCAGCCGTCACCATGTCGAACAAATTACGCAAGTAATAGAAGAAGCATTAGTGCAAGCTGGCAAAACAATGGAAGAAATCGATACAGTAGCAGTAACGATTGGTCCAGGATTAGTAGGAGCTTTACTCATCGGAATTTCAGCTAGCAGCTTGCCTATAGCAGCGAACAAACCATTAATTGCTGTCAATGCATATGGCAGGACATATTTATGCAAACCAATTAATTGAAGCTTTACAATTTCCATTAATGGCTATTAGTTGTAAGTGGTGGACATACAGGAATTAGTGTATATGCCACAAGATGGACAGTTTGAAATTATCGGAGAAACTCGAGATGATGCAGCTGGAGAAGCCTATGATAAGATTGGAAGAATTTAAACTTACCTTATCCAGGTGGGAAGAAAATGGATGAATTAGCTGCTATTGAGAAGATGTCTATGATTTTCCAAGAGCAATGATTCATGAAGTACTTCATTATGACTTTAGTTTTTAGTGGATTAAAGTCATCCGTTATCAATCGTATTCCTAGTGCGAAACAAAAAGGCGAAGAAATTGTGCTCAGAAAATGCTGAAGCGGGCAAGCTTCCAAGCAAGTGTTGTAGAAGCAGTAGTAGAAAAATGAAACGTGCTAAGAAGAATATCCTGTGGAAGCAATTTGTTTTAGCAGGAGGAGTCGCAGCAAAACCGTGAAGGACCAAGAAACAGGATTGCAAGAGATGATTGCAAAGTGCATTATCCAGCATGTAACATTCTCCATTCCGCCAATGAATTTATGTGGCGATAATGCTGCGATGATTGGTGCAGCAGCGTATTCAGAAAATGGTTAGAACAAGATTTTGCAGCGATGGATGTGAATGCAGTGCCTGGTTTAGAACCAGGAGATTAGGTAAGTTGGGTTGGAAATTTTACACCAAGAAAATTTCATTTCTCACCCAATATAGTTGCATTCTCTATGCCCGAGCATGCTATTATTATACTTGTGTTGCTTTATGCATAAAAATAAATAATAACTCTGGATTAGCAATAATTCAGGGCAGGAGGAATAGAAAATGAAACAAGGAATTCGCAGAATATCGTCCAGTTGTTTTGCATGGATACAACTACTGGATGTCGAAATTCTTATCCAGGTTCAAACAAAATCTCTTCAACGAAACTGTACAATGGGACGATGGTAGCTTGAACACCCATTATTACGTGTTGAGATCACTTCCAGATTCTCACCCATTCTATACAGGTCGTCAAAAATTCACACAAGCAGACGGACGTGTGGATCGTTTCAACAATACGGTCTCAAATAAGAAGACAATTAACAAACCTTTCTCGAAATCGAGAAAGGTGTGTGTTTAATCGAGTCGGAAACTAGCTCATACTATGTGACGATTTAACTAATAAATTAAATAGTGACGTTATAAAACTTATTTATTTTATGTAAATAAATAAACGAAAATTTTCACAAAACGTTGTGACGATGATGCAGTTTGAGTACTGACCATGACGCTGTGATATACCAGCTCATAAAAACAAGGGAGTGCATTGGCCAGGAGAGAGATTATTAAACGGTATTTTAGTATTCATTTTAGTGTTCTCCTCAAATATTATTTCCGGTATCTGGGCTGAGGAGGCGATCCAACAGTCACTTATCATAAAACACACACACCAATGAGAGATAGTAATGGAAATACAATTTCCGAGACCATATATGAATTGGATGTTAGCCATCACTTCAAATAGTGGACAAAATATTACGTATCAACCGACTAGATGTTGTTTTGCTGTAGCGGACTTATCAGGAAGTATGGGGGATAAAATAAGTGAACAGGAAAAGGTGGTTAGAAATTGATGCGTTAAAAAGCGATTAAATGGAAGTAATAATCAACCTGGTTTGATAGATTTACTTCTTTCTAATCCAAATAATGAAAATAGAGTTTCCTTAGTGGGATCAGCATGGGAGAGCAGATAATGACCTCATCTTTGGAATGGTGGAGAGACAGAACCAAAAGATCCTGGTGATAAACCAAGAGTTCACGGTTTTTATCGGGAATTAGACAATATGATGATGCATATGCCTACCTAATTGGACCACAGATAAGATAGCTCTTAAAAATGTTGTTTCCTAGAATCCAATTGGCTTCATATGAGTCTTGAATGAGCATATGAAATACAATAGGAACAAATACTACATCATGTAGAAGCTGGTTTGGCATGCGATAGAATTACTATGCCAGAGGGAATGCTAAAAGAATTGTTATTACTTTTGATCTTGATGGAGAAGCTAATATGTACTATAACAAATATGGTCATAGAGAGTCAAATTTCTCCAACCAATAAAGGTGGTTTGGTTCCAAAATAGATTATATGGAAATATATTTCAAAAACTTAAATAATATCCTGCAGTGCTACGGTATTCAACAGCATTTGCGTATAAAAATGGTTTTGATACGTTAGGATGGATTTCCAGCAAAGGCAAAAAGAAATTAATCCCAATATTAATGCTGAAGAATTATATGCCAATACTACGAGCAAGAATTGAATGGAATCGATTGAATGATATTGGCACGAAAAATAAGACCATTAGGAATCAGAAGGTAACAATTACAGATGCTTTATCGAAATCGTGACATTACTTCCTGAATAATGCTTCCAAATCTTCGAGGTCGTTAAAATAGCAATGGAGTTGAAACACTTACCTTTAACAGAGCAAGAAGCAAGAGTGACAGCAAGGAATAACAAAATCAGAGGGCTGGTAATGCTCGCATGCAAACTGATTCTGCTGACGATTATCGAATGGAAGACGGTGTCAAATATGCACTGGAAATTCACCGTTAAATCTTCTCCAAGAAGCATTAGATGCGATTACAGGGAGATAAAGAGAGTTACGACTACTGGATGCGCTAAACGGAGATCAAGACAAAACTAGCCAATTTCGAATCAATCGGCAACGGTAACTTATACTTATGGAATTGAGAAAGATGACAGCTTTCATCAATATTCTAGTGCCAAGTTTTAGCCTCGTCTACTCCTTTAAATATTCGGCGGTAAAAGTTGAGTGGAAAGATGCACGTGGGGGAAACGAATGTTACAGCAACAAAAACCAAATTCGATTACATTAGGACTAACAAAGCGAGAAAAATAAAACAGGTGGACAAGATACGCCGGAATTATCGACAAATTACAATTCCTCAATCGAATAAGGGAGAAATTCATGTTGCTAAAGGGTATGAATATCAAATTGCTCCGCAAGAACTATCTGCTTTTGAGTGCAAAAGTTGAAAATGTTGGAACAATCAGATCTCCTTCGTTTAAGGTGACATATCAACAAAACCAGCACAATCAACTATGTACAGAAGAATCGACGGGAGAAAAGTACAGCAACAAAATATAACGTTAAAATTGAATTACGTGATAGTAATAATAGAGAGTTGTCAGAAACATATGGTGGATTAACCTTTAAATGGTGTTGCGAATATTGAACTGACCAACACACCGATTCAGCTCTCGTATCTTCCAAGAGGAGCTCATTATACCGTTACAGAGGATGAAAAATATGCAGGTCATTATAAAATCGATTACTCTGTAAAAACAAAAGGGTATTAACGGAGAAGATAAGGCAGTAACGATAACCAATCAAAAAATATCCTAGCTTATCCATCACAAATGAGGTGAGAGCGGTGAATTAGCAAATTATCAACAAGATTTTGAAATGGAAAGTCAAATTAGTGGATGAAAAATAAACAAATAAGCACAAAAAGGGAAATAAAGAAAGTATCGTTTTGCATTTGTCGAATGACCGAGCCACTGTAAGTTTAAAACGTGGAGAAACGATTCGATTTGATGATCTTCCAATTGGAGCTCATTGCGATGTTCGAGAATCTGCTCGTTCTCAAGAGGGTATACAGTAACGTATGAAAATCAGAGTGGTCAATTAGATCGTGATAAGCAAGTTCGAGTCATCAATAAACGAGTGTCTGTTCCAGCAACTGGATTAGATATTTTGGATTCATCAATATGATGCTAATGATGGTTGGATGTATCGGGGTTTTAGGTTTATTAGTGATGATTACGAATAGGGAGAAGAGTCTAAATGTTAAGTAGAAGAGAAAGTTTACAACTGAAAAAGTCAAGAAGAAAAGACCGAAGAGGGGTAAAGGCCCTCCAGGAATTAAAGAAGATATTGTTTATCTTCTAGGAAAAATAGTATTTGTTATAGCAACATTAGCACTATATTTCTTTGTTTTGGGAATTATTCGCTACATGATGATGGAATGAAACCAGCTTTAAAGATGGAGATGTAGTAGTTTATTATCGATTAGATAAGAAATACTCAGTGGGAGATTTGCTAACGTATGAATATAAGGGGAAACTGTGTTGCAGTGTCATTGCAACAGCAGGAAGTACGATTGATATTAACGAAGATGGATTAATCGTCAATGGTTCACCCCAACAGGAGCAAGGATATTTATAAAAGAAACTTTGCTTTATAAAAGGAGTGTAGAATTCCACTTAGAGTACCCGAAGGAGTCTATTTGTGCTAGGAGATAATCGAACAACAGCAGTGAGATAGTCGTGTTTGGTCAATCCAATTAAAGATACACAAGGAAAAGTCGTCTACAATTGTTAGAAGAGAGGATTTTTAAAAGGAGGAGAATTAGGAAATGACAATGATGAAAATTGTAACAGGTGTAGTAGCAGCAGGGAACAATCTTTATCTTTCATTACAAGTACCAAATGTGGATTAGCTCAAGAAAAATGAAGTAGCAAGTTCTCAAAATGAGATGTTGTGGTCAAAGTGAATAAAGAACTAGATATTGCGCAGAAGGAATTACTACTCAACACACATTTACATTTGAAATTTGCTCCAAAATCAGGGCAAAATAGTGCAAATGTCCCATATGGAAAACAGTGACACCAACAAATGGAACGTTTCAAATCGAACAGTTACTTATGGAGCAAGCGATACACTTCCACAGGGAAAAACAGCTATTACAAAAGCAACAGATGATATGCAGGGTAACTTAAGAAAATGCTGGGAATATGTGTACAGTATCAGAAGAACAAACAGGTTGGACAGCTTTAGCTAATAATATTGATACGTAACATTTGATACAAAAACATATGAAATGCACGTATTCGTTAAGAACAATCTCCAAAGGAACAGGAACATATATTTCTAATGATTTTATTTCGTGAATACAACTGCTGGAAGTACAACAGCTGCAACTGCTAAACAGCAGGAAAATGCTGAACCAGGAACAGAAGGTGGATCAAAAGTATATAAATATGATTTATTTAAAAATAAATATACTAAAAAGCAGGTAAAACTGAGACTCACCATCAACAATTAATCAAATGCAGATGCGTAACGATTACAGTTGCTGAGGATTGGCAAGTAAAAACTAAAAACTTTACTTTCAAATTAACATTCAAAGCAGCTTCGACAGATGAAACTGGAACTTATACTGGTACAAAAGGATCAGAACAAATTTCAATTTACAAAAGATGTTGAAAAAGAATTCACTCTACATGATGGAGAAAAGTTTAGTATTTGCAGATTTACCAGGTAGCAAAATATACCTTAAAAGAAGAAGCGAATTCAGGTTATACGACATCTTCAGCTTTATAAAAGAAAACGGAACTCTAAAGAATGGTTCAACTGGAACTCAATCCAAGCCTACACTGTTGCAGATGTATTTATTGGGAAAAAGAAAACAATAATATTGTAACGAAAATACATTGCCAGAAGTTACACCAACAGGTTTATTAATTGATAATCTTCCATTTATTATCATGATTGGATTAGGATTGTTTGATTTTATTTAGTAGCAAAAAGACGTCGAGAAGCGGAATAATTATGAAGACGAATCAAGAAAAACCAAAGAAAATCAATTTCAAGACATATTGTTCTGTTTCTAGATAATTTATTGAACCATGTTCTCTGCTTGTGACAGCTTTTAGTTTTTCTGTTTTGATTTTACGCATTATGGGATTCGAATCAAGTTCTATTCATTAGCTCCTCTGAGTGAGTATGAAAAGCGTATCGCCCTGTATCTTCGTCTCAAAAAGATGAATTAGCTAGCTTTTCAGGATTTGAAAAACTTCAAAAGTTGAATTCAGAAGTCATTGGTTGGATTAATGTGTATGGAACAAATATTGATTATCCATTAGTACAAGCAAAAGATAATGAAAAATATTTGAACACGAATTCCAAAGAGAATTTTGCTTCTACAGGGAGCTATCTTTAGATGCACGAAATGACCCGAATTTTGAAGACTTTTAATACGATTGTTATGGAGCATCATGTGAAAATGGAGTCATGTTTGGAGATGTGGAAGTTTTTCGAGATAAGGAGATTTTGAACAACATCGTTATGGAAAGCATCTTTTATAATGGACAGGAAAAAGGGCTGAATATTTGAAATGTTGGAAGTGGATGCTTATGGATTTCAATATTTATGATCCAGGGCATTGTAGAGAAGAACGTCAACAAGAGTATATTCAACATTTGCTTTCTAGTAGCATCAATAAAAGAGATCATATCTATAGGAAAAAATGATCATATAATATTATTGAGTACGTGTCAGATGTTACAAATGGTCGTCATATTGTTGTTGCGAAAATTACAGGATGATATTACTGAAAATACATTCCATACGAAAAATCAAAACCATTCCCATATAGTGTGTTTGATGATTCATCCTTGAGGAAATATTTATCATCCATTCCATTGGTTTGGTATATCATTATATTAGTAGTAATCATTGTAGTATTATTCTTACCGTAATAGTAGTGTTAATGGTACAACAACGTAAAAGAAAAGAAACTCGTTAAAAATAAAGGATGGATAGTGGTGATGACCTATCTATCCTTGATTAGAAGGTGGATTTATGAAGAGATTATAAAGATGATGATCATCAGTTTTATTTCATTTTTATACATGCTTCACTTGTGTTAGCGGATGAATTAGAGCACACAATCCACTTGACCATCATGAAAAGAGGATATCAGTTACAACAAAATCATCCGATGTAAAAAGGATGGATTAGCATTGATGGACACATATTGATTATCCGTTACTGCAAAGTGAAGATAATGTAAAAGTATTTGGATCATAATGCATTTGGAGACTATGTAGTGACAGGTTCAATCTTTTTGAACTATCGTTTTTAATGCTAATTTTACAAATTTTATTACTATTGTTATGGACATCATGTTTCCAACAGGACGATATGTTTGGAGATATTAAAATTTACAGATAAAAGAGTTCTTCGATAATCATCGTTTATGGAACGATTTATTATAACAATGATGAAAGAAAAGAGTTGGAAATCTTCGGTATTCTAGAGTGGATAACTATGATATGACTATTTATCGCCCATTTGTCGAGATAATGCTAGAAGAAAATCAAGCGTATTATCAATATTTATTGACAAAGCAACATATAAAAGGGATGTATCGGTCACTTCAGACGATAAAATTTGTTTATTGAGTACGTGTTTGTGAGATGTAAACAAATGGAAGACATATTACAATGGCGAAAATAAATTCGGTTTAAGAAAAGAAATCAGATAAACTCACCGTCCATTACAACGCATATTCCCTCAACAAAGTAGTGTTTCTATATGGATATGTCGTGATTATTGTTGCTGGTGATGATGATGGTGTTTTGTTGGTTATCATTATTTATTTATTAAAACTCAAACCAGTCAAAGAGAGATAACAAGAGCGAGTATATTTTTAAATGAATAAGTATATAAAAATAAGTTTGAATATATAATTAAAGAAATAAAAATTACTCTATAAAAGAAGTTATCTTTATATATGATTGAGGAGTTGGACGGAGAGTATTTTTGCAGAAAATGTTGTACCTTAGCGAATAGGTGGCGTTTTCATACTTCCATTTTGACGCAATTTTATGCTGTTTACGAAGTGGAGGTCAGTTTGTATCAGCAATAATTATTTAAAAGAAGAAATTTTCTTTTAAGAATAGGGAATTATTCTAAAATAGGGAGGGTTATTTTGAGAAAAGAATCAAGAGATTTGCGATGCCATTCAAGCACAGGATTTTTGAGAATATATAGCGTTCGATAGATTTGCAGTTTAGAGTTGCTGAGGTGTTAACGATTTGACTTTCGGGATTGAGCTGTGCTAGATTGAGGTGCAAATGCTGAGCAGCTGGAAGGTGGTCACTATACTGACGGTGAGATGCTGGAGGAATGTTAAAGACGGATGTTGCTGAAAAGAGGTGGACACATCAAGATTAACCCGAGGCAGTTGCTCGTTTTAGAAGCAGCTGGAAGCTGCATCGGCTGAAAAACAGCTTCAGTGATTGGATCTGCCAAAAGCAAGGTTAGTAGTCATGCAAAGAGCTGTGGCTGTGAGTGAGGCTGCAACAAAAGGAAGTGGCAAAAAGCTGACGTCAGGAGTAAACAGTGAAGCGATTCGTTTGTTGAGAGGTATGCCAAAAAGCGGCTGCAGACAAGAAGAAGAGAAAACAAAAACCAAGATCCTAGAAATGGACAAGCTATTCCTGGAAAAGGTGAGAGCGGGTTTAGAGATACTACTGTAGATACTACAGCTGCAAATGCTGCATCAGAAGCAGAAAAAAATATAAAGGTATTCGTGATGCTGCTATTCCAGAGTTGCAAGCAAATATTGATAAAATTCAAGCTGAAATAGCAAAAGAAGAAGCTAAGCCTACGAATAAAAAAGATCAATTTAAAATTGGTGTTTTAAAAGGTATTAAACAAAAAAGCAGAAAAATGTTATTACAACTGCAAATGCAGCGGATACAAGTTCAGCTCAAATTATGAGCCAACAAGCAGAAGCTGTTAAATCTGAGCGTGATTTATTAGCGTTATACTTAGCAGGTAAAGCAGATTTGGGTGCACCTGTCAGTGAAAACCATGCAGCTTACGGGAATAACCCAACTAATGGAGTCTTTGAGAGTCTGAAAGAAGGTTTTGGGGATAAAGTAACCTTTACGGATGCTGATAAGAAATCTAAGACAATTGTTAAACAACAAGCGGGTCCAGGAGAAATCAATGCTCGTACACCTGGTATCGGTAATGCTACTTACAACTGGCAAGAAAGAAAAATTACAAAAGCAGAAGCAGAAGCTGGTTTGTTAAATGGTTGGAAAATAGAAAAAGGCGAGAAAGTAAATGCCGTTAAACCACTTGAAGTAACAGATATTACAGATAAAGATGGGGCACCAAGTACTAGGGTAGTACCTAAATCAAAAATATATACAAACGATGAAGAATTAATACAATATCAAAGAGAGGGTGCTCAATTATCGTATAATGCTGGTAGTGGTATCATTCCAACGATAACTCCTACTATTAACGCAATGAGAAACCAATGCTTTTGGTGAAGTGAAAAAAATCGTGATTATTATCTTGAGTTAGGGAAGCAAAGGGACGACAATATCTAAAGAATTTGATGTGAATGGAAATTCTAGACTTAATGTTAATTTGATTCATAGTGGAGCATATGGTCATGCATCAACACCTAGTACGGGTGAAAAAGTTAAACTGAAAATTGTAGATGCGTTTACTGGTGCAGAGATTAAACCAGTAGATGGTAAAAGTGGTCCTCTATCTACGGAACAAGGTCCTGGGGGAGGAAACGGATGGACCTATATGGCTCGTCTATATGATATTCCTGCGACTACTACAAAAATTAAAGTTTTAATTGAAGCGGGAGATCAAGGAACAGGATTGACTACTAATCCTTTCAATAGAAAAGGAGCTGAAATTAAAGATGGATACCTTGTAGGAGGTATCGGTATTGCTACAGCTCCAGCAGCTGAAAGTTGTAACTAGATGTTTCTTCAGGGTACGAAATAAAAAAATGAGTATGGCTATACACCAGACACAATTTATGATAAGAATCAAAAAGGTAGTTTTAACTTTACTCTGAAAGATACGGCTGGAATGAATATTGATTACTACGCAGCTTCAAAATGTTCAAGTAACGATAAAAGTACCAAAAGGTGTAGTTTTAGAAGATCGTGTAATAAACGCTAATGGAGGTAGTGCATTCCTTGGAGGTGTTTATGCTAATTCCATTAGATGGACCCCAAATGATTCTAATGATAATTCTAAAGGTGGTACATTAACATATAACGTGCCAGCGGATAAACGTATGGCTGCAGCAGAAAAAACTACTCGTTCATCAAGTATTGTATTTACTACTGCGAATAACTTTATTGGACCAGCTGACTTCAAAGTTACAGCAACAAGTGGATTTGGAGATACTGACGCGGAAGGAAATAAATTATATTCATATACAACTAATGGTTTGAAACCAGCCTATGAAAATCAGTTCCATCGAGGAGGATTGGCAAATTCTGATAATCCAGATTTTGAATATGGAAAAGTAATCTATATTAATAGCTTACAAGCAACAGGTGTTGTGACTGTTCCAATTAATACTAACAATGATCAGTTAAAAGAAGTTGCTTATGCAAAAGCACAAGAAGAAGTTAATTCAGCTAATTTCCAACAATTGCTTAGAGATATGAATGCAACGGCTGCAATGGGTCAAATTACGAATGTTACCCTTAATTCTAAAGATAAAGTTGAAATTACAAAAATAGCCGCTGATGGACGTGGTGTTGTAAAAGTTCCTGTTACTTATACTGCTGATGGAAGAACATACGATACAACAGTAGATATCGAAGTAAATGTTGTAAAATCAACTACAGATAAGTTAGTAGTATTTGAAGGTGATAAGATTGCAAATGATCAAGTTAAATCTTCAGTAACTCCTGCTACAATCGATACTAAAGCTGGAGTTGTAAATAATCCTAATGAAGCAGATGTTTTTAGTACGACTGGAAAAGCTGGAGAAGCAGGATTAAAAATTCCAACAACGGTTACTCATGATTCAAATGGTACAAATATTAATGAAACAGTAGAAGTTCCGGTTACAGTATTGCCAAAACCAAATGGTGAAGTACAAGTTCATAAAGGAGCTTCAGTAGATAAAGTTAAAGAAGTAGCTAAAGCAAAAGTAACGGCATTAGTAGCGGCGACAGATTTCACAGGAAAATTACCAACAGGAGCGACAGTAACAGTTGGGGATATAACAGAAGCCGTAGCAGAAACTCTAACAAATGAAAAAGGTACAAATAAAGGTGTTGTAAATGTTCCAGCAACTTATAGAGTAGGTGGAAAAACATACGATACGACAATTCCAGTAACGATTAACGTATTAGGTTCAGAACCAAAAACGGTATATACATTAGAAGGAACAAAACCAGATGTTGAGAAAGTTAAGGCTGCCGTAACACCAGGAACTGGAGGTACAGTTAATACTCCGAAAGAAACAGATTTACCTGCTACAACAGTAAAAGCAGGAACACCTGATGTAACTGTACCGACAACAGTAACATATCCAACAGGAGATGAAACTGTAAATGTACCAGTTGAAGTATTACCAAAAGCAACACCAGAAAAAGTAACGACACTAAAAGATACAACTGGTGAGAACCTAACAACAGCTGTAAAAGAAAAAGCACAAGCTGCACTAGGTAAATTAACATTACCATCAGGAGTAACAGCAGAATTAGATCCAAATCAAACATATGCTGTTCCAACAACAGATTCAAATGGTGATAAAACAGCTGTACCAGTAAAAGTACAATACAAAGATAACACAGGTACAGTAGTAGCAGAAGATACGATTAATGTACCAGTAACAGTCGTAAGCTCAACACCAAGCAAAATCGTAGTATTCGAAGGTGATGAAGTAACAGCTGATGCGGCTAAAGGTGCTGTAACACCAGGAACAGATGGAACAAAAGGTGAACCAACAACATTACCAGAAACAGCAGGTAAAGCAGGAGCAACTGATATTACTGTTGATGTTCCTGTAACATACGACAATGGTAAGTTAACTGAAACAGTAAAAGTGCCAGTAACAGTATTACCAAAACCAGAAGCTGATGAAATTCTAGTTCCTAAAAATGGTGACAAAGAGAAAGCTAAAGAAAAAGTACTTGCTCAAGCGAAAAAAGCAATCGAAGACGTAACATTTAAAGGAAAATTACCTCAAGGTGCAACAGTTACTGTTGATGAGACAGCTACAGTAACAGTTCCTGACTTAACAGATGATACTGAAGTGGATGTAACTGTTAAGTACACAGTTCCTGGACAAGATAAACCATTAACTACAACAGTTAAAAGTACCAGTAACAGTGGTTGAAGGTGTTCCTCAAATTGTACCTGTGAAGAGAAAATAATGATGTTTTACCAGACCCAGAGAAGAGCATCGATAAAAACAGATTATCCAGAAGGTTCTACATTTAGATATAAGACTCCCAGATGGACAAACATCTCAATCGATGTAACAACAACTGGAGACAAGAATGTAGTTGTTGAAGTACTTGATCACAAGGAGATACGGTACTTGTTGAAGTACCAGCAACTGTACGTGTAGTAGGTAGCACACCTCAATTTGTAGTAGCAGATCCAACTAAGAAACAACCAGAAGCGAAAGACAGTGTTACACCAGGAGACTATCCAGAAGGCACAACCTTTGAGTACAAGACACCAGTAGATACAACAACTGCAGGTGAAAAAAAGATGTAACAGTTGTAGCTAAGCTAAATGGACAACCAATTGCAGAAGTTCCTGCAAAAGTAGTGGTTGTAGATCCTAAGACACAATACGTAGTAGCAGATCCAAGCAAACCACAACCAGATGCATCTAAGAGCATTGATCCAGAACAATACCCAGATGGAACAACATTTGAGTACAAAACTCCAGTAGATACAACAACTCCAGGCGAAAAAGATGTAGTTGTCGTTGCGAAAGATGGAGAAGATAAACTTGTAGAAGTACCAACAAAAGTGAAGGTTGTACAAGGAAATCCACAAATCGTTCCAGTGGATGAAGGTAAGAAACAACCATCTCCTGAAGATAGTATTGATTCAGAATGATTACCCAGATGATGCAACATTTGAGTATAAAGAAGAAGTAGATACATCTACACCAGGTGATAAGAAAGTTACTGTTGTTGTGAAACAAGGGGATAAGGTATTAGTTGAAGTACCATCTACAGTACGTGTAGTAGAAAGTTATCCTAAATATGTACCAGTAGATCCAACTAAGAAACAACCAGATCCGAAAGATAACATTAATCCGAATGATTTCCCAACTGGAACAACATTTGAATACAAAGATAACACTCCAGTAGATACTGCAACACCAGGAGAAAAAAAGATGTAACGGTTGTAGCGAAAGTTAAACGGGACAACCAATTACAGAAATTCCAGCGAAAATTATTGTTGTAGAACCTAAGACACAGTATGTTCCAGTGAATGCTGAAAATGATAAGAAACCAAAACCACAAGATAGCATCACACCCAGATGATTATCCAGAAGGATCAACATTTGAATACAAAGACTCCAGAAGGACAAACAACTCCATATGATGGAACAACACCAGGGTGAAAAAAAGATGTTACTGTAGTCGTGAAAAGATTCAGATGGAGATACAATTGTAGAAGTACCCAGCGAAAATTAAAAGTCGTTCAAGGTAAAGAGCAATTAACTCCAGTGAATGCCGAAGATAAAGGATAAAACCAAAAAGCTGAAGATAGTATCACACCAAGTGACTATCCAGAAGGATCAACATTCGAATACAAAGTTCCAGAAGGACAAACAACTCCATATGATGGATCAACTCCAGGCGATAAACCAGTTACAGTAGTTGTAAAAGATAAAGATGGAAAAGTGTTAGTAGAAGTACCAGCAACGATTAAAGTTGTGGAATCAAAACCAACACCGATTGAAACACCAGTAACAAACACTCCTTTAACTCAAGATGATTATACAAAAGGAATGAAGATTCCAGAAGGAGCAACTGTTAAAAGGTAGGAGATCTTCCAGATTTAACAACACCAGGTGAAAAAAACTCCTGTAAAAGTAACGATTACATTACCAAATGGTAAATCTTATACTGTAGATGTTCCGGTAACAGTGACACCAATTAAGGAAATCGAAACCCCAGTTACAACAGGTAAATTGACTCCAGAAGATATCTTAAAACAAATTAAAGTACCAGAAGGAGCAACCACTAAGGTAGAAAAATATTCCAGACTTAACAACACCAGGTAAGAAAGATCCAGTTAAAGTAACTGTGACATTACCAAATGGAAAAAGTAGTTACAGTGGACGTTCCTGTAAACGTAACGCCAGTTAAGCAATCGAGACTCCAGTAACGAACAGAGAAATTGACTCCAGAGGATATCTTGAAACAAATCAAAGTACCAGAAGGAGCAACTACTAATGTGGAGACTATTCCAGACTTAACAACACCAGGTAAGAAAGATC
>BNJT01001020.1_pt1 | contig 79245 bp, 138 predicted proteins | sample 8540491 | NCBI WGS metagenome assembly BNJT01 (sample SAMD00202455, study PRJDB9452) | human saliva metagenome | host: Homo sapiens | reverse complement strand
CTAGATACATTCGAAAACCCTTTCAATTTGCTAATCTTAGCTTAACACAAAAGAAAAAGACGAAGCAATCTGCTTCATCTACTACATCCTTTTTAAGTATGAACGAAAGAAACCTGAACCAGCATAATAACAGCTAAACCATCAATCAACATGTGAGCGAGGATACAAGGAGAGAGGCTCCGTACTACTCCCATCTGGAAAAACAAAGGATAACTTGCCCTATTAAAAAGATCATCAGGAGGGTAATCAATGCATACCAGATAGCGACTGATTATTTTGAAATAAATTTTGTCATTTTTCCTCCCTTACATACTTCTTTCTTGCAATGATGATGGCTAAACTGACAATAAGTAATTTACTGACTACAGAAAGCCATATATCTTCATTCACTAAAATCTGAGACAAGGAATTGATCCAAGCATGAGTCATGACACAAATCCATAAGTTTTGTGTTTTATGATATAAAGCCGATAAGATAAAACAGTTGGCTAGTAGGCCTACTAGAAAAGGGAGTAACTGAATGACACCGAAAGAACCTTCAATGTAGAAGTAAAAAAGATGCCAGCTAGACCATGCTAAAAAGGTAATAAGAGTAGCTGATAGATAGGGGATTTTTTCCTGCAAGGTCGGCTGAAAGAAATAACGCCAACCAATTTCTTCAACCCCACCAAAAAGAAGAGCTTTGAAAAAGAGTGCCACTGGCAAGAGACCAAGATTGCATAATAATCTCTACCATCAAAGATAAATGGCATAAACTCTAGGGACAGGAAAAACAAGCACCAAACTATAATTAGCTAGACTATCTTTGACTTGAAAAATCTTTTAGAAGTTTTTGAAACTAGATTGATGGTAGCCAATACTGGCAAGACTGCCCCAAAAAGCAGATGATAAGCCACCTAAAACAATAGCAATTATTCCAATTGTTGACGTAAAATCAACTTTCATTCTTCCTGCCTCGTAAAAACCAAACTAGGAGACTCACTAGCAATAGTTGAGCAAAGGTACCTAGCAAATAAATAGACAGTGCTTGCTTTCTATTCATATTATAATTCCTTTAAAGGTTTCATCATCCATAGTGTTCAGAACTTTCAATATTTCGGTATTGGAGTTCTAAATCCGAAATCAATTTTTCGCCATATTCCAATAATTGAGCTTTAGTCAGAGAATTTACATTCTTGCCAGAAAACAAGCTTTGCCTTCAAGTCAACTCGACAACTTCCAATAAGACTCGCTTGGATATAGGCTGCATAGTCATTGCTAGCAGATGCCCAGCCCATTAGTTGAAAGTCCATTTCAAAGCGAATGAACAATTCCCTATCATTCTGTTGCAGGTCTAAGATAGTAAGGCCGTCGCTATCCTGAATTTCGGAGGAATCAACCATATCTAGCTTTTCTCTATTAAGATAGGGACAAATTCTCAGATAAGGCTTTGAGGACGGACAATTCCTCTACTTTATGAGCAATAAATTCCCATAAAATAATTTCTAAATCTTTTATTCGTAAGTACTGCTCTTCAATCATGATGCCTCTTAGTCTTTGCTAATAAGATGATGACACCTAGTAAAGTAAGAATTCCAATTACAAAAACAGCTATTTCTAATTCTTTTAATCCTTCAATATAGGGTATGATGTAAATACTTGATTCCACAAGTAGAAAAACCGATAAGAACAAGGGCAATCGAAAAATATGTTTGTTTTTATCCATTTTTATAGCTTTCCCTCAACTAGAGTTTACATAAAACCTGACTACCTAGAAATTCTATTTCCCTCTACCCACTTATCATTATCCATGATAAAGGGCTTGGCAAGTCCTTCTCCTGTGTAATCTCTATATTTTGTCTGCAAGTATTTGTAGACATCTTCCTTGGTCGCAAACTTGATAGCCTGGTAAGGCTCTTCAAAGGTCAGCTTTTCGATAAATAAGTAGCCATCTTTATCTGGAACCAAGACGCCGACATGCCCTACAAAGAGAGAATCACCGTCAAGATTGTCGTGGACGATGACGGAGAGCATCCGAGCCTTTTCGCTAAACTTGAACTGCTTGAAGTATTCCTCCATCTTCTTAGCATGGACTTTTACATCTTGAGTCGCTTCAGTCTTGACTCTTGAGAATAGGATATTAAAATCTTCCTTATCCTTAGCATCAAAGAGCTTGCCCTTGTCAATCGAATCATTATCTATGAACAAGAGTTCGTCGTCCTTTGCTATTTGAGGGATTTCGATGCTATTTTTCAGCAAAGTATAGGTATTGATCCGACAATTTGTTCCGATAAAATCGCCCTTCTTTGCCTGCCATAGAGGATTGATTTTTCTACGTCATATTCTGTTTTGGTAAATTTAGTGAAATCGCCTGTTAAACCAGTCGAGCCAACAAGACCGTTGTAGTCATTGACTAGATTGACAAAGTTATCGACACTGTCTTTATCCAAGTCGAGCAGCCAACAGACTCTTCACTTCTTCGACACTTTTTTTACTGTTTAGATTTGAATAAGTTGCCTTCCATGGATATTTTTCCGAGCTAGTCTGACCAACTGTTGGATTCTCTTGACTGCCATTTGATTGCTTTTGCGCCTTCCCACATGCGGCTAAGCCAAGAATTGCCAAAGTGCAGGCACTCATCAACATAATCTTTTTACTTTCTTCATTCTTTCGTCCTTTTTACATCTTTCCTATATTCATCTTCAAATAATTCCTCTTGTTATTATATCAAGAAATACTGGAAAACAGAAAGGAAAAATCTATTTTGGATAGGAACTTCCTTAAGCCATAAAAAATGACTGCACCTTTATCAACTGCAGTCACTTTGATTTATGAATTAATGAACAAGGTAGAGTAGCTAACTTAAAGAAAGGAATCGCTATACACTGGTAAGTCTACTTAATCTTGTGCTTGTTCATCTTTTCTTCAAAAATAGCTGTCATAATAGCGCGCAATTCCCCACGCTCCTTTTCAGGCAGCTCTCCTGCTTGCTTAGCCACAGCGTAAAGTTCTGGGTATTGCTTGGCAACTCGCTCAACCGTCTTGGTCGTTGCATGCCCTCTCACAAGGAAGGGAATTCGCTTAAGCCATTCTTGTGGCACCAGAGCCAAAATCTTTTTTGCCGCTTCCTTATCGCTAATGACGGCTGTACTAAGCCCCTCTTTGATTTGCTCCTGCTCTTTTTCGGTAAAATCTTTTAATTCCATTCTGAACTCCTCTTTTCTAGTAAGTTACTTGCTAAGGACTCATTATACACCTAAGCCTTAAAAACTACAAATATATAACTTGAACAGGCTGCTTTTAGATTGGATTTTTTGAAAGCTGAATAACTTTGACAAGTCTTTAAGTCAGATTTCCAAAAATTAATTTGCAGCAGTTTCCAAAACTTCCGCAAAAATTACAAAGCCTTTTGGTAAGATAAGAAGTTGCCGTCCGAGATTTGGCAATGACTTGCTAGAGTTGCAGAATCACGGTCTAAAAAGTGACTTTCCTTGGATTGGTTAAAAATAGCTTGGACCTTTTGTCCATCATAATTCCATTCCAGAGATAGCACATCAGGCTTGATTTCTTCTAGACTATATTTCCCATGCTGGATAATGTCTGAAACATCCTTGCGAAGCTGAATCAATTTCTTCATGAACTGAAGCATGTCATTGTCACTGGAAACACGGTCCCAAGGCATAACACGACGACAATCTGGGTCTGGTCCTCCGTCTAATTCTAACTCAGTTCCATAGTAGAAACACGGTGTTCCCCTTTGTAAAAAGAGGCAGGCTAGAGCAGACTTAACAAGTTGAGCATCTCCTCTGGCTGTAGCTAAAATGCGCTCCGTATCGTGCGAATCCAGAAGATTAAACATCACTTCCGAAATCTGCTGTCTATAGTACATAGACTGGCCATTGATCTCATCAATGAATTGACTGGTTTTCTTAACCCCACGCAAGAAATAATCCTTGATACTATCAGAGAGAGGATAGTTCATGACTGCATGGAACTCATCGCCATTTAGCCAAGGCTGAGAGGTGTGCCAGACTTCTCCAAGAATATAAGGTCCGGCTTTTTTAGCCAAGACAGTCTTGCGGAAATCTCTCCAAAATTGGTGGTCCACTTCATTGGCCACATCCAGGCGCCAAACATCGATATCAAACTCTTCAATCCAGTAGGTCGCAACGCTCAACAGATAGTCTCTCACTTGAGGATTTGCTGTATTTAGTTTTGGCATATAGCTCTCAAAGGCAAAGGTATGGTAAGGGAGCTTTCTTGGATTGCCAAGCTTATCCTTGGTCACAGGGAATTCTTGAACATGGAACCAGTCTTTATAAATGGAATCTTCACCATGTTTGAGGACATCCTGCCACTGTGGAGATTGGTCTCCAATATGGTTGAAAACAGCGTCCAGCATGATTTTCATGCCGCGCTGATGGGCTTCTCCACCAGTTTACGGAAGGTTTCCTTGTCTCCAAAATGATGGTCAATTTCGAAATAATCCGTCGTATTGTACTTGTGATTGCTCAGGGGATTCAAAGATTGGACAGAGATAAAGGCCTGTAATGCCCAAGTCCTGCAAGTAATCTAGATGGTCAATAATTCCTGTAAATCTCCACCAAAAGAAATCCTCACTTTTAGGCGTGATCGACGAATCCCAAGCTAGCGCTCCTTCTGGTGAAAGAGCAGGATTGCCGTTGGCAAATCTTTCTGGGAAAAATCTGGTACCATACCGTCTCTGCTACCCAGTCAGGCACATGGCAAGCATCAATTTCATGGATATAAGGAAGTTTAAAGCCGTTTCCTTCATAATGAAGGTTTTCTAGCGAGTTTTCAACACAACCCTTATCGCCATACAAGATACTCTGGCCTTGCTTATCCTTAATCTCAAAGAGATACTGAAGTCGCGCATAGTCGACTGAAACCTCCACCTGCCAATAATCAAACAAAGCATCGGAGGTGACTTTGACCATTTCCTTACTCTCTTCATAATGGTTCTCCATAAAAATAAAAGGATCTCCATAGTGCAAGGTTATACTTTCAATATCTCCCCTTTTCGTCCGAATGCGAATGTGCATTGTCTTATCTTTATAAAGATAAGCATACTCCGACTCTGGCCTGTGATAAATAGCTGACAATTCCATATTTTCTCTCCTAGATTTCTCTTTACAAACTCATTTGCGATTTTTATACAAACGATTTCAAAGTGTAGTCCTAGTATATCACTTTAAAAAAACGATTAGCAAGGTGTTGTTTGGGTATGCACTTCAATTACACCTCATACGGCTGTTTACCATCATGCACTTCCCATTGACATCTGTTAATTTCATATCCGTGAATACTGATTTAAACGAGAAATCCCTACTATGCAAGTAATATTCCAAATTTAATCTTTCCTGTACATGCCCACATATGGCAGATACGCATTTGTTTAAATCGTATGCCATCCTCGAGACATTCGATGCAGTAATCATCTTCACGTCTGCTTAGACGATACCACATGGTTTTGATATCTGCACTAATTTCCGTAGTTGCCCAATCGGAATATCCTTTGTTTGTCACAACACTTCCAAGGTGCTGGAAATGATCATTTTCAAATTCTATAGAACCTTTCAACCAGTTCTCACTATCAAGATATATGACCACACCGCACTGATCAAAGCGGTGATGGCTATCAGTGAAATCAGTTTTTACAATGAATGAAAAGTACTTTTCTTCTGTTTCAACCTGCAGTACCGGAGCACTATCATTTCGGAAATGATAGTAAGTTCTTTGCCATAAATCAGTTCCAGGTTGGGTCCTAATCTCTACTCGATCATCCGTTATTGTATATTCATGAGGTTCTCGCGTCCATAAAATCTTTTTGCATTCATTTTATGCTCCTCCATCCCTATTTTTATTTAGGTATATAATTTGTTGAATATAGTGACTTGAAAAATTTTTTGCTCAAAATTTTTCTACGCTTTAACAGACAACACTACGCACTCCACGTGAAACGAGTGAACACTAAGGATGTCAGGTAGTTACGTTCGTATCTGGGAAAATATCCATGAACTTTTTAACGATAGATCTAAAGCAAATCCTTCTGATAAGGCATTTTTTTGAGGAGCATAAGTCTGAAATCACACGCTACGAAACAGATCTTGCAAAACTCAAAAAGTCCTATTCAAAGCTACCTGATTCTAAGGATATTTTAGATAAACTTGATAAATTGCAAGAAAAAAGAATACCCTCATGAAAAGTATTCTTCCTCAAAAACTACTATGGACGAGCTTTATCAAATACGAAAGAACTATGGAATTTACATGGGCAAGGAGATGGGGAGATAGCTTTTCTCTCCATCATTTATTACCAAGTTGATGGTTTGTGTTCAATACCATATTCTATCAAATCTTCTATGTTATCCTTGATGTCATTATAAACATTATCACTTGCTGACCAATTGGACTCAAAACATCTAACATATTTAGACATTGATGCTCCGCTTATATTATAGTAATCAAAAGGATTAGAACCTTTACTATCTTGTTCACCCTTTGCGTTTTTCAGTTTGTGAATATAGATTCCTACAATTCCTTTATTTAACTCATATGCTTTTTTATTTCATAATTTATCCATTTTCTGTTTGCTGTTTTTTCTCCAATCAAAACAACTAAACATGAACGCTTATTTAACTGTTCATCAATCCATTCTTTAATTTTACTTTCAGTTTTTCTTTTACTTCCTCCCAGTCATTATCAGAAAAGGTAGAACTACTATCTACTTTCCCCATGTTGCGAACCTGTCCTGCCCTCCAATTATCATTATCATAATGAAAGCTAAAAAATACCTGTCTTTTTGCCATTTTAAAAAGCTCCTCCTTGTTTAATATTTTAACTGCTTGAACTATGTTTTTAACAGACATATCAATATCGCCATCGCATTGTTTATTTGCCTGTTTAATTGCACTTATTGTATTTTTATCTGTAATTTTCTAGAGTTATTTTTATTGAATATTTCTTTTAGCTGACCCACCAGTATATTTCAATTGGCAAACATACTAACCCATGCTTTTTACATAATTCAAATTCATCTATAACTCCACTTGCAATATTTTCTGTTTCTTTGTTTCCAAAAATGAATATAGCGGTTCCGCAATTATCAATCAGTTGCTCTCTATTTTCTTTATATAGCTTTGTCTAAATCTATTCCCAATGAGCTATTTTGCGGGAAAAGGCATAAGCGTCAAAAAAATCACTTATTTTGGAATTATGATTCAAGCAATAATCTGCGACACCATTTAATATAAATTCACCTACACCTTTGCCATATCCATTCACAATACGATAACCATTCTTTGATAGTTCAAAAGATAGCTTATGAATAAAATTTTTACCAGTTTCATGAGAATAACCCGGATAACAATATGCACTACCCGATATAAATATTGTTTTTCTTCTATATCTATCTACAAGTATACTTAATATGTCAGTAATTTCATTATAGTCATTTACCAAATAGGTAAAAATACCATACCTATTTAAATCTTCTATTTGCAGCTCTTGTCTTACTTTTTTTGTACTCATAATCCTCATCAGTATCTTGAACTCTTTTCATAATACAATAATGTTTTCTTGTATTCTTTTTCGTCAAGTAATACCCTTAATCTTCCTATTACATAGTTAAAAGTTTGGATCTTCAAAAGCTAAATCCTAAAAAAATAGAAATGTCTTGGTAAGCAAATCGCCCTCTAAAACCTCTCTGAATAATTTTCTTTTGTTATATCCAAATTCTTCATAATCGCTTCTTGTAAGTACTGCATCTTCAGGAGATTCTACATCGCCATGCAATTTGTATACTATTGCATCAAAATTATAATTTGTACCTCTTAATTTGTTCATCCTTTGTTTTTACATAAGGCTTTTTCATATTGGTTTCTAAAAGCCTTTTCTATTAACTTATCATAATTTGTTGTCCAAAAAGTTGAAATGGGTAACTGTGATAATAATTTATGATTTTCAGTGGGCTTTACTAATTGAGAAAATTGACCTTTGATAAGATCATCTATTGATGTTCTCTTTTTCGAATTAGAATAATACTGAGCCAAATTAACCAAATCATTTTCTTTTTCAACATCTAATCAATCTCTTCTGCTGGTTCTCTGAGAAGTTCTTTCCAACTACAAAACCCAGCAGGAATTGATAATCCTGCTCCAATAAATGCTCCTAATTCATCACTTTTAATAGCTTTTTCAATTTCTCTAATCAAATCTTTTCTGGATACTTCACCTTTAATAATAATCACCTCCCCCTTGTCTTCTCGGTCCTAAGAATTTATCACCATTTAAATGAATCATATGGTCAGGGCATATCTGCAATCCATACTTCCGTTTCCCAAGCTAAAGACTCTGAGAATTTTTAAAATGTCCTAAATTGTCAAATTAAGTTAGACTTTTTCAAGTAACTCAAATTTTTCATATCTAAATCTATCATAAATAGCATTTTATAACTTATTTTTCGACATGACTACCCACCCATCTATACAGTCTTATTTTTATTATTATATCATGTTTTATTCGCTTTTTCATCATAAACTTCCCTTTACGCAAACACTTTTATTTCTGAAGACAAAAAGAGACGGTGCAGTCCTAAGACCACACCGACCATAAATTTATCTCTCAGCTTCTTTTGTTTGCTGCTTTATTTTTCTTTGGCTTTTCCTTATCTTCAGCCTGATATTTCTTAATAGCTCCAAGCACAGATGCCTTTCATCCGGTGTATTGGTATATGCTGCTTTAAAAAAATCATTTTTAATATTCTCACCTTCTATTAATGCCATTTTCTTATAATTCACATCTATAAACCATTCTTCTTCCATTTTTAGATATAAGAAATTGTCCCTCTTCTATATCTTGTATAGTATATATTGGTTTTGTTTAATGATAAAAATAATTAAGTTCATATTTACACCAAATTGAATTTTTGGAATAATCCAGATTCAACAAATATAAGATTATCTGATTGTTTCTAATCTGCTCTCAATACACTTAATGTTGCATCACATAGTAGATGTCTTTTTAAATAATCATTATCGTTAATCCAATCACAATAAATGTTTTTGTTATTGCTATTTTCATATTTTATTAGCTTCTGAACAGATGCACTATCCTTTACTACTATGTGATATAAAAATCATATGACTTTATTTTTGTTCTTTAGCATTCTCTATTCTATATTCCAATTCTGATGGTGTTTTTAGGAATTTTATATACTTCATTTGGATATATCTTCTTTAGGTACTCCTTCCTTTTCTTATTTCCAGTGTGAACTTGCATATATTTTTGTCTTCTTAATCGTGGATTATAATTAAAAGACTGTAAATGTTTTAAAAGCAATTTCACGAAGTTGTTTATTAAGTTCAGTATCATTTAGTTTGATTGTATTATTGGGTCGCTGTAATATTTTTGCAACTCTAAAAATAATATATACTTTATCTTTTTGAGATGTATTTTTTCTTTCATATAATCCAATTAGTTTTTCTAAAATAGGTGTTACCTGTTGAGTTTTAGATTTTGCTTTCTCAATGTAACCCTATCTATTTTGTTTTTCTTTTTTATTCCAAAGGTTTTCTCTTTCTACCAAGTATCTTTCATATGAAAAATCATTATTATAATTCTCTTTGTAACGATCTGAAGCTAATTTTTATACATTGAACACTCAAACAATATTTCAATTGGAGAACTCATTCTATAACGAGCTTTCCATATCTATAAACTTGTCTTTTTGATAATATTCACGCTTTATTTCAACAGATTCCCACTCATATGGATAGTAATGTTTTAATGTATCAACTATGTCAGTATCTTCATAATTTTTCTAAAACATTTTGCAATATGTTTTAATTGTTCATTCCACATTTTCTTTATATCAATTATTTCACGATTATAAATATGCTTAGTTACTCCTGCCATCACCACTTCACCTCATAATACTATACCAAATATACATATACTATATAAAACCGTAACAGAAAAATATTACAATCTTGTAAATTGTTGGTTTTCAACTATAAAATCTTTCATCTGCTTAAACATTCGTATTAAAAGCCTTGCTTTTGTGACAGCAAGTTTCTCCTCTTAATACAGTAATCAGCATATAAATACCTTGTTCTGTAAAGGCGTAAGGCATATATCTTCTACCGCCTGAACCTTCATCTGATTTTGAGGTCAAAAATTTTGATCCCTTAAATTCCAATTTAATTATTTCTTTTTCCTAGGTTTAGGTGTTTGCTGTTACCGTATCGTATTGTCATACACTTCTCACTCTACGACAGCTATCACATGTGTAAAAACATCTGCTTCTATTTCGCTGATGAATCAGCTCGTACAAGCAGTGATACCGCCTCAACATGATGCGTCTGCGGAAAGAGGTCAACTGGCTGGACTTTCTTCAGTTCGTAGCCCAGTTCTTGATAGAGTTTGATATCACGCGCCATAGTGGCAGGATTGCAGGAGATATGAGACAATCCGCTGGGGCTCCATGCTGACACTGGAAGTGATAAAGCTTTCTGTCAAGCCCTTGCGCGGCGGATCGACTAGGATGACATCCGCCTTGATACCCTGATCCAGCCAAGTTTGGATGGCTTTTTCTGCAGGGGCGCAAACATAGCTGGCATTGGTGATACCGTTGAGCTCTGCGTTGCGCTGACTATTTTTCCACAGCCTCAGGAATGACCTCGACTCCATAGACCTGCTGGACTCGGTCAGCCAGCGACAGACCAATGGTACCAATGCCCGAGTAGGCATCCAGTACAATATCCTCTTTTTAAAATCAGCAAAGTCAAAGGCCGTCTGATACAGCTTCTCTGCCATCTCAGTATTGACTTGGTAAAAGGCTGGCGCAGCAATCTGGAACTGCTTGCCCAGCATACTATCAGTGATATAGCCTTGACCGTAGAGTGTCCGAAACTCTAGACCAAAAATAGCATTGCCCTGCTGGTCGTTGATATTTTGCATGATGGACTTGATAGCTGGGAAAGCCTCTGTCAATCGCTCAATTAACTTCTCACTCGGAAAATCTTAGACCGACTTGTCACCAAAATCACCATGATTTCACCCGAATAATGGCCACGGCGAACAGCAGATTGCGAATCAGGCCAGTACCTTCCTTTTCATCGTAAGGCTTGAGGGTCAAATCGGCGTAGCAAGTCACGTACAAAAACGATGACTTGGTCAATAACTGGATCCTGAATATAAAAATCCTCAATCGGAAGAAGGTCATGGGAATTTTTCCGGAAAAAGCCAGTTTCCAGCTGTCCATTGACACGGCGGACTGGCACTTGAGCTTTATTACGGTAGGCCAGTGGATGATCCATGCCCAGTGTTTCCAGCACTTCCACATCAGAAATGCCAGCAATTTTATAAAGACAGTCCTGCGCTTGCTTGCCTTTAAAAGCCAGCTGGGCTAGATAGGGACAAAGTGCCCTAAATCAGCAATTCCAGTCCTCAGATAGGCTAAATCGACATGCTCATTGCGCTGGTCAGACTTTTTCCTAAATTCCTCAACTCGGCCGAAGCCGATTTTTATTGACCTTGAGGACACGCATGCGGATCACTTCACCCGGCAAGGCATTTTTCAACGAAAAAACGCGGCCGTCTACCTAGCCACACCCGCTCCCTCATGACTCAGATCTACAATTTCTACTTCAATAATATCGTTCTTTTTTTAACATTTCTTTACTTTCTAATCAATCCTGCTCTCGACTACAATTATATTAAAGTAGGGGATTACAGGATTTTTTACTGTTTATTTCTTTCTTCCTATTGGAAAACATGTTCACATTTCTGCTCTGCTATTTTCCCAAAAAGAAAGGGAAGAGACAAAATCTGCCACTTCCCATTATATCATAAGAGCCCTATCTTAAGCCCATTTGTTTCAATCTTTCTTTATAGGCTTCAAAATCAATCAAGAGTCCTTGTCCACCATACATATCATAGGTATCCGTCCAGTCACCTAGTTCTGGTATAGTGAGGCGCTCTATCCCATTGCGTGAATCAAGCACCAATGATAAACCTTGTGACCAAATAAAACTCTGAGGTACATTGGTCGAGGTCAAGGCAAAAACTTTTCCTAAGGCTTCAGATCCTGTAAAAAGCTTAGTAGGGTCTTTTATCTGCTGCATGATAGCGGTCAAGACTTCTTGCTGGCGGCGCGTACGTCCAAAGTCACCCTCATCGTCCTTACGGAAGCGGGCATAGTTTAAGAGCGTTCGCCCGTCCATGTGCTGACGGCCAACCTTGATGGTTTGAGTAGGAACCACTCCATCCTTCATGTTTAAATCATCTGGAACTTCCACTTCTGTGACTTTTTCCCCATCAATGGTCGAAAATTTAGCATCCATAAATACACCATTTGGAAAAGAGGGTGTCAATTGCAGTCGCAAGGTGTTAAAGTCCACTAGAGCATAGTATTTAATGTCAATATCGAAGTTATCTTTTCAATGCTTGGCACTGCCTCAACTCCACGATGATTGTCTTGTTCACCAAAAAGTATAGGCGGAGTTCAATTTTTGATCATAATAATCATCATCCGTAGGGCTCCGTGTAGTGAATTGCTGACACCGTCAATATGAATCAAGGTATCACGCATAAAAGCTGACCAACTTCATTTTATGGTCTTTATTGCCAACGTTCAAGACCATAATTGAATCGGTCCGAGTCTCCGTTGAATTTTCTCCAATTCGGCCGTCTGTTCCTAAAAACAAGAATGTTGATTCCATCTCGAGCATCATGGCCATCAAAGTACTCAACATCAGCCGCTTTGAGATTTCCTGGTCTCGCTGTATTTAAGCCTTTGAAAAACATAAAGAGCATACCAGAAACAACCAGAAGTACAAAAATCAGGAGCCACATCAGCACGCGCTTCGGACGAATTTTTTTGTAGGTTCTCGGAGTTTTCTGAGTTGATTTTTCGTTTCTTGCTTTTAAAGAATTGCAGGAATTCTTTTGACTTCTGCTAAGAGAGCCTTTACCCGGGTATTTGGGTAACAAACCGGATGAGTCCGTCTTCGAATCCTCTGGAGAATCCTGCACGGTCTGCTTGGTAGACGGCTTTTGCGCAACATCTGACCGTCCTTTCGACTTTTGGCGGAGGTAATTATACTCCTCTTTTTCATGTTCGTTAAGATAGTAATAGTTTGTATGGAGATAATCAGCCTTAACTGCTCGTGTCGACTCAGATTTTCTGTTTCTCTCATCTCTGCTCCAATCTATAATCCTGAATTTGAAAAAAACGGGATAACTGCCTAGAATTTTAAAGGCGATACCAAATTATAGCAAGCTCTTGGTAAGCGAAATCCACTAATTCTTTCCGTTCATTATCAATATCAATAATAAAGAAATATTCCCCTAGGGCTGTTTTAAGAGGGCGGCTTTCAATCTTTGTTAGGTCAATGCCACGCCAAGCAAAGGTTGATAAGGCCTTATACAAAGAGCACCAGGCAGATTGTCTGGCAAAAGTCAAAAGCCAAACTCTGTTTTTCCTCTTGCTTTACAAGCCTAAGAGTGGGAGTGGTCTGTCCTAAAATCCAGAAACAGTAAAATTTTCCTCCATTTCCTGAATATCTTTGGCCACCACTTGCAGACCATACTCGACTGCCGCAGTCCGCGGTGCAATGGCGGCAAAAGGTTGGTCAGGATGCGCAGCCACAAAACGAGCCGCATAGGCTGTACTAGCTGTAATTTCAATCGCTGCTTCTGGATAATGCTGGCGAATATAGCCTTCCCTTGAGCAAGCGCCTGAGGATGAGAAAAAGACTTTCTCAATGGGCTTATCTAAGCTAGTCGCCAATAACTGCTGCTTAATGGGCTGAACAATCTCTGCCACTGCTTGAATCTCAGCTTGATGGAAAAGATAATCCAAGGTCTCATGGACGCTTCCTTCAATCGAATTTTTCCACAGGAACAACCGAATAATCCACCTCTTTCCTTCATAAGCCTTCATCACTTCTGTAATATTTTTGATAAGGTACCAAGTCTGCTTGAGGGAAAGGCTTCTTGGGCAACATGATGGGAAAAGGAACCCTTGAGGTCCTAAAAATGCTACTTTCATTGAATTTCCTCAATAATTTCTTGTGGCGTTTTTCCTACCACGTCAATTGTTTGTGTCGCGACCGCCTCATAGAGAGCCTGCCGTTGTCCAAAAATCTCCTGCAAGTCTGCCTTGCTCTTTGTCAGATACAAGGGGCGCTGATTTTCCTGATCTCCCTCAATCCGACGAAAGAGGGTCTCAAAGTCAGCCTTCAGATAAATATTTTGGGGATTTCGGGCTAATAAGTCACGATTTTGGGAGCTCAAGACGACACCGCCTCCCGTAGAAAGCACGACATCCTGCTGGATACACTCAGCCAAGACTTCAGCTTCAATTTTCCGAAAGGCTGGTTCACCATATTGAGCAAAAATACTCTTGGATGGACATGCCGATCTTTTGGACAATCAGCTCGTCCATATCCAGAAAATCTGCTGACAAGGCTCTCGCAATCGTTGATTTTCCCGCTCCCATGAAGCCAAGTAAAATCTTAGCCATTCAGCAAGCCCTCCAAGTCTGAGAAGAAGCTAGGATAGCTGGTATTGATAGCCTCTGCCCGCTCCAGCTCCACCTGACCATCCGAAACTAATAGAGCCGCAATGGCTGCCATCATTCCAATACGATGATCGCCGAACGTATTGATGGTTGCACCATGAAGAGGCGTTTTTCCATCGATAATCATGCCATCTGCTGTGGGAGTGATGGCTGCTCCCATGCTATTTAAAGCATCTGCGACAACCTGAATCCGATCGGTTTCTTTGACTTTTTAACTCCTCGGCATCTCGGATCACCGTGCTGCCCTCAGCTTGGGTGGCTAAAGGGCAATAATCGGAAGCTCGTCTATCAAGCGCGGAATAATTCCTCCGCCAATCTCCGTTCCTTTCAGCTCGAAGTCTCAACGGTAATCATAGCGGATTTGGCCACCTCATCTATATTAGAAAGGGTCATCTTACCGCCCATTGCCTTGATAACATCAAGAATCCCTGTCCGAGTTTCATTGATTCCTACATTTTCAAGGACGATTTTTGGACTGGGGGCAGAATCAAACCTGCAACCAGCCAGAAGGCTGCGCTGGAAATATCACCAGGCACTCTCACTTCTTGCCCTGTAAAGGTCTGACCACCCTGAACACGGATTTCCTTGCCCTTGACCTCAATTTGACCACCAAATTGAACAATCATATCCTCTGTATGGTTACGGGTAATTTCCTTTTCAATAATGACTGACTCGCCTTGAGCCTGTAAAGCTGCAAAAATCAAGGCTGATTTAACTTGAGCGGAAGCCACTGGCAGCTGATAATGGATAGGCTTTAAATCTTTTCGGCCATGGATGTGAAGTGGCGGTAAATCTCGTTCTGTCTGCCCCCAAATATCCACACCCATCTGACTAAGAGGCAGGGTTACCCGATCCATCGGACGCTTGGACAAACTATCATCCCCAAACATCTCTGCTGCAAAATCCTGACCTGCCAAGACACCCGAAATCAAGCGGATAGAGGTTCCTGAATTGCCCATGTCAAGTTTATTATCCGGCGCCTTGAGACCATCAAAACCAACACCGTGGATCTTGATAGTCTTTCCGTCATCTTCAATCTTGACGCCTAAATCACGAAAGACCTGCATCGTAGAAAGGACATCTTCACCTCGCAAAAATATCGTGAACCACTGTAAGGCCCTTGGCCAAGCTCCCGAACATAATCGAACGGTGACTGATTGATTTGTCGCCCGGTACACGGATACGACCATTCAGGCCTTTGGCCTTTGTTCTTAACTTCATAGATGCCCCTTTTCAATTGCTACTAACTTCTATTTTTATCATAAAAAAATAGCAATTTTCTAATAAATTCTTGTATTCATTCCGACTTCTTAGTCTTTTTTTGCCTTTCCTACATGATAAAAGAGGCTACGACAATCGTCTCTCAGCCTCCCTTTTATTCCTTATCAAAATCACGAGGTACTAGATTCTTGCTCTAGTCATTCTCTGATTTAGCCATTATTGTGTCCTAAATGCTTATCAATCTCATCCATAATCCGCCCCCATCACATAGCTAATCTGCAGATTGCGACCAATCAGAATGGCCCAGAAAATAGCCATCAGATAGTTCTCGAGACATGATTGCTTCATTAAAAATATGTTTCTAGGGCTGTAAAAGCCGCCATTACTATAAATTGTCGTCTATTCATTCTTCCATTATAGCATGAAAAAAACCATAAAAATCTAAATTCAATCATCTTGAACAGTGATTTTTTTCCGCTAGAAAATCAAAAGCCTTCCGGTATCAATCTTTCTTCCTGCTTTTTCAGCTGCTTCTGCTTTATTGCTACGACTTCTAGCTGAAAATTCTGCCCGAATCTGAGTCCAGTCCTCTAGGGAAATAGCCAGAATATCTGGTGAAAAATCCAGCAACATTGCTGAGCAGATTTCCAAACATGGTGTTGAGATTTTCTCTTTTCATGGTCTGCTCAGCATTGAAATGAGACTCAAATGCCAAAATAGCATGATTTTCATTGGCTGCGACTGGCTGCGAACCAATGAGCAGAGCCTTGTCCGCTCCTGCCAGACTCTCGATGATTTCACCCCAAGCATTTTGCAGCTTGGTCAAATTGCTGCGAGCCAAGTCAGGATTTTTCCACTGCTTCTTCCAAGATGGCATTGACCTTATTGCGATCTACGCGATAGGGTCTTAGCCTTCTGAGGTCGTGCCTCTAATTTCTTAGCTACTGGAGCTGGCTGACTACCGACATTGGCTAATCGTTGCTTGAGCTCTTGGATCTCCTGCTTGAGATTAGACAGCTCCTCTGCCAAGTTGTCAGGAATCTGATCTAAGCTTGCTTTTTCCTCAGCCAGTCGAATGGTCATCATTTCTGTATAAATCTTAGGGTTGCAGGCTATTCTTGATGTCTGCTAGACTATTAGTCGCCATCTCAATCATGGCAAAAAGGGGTCTCCTGCGGTGTCTTGAGATTTTCCAGAAAAGAGCTCGCTGGCATGATGATTTTCCCCACCAGTTTTGACAATGATTAAGTCACGCAAATATTGCAGGAGGTCCGTCATGAAGCGAGCCATGTTTTTTTACCGCTATCAAAAAATCAGATTGAGGTTATCCAAGGCTGTGACTGCATCATGAGCAATCAAGGCTGCTACATAGGCATCCAAGGCTCCCAAGCTGATAGAGCCAGTGATTTCTTCAGCAATGTCAGTGGTCAAACGATTTTCCTGAGTTAAGCTAAGAGCCTGATCGAGGATAGACAAGGCGTCCCGCATACCGCCCTCAGCTCGACGGGCAATAATCTGCACACCTTCTTGCTCAAAGTCAATGCCTTCCTGCTCCAAAATCCACTCGATATGACCAATAATGTCCTGCGTCTTGATAGACTTAAACTCAAAACGCTGGACGCGTGAAAGAATGGTCGCTGGAATCTTATGCAACTCTGTCGTCGCTAGGATAAATACCACATTTTCCGTTGGCTCTTCCAAGGTCTTAAGTAAGGCGTTAAAAGCTCCAGTCGAGAGCATGTGCACCTCGTCAATGATATAGACCTTGTGCTTGGCAAGACTAGGCGCATAGGTAGACTTGTCCCGAACATCACGAATCTCATCTACCCCATTATTAGAAGCCGCATCAATTTCGATGACGTCTTCAAGGCTTCCCTCAGTGATGGCCTGACAGATATAGCAGTCATTGCAAGGCTCACCGTCCTTTTGATTCGGACAGTTCATAGCCTTGGCAAAAATCTTGGCAACACTGGTTTTTCCTGTTCCACGTGGACCAGAAAAGAGATAGGCATGGCTGATTTTGCCTTGCTCCACAGCCTGCCGCAGAGTGGTGGCCACTACCTGCTGACCCACCAGCTGACCAAAGGTCTGACTGCGGTACTTTCGATATAAAAGCTTGATACATTGAGGCTTTTTCTCCAAACATTTCAAAATTCCAAGTCGTTTTTTCAAGCAAAATCTGGACAAACTTTTCCAGATATTCCTGATCTACCTTATCATAATCCCCAGTCAAGGCCGAGTCCAAATCCAACACTCCAAGCAGGCGACCGTCTTTTACCATGGGCACCACAATCTCGCTCTTAGCACGGCTATCACAAGAGATATAGTTGGCATGCTGGCTCACATCGTCTACGATAATCGTTCGCTTTTTCTCAGCAGATTCCCCACAGACACCCCTTACCTAAGGCAATATGGACACAGGAAACATCACCCTGAAAAGGCCCCAGAATCAGCTCACTCCCATCAAAAAGATAGAAACCAGTAAAAACCGAATTAGGCAGGGCTTGATTGAGCAAGGCGCTAGCATTGGAAAGATTAGCTAAAGCGTTAGTCTCACCCTCCAACAAGGATTCTAGCTGAGCCAGTAATAGTTGATAATTTGAAATTTTTTCCCTTTTACTCATACTTTCTATTATATCAAAAAGCCTGTCCTACAGGAGAAAAATAAAAATTTTTTTAGCTTCTTTTTCTAGTCCGAGCTTCAAGTTGTAAAAATATCTTCTCATTCTAACCACTACAAAGAGACCCTAATCCTTATCAGTCCTTCTTCAAAAATAAGAAGCTGAGATTATCCATCCCAACCCCTGATGCTATAGAAACACTAAACATGCTTAACTCATCTTTTTACAGCCACCCCATAAAGCGGATAAGGTACATATTTAGTCGTACCTGACGCGAATAGTAGTAATTTCCACCATTAATATAAAGCTTGGGTCCGTAAAAAATGGAAAGTAGATTATAGTATGAATAGGTTTTTCCAGTCACATTGCCAAGACTCGGAGCAACCACTTCTTTTGAGTATTTTTTTGCTAGCTCGAGCGTATTCTCACCGCCATTTTGCGCCACATAGTCAATATAGGCCTGACCAAAATTGTAGGCCTGAACCGCTGTCCAGACATCTACCTTTTTCTCGCTGGCCAGCTCTAGATTGTCCGATAAAGTCTGAATACCTTGCCGAACACTTTCTTTATTGTCTGTAATCGAATTGATTTCGCCTGTTGCACTCTCACTAGACTGCATGAGGTCGGTGTCTTTTCCCTTGGTCTCTGTATAAATCATGGCCAGTACCAGTTCTTCATTGGCCGCCGTGTCCTGTTCGTCCAGCACTTCTCTGACCAAAGTCTGATGCTTCATGACTTGCTTGACATCATGATGAACCTGATAAATCTTATAGCCAGCAAAGAGCACGAAAAGGACTAAAATCAGTCTTCTTAGAAATTTAAACATTATTTATTTTTGGATATCCTCGATGTTCTTAATCAAAATAGAATAGGTCCCATTGTCGTTCTGGATAAACTCTACAGACTCTGCGTCCTGATAGACATTATTAGGAACGATGAGCTCAATTCCATTTGAAAGGGAGAGTTTCTGATTTTCGAACTTCTTCTTCTGGCGACTGCTGTCAATCTCATCAAACTTGATTGGCTCTGGCACAGTTTCCTTAACTTGGTCAATAAAGGTAAGTCAGGGCTGTCAGATTGCTGTCAAACAGCTCGTCTGCCAACTTTTCAGGAGACAATTCATCATTTTCTTCCAGATTTTTGAAAATGCTGGATTTGACCTTAGATTGAAACTGGAAGTCATCTGTGTTAAAAGCTTTCAGCAATCTTTTGAGCTGTCTTTTCCAGAGTTTTGATAGATTTTTTTGGTGAAGTCTTGGGGTTGACCTGCAAGAGATTATCCGAAAAATAGTTGAGAAAAGGCGCCATTGTACTTGATGCGCTTTTCAATCAGATGGTACTTGCGAGACTGGAGATTGATGACCAAAGCCTCGTCCGCACCTGTACCAAAGCCAGGCAGATTGTTCTGCGTCAGCTTGATAGGGATTGTCTACCTCGCCACCCAAGTGGGTCAAGGTTTCCCGCAGCGCAATCCGCAGAAAAGCAAAAATGCTCCACGCCTTCCTTGTCAAACTGGACGAAAAATCAGATCGTTGGTTTTCTGGTTTTCACTGACAGAAAACTCCTCCTGCCAAAGTTTGGCCACCGTCACGGATGTTTCCAGTAAGTCGTCAGAAAGCTGGGCTAAAAAAGACATTATCAGGTTCGAAAATGCCTGTTTTAGCCTCGTCTGAATAGACCCGCTCGATTTTTCTTCCGCAAAGTATTCTTCAATCTTTGGAGTAATGTTGAGAAACTTATCCGACAGCAGCAGTTCGGTATCAGCTGGACTGAATTGATGAATGATGGCCTTTTTACGTAAATGTCCATCTTAGTTCAAACCTTCGTAGAGCGGAAAAGCATCCGTCAGTTCACGAACTTCAGCCCGAACTTGATTGAGTACCGCTTCGTTTTCAGCGTTTTTCCAGAGCCTTGATAATAAGCTCAGCCACCTTGATACTTTCTGTGACACCAAAACCTCGAGCTGCAATAGCTGCTGTACCGATACGAATCCCGCTAGTCTTAAACGGTGACAAAGTCTCGTAAGGGATGGAGTTTTTATTAAGGGTAATATTGACTTCATCCAAGAGATTTTGAGCGACTTTTCCATTTTCTACAACCTTAGTGACATCCACTAAGAAAAGGTGATTTTCAGTGCCATCAGAAATCACACGGAACTTGTCATGTTGACGGAAGACTTGTGCCATGGCTTGGGCATTATCCAAAAATCTGCTGGGCATAAACCTTGAAAGCTGGGTCAAGCACTTCTTTAAAGGCAACTGCTTTAGCTGCAATGACATGCTCAATGGGCCACCTTGAATACCTGGGAAGATGGCTGAGTTAATTTTCTTAGCCAGTTCTTCGTCATTTGTCAAAATCAATCCACCACGAGGTCCGCGCAAGGTCTTGTGGGTCGTTGTCGTTGTGATATCCGCATAAGGCACAGGGCTAGGATGGAGACCTGCAGCAACCAAACCAGCGATGTGAGCCATATCTACCATGAGCTTGGCACCTACCGCATCAGCGATTTCACGGAATTTTGAAAAATCAATGATATGAGAGTAGGCTGAAGCACCCGCCACAATCAACTTAGGCTGAACCTCTTTGGCTTGCTGGAGGATAGCATCAAAGTCCAGCAATTCCGTTTCCGGATCAACACTATAGGATACAAAATTATAGGTTTGGCCAGAGAAGCTGACTGAAGCCCCGTGAGTCAAGTGACCACCAGCGGACAGATCCATACCCATAACTGTATCACCTGGCTCAATCAAAAGCCATATAAGCAGCACAATTAGCCTGGCTGCCTGAGTGAGGCTGAACATTAGCAAACTTGGCACCAAAGATTTGCTTGGCGCGCTCAATGGCCAAGCTCTCCACAACATCCACTACGTCTGTTCCACCATAATAGCGGCGACCTGGGTAGCCCTCAGCGTATTTATTGGTCAAAATAGAACCTTGAGCCGCCATAACAGCTTTAGAAACGACGTTTTCTGAAGCAATCAGCTCGATATTATGTTGCTGACGCTCTTCCTCATTGGCAATGGCATCCCAGAGTTCTTTGTCAAATGTTTTGTAGTCTTCTTGGTCAAAAATCATAAAGTGTCTCCTTTTTTTGAGAAAAATAGGGCGCTAGGCTCCTAATAGTTAAAATGTTATATCATTTACTTGGGCAAGAATATCCTCGCGAGTGATGGCACCCTGACGCAGAATACGTGCCTTTTCTCCAGATAAATCCAGAATGGTTGAATCCTGACCTGTCAAAGCGGCATCATCCTCTACTCCCAAGACTTGCTCTTGAAAATCCAGCATAATCTGCTGGAAATCAGTGCCACTGGCTTTTCCAGAAAAGATTGGCGGATGGACCAATCAAGGGACCGTACTTGCGAATTAAGTCAAGGGTAACCGGATGCTTAGGAATCCGAAAGCCCACAGTTTCCATACCAGAGTTAATCCAAGATGGCACACGGTCATTGGCCTGGAGGATAATAGTCAGCGGCCCAGGTAGGAAGGCTTGATAGAGTTTTTCCCAGATAGCTGGGCTGGTTCTGAGAAAAACAGTAAACTTCTTCCAGGCTAGCCACATTGAGATTGAGAGCCTTGTCACGGGGTCTTCGTTTTAATTCATAGACTCGCTCAACCGCCTCTTCATTTCAAAGCCTGTGCAAAGAGGCCATAAACAGTTTCTGTCGGCAGGACAACCGCTCCGCCTGCTGCCAGAGTATTTTTCTATCTTATCCATTGTCAACCGCCACCATTCTATCTTTTTCCAAATTGATCTTTCAGGACTCGGATTCGTTTTTGAGGGAAGGATTTTTCAGTAATTCCCTGACGCCATCTCCTTGCTTGTAACCAATTTCCAGATAGATTTTTCCATTTTCTGTGAGATGAACCCCTGCCTGCTCTGCTATTTTCCGATAGACGGCATAGCCATCCTCCTCTGCAAAAAGGGGCCATATGAGGCTCTGAGGTCAAAACATTAAGTCCAACTTCATTCTTATCCGCTTCTGAAATATAGGGCGGATTGGAAACGATGATGTCAAAGCTCCCACTGATTGCTTCAAAGCAATCGGATTGGACAAAAAGTAGGATTGAGGCCGCAGGACTGAGCATTTTCCGCCGCCAAGGCAAGAGCATCGTCCGAGAGATCAGAAGCAGTAATCCGCCAGTCTGGACGGCTGTTTGCTGAGTGCAAAGAGCAATGGCTCCGCTGCCAGTGCCGATATCCAAGACTGACAAAGGATTTTTCGGGATTTTCTGACAAAATCAGCTCCACTAACTCCTCTGTTTCAGGCCTTGGAATCAAGACCCGCTCATCAACCTTGAGAGTCAAGCCGTGAAAATCACTACTACCGATAATATACTGGGCTGGCTTGTGAGCAAGTAGCCGCTCATGAATTGCTGTTAGCTGGTCACGATCTTCTTGGCTGACCTCTGTCTGAAGTTTGAGAACAAAGTCGGTAAAAGAGAGGTCATTGAGTGCCCGATAAACGAAAGACAGGCTTTCCGCTTCTTCTCCAGCTACTACTAGCTCCTGCTCCAACTCAGCTAAATATTGAGCTAGGGTCATTATTTATTCAGCTCTTCTAGTTTTTGCGTTTGGTCATAAAGAACCAAGGCGTCGACGACTTCATCCAGTTTGCCAGCTAAAAATCGTATCAAGCTTTTTGCAAAAGTCAAACCAATACGGTGGTCTGTGACACGGTTTTTGTGGGAAGTTATAGGTACGGATCCGTTCTGAACGGTCACCAGTACCAATCGTTGACTTACGCTCAGCATCTTGCTCGTCTTGGGCAATCTGCGCAAAGTGGTCAGCAACACGCGCACGGATGATTTTCATGGCCTTCTCACGGTTCTTCTGCTGGGTCCGTTCTTCCTGCATCTCAACCTTGATATTGGTTGGCAAGTGAACGATACGAACAGCAGTCGCAACCTTATTGACGTTCTGTCCACCAGCACCTGATGCGTGGTAGATGTCGACACGAAGGTCTTTTGGATCAATATCGTATTCTACTTCTTCGATTTCTGGCATGACAAGAACTGTCGCTGTTGAGGTATGAACACGGCCTTGACTTTCTGTTACTGGAACCCGTTGCACACGGTGGGCTCCAGACTCATACTTGAGTTTAGAGTAAACGGATTGCCCTGAAACCATGGCCACTACTTCTTTGAAACCACCGACACCGTTCATTGAGGCTTCCATGACTTCAAAACGCCAGCCTTGGGCTTCCGCATACTTCTGATACATCGTCAGCAAATCTCCAGCGAAGAGCGCTGCTTCGTCTCCACCAGCGGCTCCACGGATTTCAAGGATGATGTTCTTGTCATCGTTTGGATCTTTTGGAAGGAGCAAAATTTTTCAGCTTTTTCTTCGTATGCTTCTTTTTCAGCCTTGGCATCTTTGAGTTCTTGCTTGGCCATTTCTTCCAAGTCAGCATCTCCGCCAGACTCCTTTAATCATCTCTTCAGCATCAACGATGTTTTTGAAGGACTTGTTTGTACTCACGGTAGGCTGTTACCGTATCACGAGTGGAAGCTTCTTCTTTTGAAAGCTCCATGAAACGCTTGGTGTCTGAGACCACATCTGGGTCACTGAGTAATTCTCCAAGCTCTTCATAGCGGTCTTCCACTGCCTGTAACTGGTCATAAATATTCATCTTTGTAATCTATCTCCTTGATTTTCTAATTCATTCTACTTAATGGGTGGATTGAAATAATGCTTGCGGCAAACAGAAATATAGGTCTCATGTCCGCCGATTTTGATCTGTTCGCCATCATAGACAGGTTTCCCATTATCCGTCCGCAAAACCATGGTTGCTTTTTAGAGCAATATTGGCAAATGGTTTTGATTTCGTCAATCTTGTCAGCCAGGAGCAAGAGATGCTTGGAGCCTTCAAAGAGTTCATTGCGAAAGTCATTTTTTTAGACCAAAAAGCCATTACTGGAACATCCAGCTCATCCACTACTCTAGCCAAATCATAAAACATGATGACGTTTCAAAAACTGAGCCTCATCAATCAAAAACGCAGTAAGGCTTTTCAGGCAGACTTTGAATATAGCCAAAAAAATATCTGTCTGGTCCTCGATTGCCATCGCAGACCGCTTCATGCCGATACGGCTGGAAACAACGCCAAGGCCATCACGTGTATCGACAGCCGAGGTCATGATTACTACACTTTTGCCCTGCTCTTCGTAGTTGTGGGCCACTTTCAAAAATTTCAATGGTCTTGCCCGAATTCATTGTGCCATATTTATAATATAACTGAGCCATTTTATATCTACATTCTCTCTAAGTATTGTCTTTCTAGGACTTTCAGCACTGTCCATAAACTTTGCTGGAAAGACCGACCGTACTTCCTATTATTTTACCACAATTCACTATTCTTTAAAACCTAATTTGTGATAAAATAAGATTAGCAAAAGAAAAGGAGAAATCATATGCCATTTGTTAGAATTGATTTATTTGAAGGCCGCAGCTTGGAACAAAAGAAGGCCTTGGCTAAGGAAGTCACCGAAGCCGTTGTCAGAAATACTGGCGCACCTCAGTCTGCTGTACATGTCATCATCAACGACATGCCAGAAGGCACTTACTTCCCTCAAGGTGAAATGCGAACAAAATAAAATCAAAAGGGCTGAGATAATAACTCAGCCTTTTGATTTTATGTGAAAATGCTCAGCGTCGCTTCTTTTGGATATAATTCAATCGCAGTTGGTAAAGGATGGCGCTCACGACCAAACTTGCAATCAGTCCAATCCAATAACCATAAGGTCCCAAGTCCGTAGCCTGATCTAAAAAACAAGCCCAGAGGCAAGGAAACGCCCCAGTAAGCTAGCAAGCCTAAGTAAAATGGAGCTTTCGTATCCTTGTAGCCTCGCAAAATTCCCTGCAAAGGAGCGGCAATCGTATCAGCCAATTGGAAAAAGAGGCTAAAGGTCAGAAAGATTGAGGTCAGACGTATAAACTCTGGATCAGAACCATAGAGACTGGCAACCTTGTCTCGAAAAATATAGAGAAAAATCAGGGTAAAGACCGCAAACCCAGATGCTACAATTCTACCCAAAGTGCAATATTTTTTCACATCGTCAAGTCTTTCAGCCCCCAGCTCATAAGAGACGATAATGGCCATAGCTGTAGAGATACTCATAGGAAAAAGCGTACATTAAGTTTGAAAAATTCATGGCAGCCTGATGGCTAGCAATAATCAAAGAAGAAAAATTTTTGACATCACTAGTCCGACGATTGAAAAGATGACAACTTCGGCAAAGACTGTCCCTCCTATTGGCAAACCCTAAGCGAAAACCTTCAGCCAAACCAGCTTTTGTTCAAGGGACGAATTTTCCATAGTTGGTATTGACGGACTTTTAGGATGTTTGATGGTCAATAATAGTGATATGACCAATAAAACCCAGTAAGCCAAAAGAGTGCCTAGTCCGCACCAGCTCCGCCCATTTCCGGAAAAACCAAAAGCTCCATAAATCAAAAACATAATTAAAAACTAGCATTCAAAGGTAGAGCAAAAAGCATCAAATACATAGAAAGCCGAGTCAGTCCCAAAGCGTCCAAGAGAGGCGAATAACGCTAAAGAGTAAGAAGGAATGATACCGATGGACAAGTACCAAAAGATAACGCTGGGCCACATCTTTTACCAGGGGGTCTAAGCCCAAACGCTGCAAAACCAAAGGGGCACCTAAAAATACCAGCGCAAATAAAATCAGCGATAAAGCCAAAAGAAAGATAGATAAACTGATAAAAAATCTGATGCAATTTTTCATCTTTCCCCTGTCCCAAATGATGACCAATGATCGGAACCAAGGCAGACACAATCCCCGTCAGAAAGGAAAAATGAGCCCCACAGACTGGTCGCCATAGATACGCCTGCCAGATGCAAGGTATCATATTGGCCCGTCATAGTCGTGTCAACAAAGGAAGCCGAGAAATTTGCCAGCTGGTAAATCAAGATGGGAAGAAAAATTGAAACAAACAAGCTCAGGCGTTGTTTCAAATGATAAGTCTGATACATGTTAAATTCCTTTTTTTAATCTTCTTTTACTATACTACAAAGCCAGCTCAATAGTCAAAAGAGGCTGGTACAAAAAGTCCTAGCCTCTCAATTGTCTTTGGATTGTCGAGCAAGACGCAGTGGTTGAGTGGGCTCTACTACGCTGATTTCATCAGCTTTTTACAGCCCTACTCAACTGTGCGGAAAGTGGGACAGAAATCGAATTCTAACGAATTACCGATTTCTGTCCCTCTCTTCTTATTTATTTTTGCGATTTAGGGATAGCGTTTGAGGACAATGGCAATCAGACTGGCCATGACAATTCCGTTTGAGAAGAACATCTGAAGACTGGTCGGTAGGCTGTTGAAAAGACTGCTACCATTGAGTCCGACACCTGCTGATATAGAAATCGCTGCAATGAGGAAAGTATGCTCACTGTGCTCAAAGTCAACACGCGCTAAGATTTGCATCCCCTGAACGGATACAAAACCAAACATGACCAGCATGGCACCACCAAGGACTGGACTTGGAATGATCTGAGCCAAGGCTCCGAATTTTGGCAAAAGGCCGAGGAGAATCAGGAAACCAGCCGCATAGTAAATCGGCAACCGCGTCTTGATACCGGATAATTTGACCAAGCCAACATTCTGAGAAAAATCCTGTGTGAGGGAAAAGTATTGAAGACACCACCCAGCAGGACCGCAAAGTCCTTCTGCTCGATAGCCATTTCGTAGGCGGGTGCTGTCAATTTTATCTTTAGTAATGTCAGAAAGTGCCAAGTACACCCCTGTTGACTCTACTAAGGAAACCGTTGCGATGATACACATCATTACGATAGAAGAAAATTCAAACTTTGGTGCTCCGAAATAGAAAGGGTTGGCACATGGACCAGCGGAGCCTGTGCGACGGGCGTCAGATCCACCAAGCCCATGGCTCCGGCAATGCCCGTACCGACAATCAACCCAATCAAAATAGAGATGGATTTGATAAAACCTTTGGTAAAAAAATGTTAATCAAAAGAATTATCAACACCGTCACAGCTGCTAGAATCAGACTTTGGGCGGTTGGCTTGTCTACATTATTTCCCATATTGCCAATGGCAACTGGAATCAAGGTCAACCCAATGGTCGTAATGACCGAACCAGTCACAACAGATGGAAACAGATTAGCAATTTTTGAGAAAATCCCAGCGATCAGAACCACATAAATCCCTGATGCAATCAAGGAACCAAACATGGCACCACTACCGTGACTCTGCCCAATGATAATCAGAGGGGCAACGGATTGGAAGGCCACGCCCAGCACGACTGGCAGACCGATACCAAAATATTTATTTAGCTGGAGTTGCAAGAGAGTGGCAACACCACACATAAATATATCAGTCGAAATCAGATAGGTCAACTGCTCAGCCGAGTATCCTAAAGCCCCAGCAATCATAATCGGTACCAGAATGGAGCCCGAATACATAGCCAACAAATGCTGCAAACCTAAAATGGCTGCCTGTAGAATGTTTTTCTTCATTATAGTTCATCTTATAGATCTGCCTCTCTAAATACAACTTTTCCATTTTCAAATCGGTCAATTCGAGCCAAAGAAAGAACTGTTTGTCCTTGAGCCTCTAGAAAGCTTCGACCATCTTGGAAAGATTTCTCAATCACGATTCCAACGGCTGCCACCTCAGCGCCTGCTTCTTCAATGATTTTAATCAAGCCCTTGGCTGCCTGACCATTTGCCAAGAAATCATCAACGACCAGGACCTTGTCATTTGACTCTAAAACTTACTAACGATGGAGACAGTCGAAGTGACCTGCTTGGTAAAGGAGTATACTTCCGCCGTTAAAATTCCTTCAGTCATGGTGATGTTCTTAGACTTTTTAGCAAAAATCATTGGAACACCCAAGGCTTCCGCCGTATAGACAGCTGGTACAATCCCTGAAGCCTCAATCGTCACAACTTTTGTAATGCCTGCATCACTGAAATGCTCAGCAAAAACCTGCCCGATTTCTTTCATAAGCGAAAAAAATCAACCTGATGAGTCAGGAAAGAGTCAACTTTGAGAATATTTTTTCTCCCAAAAACGTTGCCGTCTTGCAGAATTCTCTCTTCTAATTTTTCATGTATCTCCTCTTAACATATCTTGGTTCAATGATGAAAGGACCTGCCACGATAAGCAAGTCCTTTCTTTTAATGACAAATCATCTGGCACTAAAAGTACCAGAAAGTCATTAGACTCACTTATTGTTAGATGTTTGGCATCTTGTAGAGACCTTGCCCCAATCATTAGCAAGATAAATAAGTTATTCTATTTCATTAATGGGCATCGCCATTCCAGATGGAATTTTTGACGATGACATAGTCCACGCGAGTCAGGCTATGCAAATCGCGACCTCCAGCATAGGGAAATCGAGCTCTGCAAATCCTGCTCCATTTCAGTTAATGTATCTTGCAAGTGGCCCTTAGCCGGCAGCAAAATCTTCTTGCCTTCGACATTTTTATAAGCACCTTTTTGATACTCGGATGCAGAACCATAGTATTCTTTAAACTTATCGCCGTCTACTTCAATGGTTTCCCCTGGGCTTTCAATGTGGCCGGCAAATAGCGAACCAATCATGACCATGCTGGCTCCGAAGCGGATCGATTTGGCAATATCACCATGCGTCCGAATCCCTCCGTCCGCGATAATAGGCTTGCGGGCAACCTTTGAACACCAACGAAGAGCAGATAACTGCCAGCCGCCTGTACCAAAACCTGTCTTGACTTTGGTAATACAAACCTTGCCTGGACCGATGCCGACTTTAGTTGCATCCGCGCCAGCATTTTCCAGCTCCCGCACAGCTTCTGGAGTTCCGACATTTCCAGCAATAACAAAGGTCTCTGGTAGTTCTTTCTTGATGTGTTGGATCATTTGAATCACGCTGTCTGAGTGCCCGTGTGCGATATCTATGGTAATGTATTCAGGTGCATCATCTTTTAGGCTGCTAACGAAGTCATACTCATAGTCTTTTACACCGACGGAGATCGATGCAATCAGGCCTTTGCTCATGCATTCGTTTAACGAATGGTTTGCGCCCTTCCTCATCGAAACGGTGCATAATGTAAAAATAGCCTCCTCGAGCAAGCTCTTCAGCGACAGATTCGTCAATAATCGTCTGCATATTGGACGGAACGACTGGCATCCGAAACGTATGTTTACCAAATTTCACACTGGTATCAGCCTCTGAGCGACTTTTCACAATACATTTCGCTGGAATTAGTTGAATATCTTCATAGTCAAAAAAACCTGAAAATCATTGAGCATGGAAAACTCCTTATCAATACTTAAAAATGACCTACCTATGCTCTTCAGCATCGCTACATCTATCCAGACGTTTCAGAAAAAGTATATCACAAAGGTACAGGTTTTGTAAAAATATTTCAGATATATTATTGATAATGTTCGGAAATTAAGAAAAACACGGTCGACCGTGTTTTAATCTTTCTTATCTTTTTCTGAGTTGGAGTCTTCTGCTCCTCCATCGACTGCCTTTTTAAACTCTGAAAACATTTTTTTCCAATAGACTGCCCTAGCTCTGGCAGACGTTTTTGGTCCAAAAATCAGTAAGGCACCTAGGACGATAACGATAAGCCCTGGTAGTCCGATGTCTTTTAAAATTCCCATTACGATGTTCTCCTTTTTCTCAATCATTTTTACTCAATAGGATACTGACTTCATACAGCAAAATCAGTGGTACTGTCATTGACAAGTCACTGATGAAATCAGCCGACGTCAAGACAACTGCTAATACCAATAAAACGAAATAGGCATAGCGTCTATATTTTATCAAAAATTGCGGTTTGAGCAAACCGATTGATGTCAGAAAGGCCACAATGACAGGCAATTCAAACAAGCAAGCAATCGGAATGGTCGTGTGAAACAGAAAGGCCAGATAGTTCTGCGCTGTCATCTGAACGGCAAACAATCCATCACCCTAAAGAAAGCAAAACTTGTAAAATAGCAGGGGCTGACAAAGTAAAAGCCAAAGGCCAAGCCCAGGACAAAGCTGAAAAATGTAGCTGGTATGTAAGCAAAAATAGCCTTTGCCTCACTATTTCTAAGAGCAGGGCGGATAAATTCCCAAATCTGATAGACCATAAAAAGGCAGGGTTAGTGAGAAAGCCACAAGACTAGCCAAGCTAATATAAATCAAAGGATGTCATCTGGTCCCAATACAATCAGCTTCTGCTCAAAAGAAGCGGTCAACCATTTGTAAATATCCGCTGCAAAAAGCAGACTGAGCAGAAAAAATCAAACCAAACCAGATTAAGACAGCAAGGAAGCGCCATCTAAATTCCGTCAGGTGTTCAACAACGGTCTGTTCCTTATTAGGCATCTGCTCGCTCCTTTTGCCGATTTCTAAAGGTCACATAAAGGACAACGACAAGAAAGATGGCTTGACTTAGCAGCACTTCTAAGCTCGGATAAATTCCCAGCCAATCAATGGTTGGAAGATGAGACAGCAAGTGACTAGGAAAAATAGCTGTTAATTGCAGAGCATGAATGCTGACACCTAACATCTTAAAGGCCAAGGCATAAATCAGCCAAGTCAGACCAAAGAAAAATACGATGAGGCCGAATGAGACTGCTGGCCTTGGTCATTAGAATTGCGAGCAAAACTAAAAACCAAAAATAGCAAGTCCCAGTCCTAGAAAGAAATCTAGAGCAGTAATGCGCGGTAAAAATTCCTGCGTAGAACAAGATGGTCTCCGCCCCCTCACGGAAAACAGCAAGAAAGCTCAGGGCAAACATGGAAATAAAACTACCACTGGCTGTCACTGCCTGCATCTGGCTTTCCATGAAGTCATTCCATTTCTTGACAGAGGACTTACTGTGGAGCCAAATACCGACCAAAATCATCATGACAACCGCAAAAATCCCCACTGCCCCTCAATAATTTCACGATTGGAGCCAGAGGCGACGGCTGGAAAAAGAGTTTGCAGCAAAATAGCAATGGCCGCACTGGCTAGTACGCCCAAGCCAGCACCAGTATAGACCCATTTGAGGCCTTTTTTCATCTTGGAGGCCTTGAGCGTCGTGACAAGTGCCATCACAATCAAGAGAGCCTCAACGCCCTCACGCAGCAAAAATCAGCATGGCATCAAAGAAAGTATAAGACCCGCTGGTGTCAATCTGTTCTAGCTCACTAATCAAAGACTCTAGCTGGTCTTGATACTCCTTGTCCTTACCCTTCACCATGATGACAGGCGACTGGCTTTCTACTTTGGTATAGAGGGAAGGATTTTTAGTGCTGACATCTCCTTCAACGCTTGGCCAAATCGTGATAAATTTCTTCATCGCAGTCTTGCCCTGCTTCTCATCTCCTTTTTGGAAAGCAAGCAGAGCCTTTTTCAGAAGGCTAATACCATCTGCCAGTGTAAGATTTTCACTGCTAGCAGACGCTTCCTCTCCCTTGACAAAGCTATCAATCGCTGCCGTCAGGTCATCATAGGAAGTTTGAATAGCTTCAAAAATCCGTTGGCTCTGTCTCGATGGTACTCCGTAAAAAGGAAATGGCCGTCTCCACTTTGCCATAATGAGCCGTACTATGATCCCGCACCACTCCTTCATTAGCAGTCCAAGTCGAATTCATTTTTTTATAGGCTTCACGAATCTTTTCAAGATCCTTGCTCTTAATCGCTGCCTGAAGAGCTTGAAATTTTGATTCTAATTTATTGACCAGCTTGGTTTTTCCGCCTCAAGATCAACAGGATTCTGCTCCTTTTCAAAAAGCCAAAAGAGCAGCTGAAACCTTGAGTCAGCTTGTCCTCTGTCACATCGCCCGAGATAGTCAATGCCTTGCTGACTTCTTTCCCTGCAGCTGAGTCATGGTTGCTTAAAGCCGCAAATTCAGTCTGGATTGCCTCCAGCAATTCTTTTGGCACTAGCTTGGTCGCCTTTTTGAACGGCGGTGCTGGCATCCGTAATCTTGATAAAGAGCTACTATAAGAATCCTCAGCCGATACAGGCTGAGCTAGGAGCTACGAGCGCCAAAAAGTAAAAACAGGATCTTATTCAAATAATTTCTGACCAAGATATTCTCCTTCTTTGACACCACCGAAGCAAGCAAACAAGCCACTGCCCACATGGGTTGATATATTCATTCATCTTATCCTGTGCTCCAAGATTGGTCTGCACCTTGATAAAGCTGTCGGGATCCTTTTTGGAAAGAGATAAAAGGAGACCTGTATCAAATTGACCGGTTGTTTCGTCAATACCATCCGAATAAGAATAGGAACGACGATAGAGAGGCTTGTCGACTTCTTTTGGCCAGCTGTACATGTGCATCAACTGGAAGCAAGTCCAAGTCTACCTCGTCAAATTCATTCTTCTTGCCAAAGGGCGCTCCGCTCTCCTTATAACGACCAAAAGGTATTTTCCTGCTCTTGCAAATTGGTCCGATCCCAAGTCTCAAGAAACATCTGGATCCGACGGACAGCCATATAAGAGCCCCCTTCATCCAGTCCTTGCTGTCACACAAACCACCTTGTCAAAAATCTTTTTCCTTGGTGACATTGGCCGTGCCATCTTTAAAAACCAAATAGATTGCGAGGAGTAGACGTACGATCGCCTATAGCAGCAAAACCAGCCTGACTCCATTTCATGGTGACAGCATTTCGCGCTTACGAACCAGATTACGAACGGCATGAAAAAGCAACTTGCTCGTCATCTGCGCAAGCTTGAATGACAATATCCCCACCAGTATATTTCTCTTTTTAGTTGTTCCCTTAGGGAAAGGAGGCAGGTCGCGAAATTCCTTGGGCTTTTTATTCTCAAGCCCATTTTTCAGGAAAAGAGGCGGAGACGCCAAAGGTCAAGGTCAGTCGATAAGGATTGAGCCCGACTGTTTCTCCAGTATCCGTAGGTGGCAAGAAGGCATTAGAACCATCTTTTTGACTAGCTCCCCATTGACCAACTTTTCACTGTAGGCGGTCCAGTCCTTGAACATCTGGATAATGGTCTCTTTATCCGTCGTATGCAAGTCCAGAATGACAAAATAGATATTCTTTTGCATGGCTGTTGTGATGCCAGCTTGATGCTCACCGTAAAAACTGATTTCTTCATCACCGTCAGCTAATTTTTTTGTCTTCTTTCGCTTGATTAGCGAAAAAGCAGAATGCACTGGAGACACCAAAGTGCTAAGCCTGCGCCTCAATCCCTGCTTTTTAAGAAATTCCCGACGATCCATTTTTATTAAACCATTTTTCGTCCTTGGTCATCTTCTTACTTTCCCATCTAGGATGATACCCATTTGCGAGAGAGGCTCCCCCAGTTTTGTGACAGCTTCTCCTAGCTCTTTGGTATCTTCCTTGCTCAATTCAGTATAAAGTTTATAATTCTTAGAATCAGTCATGTGCTTGTCTAACAAACTATTAACATTCTTGAATTCAGTTTCTATACTTTTTTACAAGTTTTTCATCTTTCTTCTCAATCAAAGGTTTAAAGAGTTCGAAAATCTTTTTCTGCCCCTTGGATATTGGCACGGAAATCATATAGATCCGTATGTGAAAAGATTTCTTCCTCACCAGTAATCTTGCTGGTCGCCACTTCGTTAAGGAGATCGACTGCACCAGTCAGCATGATATCTGGCGTAACCTCAACCGTCGCGATTTTTAGCCTTTAATTCTTTAATGTCATTGACCAACTGGTCTGCATATTTCTCTGTACCATTCGTTGTATTACTTTCCCACAGAATTTTTCAATCCGGTGGAAGCCTGACCAGCCTTCTTCGGTCTTATTTTCATCCACATAGTCAGCTAAGCGGAAGTCAATTTTCACATCGGACTCTCCGAAGCTCTCAGCAATCGGCTCTGAACGCTCGTAGCTCATCACGAATCAAAGGGTACATTTTTCTTGGCTTCTTCAAGCTTGCCTTCTTTGAGCGTATCTCTGAATTTTTTCCGTATCCGTCAATAATTGATCAATTTCTTTTCTGTACAAAAGCCTTATACTCTGTTGTTGCCTTATCCAAAAGCTTTCTGGTCGAAGCCGAAAGACTCGTTTTAGCTTCCGAACTGCTGGCACTTGTATTCGATTTTTGATTAGCAGCACAGCCAGTCAGTAAAAATAGCTGTTGACAATAAAGACAATTCCAAGTTTTTCATCTTGACTCCTTTATTTTTCCCTAAAAGGGGCGAATTCATATAAATTATAACAATTTATTTCTCATATTTCAATAAATTGTCAGATAATTATAATAAAACTTTCCTTTCTGAGTAAAAAAATAAGCATTTCAAAGCAAGATATCCTTAATTTTTGCCAATTTCTGACTTCTTAACGACTACATAAATCGTATCTCCTAGGGTAGAGACGACTGGCTCCATTAACCGTCTGGGTCTTGCCCTTATGGATATTCATCGTAATTAAAACACCATGCGGTAGCTCCAACTCATGCACTTGTCGCCCTGCGATTTTTTCTGAAACAGGAATTTCAATCAGGGTCGTCTCACCGTCATCTTCAATCCGATCTGGCAGCATTTTTTCAAGCATGGCTTCATGAGACAGGCGCTCCCTTCAGCAGATCCATAGCAATATAAGCCATCAGAGTGACCAAGCCCAGTGGCATGAGGTTTCGAATATCTCCCACCATCTCCGTCACGAGAATCATAGCTGTTAGCGGAGCTTTGGAAATAGCACCAAAATACCCACTCATTCCCAAGATGATAAAGATTGGAAACTGTTCCTGCGTGATAAAGCCAGCCTCTACACAAAGGGCTCCAATTGCTGCGCCTAGTAAAGAACCCAAAGCCAGAATGGGCAGAAAAAATACCACCTGGAAGACCGCTACCATAACTAATCATGCTCCATACAAAACGGAGTAAGAAAAAGAGAATCAAGGTTCCAACTGTGTAATGAGCACTCGTCAAAGACAAAATCAGCTGATTCCCACCGCCCAGCGAATGAGGCAGCAAATAGCCAATCGGAACGATTAAGACAAATGAAAAATCGGATAGTAAGCTTTTTGGTATTCTACAAAATTTGCCTAGAGCTTCATAGACCAGATGAATATTAAGGACTGCTTTTTCATAGACAAAAGCCAGCCAAGCCCAGAAACAAGCCCATTAAAAATATAAATCCAGTACTGCTCCAGCCCCATGAAAGGAATATTATCCGGCATATCCAAAACAGGAGTCAGGCCAAATATAGACAGCGAAATAAAATTTGCCACCAAACTTGCAGCCAAGGTTGAAACCCAAAAGAAGCGGGAAAAATGATGGTACACTTCCTCAACAACAAAGAGCAAACCTGCAATTGGCGCATTAAAAGCCGCAGCCAAGCCCGCAGCTGCACCACTAGCAATCAAGGTCCGCTCCTCTACCGGACTCAAGTTCAGCCACTTAGATATGCCTTTTCCACTCATCGCTCCTAGCTGAATACTCGGTCCCTCACGTCCCAGCATCAAGCCACTGGAAATTGCTAAAATACCAACTAAGAATTTTTTCCAGAGAATGCTCCACCAAGAAAGTGACATCAAGCCTTTCAACTCGGCCTCAACTTATGGAATCCCTGAACCCTTTATATCCTTTTCTGTAGCTACCAATCTAGCATTTATAAAAACAATAAAAAGCATAGAAGAAAAGCAAGGCTACTAGCCAAATCCACTCGCTCCTGCCCTCACATAAGTCGCTTGCACCAAGTGAAAACTTTTCTCAATCAATAAACGAAATGCTCCCACTACTAGTCCAGCAAAAATGCCCACCAGAATCCCCTGAACACTTGGGAAATAATAGAGCTGGATATAAAATTAAATTCTTTTTCGTATCAGAAATTTGTTCTTTTTGTTTGATCATCATTTCTCTCCCAAAGACCTTATAGCAACATTTTAGCACAACATGTGGGCAGAAACAAGGCGATAGCCATGAACATTTTGCTTTTGGACATAAATTTTTAACATCAACTTTATCAGATTTAAAAGAATACCAAAAATGTAGTTTGAGCATCAAAAACGACCTTGAAGGTCGTTTCGCGTTTAGATTGACAAATCTTCTGATCAATCTTGCCAGCTGTTCGATAAGCTTGGTAGAAAATAAGACAGCCACAGCAGTCATGACAGGAACGATGACTGGGATATCCGTTTCAATAGAAGTCAATGGAGAATTCCATAAGAAGTGGAGAACAAAAAGCTGATAAGAAGTAAAATAGACCAGCTTTAAAATAGCTCTTTGAGTCTTAGCAAATCGGAACATCAGAGCTAATCCGATAGTGGTCAAAGCAGTATAGAGCCAGTGAGAAGCTACCCTCCTGTGATACGGCCTAAAAATACCAGAGATCGTGAAGGAAAAATCCTTCAGGTAGGGTCGGAAAGGATATAAGAAAAGTCCTCACTAATCTGAAAACCTATGCCAGCTGTAATTCCCAATAGTAAAAAGCCTTTAAGTTTTTTGACTGGCACTAGATAGACAGCGAAAGCAACCGCCAAAAGCTTAAGCGGCTCTTCAACTAGCGGAGCTGCGAGGGCATTCTCCAGATAACTGATCACAGTATTTGGAAAGCTCGTGCTGACCCACTCGTGGATATAAGTATTGGCTAAGCCAGACGTCCATCCAGAAATGAATAGCCCACCTAGCAGAGCAATCCCAAGGCTAAGTGCTGGCGTCTGCCATTTTTTTACCCAAACTGCGAATCAAAAAGCAGAGCTGGGATGATATAGAGCAGAGCCAAAGGGCTGACAGTCCGACAATTCCATAACCAGTACCTGACATACTGCCAGTGGTATAAGCTGTGTCTCGTATTCCAAGCCGATTGCGCTCAGAAGGAGAAAAAGTGAAAAAGAACAATGTTTTTCTTCATATAACAACTTTCTAAAAATTTTATTTTCATCTTAGTATAACAAAAATCTAAAATAGAACTAATTTTAAAACTCATTAGAATGATTATTAATTATTGTACGAGTTGATAAACACATAATATATATGCCTCATTCTGTATTGTATTGACAATTCAACTCGATAAAACAAGTAACAAAAAAGTCCCTTATCGGGACTTTCATTGATTATTTTTCAGCTGTAAGTGCAGCCATAGTGATGTAGTTGTATGGTTTGTTAAAGTGTGGCAAGAAGAAGAGATCTGTCAAGGCCAACTTGTCAATTGTTACATGCTCTTGGATAGCAAGTGAGAACATGTGGATTCCCATGCTAATTGCAGAGTCACGAGACACCATTTGCGCACCAAGGATTTTCGCGGCTATCTTTGTCAAAAGACAATCTTGATGGCAACTTCGTGGTTGTCATGTTTGATAAATTCTGGTTTTTGAAGGTCGTTAAAGCCAGTTTCAGTTGCGTTGTAGCCAGCCGCTTTTGCTTTTTCAAGTGTCAAACCAGTTGAAACCATGTGAAGACCGTAGATAGAGATACCGTTTGATCCTTGCACACCGATTCCTTCTAGTTCATGGCCACAAGCGTTATAAGCACCCACAATACCAGTACGTACAGCGTTAGATGCAAGGGCGATGTAGCTAGTGTCTTTACGAGCATTGTCAGTAAACAGTCGCACAGTCACCAACAGCGTATACACCTGGGATAGAAGTTTCTTGTTTCTTGTCTACAAGGAAGGCACCGTTGCGGAAGAGTTCAATCTTACTGTCAGCAAGGGCTGTGTTTGGACGGAAACCAACTGCAAGAACAACCATGTCCACATCAAATGTTTCTTTGTCTGTTACCAAGCGTTCAACTTTACCATCACCTTGGATTGCTTTTAACTGTTTGACCAAGAGCCAAGCGGATGTTGTGGTCTTCCAAGTTCTTCGCCATCATTTGAGTGAAGTCTTTGTCGTAGTAGCCGTTCAAGACAGTATCTACGATGTCAACCAAGAACTACTTCTTTTCCAAGACGCTCGAAGGCTTCGGCAAGCTCTACACCGATGTATCCACCACCAACAACGGCAATGCGCTCAAGGTGTTTGCTCTTGTCCTCAAGTTTTTCAATAACTTCTTCAGCATTTTTGGTACAATTTAAACGAATTGGACGTTTTCAAGAGTCGCTTTAAATTCGCGGTTCCCCTTAACGATTTCAACGCCTTCAATTGGAGGCAAGATTGGAGTTGAACCAGTTGCAAAGATCAGTTTATCGTAAGACTCTTTGTGTTCTCGACCTTCAACTTCTGCAGTCACAACTTTATTATCGTAATCAATTGAAAGAACTGGTGAGTTCATGTAAACTTTAGCGCCTTTAGCTTCCAATTTTTCTTTATCAGAATAGAAGAGACCTTCTGGGCCATCGATCTGCTCACCGATCCAAAGTGCCATTCCACAACCAAGGAATGAAATATTTGAGTTTTGGTCAAATACCACAATTTCATTTTCATGACCAAAGTTGTCCAACATCGTATTAATACAAGCTGTACCAGCGTGGTTAGCACTCAACTACAACGATTTTACCTCATAGAATAATCCACCTTTAGAATTTTAATTTACCAAACTAGTATACCATGTATCTGTTAGCGTTTACAAGATATATGCTCAGAATTTTTAAATTTGGCAAATAACTTTTATTTTTAAACAAAAATTTCAATTTTTCTGAAAATATATATATTTACAATTGTGAAAACGGTATCTTTCTGTTATACTAATAGAGAAGATTAAGAAATTTAATAGGAAGGTTGTGATAAAAGTGGATCTTATTTCTAGATCCATCCATTTAATGGGATCGACTATCACTATTTCGATTCTCCATGAAAATGCCGACAGTCTTTTAGACCAGGTATTTTCTCTCCTAAGATTGTATGAAAAGCGCTTTAGTGCAAATGATGACAGCTCTGAGCTCATGCAAATCAATCACGCTGCCGGTAAACATCCCGTTTGTGTCCATCCTGATTTGTTTGAGTTGATTGAGTTGGGAAAAAAACATAGTCTCGCTCCAGACAGTCATCTCAATATTACCTTGGGACCCCTGATTCAAACTTGGCGAATTGGCTTTGCAGATGCAAAAGTTCCCAGTCCAGAAGAAATCAAGCAAGCACTGTCACTCACTGACCCTGAGTGTATCGAGTTAGATGCAACCGCCTCCAGTGTTTTTCTGACAATGGAAGGCATGAAAATCGACTTAGGCGCCCTTGCAAAGGTTATATTGCAGATAAAATCGCTGCGTTCTTACGGAGACAAGGCGTTACTTCTGCCCTCATCAATCTTGAGTGAAATATCTTAACCATCGGTCTAAATGAAAAGAATAATCGTTACTGGCGCATTGGCATTCAAAATCCAAGCTTGCCACGTGGAAACAACCTAGCTCTTCTGTCCGTTCAGAATCAGTCTGTCGTGACTTCAGGGATATATGAAAGAAAACTGCAGGTAGATGGCAGGGTTTATCATCATATTTTTGACCGCACCACAGGGCTACCCAATTGACAATCAACTAGCTAGTCTCACGATTGTTTCATCAAAAGTCCGTCGATGGTGAAATATGGACGACCCGTTTATTCGGGGAGAGCCCTACTTCCATCTTAGAGAAAGTCGAACAAGAAAATGGAATCGAAGCTTTCGTTATTACAGAAAATCATCAACTTTTTATTCATCTGGTCTCAGCCCAGAAATCTTATCCTAAATCCAGAAAGGAACCTACTATGTTAAAATTTATCGGTCTAGTTGGTACAAACTCAAAGAAATCAACCAACCGCCAACTCCTTCAGTACATGCAAAAGCATTTCGCTGATAAAGCAGAAATCAGAGTTGATTGAAATCAAAGATATTCCTATTTTTCAACAAACCGTCTGATATGCAAGTTCCAGAGATCGTTAAAGAAATCGCTGCGAAAAATCGAAGCTGCTGATGGTGTTATCATTGAACGCCTGAATATGACCACTCTATTCCCGCTGTTCTTATAGAGTGCCTTGGCTTGGTTGTCTTACGGTATCTATCCATTACTTGGTAAACCAGTTATGATTACAGGAGCCTCTTATGGAACTCTGGGCTCATCTCGTGCCCAACTACAACTCCGTCAAATTTTGGATTCGCCAGAACTCAAGGCTTCTGTTATGCCAGGTTCTGAATTCCTACTTTCTCACTCACTTCAAGCCTTCGATAAAAATGGAGACTTGATTGACCTCGAAACCATTCAAAAATTGGACGCTCTTTTTGATGACTTCGTTTGTTTGTTAAAATTACAGAAAAAGTTATCAAGTGCCCAAGCACTTCTTCATCAAGAAGCTGAAAAACTTTGACTGGGGAAAAATTGTAAGAACTAGAAGGGAAAGAATCACATGAAATTTGTTGGACTTGTCGGCTCAAATGCAGACCAATCATACAACCGTAAATTACTAGAATTCATCAGAAAACAATTTAAACTGAAATTTGAATTAGAAGTTTTGGAAATTGATGAAGTTCCGCTCTTTAATCAAGATGAGAAATGGGACGAATCTTTCCAGCTGCGCCTTTTGTACAATCGCATCACGCGCGCTGATGGTGTCATCATTGCCACTCCTGAGCACAACCACACCATTACAGCAGCTCTCAAGAGCGTCCTCGAATGGCTTTCTTATGAGGTTCACCCATTTGAAAGCAAGCCTGTCATGATTGTAGGGAGCTTCTACTACGACCAAGGAACGTCTCGTGCCCAAGTACATTTGCGTAAGATCTTGGATGCTCCAGGTGTCAATGCTTATACTTTACCAGGAAATGAATTCCTCTTGGTAAAAGCGAAAGAAGCCTTCGATAATGAAGGCAACATCACAAAACGAAGGAACTGTTAAATTCCTTGAATCTTGCTTAGATAACTTTGTTAAATATGTTGAGGTAGTCTCAAAATTGAAAAAACTAAAACCAATTGCTCCTGAAGACTTAGATGTCACGAGACCCAATCGCAACAACCATCACAGAAGTTGACCCTGACGATCCAGAATGGGTGAAAAGAGCTGCAAAAAGCTGTCGGTGCTGTTTCTGGCGATACCTATGTCAAGCTTGACCATGGTATCCTGACTGTTAACCAAATCGACATGTTCTTAAAGGCTATGCCGTTTGAATTGACTTATGCTGATGATAACAACCAGTTCCTTTACTATAACAACGCTCATCAAGATCCAGACACTATGTTTGCCAAACGTGTACCATCCCAATCAGGTGGCCGTCTCTCAACTCTACACAACTCTTCCTGCTGCCCGCATGAAGAACGTAGAATGGGTAGTTGGTGTTCTTCGTAACGGTGATCAAGAGTACGTTCGTACAATCGTGCCGGGCTCACCAGCAGGTGTTATCAATACCCACAACTACTAAGCAATGTACTATCCTGACGGATCTTACGCTGGTATCAACGAAATCGTCTTCAACTTCCAACCTTGGCTAGATTGGTACCTAAAAACAACTGGTCAACGCTTGGTTGGAGGAAGCGGTCCTTTTTGCTCCTGCGGCTGCAGCAGCCGACGCCACTTCTGGTGCTTCAGATACTGGCGGTGGTCACGGCGGTGGAGATGCCGATGCAACATCTGGCGCTAGTGCTTAATCAGAACAAAATGAAATGAATGGATTTTTACATCCATTCTTTTTATTTTATTTCATTTCCTTAAAGGCCTTTTTCTGCTTCTTCGTTGCTGATTGCTCCAAATTGAATCTTCCCAATTTTTTTCCTTGGCTATCAATAAGATTTCTGTTGGAATACTGCGAACCTGATAGGCTTGGAAGATTGCACCAGACGTGTCAAATAGAACGGGCACATCCTTATATCCTTGTTCTTGATACCATTTTTGGGAAGTCCTCAACAGACTTCTCTCCTTGGAGACCCGGTGCTACAATAGACAATATTTCAAAATCACGGTCTTTTTACCAGCTAATTCGACCAATTCTGGCATGCTTCGCTTACAAGGTCCGCACCAAGAAGCCCAGAATTTCAGATAGACTTTTTTGCCACGATAATCAGAAAGTTTGACCGTTTTTCCATCCATTGACTGGAGAGTGAAGTCCGGTGCCTCCTGGCCAACTGCAACCTGCGATTGGACACTTGTACTGGACTGGCTTTTGACTATCCATCCCCTTTTCATCAGATGAACAAGCTGATAGTGTCAGAAAAAGCTATCGAAGCAACAACTAGCGAAAGAATTTTTTTCATCTTTTTCTCCTTTTATCCCAAAATTCCTGATAAAGCATTTAACTGACCGAGCATGAGAAGGATTCCCATGAAAATAATTAAGGCTCCTCCGATTTTTTTCATCAGCCCCATATAGGGTTTGATTTTTGAAAAATACCGCATAACGAAGCTAGAAGCTAAAAGCTAAGATGAGAAATGGTAAGGCCATTCCCAAAGTATAAAACCAATGTTAGGAGCGCTCCTTGGATAGCTCCATTTCCTCCAGAGGCAGCTAGAGCCAGAACCGAACTAAGGACAGGGCCAATACAAGGCGTCCAACCAAAAACTGAAAACTAATACCAAGCAAAAAGGCTGAAAAGAAAATCATTCCGACGACTGTTTTTCTTAAATTCCACATTTTTCTGGAATTGTAACTGCCTGATATTAATCAGCTCCATCTGGTGAATTCCGAGCAAAATGATGATAATCCCCATCAGATAACGGAATTTCTCATCGTAAATCACTCTGCCTAAGAATCCTGCACCAAAGCCTAGTAAAAAGAAAACTAAAGAAATTCCAGCAATGAAACACAAGGTCTTGATCAGACCAGTCCAAGCAATCTTTCTGCCTAAAAACTTGACTTCTCTAGGATCTTCTTCATCCAGCAATATCCCTATATAGACTGGTAACAAGGGAAAGATACAGGGGTGAGAAAAAACGAGAGAATTCCAGCCAAAAAGACCGAAACAAAAATAAACCAGACTCCATCCAACCTCCTTTAAGATGTGTTTTTCAATATTATTATAACAAACGATTTAAATTTTTCCACATTTTGCTACACTATCCTCATTCTTGTATCATTTATCGAAGAAGCCGTCTGTAAAAACACTATTTTTGCTCCTAAACAAGAAAAAGCCGGAAATTTTCCGGCTTGAGTACTGAAGGATAGCGAACTTAAGCATCTGTTACTAGCGGCAAATAAAGACAAATCTGGGTGAATATATCTGCTTCAGACTGAATTTCCATATGATAGTCGTCTCCGAACTGCAACCTCAAACGTTGATCGACATTTTTTAGACCGACACCACCTAAGCGAGGGAGAGTCTTGTCCACTGAATTTTGGAGATCAAAGCCGCGGCCGTTATCATAGATAGACAATATCAGTTGCCCCTCTTCTGCTTTTCGACGTCACCCGAATCATGCCCTGTCGGTCAATTTCTTTGATGCCATGGTAGATGGCATTTTTCAACCAAAGGCTGAAGTACCAGCTTGGGAAGTTTATAATCAGCTATAGATTCATCCTCTTCAATCGCATACTGGAGCTTGTCGCCATAGCGTTGCTTCTGGATAAAAAGATACTGACGAACGTGGTCAATCTCATCTTTGAGAGAAATCTGTTCATGCCCTTGATTGAGTGCCAAGCGGAAATACTGGGCGAGTGATTTTGTTACCTCAACAACACGCTTGCTGTCATTAAACTCAGCCATCCAGACAATCGTATCCAAGGTATTATAAAAGGAAATGGGGGTTGATTTGAGCCGAGAGAGCTCGGAGCTCATAGCGGCGGACATTTTGTTCTTCAGTCTTGACAGCTTCCATCAGTTGTTCAATCTGATCCAGCATTTTATTGAACTGCTGAGCCAAGTCAACCAACTCTGGAGAACCCTTAGCTTCTGCACGCAGATTTGAGTCGCCTGCCCCAATCTTCAGAATGACTGATTGTAGATTCTGCAGAGGCTTAATCCACAAACGCAGAACAAACCAAATACCAGTCAAGCACAGCAGGAGTGCTAAAAGGCCCATTCCTACAAAAGAATAAAGCATCTGTGACTGAAGCATCTGCAATTGCTCTAATGAGGCAACACCAATTAAAGTCCAATCACTATCTGAAATGTCAATCTGATAGACAAAAGCCTGCTTCTGGTCTGCATAACCGTCCTTGACCGAGATATAGGGCTGCATAGCTTTCATTTCCTGACTGGATGAATAAACACTTTTCTTGGGATGATAGACAAATTCATGCTGGCTATTGACAATAAAGCTAAAGCCCTTCTCCCCTAACTGAAGCCGATCCAGATAGGCTTTGAGACTCTTATATCCAATATCCAAACGTAAAACCCCGAGATTCTGCCCTGCTTCATCCACTACTTCCTGAGTGACAGAAACAACCCACTTCTCCTTCTCAGATGACAGAGATTCCTTGCGAGCAGGAGTCAAGACAGGCATGGCTTTGGTATGAACAGCTTCCTGATACCATTTTTCATTCATCATATCAGAAGATGTCTGCATACTAATTTGAGAATCTGTTGAGACCACGCGCCCGTCCTTGGTAACCAGTACTGCCGACACCAAATCCGGATCTGTCTCAATAATGGTTTTCATCAAAGCTTGCACTGACGTTTCGCTGCTTTCTTGATTCTGAGCAAACTTACGAATCGTTTCTTCCTTGCTCAGTGTGGAGGTGGTTTGTTTTAATTTTTGCAAATAGGAAGCAATGAACTGCCCGCTTTGCTCCATGCTATTACGCGTCGTCCGCTCTGTCAGCTGCCGAATAGTCTGCGAGCTAGTCTGATAGTAGAGACTCCCAACAAACCCCAAGAGTAAAAGGACCAGCAGAAAAATATAGACAATCAACTGGATAAGAAGCGGATAGCGTTTCATTTCTCCTCTCCTTTTTAAACTGCCGAGGCGTCAGCCCGACCACCTGCTTGAAGCGCTGAGAAAAATAGTTCATATCGTCAAAAACCTACCTGCTCTGCTATTTCATAAATCTTCAAATCTGTAGTCAGGAGTAAGAGTTTTGCTTTTTTCATCCGCTCTTGAATCAGATAATCTTGAAAGGGCAAGCCTAACTCTTTTTTGATAAGAACGCTGAGGTAGGATGGACTAAACCCCAATTGAAATGCCAAACTTTTCAGACTTAACTCTGAATCAGCAAGACGCGCATGAATTGCCTCTTCCAACTCAGAGTGCTGTCCCTGATCGACCAAGTTTTGAATCTGAGCTCTTTTACGTTCCTTATCAAGTTTGGTCTGCACCTTGGCCAACATCTCCTCAACATCATCCTTGGAAAATGGCTTGAGAAGATAGTCATCTGCACCTAGCTTAATAGCTGTCCGAGCATAGTCAAAATCATCATAGCCTGTCAGGGAAAACGATATGGCACTTAGGAGCCTGGTACCTGACTAGCTTGGCCAGTTCAAGGCCATTCATCTGTGGCATATTGATATCGGTCAGCAGGATGTCAGCAGGATTTTCCTGAAATTTCTGCCAAGCTTCTATTCCATTTTCAGCCTGGTCAATGACTTGCATGCTAAACTGTTCATAGTCTACCAAGGACGCAATTCCCTGTCTTACCAGATACTCATCCTCTACAATCATGATTGAATACACAAGATTCAACTCCTTATTTTTACTGGATTTATTATAGCAAATTTTCAATCAAAATGCTCTTAAACATAATCCAACAGATAGCCGTAGCCCTTCTCCTCCATATCAGCTTTTGGAATGAACTTGATTGACAAACTATTAATACAATAGCGCAAGCCTCCCTTTATCCTTAGGACCGTCTGTGAAAAACATGGCCCAGATGGGAATTTCCAACCCGACTACGAACTTCTGTTCGAGTCATATTGAAAGCTCTTGTCTTCTTTGTAAGTCGCAACATCAGGGACTGATAGGGCGTGTGAAACTCGGCCAACCGCAGCCTGAATCAAATTTATCCTTTGATGAAAAGAGAGGCTCGCCTGTCACCACATCCACATAGATACCAGCATCAAACTTATCCCAATAGCGATTAGAAAAAGCCCGCTCTGTGTCATTCTTTTGTGTAACTGCGTATTCTTCTGGCGAGAGCTTAGCCTTAATCTCTTCATCGCTAGGCTTAGGATAGCGGCTAGCTTCGATAACAGGGTAAGCAGCTTGATTGACATCGATATGGCAATATCCATTAGGATTCTTTTTTAGGTAATCCTGATGGTAATCTTCTGCTTTGATAAAGTTTTTTAGAGGTTCTTTTTCAACAGCTAAAGGCTTATCATATTTCTTAGCAACTTCATCAAAAACTCGATTGATGGTATTCAAATCTGCTTCATCCTTATAATAAACACCTGTCCGGTACTGGGTACCCTGATCATTTCCCTGCTTGTTTTTAGAAGTTGGATCAATAATGCGGAAATAATGCAGCAGAATTTCTTTTAGCGAAATTTTCTTGGCATTGTAAGTGATGTGAACAGTCTCGGCATGGCCAGTTTGGGAGACCAATTCATACTTGGTCGTGTCGCCCTACCATTTGCATAGCCTGATACTGCATCTATTACACCTGGCACGCGAGAAAAGTACTCTTCTACTCCCCAAAAACAGCCGCCAGCCAGATAAATCTCCCGCTTGTCCTCTTCCTTGACATCTTCTTTCTTCTGTTTAGTCACTTCTGTCTTGCTCATAGAGGCTTTTCTTGATTTGCTCAATATTGGCCTGAGATGGGTTAATAGACATGGAGCCCTTGATTAAGAAAAATAGACCAAAACAGGCAAGCAAGCCAACCAGAATCAGAAAAATCTTCCATTTGCCTTCCATGTTCATTGCTCCTTTCTACTTGATTTCCTTTAGTGTTTTCTCAATATCTTCCTTACTCATGTAGCCCACATGAGTTTTTAGTAAAGTGAGCCATCACTATTGATAAAGAGAGCAGATGGATACGAGCGAATACCGTATTCTTTCAGTAATTCTCCTTGGTATCCATGAGAACTGGGAAGTCTTTGTAATCCAAAGACTTGTACCATTTCTTAAAATCATCAGCAGACTTTTCTCCGTTAAAAGTCGGAGACACTACCGACAGGACAACATAATCTTTTCCAGACTGCTCCTTAGCCAAGTCATTGGTATCTCCAAGAGTGGATAGACAGATAGAGCACCAAGAAGCCCAAAAATTTTAGATAGACTTTCTTGCCTTTGAAATCAGACAACTTGTAGGTCTTGCCGTCCACTCCTTGCAGACTAAAAGTCCTTGGCCATCTTTTGTAGCTTGATTAGAATTTGCCTTACTAGTCATGGAACTTTTTATCATTTTTAGAAGCTTCCGAATTCATTTGCTGATTTGAGCAAGCTCCCAATAAGCCGACACAAAGCAGACTGGCAGTCAAAATCGATAGTTTCTTCATCATTTTCTTTCCTTTCAAAAATAAGGAGAAAGCCGACAAAACTGACGACTTCCACCCTTATTGATAACTTTATTTTTCAGATGACATTTCAGATGAATCTTTCATCTCATCCTTCATACTTGAATCACTGGATTTCATGTCATCTTTCATGTCAGACTTGCTGTCGGACATCATAGAAGAGTCCTTCATATCATCCTTTTTCATTTTATCATCAGACATGCTGGAGTCTTTCATATCCTCCTTCTTCAGTCGTCTTTTTCATATCCTCTTTCTTCATCATGCTGCTGTCATCCATCTTTTTCATGTCTGAATTTGACTTTTGACTGGAGCAAGCAGCCAAAGGCAAAAGATACTAAGAGTAGCCATTGTAAGGGGTAGCGATTTTTCATGATATTTCTCCTTTTAATTATATAATATTTATCAAAATAATGATGCTAAAGCGTTTAGATTTCCTAGCATTAGCAAAATTCCCATGAGAATGATGAGTGCTCCACCGATTTTTAAGTGTTCCCATATGAGGTTTGAGTTTGGTAAGCGCTGTAATACCCAGCCAGAAGCCAAAGCCATAGCTAGAAATGGAAGTGCTAATCCTAGTGTATAAACCAACATAAGTAAGCCTCCCTGAAGAGCGCCGTTACCGCCAGAAGCTGCAATTGCTAAAAACCGAGCTCAGAACAGGTCCTACACAGGGCGTCCAGCAAAACTAAAGGTGATACCCAAGAGAAAAAGCGTTAAGAAACTCACTTCTTTTACTATTCTTTTTTAAGTTGGATGCTCTTTTGCTTTTTGCAGCCGCTGGATATTGATGATTCCCATCTGGTGGATTCCCAGTAGAATGACAATGCCACCCAAAAAGATAGCGAAACCAAGGGCATAGAGGACTTGCCCTAGAGCGCCAGCTCCATAGCCCAAAACCAAAAATACAGTAGATAGACCTGCTATAAAGCAGAGCGTCTTAGCCAATCCATACCAGGAAATCTCTTTTCCCATAAACCGAACCGTTTTCGGCTGATCCGAATCCAGCAAAATCCCCACATAGACTGGCATCAGCGGTAAGATACAAGGGGAGAAAAAGGAAAGAATCCCGCCAGAAAAAAACAGAAATAAAGAACAAAAAACTTGTTGCCATTTCAAAAACCTCTCGATCATTTTTCTGACTATAGTATAAAATAAAAATCCCCCTAAAAATAGGGAGATCGATTTGAAAAACTTGAATTTGGTTTTATCTTTGCTAAACCAAGAATTGAAAGCGTTTACTAATTTCTGTGGATTTATGTTAAGTTGAGAGTAAATGTAAAAGTGCTTCCTAGGCCACACTGGCTTTCAACCATTATTTCTCCACCCAGCTGATGAGCCAGTTCACGCGCAATAGCAAGACCCAGACCATGCCCGCCTGTCTTCATATTACGAGATGTTTCCACGATAAAGGCGTTTGAAAATCTTATCCAAATCCTCAGGAGCAATACCCTGTCCTTCATCTTTCACACTTATTGTCAAGATTTGCTCAGTTAATTGAGCCACGACCTCAATTTTAGTTCCAGGGTCTGAATACTTAAAGGCATTATTTAGCAAGTTGACCAAGATACGAGAAAGTTTATCGTAATGGCTCTTAATTTTCGCTGACTCAGGAGACACTTGAATGTAGATGTCTCGCTCCTCTTGCTCAATCAATAGTTGAAATTCACTCATGACCTCAATCAATAGCTGGTCTAGAAAGACTATTTCAGCTTCTCCATCTGATTCTATTCGAGGCTGGGCATTAAGAGTCAAAACATCCAACTCTTCCACCAATTTATTCAAGCGCTCTGTCTGACGGCTAATCGTGGTCAAGTAATGAATCTGCTCCTCTTCTTCGATCACTCCATCTAAAATCCCCTCCACAGTCGCCTGAATAGAGGTAATGGGAGTTTTAATATCATGAGAAAGCTGGGCAATCATCATTCCTTTTTCTCGTTCACTTTCATCAAGCGATTCAAACGTTTCTTGCAAATTATGCGACATATCGTTAAAAGCCTGACCCAACTCTTGAAATTCGATAGGGCCCTTGGCGTCAATCTCTGTACTAAAATCCTTGTCAGCAATATTCTGAGCCTGTTTTTTCAGATGCCGAAGGGAAGAAAATACTGGCGATAAAAGAAAGAGACTGACTGCCGCTCCTATGAAACTAGCAATCAAGGTCATTCCAACTAGGGAAATAAATTTCACTTTTTACAATCAACATTCGCTGGACTGCCCAGAAAACGAGTAAAATCGTTAGTAAGCTAGAAATTAGGTACCCTACTAGAATGTAACTTTTTAATTTCATTTTATACCTCGTGCTCCTTCCATTTTATACCCCAGACCCCAGACAGTTTTGACGGCAGGAGTGTCTGAACTGGCATACTTGGTCAATTCCTGTCTCAGAGCATGTATATGAACATTAAGGGTATTGGTATCATCTACGAAGTCTTCCTGCCACACCTTTTCGTAAAGCTCCGTCTTTGAAAAAACTCTCTCAGGATTACTAGCTAAAAATCCAGAGCAGTTCAAAAGGATTTCACTGTTAATTCCAAAAATGCTCTCCGATGCGAGCCTCATGAACCGCATGATTCATCACCAAATCACCGAGCTCAATTTGTTCGATCTCGCCTCCACGATGCAGTCGGCGCAAGATATTATTGACCCTTAGAAAGCTAGCTCACGCGGACTAAAAGGTTTGGCTGTAAAATCATGCTGCTCCTAAGCTCAAACCGTAAATTTTGTCTTGATCGCTAGTCTTAGCCGTTGTAAAAAGAAAAAGGCTGATCAGGGTGCTATATACTGAACCCTCACTGATAAAGTCATAACCGTCCATATTCGGCATCATGATGTCCGTGATGATCAGGTCAACAGATTTCTTTCTGAAAAGATCCAACCCCTCCACGCCATCTCGAGCCACTAAAACATGGTAGCCATCCTGCATAAGATAGCGTTTTTTGAATATCTAGAATATCCATCTCATCATCAACGAGTAAAATTGTCTTTCCCATTTGCCAATCTCCTGATAAAAACAGTGTTATACTGGCTTTAGTATAACACTATTTTTAGTAATTTTTAAATGATTTGAACCTTAATCTTTTTGTTTTTCTTTCAAACCTAGAAGCTAGAATTCCTGCCAAAGCTAGTCCTAAGAAACCAATGGTAGCTGTAGCTGTTTGAGCTTCACCAGTTTTTGGTAACGTGAGCTTATCATTTTTTTTCATCGTATCTGCCATCGGCTTAGAAGTTGGGTGTTCCCCCTTCACATCAGTCATGCGATGATCTACTTCCTTCGTACCCTCAGCTGTACTCATAGAATCTGTTGCAGAAGGCTTCTTATTCATCTGACCTTCTTGAGATGGTGTTGTAGAAGGTTTCATATTCATTTGACCTTCTTGAGATGGTGTTGTAGAGGTTTCATATTCATTTGACCTTCTTGAGATGGTGATTGTAGCCATTTCTTTTCCACGAAGCTGAATCGTTACTTGACGAGTCGCGATAAGATTTGTCAAATCTGGTTTTTCCATCTTTAGCACCATAAACCTTAACAGTAGCTTGGTAAGTGTGAGTTCCGTTAGCGCAAGTTGGTCGAGAAGGGTTTTGCCCGTCTTCACCTGTAGTATTGCCGTTCAAATCCACTTCGTAGAAGTATTGACCTTGGCCAAAGCTTCAAGTGGCAAGAGGGCTGGATTGTTAGCTGTTCCATTGTCTGACCAAGGTGCCTTGTCAGAAGATTTGAGCAAGAGGCGCGTCAACATACCATCTCCTCCGAAAGCTTCATACGGGATGACTTGGTTAACACCCGCCAAGAATGGACCAGGAACATTTGCTTTTTCTAAATAGCTGGCCGGAACGTCGATATGGTCTTTAATATTTTTAGTGACTGAGTCTTTGACTGCTTCTTTTGAAACAAGGCCGTTCAAGTTAACAGTTACATTTTTTGTAGCTACGAGATTGGTTAAATCTGCTTTTCCATCTTTAGCACTATAGACTTTGACAGTCGCTTGGTAACTGTGAGTTCCGTTAGCACGAAGTTGGTCAAGAAGAGCTTGCCCGTCTTTACCTGTAGTATTGCCGTTCAAATCCACTTCGTAGAAGTATTGACCTTTGGCCAAGCCTTCAAGTGGCAAGAGGGCTGGATTGTTCGCTGAACCATTATCTGACCAAGGTGCCTTATCAGAAGATTTGAGCAAGAGACGCGTCAACATACCATCTCCACGAAAGCTTCATACGGAATGACTTGATTAACACCGGCCAAGAATGGACCAGGAACATTCGCTTTTTCTAAGTAGCTAGCTGGGACATCAATATGGTCTTTGATATTTTTAGTGACTGAGTCTTTGACTGCTTCTTTTGAAACAAGGCCGTTCAAGTTAACAGTTACATTTTTGTCGCAACAAGATTGCTTAAATCTGCTTTTGCCATCTTTGGCACCATAGACCTTGACAGTAGCTTGGTAAGTGTGAGTTCCGTTAGCGCGAGTTGGTCGAGAAGGGTTTGCCCGTCTTTACCTGTAGTATTGCCGTTCAAATCCACTTCGTAGAAGTATTGACCTTTGGCCAAGCCTTCAAGTGGCAAGAGGGCTGGATTGTTAGTTGTTCCATTGTCTGACCAAGGTGCCTTGTCAGAAGATTTGAGCAAGAGGCGCGTCAACATACCATCTCCTCCGAAAGCTTCATACGGAATAACTTGGTTAACACCCGCCAAGAATGGACCAGGAACATTCGCTTTTTCTAGTGTAGCTGGCTTGAACGTCTACTGTATCTTTAGTATTCTCAACAACGCCTTTTAACTTCCTCTGGAGTTGTTACTGATTGAGGAGTAGTCGCTTCACGATCTTGTTTTGAAACTGCATCATGAGTTGCTACTGGCTTAGCTTCTTCTTTTTGGTTCGTTAACTCCGACATAACCTTTTTCTTCTTTTTGGTTCGTTAACTTCCGACATAGCCTCTTCTTCTTTTGGTTTTGCAACTTCTTCCTTAGGAGCTAGGCTAGACTTGTCTGAAGAATTAGTTTCATCAACTACTTCCTTTGGAGCTGACTGATTTTCAGGAAGAGCTGAATCCACCCTTCTTTTACAACTGTCTCTGGCAACTCATTCTTTTCTAGTGATGATGAATCTGTTTGAAGAACTTGAGCAGGGGTTGAAGTGAGAACATCTGCGTGTACAGTGTTTGGTTGACCAACTAGCAAAAGAAACCACTGGCAACTACGACGGAAGCCACACCTACGCTTAAACGGCGGATTGACCAGCGAGTATACTTTTGATTTGGATTGAATTTCATAAGATTCTCCTTTAGGTTTGTTTTTGATGACTTTAGTATAATCTCCTAAGATTAAATGGAGATAAGAAATAGTTAAAATTTCTCTTAAATCTATCTTATAAAATGCTTATATTGTCTTATTGCTCATAAAAAACAGCTTGAATTCCTTCGCCATAAATTCCCTACTATAATTGACAATGAGTCATCCACCACACTGTGGTGAATTTTCTTCTTATCTTCAAATTCAAAAGCGTCACTTTTTTTGCTTGTTTGGCAAAAGGGAGAGAGCAAGATTCCAACCAGAGCCGGCAGCAACCAAGGTAGAGAGCTTGAGCAAATGGCAGAGCAGTGCCAGATTGAGAATGGCAGTTGGCTTGAATTGTCGTCCCAAAATGCTAGCAAAAAGCAATCAGGGTCACCACTGCGATGGTCAACTGCATCCCTGGTTTAGAAAGTGGCAAAAAGCGATTGACCATGACAATCATCACAATCGTAATGGTAATAGGATAAAGAATTTCCAGAACTGGAATTGAATACTGGATAATAGCATTTAAACCAAGATTTGCAATAGCGAAACCAACTAGCGTAAAAATGGTCGCATACACCTTATAAGATACTTTCAGGAAGGTATTATGGAAAAAAATTCGCCAGTTGAGACGATAAGTCCAGCTGTTGTTGTAAAACAAGTCACCGTTACCATAATTGCTAGGAAAAACTTGAGCCATCGGCCCAAAAGATGGCCTGAGTTGCGGAAGACAAAACAGAGGCTCCCACATTTGCTCCTTTCGGCAAATTCGCTAGATTAAGTGGGAAGTGATTTCCAAGAAAGGCAAGGCCAATATAAAAAGAACGCTAAAGCCAAGTGCCACAAGAATACCCACGACCCAAATAGTAGAAATATATTCCTTTTTATTCTTGAAACCAAGCTGATTGAGGGTTGTCACGGCGACCACACTAAAAAGCAACAAGCTAAGGCATCCAGAGTATTGTAGCCTTGAAGGAATCCTGCGCCGAAAGCTGAAGCAGCATATTCGCTGTTGCTCCTTGAGGAGCAGTGGAACCATATTTGGCAGCGCCTAATACAACTAAAACTACAATCAATAGGGCAAGATTGGCGTTAAATAACGACCGATAGTATCCAAAACTTTTGATGGATTGAGTGCAATCAGATAGGCTAAGGCAAAATAAACCAGCGTAAACCCAAAAAGCCAAATGGCATGAGAACCTGCAGGCAACATGGGCTCAATCCCGACAGAAAATGCAGTGGTCGCCGTCCGAGGAATGGCAAAAAGGACCAATTGCAAGATAAAGGGGCTACCAAGTAAACTACCGCAAACCAAGGGGCAATCTTTTTCGAGATTTCATCAATATAACCCCTTAGGATTTAAAGTACCTATAATCAAGGTTAGAATAGCAATACCGACGCCCGATAGGACAAAACCTCAATAGCTGGCCAGAAATTTTGACCAGATTCCAAACCCAATTGAGGTGGAAAAATCAGGTTACCGGCTCGAAAAAAACATTCCAAATAAAAAGCAAACCGGTCAAGGATCCTTTTTATCATCGTCATCTCCAGTCTTTTTAAGATTTTTCCATTATACCGATAAACACCACTCATTGCAAGGATTTTTGAAATAAAATTGCCTTCTCTCAACCCAATAAAATCACGAAATTTTATTCGATTTATTACAAAATTACTCTTATTCGTTTTCGATTTATATCATATACGTAATTCCTTTTTGTTAGATGGACTTATGCTATACTAGTTATAAGTTCATTTGCGAGGATTTTAATATGTTACTTCATCTAATCTGGCTCATTCCTGCTGCTATCTTTTACTTTTTTAGTCTATCAGGGAACCTAGAAGTTTATTCAATGCTTATCTCCTGACCTTCACTCTTATGATGATGGGGAATTGTTTTAGCTGGGCTTACGATTGTTAGTCTTGAGCGATTTATTGGTTATACACCAGCTATGATTAGCTTTTTATATCCTGCTTTTAGCAATTCCTATTAGTATTTTCGCTTCTACTGCTTATTTGATTTTTAATGGTCGCCAAATGCTACAGCTAGAGGGACTCAGACTAGCCAATCTCCTATCCCTTCTCTACGGCCTAGCAATCGTGGGACTTGCTTTACTGCATTTTCTTGCTCCTCGGTCATTTCTTGCAATTTTGATTTCCTTCGCTGATTTGCTACTATTTTACGGACCCTTCTCTATCTTTCCTATATCATCTACGCATTCTTTTTAAATATTTTTCCAGTTAAGAAAGAGCCTCAGACTATTATTATCCTCGGTGCAGGATTGTTTGGAGACAAGGTGCCTCCCTGCTGGCTCAGCGCTTGGATAAAGGAATAGCCATCTATGAGAAATTTAATCGGAAGCCAGTCATCATTGTCTCTGGCGGTCAGGGGAGACGACAGGTGGATTTCCGAAGCAGAGGCTATGGCAGGTTATTTGATGGAAAAAGGGTCCCAGCTGACAGTATTTTCCTCGAAAATAAATCTCGTACTACGCTTGAAAATCTCATATTCAGTAAAGAGCTCATGCTCGCACAAGGATTGGAGCAAGATCGAGTTGTCCTAGTCACAAATTCTTTCCACGCGCTACGTGCTGGCATCTATATGAAACAAGTTGGTCTCAAAGGCCGCAGTATTGGTTCTCGCACAGCCTTCTATTTTCTTCCTTCTGCATGGATCCGAGAAACCGCTGGCTTAATCCGTATCTACTGGAAATGGCATACTTTTATCATCGGAATTCTGCTACTTCCCTTCCTTTTCTCCTTATTCCACACTATTTTTCATTGTAAAAAGCCCTAGAAAAAGGTATAATGATGGTAAAAAATGGAGGTCCGTCTAAGATGAAATTTACCATTGATAAAAGTTTAGCAGAACTTGGCATCACAAGTGTCGTCCTTGGCATTGCTAGAAACGTCGATCCCCAAGCACCTTTATCAGAAGCCTTTCTCCAAAAAAACAGAAGGAAGCAGAAAACTGGGCTTTGAACTGCAATCTATCAGAAATCACTGACCATCCGACTATCCAAGGCTACTGTGATCTGCTGCAGAAAGTGGGGCGCAGTGTTAAAAAGAACCCACCAACTGTACCCGCTCTGATCCGCAATATCCAACACCGTGGCTCCATTCCAAAGATCAACAGCATCATTGATATTTATAATGTAGAATCCTTGCATTCTCTCCTAGCTATCGGCGGTCATGACCTTGATAAAATCGGTGATGAGATTGAGTTTTACTGTCAGTCAGAAGGACGATATTTTCCTCCCCATCTTATCCAGGAAAAACACGTAGCTCCGACCGACTATGTCTATCGAGATGAAAAAGGCATCCTTAGCTTGGCTTGATGTCCGTGACAGCGACCTTTATAAATTTGATGATAGCACAAAAATGCCATTTTCATTATCAAGGAAATGCCCATACATCTATCCAAATGCGTCTAGGGCGCTTGAACGCATTCAACAGAGTTTAGCAGCAGCCATGCCAAATCTCGAATTTGAAACCCACGTCATTCAAGTAGAAGATCTTTAAGCAACTTTTTCACTCGACAAGTTTTTTTGAAGTAAAACTCCATCAAATTATAAATCAAAAAGGAAACTCAGCTGAGTTTCCTCTTTTTTATGTCTAGTCTTCTTTCTTATCTGAAAAATTGGCTCATATACAAGTCATGATAGAAGCCCTTGTCAGCTAGCAGCGACTCGTGATTGCCTTGCTCAATGAGTTTGCCCATGCTTGAGCACCAAAAATCTTGTCTGCTTCTTGGATAGTAGACAAGCGGTGAGCAACTAACAAAGCTCGTCCGCCCCTGCATAAGAGTTTTCATAGCCTTCTGAATCAACAACTCCAAACGAGTGTCCACTGAGGATGTCGCCTCGTCCAAAATTAAAATCTTAGGATCGGCCAAGAGAGCCCGTGCGATCGTCAGAAGTTGCTTTTGACCCAGCGAAATATTGCTAGACTCCTGATTCATTTTCCATATTGTAGCCACCTGGCAAGGTACGGATAAAGTGGTCCACATTGGCTGATTTGGCTGCTTCCACAATCTCCTCATCAGTAGCATCAAAGGTTACCAAATCGAAGATTTTCCTTGATAGTCCCCTCATAAAGCCAAGCGTCCTGCAGAACCATACCAAATTGCTTACGATAGTCTTGGCGGGATAGCTGGCGAATATCGTGGCCATCCACGCTGATAGAGCCCTTGGTCACATCGTAGAAACGCATGAGAAGATTGATCAAGGTCGTCTTACCAGCTCCAGTCGGCCCAACAATAGCCACCATTTCACCCGGCTGGACTTCCAGATTAAAGTTGCGAATCAGCGGCTTGTCTGCCACATATTGGAAATCTACATCTTTGAAGCTGACTTGACCAGTCAAGTCCTTGTCTATCTGGACGGTATTATCCATGACTTCATCTGGCTCATCCAAAATCTGAAAAATCCGATCCAGCGAAGACTTGGCACTCTGGAGCTGTCCTGCCAGCTGGGTGAGGTTTTGAATAGGCTGATTGACCTGCCAGACGTACTGGACAAAGGCTTGCATATTCCCGATGGTCAGCTGACCAGCAATAACCTGTAAACCACCCAAGAGAGCAACAATAAGATAGGTCAAATCTGAAATCCCATTAAGAACAGGCATCATGAGTCCTGAGATAAAGCTGGCTTTAAAGCCGACTTCCTGCAAATTTTGAGTAATAGCTCGAAAATCCTCAGCCGAAAGTCTCTTCCCGACCATAAAGCTTGAGAACATTGAAACCAGACAGATTTTTCCTGTACAGAAGCCATTCATAGCACTCCAAAAACATCCGCCTGCTGCTTAAAAGTAGGGCTGGGATTTTTGAGGATAAATCTAGCTCCAAAATAAGTCAGAGGAATGCTGACGATAACGATTAAGAGCCAGCTGGACATTCAGATAAAGAACCATTCCGATGACCAAAATAAGAGTCATGACGGCATTGACCACCTGCAAAAAGCTTTGTTGGAGAGCATTTGAGACGGTCTCCACATCGCTGGTGAAGCGCCCTAATCAGATCACCGAACTGGTGCTTGTCAAAGTAGGAAACAGGAATTCGATTGATTTTACGACTGAGCTCATTGCGCATATCGCGAACAGTGCTCTGCACAGCATTGGTCATAAAATAGTTAGAAATAGGCACCAATCTCATAAAAGAGGGCACGAATAAAGTGAGCAGCATGATCCAAGCCACATAGCTGCTATTGATGGCTGCACCGGGTACTCCCCTTGCCATATCCAGCAGATTTTGTGTCAGCTCAGTGATGGCAAGCCCTAGGACAAAAGGCTCTAGGACACTCATGACCACGCTGACAATCTTGAGGAAGACTGCAAGAAGCACGGCAGCTTTATAGACTTTTAGATAGCCCCATAAGCGGACAAAACTATTTTCTTTCATCTCTTCCTCCTATTCTTCTGTTAACGATTGGCTGTTAAGCTGAGAATTGGCAATTTCGCGATAGATGGCATTATTTTTCCATCAGCTCCTCATGTCGGCCTCGACCCACGATCTCACCCTTATCTAAGACAATGATTTGATCCGCATCCATAATAGTTCCAACCCGCTGAGCCACGATGAGAACCGTTGCATCCTGCGTCACTTCCTTGAGTCGACGGCGCAAAGTCGCATCCGTCTTGTAGTCCAGAGCCGAGAAGGAGTCATCAAAGATATAAATGTCTGGTTCCTTGACAACCGCACGCGCAATAGACAGACGTTGCTTTTTGACCACCAGAAAGATTGCTGCCACCTTCAGCCAAATGCGTCTCGAAGCGCTCTTCTCTGCTCTCGATAAAATCACGAGCTTGAGCCACATCTGCTGCTTGATTGAGCTCCTCAGAGCTAGCATCTTCCTTACCATAGCGGATATTTTCAGCAATCGTCCCGGTAAATAGCAGAGCTTTCTGCGGAATAAAGCCAATCTTCTGACGGAGGGCCTTTAGATTATAGGCGCGGACATCCACACCATCCACCAAAAATTTTGCCCAAGGTCACATCATAGAAACGCGGAATCAACTGAACCAAGGAAGACTTCCCAGAGCCTGTTGAGCCGATAAAGGCGATCATTTCCCCGGCTTGGCCTTAAAAAGAAATATTATGCAGGACAGGATTTTCCGTCTCACCTGGATAGAGCAAAGGTTACATTGTCAAATTCAGATAGCCACGAGTCGCAGTTTCCGTGATCCCATTCTCATTTGGATCGATGGAAATCGGCATATCCATGACTTTCCTTTCAGCCGCTCGCTCAAAAACCGCCGTCCGTGGATACATGGTAAAGAGACTAGACAGGAGCAGGAAGGACAGAAGGGCATGGAAACTGTACTCGATAAAGGCAACCAAATCCCCGATTTTCAGCTCGCCACTACCCAGTGGCTTGAGAGCAAACCAGACAATGGCCACAATCATAGCAATGATAATCTGCACAAAGAGAGGCTCCGTCAAACCGGTCAGTTTAAAGAGACGATTCGAATTTTTCCCATAGATTTCATTTTTCATTAGCGAAGCGCTCTTCCTGAAAATTCCTCACGGGCAAAAGGCTCGAATGACCCGCAGACCGGTCAGATTTTCCCGAGCATACTGGTTGATCTTGTCCAGCGTCTTCTGCTGCTTTTCAGACAGGGGTCGCGTCTTGACTGCCACATACCAGACTACGATTGCCAAAAAAGGCACTGAAATCGCCACAATCCAAGCCATGGACGGACTGGTCAGGAAAAATCCATAAGGATGGACGACAGCATCATGATAGGCGTGATAGCTCCCATCTTGAGCGTTTGCTCAGCAAACTGCATAAGGACAAAGGCATCACTGGTAATCCGCGTCACCAGCGAAGAAACGCCAATCTGCTCGTACTCATGATGGGAATACTCCTGTAGCTTGTCATAAAGATCATTTCGCATATCCCGCACCATGCTGGTCGTTAATTTTCCAGCAGCATAGGAAAGGACGATCCGCCCCAAAATCCCAAGGATAATAACCAGTAACATGATAAAGCCCCAGAAATACAGGCGTTCCTGATTGCCTTGGTTAATCCCTTCGTCAATCATGCGCGCCAAAACCGTTGGCAGGCCTAGATTGACCACTACAAAAAGATGGCCGACACAAAAATCCAGCACCAACCATTTGGGGTAGCGTTTCAAATAAGACCAAATGTAAAGCATAATCCCTCCATTTTTATAACAATAAAAAAGCACTGAAGAGTACTTTTAGACAGAAAAGAGCGCGCAAATGCACGCCTTACTAAGAATAGTATAGCAGAAATATAAAAAAGCGTAAAGACCTACCAGCATATCTTTTCTTCGAGTTGGTACTATATTTTAAGAATACGTTATTTAATACAAATTGTTACAACTGCAAATAATTACAAAAACCAAGTCGAAAGACTTGGCTTTTTAAAATTGGATACCTTATTACTTAAGAGTAATATGAGCATAAAACTCATAAAACCTTGCTATTAAGCGTTTTTCTTCTCTACATTTTCCCGTGGGGGTGTTTGTGGGGGTATCAAATTTAATCCCTCCTTTTGCAATAAATCAGTTATCTCATCTCCTATTGTTTGCTTGTTAGCATTATAAAAATGAGAATAGGTATTTAGAGTAGTTGCCTTGTCTACTCGTCCAGAGCGTTGAGAAACGGATAGAACATCTTTTTTAAGGACATTTATCATAAAGGAATCATGGCTATGCCTTAATCCTTTACCAGTAATTTCAGGAATTCCTGCCAATTTAGCATGCCGTTTTAACATTCTAGTCAGAGTAGATTTTACCATAGGTTCGCCAAATTTTGACAGAATAAAATCATCATCAGAATTTGAAATTTGAACTTCTCGCCAGCGTTCAAGAACTTTAACAGTTTCATCATCTAAATCAACAAACCTAATTCCTGCTTCAGTCTTTGTCTGCTCCTTACGTTTATAAATCCCACCTTTTAGAGCTTCTAAAGTCGCATGAACAAAGATATTTTTCCTTATCATAATCAGACCACAAAAGAGCAAAACCCTCACTCACTCGCACACCAGTCATATAATATAACCAAGTCGTCGTGTAACGATGTAAATCCTCGTAATCAGTCAAATCAAAGGTAGCTAGAACTTTTTTGAACTCTTCAAAAGTCCAAAACTTTGTGTCCGGTCGTTTTCCTTTCGGATTATCCAAAGCCTTACATGGAAAGTTTTTAATATATTCCATACGCTCCGCATATCCGAGACACTGCTTAAACCTTTATCCATACACATTTTGCATAATTTGGAGAATAATCTGCAATCAATTTCAAGCGAAACCTTTCGCAGTCACGTGGTCTAATATCACGCAGTTTCATCTTTCCAAAAACTTCTATAAAAACTGAAAATGAATAATGGCTGTTCGATATGTAGAATCTTGAACAGTATGCTTGTAATACGGAAGAAAAATATCTTCCATATACTGAGCAAAGGTCAAATTATAATCCGAATAATTGAATTTGTCATAGAACTCAACTCTTACTCTACAAAGCTCGTCATAGGCTTCTTTCTCACTTTCAAAAGGCTTACCCCACATATTGCGATACCGCTTGAATCGTTGCTCTTTTTCCAGTCGCCGTAGCCTTAAATTCAGTTTGACAGTAAATCCGACCCTTACTATCTCTAAATACACCTTTATATTTTTTAGACATGTTTTCAATTCCTCCTTAAAGTGAAATTTGAAAACCCAGTAGTTCCTCTACAATACTGGTAGGAGCTAAGTCTAATCGCCTATTGTCAAAAAGGTGATTTACTTAAGTGTACTACATTATTTGAAGAATTTCTAGCTTCTTCAAATCTTTTAACTGCAATTAACTTTGCTTCTTTGATAATCTGTTTTGAAGCCGTCTTAGAAAATCCTAGTTTCATCAACTGTTTATGATTGACCGTTTCCATAAAAACCTCTTTCTATGATATAATAGAGGTATCAGAGGATACCCCTTTATATCAATCTTCTGTGTTATTTTTTAATCCTGTCATCGCTCCTAAAGTGTCTGACGGGGTTTTTTAGTTTATAATCCCAATGTTCCCATTGGTTATTTGAGACCTATCTTAGCTAATAATAGTTCAAGCAAATAGTCTTTACTAGGTAGTCTAGCGTTTGCAGTGAAATCATAAGTCAAGTAAACATTTATATCGGTGTTAGGGATTTTTCTCATACGCTGATAGACTTTTTCAGGTCTAGCTTCAAAATATACTGGATTTTCTCCTTCGTTAGTTAAGGTCATAAGAAAATCAAAACGTCTGATATATTGTGATAAATCTTCCTATCGTTTCCTTTAGTATGATAAAAAAATTCTAATGGATGCTTAGTACTAGTAATAATGATAACCTTTGCTGCCCCTATTCTGTTTTGATAGCGGGCTGATATAGGACTGATACTGTATGGGTCAAGTACCTTGAGCCAGTCAGAAGCAGTTAAACTATCACCCCTAACATCATCAAGGAGTAAGATTTCTTCTCCGTTGACCTCATCAAAAAGATTTGTGCCAGCAGTTACCACTGAATCATACCTTTGACCGTTGACGATTGCTAGTTGTTGGAGTAAAGAAACTAACTCCTTAGCTAGTCTAGTTTTGCCCAGTCCAGACTTTCCATAAATGAATAAAACTGTTTTTGAACTCTCGTTTTCAAGAGCTTGCTTTGTTCTAGTGCCTTTGATTTCTCCGACTACTCTAAATGTTTCATTAATTTTAGTTTTATAGACGGCATAAAGCATGTGATATGTGGGGTTTAGTAAAAGTTCTTTTTTTGTGATACGCTCGTTAAGAATATCATCTAGTAATAGGGCTATCTCATCGCTTGCTTTTCCTATCTCTTTTTTAGCTTTACCTTGTAGCCAACTTGACTGTCTTTCAGAATATACTTCTAAATAATCTTTCCCTAGTAGTGTTACTACTTCATCAGGATTATATTGATATTTTTCTTTATCCTTAGCATGAATTAAATAAGCTAGTAAATTGTCATAACCGTAGCGACCTGACCTTGCTTTCTCAAGATACTGAGGTTCAAGTCCTAGATGAATCGCTAGTTCAATTAGTCTGGAACCTTTTGAAAATTTGAGTAAGGCATGGATATGTGCTTCTACTGGTTTTGATACTGTGGATTGTGTTACGGGGTCAAAGACCTCTGAAAAATCTTTATCGTGCCTTATAGCATAGGCTTCTGCTACTGTTGCCACTTGATTGGCTCTATTTACTATTTCTTGTAGAATCAATTCTACATTTTGTGATTTTATTAGTTCTTCGTCCCAGTCGTTCTTCCAATAGTCAGGGTCGAACTGTTGTATAATCATGACACAAGTCAATTTTGATTCTTTAGCCATTTTGGGAATAATTAAACCTCTCTTTCTAATTATTACTTTAACTATTCTATGGTTAGACTATTGACAAGCCCAGTCTAACCACGCGTTAGAATAGTTAGAGTTAAATTTTCAATAGATTTTTCTTCTTGGGGCTTTGCCCCAAACCCCAACCTCTCCTGCCCGATGAATCCCCATCAAACCAAGAACGCTTGCCAATTCAACAGGGACGGGGTAGTATTTTTGGCGCTTCACTCCTTGCCGTTGGCATCGTTGCGCGCTTAAAAATCTCCACCCCTCAAGCCCTTGCGAATAGGCATTTTCCTGCTGGGGAGGTCGTGCCGACACTATACCGATGATGAAACTTCAAAGTAGGTTTTATTGTCGCTAAAACCAGTATAGCAGGAAAAAAACGCTCCAACTAATCATAGCGAGAAATCAGCTCTTGCATACGTTGGTTTAATCGCTCCATATCTTTAACCTGAATTGTCCGAAACAGTCTGGCTGGTTCTCCTCTAATTGGAAATAGCCATAACCCTAGGTTTTATGATTACTTCATCTTTTTCCATATCAGGGAAAAGAAGCTGACGGTTATTAGCTGATATCAGAAAGCTAGTTGACAGTGATATAACACAGTTAAAATTGTATCTACCTGGTAAGTCGGACATTAAAAATCGTTGACTTGATAGGATAATCCGTAAACCCAAACTCCTACCCATGCTATTCATCATTAACATCTTGGAAAGCACTTCCTTTTGTTTTTTCTTGTCTATCTGCTCAAGATACGCTAGAAAAGCTTGCCATTCATCAAATATCAGATAAATATTGTGAGATTTAGGTTCGGATTTATTGAGCCTTGCCTCAAAGCGTTGATAGACCGTTTCGAACAACTCAAGGCAGTCAAGACCTCTGGCAACATGATTACCAGTCATTGAGAACATCTCATTATCTGCTTTGAAATCCATAAAAATAGGCTTCAGCCGTCCTATCATAAAATGAAATTAGACCTAATAACCTTCTCAAAAAAAGTGGATTTGCCTGACCCTGATGGGCCTGCTATAATCCAAGCAAAGTATCGGTTAATATCAATATAAACAGGAGCGGGTCGCCCCTGTTATTGACTTCAAAGACATTTTTCAACATTTTAAAAATCTCCTCATTTTTAACGCTAGATTGCCTAGCCATACGATTATACCTTGCATCTTCAATCAATTTAACATCACATTTAGCAACCCAACCAGCACCTGCATTTAGTTCAACAACCAAGATATCCAAACCAAATTCATCAGTATATTTTGAAAGAACCCCCATAAAGTAATCTTCAAGGGAACTCTTTTCGGTTTCATTCAAATTATTTGCAAGATAGACCCAAACATCTACACCATCAGTGGTAGCAGGGGAAACTGTTTTTATACCCAAATCTTGAAAGAGTGTTCGATTTAAGTGGTTAACAACATTTTTGAGAACAATTGATTTTCTTGTTTGTAATTGCTCTTTTTGTATTTTTCGAGCAACCTCTTCACAATTAGTTTTAGATAACCAAGTTGAACAGCAAACACATTAAATGTTTCAAGAAAAGGGTTAAACTTTACGGACATGACCTGATTATTATAATTTTTTAAACTCCTCAAAATAAGAACGTAAAATAAATTTGTAGAAAAACCAGACTGTGACCAATAGAATAAGAAATTTAATCACGATTTTTACCCCTATAATCTTCATATAAAAGTACATTGATTTCACCAGTTCTGTACTCTGGAAAAAGTTAACTTCAATTGATTACCGCTGTGTTTAAGAACTTTATTGTTGATATAATGATAAAAATCGCTTTACACTCTTATGCCTTGGTTGATTTTTCACAAAAATCCAGACTTCGTCAAAATCTACCTCATACCACCGCCCGTACTTGTGAAACCCTAAGTCGAGGACTTCGTTTACCTTTTTAACGGTGATTCTTCAAGTGTCTTTAATCATTATTGTGTTGCGTGAGGCAGTAGTGCTATGTCCCTCTTAAATGCTTTTGGTAATCTCAAAAGGACTCTCATAGGTTCGATTCCAGCATAAAATATAACTACAATCATTTTGAAAAACTTGAATTGAAATACATTCCAAGATGAGATGTAGTTATCCTTAGAGCTGTTGTTGCAATAATAGTTTACCGTGTAAAACCAATTTTGTCTGGGGTTTACAATAAACCATAATACTGCAACTATATACCAAACAAGGTAAACTAGGTAGAAAATTCTACCTAGTTCAAATAGCTCTTTGCTGGATTTCATTAAATAAAAATTCAAGCATAACCTCTCCTTATTTTTCAACGAGTGTAACTAATTCAGCACTGTACCAGCCATTTCCGTTGTTTGTTTCGCCCCCTCTAACATTTTTAAATTGGAGGATTTGGCCGAAAGTAACTTCAATGAGATTAGGTGCTTTAATGATATACTCTAGGTTGTGAGTAACATCTACAATTGAGTATCGATACTTTCCGTCATCAGTCTGTTCATAAGTCCCGACAGACAGCACTTTGAGCAATGGTATAACATCGACCAAGTACTCATTGCCAGTTTTTTTCGCTGACACGAGTGAGTTGAGTTGTTTTTGTTGTAGAACTTCTGAGAGTCCCTTCTTCCAATTAGGTTTTGCCATTAGATTACCTCCTTTGGCTAAAGCGTGGTCAGTCTTTCTAGAATGCTGACGAGTGAAAAACATGTTTTTTTATTTACAAATTTAGTTTATTATAGTTTGAATATAATGTCAGGTCTTTTTGATATAAAAAAGATTGATTCTATTTAAAAAAGTGATAGAGTAATCATAAAATGTGATATATAAATCATAATTTAGAATAGGAGATAGCATGAATAAATCAAATGCCTGGGATAGTTTCAACGAAACTTACAATAAGATAAAAAGAATCTTTTAATATCGATACTATTGTTGAAAAATTATATTAAACAGAATTACTCTGAACTAATAGAAAATCAATTTGAACAATACAAGGAACAAGGAAGATACACGAGAGCGGGGAAGTTTATAGACAAAAGAAATTAAAGCTGGTTTAAAAAATCCTGATTCCTATTATTTAGAATTAAAAAAAGGTAATAGGAAAGATATAACTGATATTCTCTCGAAGATTAAAAAAATTACCTTTGATTGTAGATTATATAGAAGAATTAAAAACACCTCGAAAAATAGAGATACGTTAAAGCATGTTATTACCTAAGAGACACACTAGAACTAGGGTGAAACCTTTTTAAATCGCCCTGAATGCTGTCACTATCTTTTTATGGATATTTTCAACAACAGAGGAGGATGAGGTTATTTTTAGATATGGTAGCAGTTACTTAAAAACTTGCAGGAGCAATCAAAGATAAAGCTGAACAACTTAATCTCATTGATGATACCTATTATGATATTTCGTTAGAATGCTACAAAAATTTTATCAACATTGATGATTTTTTTAACCAAAGAAAAATATTTTAGACTTATATATAAAAACCAAACTATTCTAAAATACTAAAAGATGAATTTAAACTTTATAAAGAAAAATATGACTCAAGATACATTTATGAGAGAAAAAACTCTATAGTGGTGATGATAATGGACGATTTCTATTTAATTCATTAACCAAAGGAAAAAAGAAATTAGACGATGAACTACTAGAAGAATTTCGTAAATTTGAAATCTTAAATAAAAAAACAATAATACTAGTCACCCACAAAAATATTGAAAAATTAAAACATATAAGATTGGCTTTACAAATGGGAGCATTAGTTTTTCAGAAGTTTCCACACTTGTCAACAGGTATTAGGAATGCAATGAAAAAAATGCTCAATTTGAAGGATATGACATTCCTTATCTAACGGAACTTTCTAGGCAACTAAATAGAGTTGCTAATAAAGAATTGAAGTTGAAAATGAAATTGAATTTGATTATAAATATGAAAAAAACAAATTAGAGAAAATATGAGTTCTCAAGAATATGATTAAGCAAAATTATTGGGGTTTAAAATTTGAATACAAAAAATCATCTTAGCTCTTAAACTAAGATGATTTTTAATTTTGAAAAACAATAACACCCCCACAAGATTTTTGTGGGGGTGTCTGTGAGGGGTGTTTCAGCTGAAACAAATCCCACTATATCACCTCTTGCAAGTGCGAAAAAGGCTTTAATACTAGGCTTTCAGTCCTAAGCAATCGATAAACGATTATTTAAGAGTAACTGAAGCCCCAGCTTCTTCCAATTTAGCTTTGATTTCTTCAGCTTCTGCAGTTGGAACGCCTTCTTTGATGACACCTGGTGCACCATCAACAAGTTCTTTAGCTTCTTTAAGGCCAAGACCAGTGATTTCACGTACAACTTTGATAACGCCAACTTTTTTGTCACCAGCAGCTGTCAATTCAACGTCAAATGAATCTTTAGCAGCACCAGCGTCAGCAGCACCAGCTGCAGCAACAGCTACAGGAGCAGCTGCAGTTACACCAAATTCTTCTTCGATAGCTTTTACAAGGTCGTTCAATTCAAGGATTGAAGCTTCTTTAATTTCAGCAATAATGTTTTCAATGTTCAATGCCATTGTTATTTCCTCCAAATAAGTTTTTATTTTTATAATAATGTTTTTGTAGCTAGGCTACGCTGCGTAGCTTAAGATTAAGCTGCGTCTTCTTTGCTTTCTGCAACCGCTTTGACTGCAAGTGCAACGTTGCGAACTGGCGCTTGAAGTACAGAAAGGAGCATAGAAAGAAGTCCTTCGCGGTTTGGAAGAGTTGCAAGTGCAAGAATCTCTTCTTTTGATGCGACAGCGCCTTCAATAGCACCACCTTTGATTTCAAGTGCGTCAGCGTTTTTAGCAAAGTCGTTCAAGATTTTCGCTGGTGCGATAACATCTTCGTTAGAAAATGCTACTGCAGATGGTCCAACAAATACTGATGCAAGATCTTCAAGACCAGCTTTTTCAGCTGCACGACGTAAGATTGAGTTTTTAATGACTTTAGTACTCAACTTCGCTTCCACGAAGCTCACGACGAAGAACTGTATCTTGCTCAACTGTCAAAACCACGAGCGTCCACAACAACGATTGATGCAGCAGCTTTTCATTTTCTCAGCTACTACGTCAACTAATTCCGCTTTTTTAGCAATAATTGCTTCACTCATTTAGTGTTTCACCTCCGTAATTATTTTGCTTGGGGAATTTTTCTAAAAGAAAAACGCGCCCAAACCTAGACACGAAAGTACAATACGCTTCTTTTTACATGATACGTTTTGTCCTCGGTAGGATCTTTATGAGTCAAGCTCCCCTACTGTCTTAGGCAGTTTTTTCAAACCATTTATAATTATAGCAAAAGAAAAAAAAGATTGCAAGCTTTTTGTGCAATCTTTTTAATTTTTTTATGCATTTTTTTAGGAAAAAGTCTTGTCAAGCAAGGCTTTACTAGCATCGTCAGCAGGTACCCAGCCATCTGTGAAAAACTCGGTCTTTTATCCAAAGACGATTATAGAAAAAAAGGCCCAAAACAAATTGTAGGCAGTTCCTGCAGGTCTTAAGAAATCATCTGGGATAAGAAGCGTTGCAATCACAGCAAATACAAACAGTGAGCCAAGCATGATCCCAAAAGTATTTCCAGTCTTTACGAAAGAGAGGAACGAAAAAGTTAAATAGCAAGGTTGTAATAGAGTACATAGGTGACAAAGTTTTAACATTGCTGCCATCTGGTGCTTGAATAGTAAGTTTATTCATCAAGATCTCCTTAAATATAAAAAAATATTAATAAAGTTTAACAGAATTTTATATGTTTGTCAATTTAGACAAATCTAGACGGGAATCAGAGCGTCACTTCTTCAAAAATGTAGCCTAGGGCTACATTTTTAATCTACATAATGTTCTTCTTTTTTTATTGAACCAAGCATATGGCAGACCGATTAGGAGACCACCGCCAATCAGGTTTCCTACGAAGGTCACGGCCCAGTGGCGCAGGATATTTTCCAATACCAAAAATTTGCTACCTCTGATGCAGCTGAGCTAAACTTAACGATAGCAAAAAGAAGCAAAGTTGGCTGCCAAGTGTTCGTTGGTCAAGAAGACAAACATATAAATAGCTGAAATAACCAAGAAAAAGCTTAGCTGTACTATCTTTCACTAAGACGAAGGAAAGAATCGCAATATTAACGAATACATTGGCTAGAATACCCTCAAGTAAAAATAAGTTCATTGGAACGGGCAAGCTTCATCTGCACAACACCAGCAATGAAACTTTCCTTGCTAAGTCCTGCATAAGCCGCCGAATTAGCAAAAGAGCCAGCCGGCAATCAAGGCGCCAATCAAGTTAAAGAAAGTACAATACAGCAAAATCATCAAAGCCTTTTTCCAGTCAATCTTCTTCAAAAAGGTACCAGCAGTCAGAAACATCATGTTGGAAGTCACCAGCTCAGCATTCAGAAAGACGATGTAGGCCAATCCCCAAGCAAAGATAAAAGGGAAGAGAAAACGACCCGTTCCTGGAACAATCTTATTCGTCAAATCTGCCGCAATAGCTCCTGCTCCTGTACTGAAAGTCAGAAAGGCCCCCGCAAAAGATAGAGCGGACAGCATACTTCCCTTTTGCTTGTGTCGAACAAGCTTTCTTTCTTACGACAAGCTGCTTCTATTTTTGGAATAAATGTCGATTCGACCATAATAATTCTCCTCTAAGTTAAACTATGTACAGTATATCACAAACTTTTATTTTTCGAAAGCGTTTTCTGTAAGTCTAAATTTGAACTTGAAATTGGATTGCTATATTTCAAGTTCTTAGTTCGCCTGCTAGCTGCCTTATATCTTCTGGGCCGAGTTCGACAGCAACCACCAAAAAGCTGAACGCCCTGCTTCTTCCAAAGATGGCTGTAATCAGTTAAACAGAGCTGCTGCTCAGGATTGTCCTGCCAAGTATTCGTCACCCCATTATAGATTTCTCCAGAATTTGGATAGGCTAGTAAGGGCTTATCGCACACCTGTTTCAACTTTTCTAATAAGGGAACAAGCAGATGCGGAGCTGTACAGTTAAAACCGACAGCCAACACTTGCGGACTTGATTGAGCCAAGCGTCCAACTTCTTCTATCAACGTTCCGTCTGAAATCGCTGATGCCGTTTGAGCAGTAAAAGATAAATAGGCTTCCACCTGCGGAAATTCTTCTGATAGTAAATGAACAAGCGCCTCGGTTTCTGCTCCGTTAGGAATCGTTTCAAGTGCCAATAAATCACAGCCCGCATCCAGCAAGGCTTGTATCCTCGGACGATGAAAAATCTTGGAATTCTGCCTCACTCAAGTGATAGGGCTCCTGTATACTCCGAACCATCAGCCAGGAAAGCAGCATATGGTCCGACCGATCCAGCTATCAAAGGATATGAACGCTGCTGCTCATCTAGCGATAATCCCTGCCAGACATTTTTAACAGCTGCCTGTGCCAAAAAGACCGTCTCTTTGAGAAGGTCAACAGCCTTATCCAGACTCAATCCTGCCTCAACAAAAGCTGGAATGCTGGCCTGATAACTGGAAGTGGTGATGATGTTACTGCCCGCCCGAACATAGTCCTCATGCAGGTCTTGGATAATCTGAGGATTCTCAAGCAAGTACTTGGCTGACCAAAGCCGACCAGAAACATCATAACCCTGCCTCTCCAGCTCTGTCCCCAAAGCACCATCTAGAATTATTATGTCTTGCTTTTCAAGTAAGTCTTTAAACGCTCCCATTCCTGCTCCTCAAGCCTTTTCTAAAATAGCAACTTAGTCAGTTTTGCTAAAGATAAATAAATCTGCTTATTTGAAATGATCATCTACTTCATTAGTAAAAACGCAAAAAGAGATTATTACAATCTCTTTTTCTTATCTAGTTATGTGATGCCCATGCTTGGTCTGTTTCCAGAACATCTTGAGTCGTGTATTGTCCACGGTAAGGATTGTAAAACCATATTAGACGCTCCTGTCTGATAGCTAGGCGAATCAAACTGGGTCAGATTGTATGCTTCAATCAGATAGTTCAATTTCGCATAGTAGTTACTATCCGTCGCATACACACCAGTCAAGGCCGCTGTCGCGTCTTGATAAGTAGGTGCATTGCTCTTCCAAGCTCCCGCAAAATGACTTTGTCTCAAGACGTAGACATAATCCTGAAGTGACTCAGTGTAACTTGAGTAAGAGCGGAATTGATCATTGATCGCGTAAGTATTGCCCTGACCATCTTCTTCCAAGGTCTCCATTGTCGCTGACTGACCAGCATAGGCTCCTTTAATCCCGAACAGATTATAGTGAGGATAGCCTGATAGACCAGACTGGCCAGAACCACTCTCTAAAATAGCTTGTGCAATCATCACAGAAGCATACAGATCATTATCCTGAGCCAATTGGCGAGCCGGCTCACTGATCCGTGAAATGAAATATTCTGTTTGGTTCAATGGCTGCTGAACAGCATCATTTGCACTTGCTGGTTTGATTTGCTTTGACAAAGCAAGACCAAAGACAACGGTTGAAGCCATTACTGCCAAACCTGTCAAAAGTTTTTCTTTTCTTTTGAAATTCTCTTCTTCACAGTCTTTCTCCTAAATACAATATTTATTCTACTATTGTAACATACTAAAAAGCAAAATAACATTAGCAATAAATTACAAGTATATGACATTTTTAGATCTTCCACGAATATAAGTTTCACAAGCCACGATTGTTCCATTCAAGACTTCTTTATTTGGCTTGCATAATGAGCCTTATCATTCAGATATATGCAGGCTGAGCTGAAGATGAAAAATAACCTGACTCCAACCCATACGGAATCAGGCTATGATCTTAAACTCTGAAAGTTCAACTATCATTCCGATACAATCTAACATCTAGATCTTGTCCAAAAATCGCATCCCAGGCTTGATCAAGACCAGTTTTATCAACTGAAGAAAAGATGATAAAATCATCAGTTTTTGTCAAAGTCCAGCTTTTTTTCTTAATGGCACTTTCATGCTTATTCCACTTACCGCGTGGAATTTTATCAGCCTTGGTAGCCACAACAATAACTGGAATTTCATAGTATTTTGAGAAATTCATACATCTGTACATCATCCGCACTAGGATCATGGCGTAAGTCTACTAGACTCACGACCGCTCGCAGATTGTCCCGACTGGTCAAGTATTCCTCAATCATTTTGCCCCATTTAGCGCGCTCCGTTTTTTTGAAACCTTGGCATAACCATAGCCAGGAACGTCCACAAAACGGAGCTTATCATCAATGTTAAAAAGTTCAACAGTTGCGTTTTTACCAGGCTTGCCTGAAGTCCGTGCTAGATTTTTGCGATTAAGAAGAGTATTGATAAAACTAGATTTACCGACATTGGAGCGACCCGCCAAGGCGATTTCCGGGATATCGTCCTGAGGGTAATGCGATTTATTGGCTGCACTCAGTAAAATCTCAGCATTATGTGTATTGATTTCCATAAGCTTCCCCTAGGCAGTTTCTAAGATTGGCTTGTCTGTGCCATCCACTGCTTCCTTCTGTGATCCGAACCAGTTTGACATTTTCCTGGCTCGGCACTTCAAACATGACATCCATCATGGTTTCTTCAATAATTGAACGAAGTCCACGCGCACCTGTCTTGCGTTCGATGGCTTTCCTAGCAATGGCTTGCAGGGCTTCCTCGTCAAAATTCAAGTTCAACATCATCATAAGAAAGCAAGGTTTGGTATTGCTTCACTAGCGCATTTCTAGGTTCATTTAAAATGCGAACCAAATCATCAACAGTCAGCTGCTCTAGGGGCTGCAAAAAAACTGGCAAACGACCGATCAACTCAGGAATAATCCCAAATTTTTGAATATCGTCAGCGACAATGGCCTGCATATAAGACGCACCCTCGTCGATTGCCTTATTGTTTTGACCGAAACCGATAATCTTCTCACCAAGACGTTGTTTAACAATTTCTTCGATACCGTCAAAAAGCACCACCAACGATAAAGAGAATGTTCTTGGTATCAACCTGAATCATTTCTTGCTGTGGATGCTTACGACCACCCTGAGGAGGCACGCTAGCAACTGTTCCTTCGATAATCTTCAGCAAGGCTTGCTGAACACCCTCACCTGAAACATCACGAGTGATAGAAACATTTTCGCTCTTCTTAGCAATCTTGTCAATTTCATCCACATAGATGATACCACGTTCTGCCCGCTCGATATTGAAGTCAGCTGCCTGTAAAAGCTTGAGCAGGATATTTTTCCACGTCTTCACCGACATAGCCAGCTTCAGTCAAAGCTGTAGCATCAGCAATAGCAAAGGGAACATTGAGACTGCGCGCCAAGGTCTGAGCCAGGAACGTTTTACCAGATCCAGTTGGACCAATCATGAGGATGTTGGATTTTTGCAGCTCCACATCATCCTCTTCACGACTGTCATGAAAAATTAATTCGCTTATAGTGATTGTAAACAGCAACTGCCAAAGCACGCTTGGCCCGATCTTGACCAATCACATAGTGGTTCAAAAATATTGAGCAATTCTTGCGGTTTTGGTACTTCAGAAAGATCAGCTAAAACTTCCTCAGCTAATTCTTCTCGAATAATTTCCTGTGCCAACTCGACACATTCATTACAGATAAAGGCATTGTTGCCCGCAATAATTTTTGGACTTCTGTCCTGATTCTTTCCACAGAAAGAACAATATACCATCATCTCATTATTACGATTTGTAGGCATTTTTTACTCCCATTTTAAATTTCTAATTCAATTTTATTTACATTTTAAAAGAGGGTCATATAAAAAAAGCATGGATGGAATTAACAAGATTTGTAAAAAGCATTTAACAAAAAATAAAATAGCTAATCCAAAACGTTTTACGAAAAGTCTGAAAAGAACAAATCAGACAAATTGCACATAAAAAAGGCCGTAAAAAACCAAAAACACTTCTTTTCCATTCCTATGAACCCTTTCTTTTGAGGATTTTTACGGTGAAATCATACTCGTTTTTCATCTTTTGGTCGAAAAACGACTGCTTACTTCATCAAACTGTGTCAAATCAAAGTCTGCTGGGAAATAAGTATCGCCTTCTAAGCTAGCATGGATTTCTGTCTTAATCACCTCATCCAATTCATGCTCAAATAAAGAAAAAGATTTGGCCGCCACCGATAATATAGAGATTCTTCTCTTGCTCTTGGTACCATTTCAACACCGCTGAAAGATCATGAAATACCAAAACACGCTCATCTTCAATCTGATAATCCCTATCGCGTGTCAAAATCAGAGTCTTTTCTATTTGGCAGCACGCGCCGATGCATGCCATCAAAAGTCACCCGTCCCATTAAAATCGCATGTCCAGTCGTGATTTCTTTGAAATGCTTCAACTCTGCTGGTAAATGCCATGGCAAGCTTTGGTCTTTGCCAATCAGACCATTTTGATCCTGTGCCCAAATAGCCGCAATCCTTTTTCGTCATTTCTCCATCCTTCACATTGATATTTCTATTCTATCAAAATTTATTAAAAAGACTTGTTTGGACTATCACTTCTATCTATTTATTTTTGTCAGTTATTCCAGATAAAAATCGATAACCCAAAAGATTATCGATTATTCGCTTATCAGCCAAATTACTCTTTCTTCATCTTTTTGACAAAGACAAATCCTACAACAGCAGCCACAAGGCCAAACAAGGAAACGTTCAAGAGCGTTGAGTCTGACTTCAGGCTCAGCAGTAGCAGCCTCTTTTTATCCGCTAAGGGATCAATATCGCATCCTCTCTTTTGACTGACTTACCTTCAGTTGAAGCATCAGCATTACTTTGCTCGGTCCCTTTGTTTTTAGGGCCTTTTTCCATGACAAAGCAAATCAATCGTATAGGATTTCTTTTCCCTGATTTGCCCCATCCGAACCTTGGTCTACAAGCTGCAGAAAGTCATCTTCTTCCACTGAAGAATCCGCAATTTGCTCAAGTTGGGACTCTGCCTGCTGGACTTCATCCGCACCCACAACAGCCATCGGTGTCACAGAAACCGATAAGGCAAGCAAACATGAACAAATGCCCAGACTAAAGAGTTTTCTCCTGCTTCTATGTGTTAAAAAAATTGCTTCCATATCAATACCTCCGAGATAGGCACTAGCGAAACACATATATCTATTGTCATTATAGCACTTACAAAATATATTTCAATCATTTGCTCTTAAAAATTAAAAAAACCTACTGACGGTCATTCAGTAGGAAAAATACAATCAAATAGCTAAATCAAACTTGAGCTGAGGTTTGACCGGATCATAGTCTAGCAACTCAAAAATCTTCTGCTTTGATATCAAAGAAATTGGTCCCATCTGGTACATTTAAAACGAGTCGAGGTTGGCAGTTGCTAGGGTTCCTCGACGCAATAGTTCTTCCGCCTGCTCAAACTGGTTTGTCATAGATGTGCAAGTTATTGATGAAGTAAAAAGAACTTGCTGACCTTTCCAGCCGAAATGCTTGGCAATCATCATCTGCAGAGCCACATATTGCATAGCATTGATGTGATGAGCCACCAGCATATCATTTGAGCGCTGGGTCAGAGTCGCATCCAGATAAATCTCCCCATCCACACGACGAACGTCAAACATGGTTTGAAAAGCGCATGGCAGCAGACCGTCTGTTTCTTCAAACGCTTCATAATCCCAAAGAGAGATGATATTGCGGCGGTTCCAAGGATTGGCTTCCAACTGTTGGAGGATTTTATTGATAATATCATGCTTTTTGACAACAGCTCCATAGCGCTGGCCAATAGTACCCGTATCACCAACTTCCCAGTCATTCCAGTAGTGAACATTGTACTTGTCGTTGAGCAGTTCCAAGCTATTAGACTGGTCTTGATAGATCCAAAGGACTTCCTTGATGGCGGACTTGATGGCAATAGGGCGCAGCGTTGTGATTGGGAACTCGCCCTTGCTCAAATCGTATTCTGCAAATGAACCTGTGATATATTTGGAATTAGCCACATTTCCATCCTTGTAGCGCGGACGAGCATTCTCAGAAAAAACACCTTGCTCCATAATCTTTTTATATTCTCTTTAAAAATCGTATCTGCTTTGGTCATGATATCTCCTGTATCCTTAAACTTTCTTTAGTATAGCAAATTTTTCAAAAAAATTCTCCTGCCAAGTTTAGCAGGAGAAAACTTTATTTGACCCATTCATCTGGATGATTGAGCTTATTCGCATCCTTTTCTGATAATCTCAAGGTAATATCTGACACAGCAGGAATATTTGAAAGAGTGACATAGGGGTAGTTTTTGTAGGTCGTAAATTTGACACCACTTTCTCCCTTTTTCCACTAATATTGTAGATGTAATTAACCTCTGCATCATCAGGTAAATCAACCCAGGCATCTTCATTATCTTCCTCAGATTCGACCTTATCCAGAATGTCTGCAAAATTCATCCAAAGTTTTGGTATTATTCGTCTGATAAACTTGCTGATTCTGACTATCCAATATGGTCAGAAAAACCCTCTGTCTTTGATTTGCAAGCGGATAGGATCAAAAGAAAAACGGGAAATAATATTAGAAAATATGCAACTTTTCTCTTCATTTTTTTAGCCCTCCTTATAGCTATGCTAAGAGAGGAAGTAGTTAGAACTATTGAAGTACCAGCGAAGCTGCTCAATTACGCCAGCATCATTTCCAAGTGTAGCCAGCGCCAATTTAGTTGACGTGCGTACTTGTGGGAAGGTATTTTCATCATAAACTTTTTGGACACCTTGTAGAAGGAATTCTCCCGCTGCTGACACTCCGCCACCGATAACAATGGTTGAAGGGTTTAGGATAGAGCCGATATTGGCACAAGCGATTCCCAAGTAACGTGAGAAGTTACGGTAAACGATCAAGGCAAGGTCGTCGCCTTCTTTTGCCAAATCAAATACAGTTTTAGCAGTTACTTCTTCTCCGTCATCAATCAAGCGTTTCAAAGTTGCGTCGCCTTCATATTCATCAGCATAACGACGAGTCAAGTTGACAATCCCTGTTGCAGAAGCTACTGTTTCAAGACAGCCTTTCTTACCACAAGTACATGCGATTGGTTGATCGAAATCAACAGTGATATGCCCCAGCTCGCCTGCCGCACCAGCCACACCGTGGAGCACTACCTTCCGCAACGATACCGCCACCAACACCTGTACCAAGCGTCATAAAGACCACGTCTGGTTGGTTGTCACCAGCACCCATCCAACGCTCACCAAGCGCAGCTACGTTGGCATCATTATCGATGAAGAATGGAATGCCCAAGGCTTTTTCAATTTTTTCTTTAATTGGTTGGAGGGTTTTCCAGTTCAGGTTGTAGGCACCGATAACAGTCCCTTTCTCACGGTCAACCACACCCGGTGAACCCATTCCAATTCCGATAAAGTTCTCTGCCGATAGATTTAAGAGCTCTAAGCGATGCTGGATAGACTCAATCATATCGTCATAATATGGCTTCCTTCATCCAAAAATATTGGTTTTTAATAGACCATTTTTCTTGGATTTCACCTCTTGCGTCAAAATAGCAAATTTGATAGAAGTTCCGCCTAAATCAATCCCAATAATGACATGATATTCTCCTCTGTATTCGTTCTCCCTCTTATTATAGCAGATTTTTTTAACGGCGAAAAAGGTTTGAATGATATTTTTGTAAATCGCTGATTACTACACTTAAATTAGATATTATGAATATTCTTTCATGTAGAAAAATAGCTTTTTGAACAACGATAAATAAGTAATAAGATCAAGAAGAGTAAAGATTTCTTTTTCACAATTTCAGAGACTTCAGACTCTTCATTTTAGATTCCGAACATCAAAAAGGAGAAGACCAAAAGATCCTCTCCATAAATTGACTTATCATCAAACCACTACAGTTGACAAAGAGCCCTTTTATTCTTCCTTCTTCTTCATCAGGAATAATCCTGTCAATGCTAACAGAAGGCCGAGAAGGAAGGCTGAATCTGTTGCTGTGCCTGTACTTGGTAAGGTTGCTGACTTAGTGGCTGGACCTTGACTCGGACTAGCTCCTTTAGCTCCGTGCACTTGTTCCCTGCATCTGTGGGGTTGCAGTTGACTTGTAAACAACCGCATAAACACCTAGCTGATCTGTCATGTACTCGACATAATGACCTTTTGCTGGAAGGATACCGCATCAAGCTGATTAGCTACTGTCATAAAGAAGACATTTTCAACATCTTTGTTAGATGCAACTGGAAGGCTGATAAAGACCTTACCCTTAGGTTGTACAGCTTTGCCAAATTGGTCTTCTAGTCTAATGTCATAAGCATCATAGAGCTTACCTTCTAGGCTTTGAGCTGCCACTTTCTTAACCTTCAAGGCTACAACTTGATCAAGCGTAGACTTCATGCCAATCACTTGAACCTTGGTAGCTTCATCCGTCAAGATACGCAAGTTATTTTCTGGCTCAGATGGTTTAGATGGCTCTACAGGCTTCTCTGGTGTAGTTGGTTTGTTTGGTTTCTCTTCCTTGCTTCCAACTTCCACAATCTGATCAACTGGATCTTTAGAAACGAAGCTATCGCGAGTCACACGACCAGTTTCCTGACCATTTTCAATCGCTACTTCCACAAGCGTGGTCTTCTCACCAACCTTGCCTTCTTGGACAACTTTTCGGGCTGCCCTTAGGCAATTGAGCATTTTCACGTCTCGACAGTATTAAACGGTAGAGCTTCAGTTACCACATCCAAGCGTGGCTGTTCGACAACAAGATTCTTAATACCTTGATCTGGTGTTACTTGCTCAACTGGCTTGCCAACTTCCACAATCTGATCCACTGGTGCTTTGGAAATGAAGCTGTAACGAGTTGTGCGGCCAGTTTCTTGACCATTTTCGATGGTCACTTCAACCAGAATCGTCTTTTTCACCGTCCTTGCCTTCTTGGACAACTTTTTCGTGTGCCCTTCGGCAATTGTGGATTTTCGCGTTCGATGGTATTAAACGGCAGAGTCTCTGTCACAATATCTAGGCGTGGCTGTTCGACAACAAGATTCTTAAGACCTTGATCTGGTGTAACTTGCTCAACTGGTTTGCTAACTTCCACAATCTTGTCGACTGGGGATTTGGAAACGAAGCTGTCACGAGTGGTGCGACCAAGTTTCCT